>JAANMU010002735.1_pt1 | contig 12532 bp, 10 predicted proteins | sample 7279701 | NCBI WGS metagenome assembly JAANMU01 (sample SAMN14094539, study PRJNA606508) | bioreactor metagenome | isolation source: A lab-scale SPAN reactor treating ammonium-rich wastewater day 57 | place: Ireland: Galway | collected 2017-03-13 | reverse complement strand
GTCAGAATCCTCGCGCGCCGCGAGGATTCTCCCGGAGCGCGGGTGGTCCCCGCCCGCAGCCCCCCCGCTTGCAGTGAGACGCCAGGATTCCCCGACGAGCTCCAGACTGCCAACCCGCTGCGACCGGGGACCGGTCGCGCTCCTTTGGTTGCGGCTTCGCCGCATTGTGTTCTTTTGCGGCGAACATCCCGCACTCCGACTTCAGCCTTCAGCCTTCAGCCTTCGTTCTCACCTTACGGAGCCTCCCAAACCACCCGCCCGTCCACGATGGTGAGTGTGACTTTGGCCTGATCAATCGCGGCGGGATCCATTTTGAAGAGGTCCCGGTCCAGGATCACCAAGTCGGCCAGTTTGCCGACGGCGAGGGTTCCCTTCATCTGTTCCGCGAACTCGGCATACGCCGATCCGACCGTGTAGGCCCGCACGGCTTCTTCCACGGAGATTTTCTGTTCGGGCACCCAACCATTGGGGTGTTTGCCGTCCAGGGTCTGACGGGTGACGGCGGCTTTGATGCCCTCCAGCGGATTCAACGGCGCCACGGTCCAGTCCGAGCCGAACGCCAGCACCGCGCCGGTGTCGAGCAGTGTGCGAAACGCATACGTGCCCTTGGACCGCTCCGGGCCGATGCGTTTGTCGCACCAGCGCCCGTCATCGGCGCAATGATAGGGCTGCATCGAGGCCACGACTTTTTGCGTGCCGAAGCGCGGAATTTCACTCGCGCGGATATGCTGGGCGTGCTCGATGCGGAATCGCCGATCGCGCGCACCGTTCGTTTCGGTCACTTGCTGGAACAGATCGAGAACGGTTTTGTTCGCCGCATCGCCGATGGCGTGAATCATCACCTGCAAACCGGCCTGGTCGGCTGCGGAAACCCGTTGGAGCATGACGCCTTCGGGCAACATCTGATCGAACAACAGTCCGCGCGTGTCCGGTGTGTCGCTGTAGGGTTCAAAGAACAGCGCTGTGGATGAACCGAGACTCCCGTCGGCGAACCCTTTCAATCCGCCCAGGCGCACCCAGTCGTTGCCGAACGCCGCGCGCACCCCGGTTCGTGCCAGCACCTCCCACGACACAATCGAGCGCATGGCGTAGATGCGCGTTTTCAACTCGCCGCGTTCGTGCAGGAATTGATACAGCCCCACGTCATTGCCGGCGGACATGTCCTGCACGCTGGTGACGCCGAGGGAAGCCGCGTGTTCCGTAGCCGCCCGCGCCGCCGCCAGTTTTTCATCCCACGAAGGTGATGGGATGACCCGTTCCACCAGACTCATGGCGGCATCCTTGAGCAAACCGGTAGGCTCGCCCCGGGCATCGCGCACGATCAATCCGCCGGCCACATCCTTGGTGTCCTTCGTCACCCCCGCCAGTTTCAACGCCAGGCTGTTGGCCAGCGCCATGTGGCCATCCAGACGATTGACGAACACCGGATGCTCGGGCGTTACCGCATCAATCATTTGCTTCGTGGGTAACGGCGTACCGGGCCAGTTTTCGTGATCCCAACTGCCTTCCAGAATCCACCGTCCTTTGGGCAGCGTCTGTGCAAAGTCGCCGATGCGCCGGGCGAATTCGTCGGGCGATTTCGCGCCGCGCAAATCCACATTGGTGATGGAGAATCCGCCGGAGAGCCAGTGAACGTGAGCATCGTTGAAGCCCGGCAAAACCAGTTTGCCGCCCGCATCAATCACTCGAGTCTTGGGCCCGGCCAGCGGGCGCAAGTCTGCCGAAGCCCCCACCGCGGAGATGCGATTGCCGGAAATGGCCACCGCCGAAGCAGCGGGTTGCGCGGGGTCCATCGTGCGGACAACGGCGTTGAGAATCAGGAGATCGGGCGCGAGCGAAGGCGTTTGAGCCGGAGCAGAATTCAGCATGGCGGACAGCAGGATCGTGATTTTTATGAGCGGTTTCATGTTCAAAGCCCGTTGACTGGAGCGGGCGGAGGATTTGTAGCGGCGGCGGCGGGCGTTGTCACGCGCGGAAACATTTCCTTTCTTTTCGAGCCCGGATCGGGTTTCATCCGCCCCGCGCCGGGAGTTCTGCCGTGATGGATTGCGCAGACCGAATCCAAAGACTGCCTGAGTTCAACACTCCCCGCTCAAGTGTTTACAAACTATGGAATCGTTACCGACTGTCATTCTGAAACCCGGCGAGGCGGACCGCATTGTAGCCGGACATCCCTGGGTTTATCACGGCTCCATCCTCCGGCTAACCGCCCAGGCCGGTGACGGCGAACTCGTGCAGGTCAAAGATCATCGCCAGCGGTTGCTGGGCACGGGTTTCATCAACTCGAAATCCAAGATTAACGTCCGGGTCCTCGACCCGGAGCGCGTGGAGGTGGATCAGAAGTTTTTCGAGCAGCGCATCCGCGCGGCACTCGCCGTGCGGCAACATTATTTGCCCCACGCCACATCGTTTCGTGTCGTCAACGCCGAGAGTGATTTTCTTACCGGCCTCATCGTGGACAAATACGAAGACGTGCTGGTGGTTCAGATTACCGCGCTCGGCATGGAGAAACGCAAGGCAACCATCATCGCCGCGCTGCAAAAACTGTTTTCACCCCGCGCCATTCTCGAACGCAGCGACGTGGCCTCGCGGAAATTCGAGGGCATGGAAACGGCGAATGGCGTTATCGCCGGAGAATTCAGCGGCTCGCTGCCGGTGAATTTGAACGGCCTCAAGTTCGAGACCGACATTCTGGGCGGTCACAAGACGGGATTGTATCTCGATCAACAAGTGAATTACCAGGCGGTGTCGCAATTCGCCAAAGGCGCGCAGGTGCTGGACTGTTTCAGTTTCCTCGGCGGGTTTGGTCTGCATGCCGCCCGGGCCGGCGCCGCGCGCGTCCACATGCTGGATCAAAGTGCGGAAGCTGTGGCGGCCTCTCTCCGCAACGCCGAAATCAACGGGCTGAAGGAACGATGCTCCGCCGTACCGGTGAACGTATTTGACTGGCTCAAGGCGCAAACCAAAACCGCGCCGCACGATAAGCTCGTGCCGAAGTTTGATCTCATCGTGCTCGATCCGCCGTCGTTCACACGCAATCGCGCCTCCGTGCCGGATGCCTTGCGCGGTTACAAGGAAATCCATGTTCGCGCGCTGAAGCTCCTGAAGCCTGGCGGTACGCTTGCGACATTTTGCTGTTCGCATCATGTGAACGCCCAGTTGTTTCAGGACACCGTGCTCTCGGCCGCTTTCGACACCCGGCGTGTATTACGCCGTGTCGCGACCTATTCGCAATCACCCGATCACCCGATCATTCCGATGATTCCCGAGACGGAATACTTGAAGGGATTTGCCTTCGAAGTAGTGCGGTAGCGAACCAATCAGTCGGCCTCACCCGGCCCGCCAAAACCCGGACCAGTGATGATTGTCAGGAGCGGCAGGAACATCGCGATGACGATGCTGCCGACCACGACCGCCAGGAAAACGATCAGTATCGGTTCGAGCAACGAAGTCATCGAGTTGACCGCGTTGTCCACGTCGTCGTCAAAGTTGTCGGCGATCTTGAGCAGCATGTCCGGGAGCGCGCCGGTTTGTTCGCCCACGTCCACCATGCCGACGACCATCGGGGGAAACACCCGTGAAGTCCGCAGCGGCGCGGTGAGGCTTTCCCCTTCCTTCACACTTTCCAGCACGCGGGCCACCACGCTGGCCACCACCGTGTTGCCGGTGGTTTCCTTGACGATGGCGAGCGCCTGGAGCACGGGCACGCCGTTGCCGAGCAGTGTCCCCAGCGTGCGGGCAAAGCGCGAGATGGCCGCCTTGCGGAAGACCGCGCCAAGGATCGGCATGGTCAGTTTGAATTGATCGAACAGCCAGCGACCCGGTTTCGTCCGCAAACCCAGCGCCACGCCGACGCCCAGCGCCAGCGCCGTCAAGGCAACCAGCGGCGCTTGCTGCCGCGCGACTTCGCTGACGCGTAGAATGAACGTGGTGAACACCGGCATCGCCGCGCCGTTGAGCAGGCCGTCGAAGACCTGCTGAAACCGCGGGATCACGAACACCAGCATCAACCCCAATATCGCCGTGGCCACGGTCACAACTGCCACCGGATAAAACATCGCAGACTTCACCTTGCCTTTGATCTTCTGCGCCTTTTCCATGAACTCCGCCAGGCGCCGCAAGGTGATTTCCAGCGCGCCGCCAATCTCGCCGGCTTTGACCATGTTCACGTAGAGCCGATTGAAAACCTTCGGATGCGCGGCCAGACTTTCCGACAGCGAACTGCCGCTTTCGATGGTTTCACCCAGCTCGCCGAGGATGCGCTTGAGGGTGCGATCCGATTCCTGTTGCTGCAAAATCCGCAGGCCGCGCAGCAATGGCAGGCCCGCTTCCACCAACGTCGCAAGTTGGCGCGTGAACACAGCCACGACAGACGGTTTCACGCGACCGCCGATTAGCGGGAGTGCAAATGACAGGTGTCTGAGCCTTCCCGACGATCCCGCGCGGCTACCGGGCTTGAACAACGGGCGTTGGCGCTCGCAAACGCGCGTGGGATACAGGCCCATTTCCTTGATGCGTTGCAGCGCCTCGCTCTGGCTGGCCACGTCCAGTGAACCTTGAATTCTCAGGCCCGAGCCGTCCACGGCTTCGTAAGCATAACTACTCATAAGCAACTCCGGTTCGATTGCTCGGCCCGTCCCCTGCCCCCCACTCTCCGGCGACAGCCGGCGCGAGGGGAAGTCAGCCGGGCTTCAATCATTCTGACCGGGCGAAGTGGAATTGCTCACGTGGAATCATTGAAGATACCAGCAAGATTCGAGACCCAGCTTTATGCGGACAATCTGACGCGGCGGATTGGGCCGGCCTGCTCCCATCGCAGGATGAGCAACGGCCTCAGTCCTCGAAAAGCATCATCTCGCCGAACTTCGCTTTTGGATAGCTGGTTTTCGACCAAAGGTGCGTTCGGACGTTGTAGTTCCAGCCGCGCTGCTCCAGGCATTTGGCAAATTCTTTGCGATCAAGATTCAAACAACCCAGCGCGTGGCGCCGCCAGAGCTCGATCACCAAACGATTGAAAAGTGCCTCGCTGGTGAAGCTGGTGATCCCATTACCCAAACACGCCTCGAAAGCCTCGGTCAGCATGCCAGGCGCAGCTTCTTCAACCACCGGTTTCACCGAAGCAGACCGCCGAGGAACCGTGCGCGGCTTGTAGAAGGTGAGAATCATTTCTCCCGCCAGCACACTGGCGGAATTCTTCTTCTTGTGCATTGACCAGATAACGTCGCCAGTCTGAGTAATGGCGGCCTTCAATTCCGCACCGCAGTCGCGGGCGGTCTCGAGGATCGTGGCGAAGTAGCTTGTGTCCCAATGTTGAAAAACGAGCGAAAACCACCGATCCGGTCGCAGCAAGCGCAAGGCGGTTTCGATGCTGCGAGCCAGGCTGGTCTTGTAGTGTTCTTCACTATGGTCGCGCTCGCCCCCAACGATGGTTTCCAACTCGCGAGTTTCGTCGGTTACCGGGAAGCCCAACCAATGATTCCAAAGAATGGAAAGGTCGAGATAGCTGATGAACGCACCGTAAGGCGGATCGGTAAAGATGTAATCCACCGTTCCGGGCTTGATGACTTCATCCAGCGTCGCTGCGTCATGCGCGAAGGTGTGAAAATGCTTGCGGCTGTCGAGCGTTGGCAAAGCTCCCGCCGCCCCTCGCCGGTGATCTCTGAACTGCAACACTTCTTCCTTCGCCGCCACGACGTTCAAGAAGCGACCCTGGAAGGTTTCCCAGATTGGCAATTCCACGGACTCGGTCGCCAGTTTGTAGCGATAGATGCTGAAGATGCTCGAACCGCCACGACTCGCGGCGCGGCCCTTTGCGGACAGAAACGTCTTGTTCAATTTGGCGACCGACGCCGACCAGGCCAGCAGCAGCAAGTCCCGAATGACTCCTTCCCGTTCCAACTCAATCGCCTGCTTGATAAGTGCGAGTCCGGCGAGTTGGCGCGGTGTAAACAACTCGTAAAAACGTTCCGCATCCGAATTTCGTGGCAACCTGATATTCTCCGGGAGCGGCAATTCGTTGAGCGCCTGTTGGGCGGCCTTCTCATCCGCTTCGATATGACGTAACGGTTGTTCACAAGCCGCCTGCACGCGGGCAAATGCCTGCCGTAGAGGCATGACGGAGGGCAGCGTGGTGTCCGCAATATTGCGGGCAATGAAGTTGGCGAACGGATTCAGGTCGTTTTGGATGGCCTTCCGTCCCAGCAGAAAGGATTCAATGGCGGTGACTCCCGTGCCACCAAACGGATCAAGCACCACGTCGCCTGCTTCCGAATACCGTTCAATATACTTTCGCACCACGTTGGCGGGTCGGCGGGTAAAGTAGGGATGCACCCCGTAATGCCGTGCGCCTGCCTGTCGTTCAGCAGGAATTGCTTCCAGAATGGGCTGGATCAGGTTGCGGCGGTTCATGCTGACAAATACTTTCCCAGCGCCGCGACCTCGACCACATCCACATGCTGCGGCGGATGCGCCAAGTCGTGGTGCAGACAAAGCACCACCACTCGCGGCAACCTCGGGTAATTCCTCACTTGATACTTGAACCCGTCCGATCGGGTCTTCACCTCCAACGGGCAGGGATATTCAGGAAAATTCAGGAAGGCGAAAAGCGATTCCGGGCAATCGTACCCTGTCTTGAGATATGGCCCGATCCTCAGCCCCAAACGGTCGAACGCACCTGCCAGCCGCAACAAATCTCGTTCATCCGCTCCCTTCGCGCGCGGTTGGCCGCGCTGATGAAGAAAACGCTTAAACTGGTCGGCAGTCCAACTGAACGCCTCCGGAGTTCGCTTTTGGCATCGTTCGATTTGGCTTTTCCAAAGTTCACTTTGATGTTTCGCGTTGAAGGAAAGCGGGGCGCTACTCAGCGGCAGGTTCTGGACGCGATTGATGCCCCGATATTTAACGCGGAGCGGAACCAATATCAAACGACTCTGCCGGTCAAAGGAGATTTCTATATCAATCCGCTCCAACTCGGCATCCTGTCTCAATGCAAACCAGGTCCAAATGGCCTCCCCAATTGACACCTTGGATTGGCCTTTCTGAATTCGGTAGTGCTGCGCATTCGCCTTCACAATCTTGTCCCCAACGAATTTGCGATTCGGCTCAACCGCAATGAACGGTGTTTCCACCGGGCCGTAAGGGGTTTGAAGAATCACCGGACATGCCTGCACCCGCTGAAGGTGTCCGCTGACATGGGAAGGAATGTCCTGCAACCAATACTGTGGCCCACCGGACTTCCCGAGTTTACCTTGATGCAAGTGCATAATTTGTTATCGAAGTCCGCCGCGGCGGTTTTCTCCCACGGGCTTTATCAAATGGTCTGCGCCCGGTCAATCATCGCATGGCTTGACTGAGCCACAAGAGTCTTCGAGACGACGTCAGGACTCTCTCACAATCCTCTCCGCCGCATCGCGAGAATTGCAGACTCATTACCTTGTCTCCAACAAAGCCAGGGATTCTATGTCGGGCTGTTAAGCCTGCAACAACTCCCGCTGCCACTTCATCAACTCGGGCGCGTGTCTATCCCAATTGCGCGCGAGATCGCCGAGCGTGGCGCGGCTGGCGATGAGCGTGGGGTCAATGTCCAGTTCATGCGCGCGGGCGTTGCGACGCCGCTCGAGTTCCGTGTAGCGGCGCCGCTCGGCTTCATTGGGACGCCGGCTGCGGTGCCGGATGAATTCGGGATGCTGATCCGTGGAGAGTTCCAGCCCCCTTTGGATGGCGTCGGCCAATCCGTCGCGCCGGCGCGGGGTGAGGTGCCGGGGAATGAGCGCGTCAACGGGCTTTGAATTCGCCACGGCCTCGGCAATGTCCACCATTAGTTCATGGCTCAACATGAAAAAGGGTGGACGATTCGCGGCCACGGCTTCGGCTTCGCGCCAGCGCCAAATCTCGCGCAGCAGGGCGAGCGCGGGACGGCTCAAAGCGTGACTGCCTTTGACGCGCCACACGGAATCCATGTCCGATGGAGCTATGCGGGTGGATTCATCTATCAGGCGGGCGCAGGATTCCTCGTGCCAGGCGAGCCGGCCGGATTGTTCGAGTTCGTGTCTCAGTTTGTCGGAAAGCGGTTTGAGATAGTGCGTATCGTTGCGGGCATATTTCTCCATGCGTTCGGTGAGTGGACGACGAGCCCAATTGGCCTTCTGCGGGCCCTTCTCCAGTTTGACGCCGAGATACTTTTCCACGAGGGAACTGAGGCCGAATTGCCGGTCACCTAACAGCCGCGCGGCCAGCATGGTGTCGAAGATGGCGCCCGGTACGAATTCGTGATGTTTGCGGAGCAGGCGCAAATCGTAATCCGCGCCGTGCATGATGAGCCGATGGGCCGTAAGCGCATCCAGCAAAGGATCAATGTCAATGCGCGCGAGCGGGTCTATTAGTCGGTCGCCGGCCGCGGTGCTGATCTGAATGAGACAAACCTTTTCCGGATAGGCGTGCAGACTGTCCGCCTCGGTGTCCACGGCTATCCAGTCAGCGGCGCACACAACAGGAAGGAAAGCAGCCAGCAAATCGTTCGTATCAATCACGAGACGAGTATATGAGTGCCGACTGCGGGCTGTCACGTTTCGCGTGCGGATGGGTGGAACTCGACGCGAGCGCCAGTCGGGTGGTCAGGGAGGAAATGCCGCACCCGGCGCATTGCCAACTTGCCAACAATTCACCGGCCCGCCTAGACTCTCAGCATGAACCTAGCACTCGCATTTGACATTTCGGCCAGGAACCGCCCGGACAAACCCGCGATGTTTTGGGGCGAAAGCGAATTCAGCTACGCCACGTTGCGGCAACAATCGCTGATGGCGGCGCAACAACTGGCCGCGCAGTTTGGGGTTCAGCCCGGGGACCGGGTGGCGTTGTGGCTGAAGAACCGGCCGGAGTTCATTCCGGCTCTGTTCGGCGTTTTGAACACCGGGGCCGTGGTGGTGCCTATCAATAATTTTCTCAAACCGGACGAAGTCAGCTACATCGTCCAAGACGCGGGCGCACGGGTCATGATCACCGATGAGGAGTTGGGGATTCATGCCGCGGCCCTGACGGCGGCGTGCCCGGGCTTGAAGATTCTGAAGGTCGAAGATTTTCAGAAGCCGACAGCGGAACTCGGTGCGACCAGTCCAGAGTTCAAGTTGTCGGCGGCGACTGAAAGCGACCTGGCGGTGATCATTTATACTTCCGGGACAACGGGCCGGCCCAAGGGCGCGATGCTTTCGCACGGCAACCTGCTGCACAACGTCGAGAGTTGTCGGCGGGTGCTGGAAACCATTGACCAGGACCGCTTCGCGGTGTTGTTGCCGATGTTTCACAGTTACATGCTCACGGTGGGCATTCTGTTGCCGCTGTTGGTGGGAGCTTCGCTTGTGCTCGTGAAATCGGTGAACCAGCCCAAGCATATCCTGGCCGAGGTCTGCCAGCGGCAGACGACAATTCTGCCGGCCATTCCGCAGTTTTACCGCACGCTCACACACGCGCCGATGGCGCTGACGCTCCCTTTCCGCATTTGCGTGAGCGGGGCCGCGCCGTTGCCGGTGCAAGTGTTGAAGGAGTTTGAGCACCGCTACAAGATTCCACTTATCGAAGGTTATGGCTTGAGCGAAGCCAGCCCGGTGGTAACGAAGAATCCGTTACGCGGCGAGCACAAACCCGGCTCGATCGGGATACCCATTCCGAATGTGGAAGTGAGCATTCAGGACGACGAAGGGCGCATGCTGGGAACGAATGAAACCGGCGAACTGTGCGTGCGCGGCGGCAACGTGATGATGGGTTACTGGAATCTGCCCGAGGAAACCGCCAAGGTGATGCGCGACGGCTGGCTGTTGACGGGCGACATCGGCTATCGCGACGCGGACGGCTATTACTACATCACCGATCGTAAGAAAGACATGCTGCTGGTGAACGGCATCAACGTGTATCCGCGCGAAATCGAAGAGGTGATGTATCAGTTTGCCGGGGTGAAAGAGGCGGCGGTGGTCGGCGTTCCCGATCCACGGAAAGGCGAGCAACCCATCGCCTTTGCCGCCGCCAGTGACGGCGCGGTGCTGGACGAGAAGGCGGTCTTGCAGTTTCTCAAGACCAAGCTGGCGGATTACAAACTGCCCCGCCGGCTGGTGGTGCTGCCGACGCTGCCCCGAAATGCCACGGGGAAGATTCTTAAGACTTCGCTGCGCGAACTGTGGGCCAGTTCCCATCATGGAACTTGATCAACTGCCAGCCGTGTCACGCAGGCGCGGGCCGGTGCCCACCGGACTAAGGTTGAGCGGTGCTATCGTCCGCGCCCTTCTGCATTGGGTTTTGCGATGGACAAGCCCTCCAACATGAACTAAATGAATACTGAGACATGAACGGTATTTGTATGAACAGACTATTCGCTACCATCGCCGACCGGAAACACCGCCAGCATGGATACAAGGCTTTTACCCTCATCGAACTGCTGGTGGTGATTGCGATCATCGCGATTCTCGCGGCCATGTTATTGCCGGCGTTGAGCAAAGCCAAGCTCAAGGCCCAGCGGATTTACTGCGTCAACAATCTGCGGCAGTTCGCCATCGCGTGCGCGCTCTATACGGGCGACAACGATGGCAGAATCGTTTCGGCCTACCCCACTTACGGCGGTTTCACCAACACGTGGGCGGGCGGCAACGCTGAATCCAGCGGCGCACCCGGTTCTTATGTGTATGGCGGGGCAGATCCGACCGGCATTCAGCGTGGAGCGTTGTGGCCCTATACCAAAACCCTGGATGTTTACCATTGCCCGGCGGACAAACGCATCGCCCGTGCGGGCCTGCCACAGTACATTGGTAAGCCGATTCTACGCAGCATCTCGATGAACTCATTCATGGCGGGTACCAGCTTTGGCGTAACGCCCACCTGGGTGGCGACCAGTCCGAACGGACCTCGGAATCCCAATATGCCGGTTTACCTCAAAGAAAGTGAGATGCGAAAACCCTCGCAAACCTGGCTGGTGCTTGATGAAGATCAGGCCAGTATCAATGATGGGATGTTCCTGGTGGACATGGGAGGGACCGCGCGCTTTCTCGACCTGCCCTCGCGCAATCACGGCAATGGCTACGGCATCAATTTCAACGATGGCCACGCGGAAATCTATACCATGCGAGAACCAGCCAGCATCAACTGGAAGACGAGCGATCCGCGACCGATGGGCGGGCAAAGAGACTGGGAAAGGCTAAGGGACGTCACCACACATCCGTTGTGAGGTTTCGCTGCGTTCAGACCTTCGCGGAGCAAACCCTCCTGTATGAGGATTCATGCGGTCGCTGGGTGTGCGTACCGCCCGTCTGAATAGCGGACCGAGTTGGCAGACCCCGCTCTGTCATGGCCAGTACCACCCACATGGATGGCAACTCGCAACTTGCCAGTCCGGCTGACCTGACTTAGTCTGGCCGGGCGTGAAGAACACACCCTTGTCCTGCAAAATCGTGGACGGCCAATGCGCCGATCCCACGGTTTGCCCGCTGTCCAAGGTCAAGGAAGGCACAGTGGTGAATGTCAAACAGTTGTTGGCGTCACCCGAGGTCCGTGATCGCCTGCGCGAGATTGGCTTTTGTGAAGCCCAGCAGGTCAAGCTGCTCCGCAGCCGGGCGAACATCATTTGTCAGGTGTGTAACGCCCGGGTGGCCTTGAGTGAGGCCCTGGCTGAAGCCATCCTCGTCGAACCCGTGGTGCCGAAACTCTAACTAGGTTACCCCATGGCCGCCGCTCCCCAACCGTTGACTTCGCTGGCCTTGGGCACGACGGCCACCGTCACCGAAATCAAACTGCCGCCAGAGCACCGCCCGCGCCTGATGGAAATGGGATTGCTGGTGGGCACCCCGGTCGAACTCGTGCGCTTCGCGCCGTTGGGGGACCCGGTCGAAATCAAAGTCCGCGGCTACAACCTCACGCTGCGCAAACACGAGGCGGAACAGATTCTTGTCACGGCGACCGCGGCAACTCATGCGTCCTGAATTCCGAACTGCGGGCGGGGTGATTGAACACTTCGCGGCCCGCAGCAAGCCACCGTCAAAGATTAGCAAGCTTCCGCAAATGGTTTCCACCGGAAATCGGTATTCTGTCACGTGCCTATGAGTTTTAGCGCGCCACACAGTTCCGGAAAGGACCATCGGATTGCGAACCCTCGTCCGTCCCCACGGAATGCGCAGGATGTTTACATTGCCCTGACCGGTAATCCCAATTGCGGGAAGACCACGCTGTTCAATGCTTTGACGGGGCTGCGCGCCAAGGTTGGCAACTACGCCGGCGTCACTGTCGAACGCAAGGAGGGGCGGCTGATGGGCGCACCCGCCGAGTTGAGTGTCCGGGTGTTGGACCTGCCGGGCACTTATAGTCTCAGCCCGCAGTCACTCGACGAACAAGTATCGCGCGATGTGTTGCTCAATCGCCTGCCCGAAGTGCCACCGCCGCACTTGATCGTGGTCGTGGTGGATGCTTCCAACTTGCAGCGCAATCTCTACTACGCCACCCAGGTCGTCGAACTGGGTCACCCCACCATCATCGCACTGAACATGGTGGATATTGCCGA
>JAANMU010002732.1_pt1 | contig 12537 bp, 10 predicted proteins | sample 7279701 | NCBI WGS metagenome assembly JAANMU01 (sample SAMN14094539, study PRJNA606508) | bioreactor metagenome | isolation source: A lab-scale SPAN reactor treating ammonium-rich wastewater day 57 | place: Ireland: Galway | collected 2017-03-13 | reverse complement strand
ATCGCGATGACGTACTTGGGGTCGGCCATCTGCGCCCACAGCAAACGGACGCGATCGGCCATCTTGTAGGTCAGCGTGCCCGCGACGATCAGCAGGTCCGACTGGCGCGGACTCGCCCGGAACACCGCGCCGAAGCGGTCGAGGTCCGTGCGCGGCCCGCCCGTCTGCATCAGCTCGATCCCGCAGCACGCCGTGGCGAAGAGCAGATACCAGATCGACGACTTGCGGAACCAGTTGACCGCGTCGTCGAGCCGCGTGGCGATCGCGCCCGGCATGATCGTGGCATTGATGATGCCGCCCTCGCCGGGGTCGACCTCGCCGGCGGCGACCGCCGGTTCGATGATCGGGGATTCGTCGGTCATCCATGATCCTCCGGCGACTGGATCTCACGGACCCAGTCCAGATGCCCCTTCGCCCACACAAACACGAGCGCGCCGATCAGCACGGCGAGAAAGAGCGTGATTTCGACGATCGCGACCAGCGCGCGGCCTTCCTCGATCCAGCGCCGCACGACCGTCGCGACGGGAAACGTCAGTGCGATCTCGACATCGAAGACAATGAAGACGAGCGCCATGATGTAGAAGCGCGGATTGAAATTGAACCACGCTCCGCCGATGGGCCGCTCGCCGCATTCGTAAACGAGGGATTTTTGCGCGTCGGGCAGGTTCGGCCGCACGAAACGGCCGACAAACAGCGCGCCAAACACGAAGAGGACGGCGACGAGCAGGAAGACCAGAACGGTCGCAAACTCGAAAAGCACGAAACACGCCCCATTCAAAACACCGATCGGCCCCTAGAGACCGACCGGTTTGGGACAAAACGCCCCAAGCAGTTCCCGCAGTTTCCTCCGGATGCCGAAATTGCGTCGTAATCGACATCACGGATTTGAGTTTTTTCACGTTAGAATACTCACGTTAAAAGATCAAGACGTCCATTTTCTATCGTGAACTGGCGGTTTCGATGTTTCGCATCCCACGGCGCGGTCGCGCATGGGTCAGCGTGGGCCGCCGTTTCCTTGAAGATGACTCGCGTTGCCGTCCCCTACCCCAGTTGTGGTAGAATGTGACCAGTTCACATCCACAATGACCCCGCACGGAGGTCCGCGATGGCTCGGACCGATTCGGCCTTGACCGAATTCCCCTACTCCGATGAATTCCGCTCGACGATCCTTCGGCAGCTCGCCGATCGCGAGGGCCGACCCGAACACGACGAGTGGTTTCGGATGGCCCTGACCCGCGTCGACTTTCAGCGACGGCACTTTCTGCCGGCACTCCTGCGTTACACCGATTGCGAGGGAAAATCCGTTCTCGAAATCGGTTGCGGTACCGGCCCGTCGTCGGTCGTCATGGCTGAGCGCGGCGCGCGCATCCTGGCGCTGGATGTCAATCCGGAGATGGTCGAGGCGGCGCGGCTTCGCGTTCGCGATCACGGCTATTCGGGAAGCGTCGACGTCCGACTGGTGGCCCAGACGCGCTCAATCGAGAGCCCTGACGCGTCGTTCGATCTCGTCGTCTGCAACGGCGTGCTGGAGCACGTCCGCCCCGCGGATCGACGCCCGATGGTCCGCGAGATGTGGCGCGTCCTCAAACCGCATGGCCATTTGTTCATCGGCGAAACGCCGAATCGCCTTTGGCCCATCGACGATCATACGACCGGGCTCTTCGGCACGCACTACCTCCCGGCGAAGGTCGCGCGGCGTTACGCCGTCCTTCGTCGCCGCGTCAAGCCGAGCGACGATTTTCTGGCCATGGGCTCGATGGGTTGCCGATTTGGAGAGATCACGCGCTCGCTGCCGCGAGATCGTGCCCGCGTTCTCAACTGGTATGCGCCCGCGTCGTGGCTTGCCCGCCACAAGACAACGGCACGAGGATTCGCGAGAGTCATCGTGACCATTCTCGCCGCCGTTCAAGCCATCGTGCTCAAACCCCTGCTCGGTCTGCCGATCGACGGTCTATTGCCCTACCTGACAATCGGGATCGAGAAGCTGGGGTAACACGGCCGCGTCGGATCTATTTCCCCTCCCATTCGAAGACATCTCCGCCCGAATTCAATCGTTCGAATTCCGTTGACCAGTCGTCGTCGAAATCGGCGTTTCGCATCAGGTGCCGGTCGAGAAACGCATTCACGACCCCGCGCGTAACGCGGTGGACCGTGGACAACGGCGTCGGCCCGAGATTCTTCACGTCCGTGAACGCGACGTGGCTCCCGCCGAGGAAATGAAGGAGATAGGACGTCGTCGTCAGACGCGCGAAAAAGGGAACCGCCTCGCGATCGTAGGGACAGAATGCGTCGCCGTCGGTCGCGATCAAGAGCGTCGGAACCGCCAACCCCGCGGCACCGACACCGTCGGGACCGAAGTAGGACTGCGTCCCGTCGTGCGCGATGGACACCACCGCGAGCACCCGCGAATCCGGCAGGATCGGTTCGAGCGCCTCGCGCTCCCGCGCGACCGGGCAGATGTAGGGATCGACGGGGTCATTCTGGCACAGTTCGTCGATGTAGTCCCAGCTATAGGTGGTTCCGGCGAGGGCGAGCGCGATGTTGCCGCCGTAGGAATGCCCCATCAGGGCGACGCGATTGGCGTCCCCCGCGCGATCGAGTGGGTGTGCGCCATCGGCGAAGGCGATCTGCAATCGATCGATGACGAATCGGACGTCGAAAAGCCGTTCGACGGTCTGGTCGATGCCGAGGGGCATGAACTGAAGGAGGCCGACGTTGCCGACGTGGTTGGGCGCGGCGACGACGTATCCATGGGACGCGAGAAATTCGAGAAGGAACTTGTACTGGATGTTCCGCGCGCCGCTACCGTGCGAAAAAACGATGAGCGGAAACGACCCCGCGACCGCCGGCGCATCCGGCGTCGCGACGTACGCGGGCCGCCGTAGGCGATCCACAAGCGATGCGCCCCGCTTGATGTTTTCATAACGATCGGAATCCGACGAGGCAACCGTGGACGGGTAGTAGACGATCGTGGGCACTCTTCGGTCGCTACGATCGGGGTCCGTCCATTCGAAGCGCCGGAACCCGACGCCGTACGGACCCCACTCTTCCGGACGCGGACTCTCGTCGATGTCGTCGTTCGCGGCGTCGTCCTCCCGCGAGCCGACGTCGGGAAATGATTCCGCGTCGTCCCGACGAACCGCCGGCTCCCAGGAGCAACCCGTCAGAGGAATCAAGGCGCACCAGATCACCAGCAGGATTCGCTTCATCGCCAAAAACCATTCGATGCGCAAGAACGCATCCCAAGCACTTGCCAATCGCAAAAAAAGCCCGAGCGACGATGCGTCGCCCGGGCCTGAGAACCGATTCGATGGCCGTCAGGGCGTGCCGGGAGCGCCGGGCATCTCACCTTCGGGCGCGCCGGGGCCGCCCGGCATCATCGGCATCGCGGGAGGCGGCGCGGTGAGCGACTCGTTGTACTTGACCTCGGCGCCCGCGCGAAGACCCGAGACGAACTTTTCGATCTGCTCCTGCTCCTGCGAGCGCGAGAGATGTTCGCGGATCTGATCCTTGACCTGATCGAAGTTCGCGTTCGCGAGCTCGGGTCGCTCGTCGAAGAACTTCTTGACCGCCGCGTCGTCGGGCGGCGGCAGCTTGGGCTGCGACGCGATGTGGTTCTTCACGTACTCGGCATAGATGAGGTGCTTGGAGAGCTCGCGGATCTTCTCCTGAATCTCCGGCCGGTTCGCGAAGCCGTCGCTGTTCGCCTTCGCATACACGAGTTCGACCGCGACCAGATTGTCCACGAGGGTCTTGCGTCCCTCGGGCGACGCGAGCTGCGCCACCATGAAGGGCGGCATCTGCGCGATCATCTCGTCAACTCGCTTGTTCGAAATCGGCTTGCCGTTCACCCACGCGGCGATCTCGCTGTCGGGCAATTTCTCGTCGGACGCGGGGGCCGCGGGCGCAACGCCCGAAGACCCGGGCGCGCCGGGTGCCGTGGGCTGGCAACCCGCCGCGAGCACGAACGAGGACAGGACGAATCCCCACGCAATCAATGCGATCAGACGTTTCATCTCGGAATCCTTGGGCTGGTGTTTGGCCGCTTCCCGGTGTGACGCCGTCGAAGGGCGCGTCAACCTATCCGCAATCCTTCGCCGTGTCAAAGCGGTTTTTTCGGAAGATTTCGCGCACGGGAGACCACCACCAACGACAACGGGCCCCGCGACGAGATTGCCGCGGGGCCCGGGATTTTCGCGGGTCGGTCAGTGCGCCGCGGGCGGCGGCGAGGGGGCTTCGAGCGCCGTACGCAGCGCTTCCTCGATGTTGTTGATGAAGTGGAATTCGAGCCCCTCTCGCAGGTTCTCGGCCACCTCCACCAGATCCTTGCGGTTCTTTTCGGGAAGCAGGATGCGCTTGATGCCCGCGCGCTTGGCCGCGAGGATCTTCTCCTTGATGCCGCCGACCTGCAGGACCTGCCCGCGCAGCGTCACCTCGCCGGTCATGGCCACGTCGGGGCTGACTTTGCGCCCCGTCAGGAGCGAGGCCAGCGCCGCGAGCAGCGTGATTCCCGCGGACGGGCCGTCCTTGGGGATCGCGCCGCTGGGGATGTGAATGTGCAGGTCGTACTTCTCGAAGATCTCGGGGTCGATCTCGAACTCCGACGCCTTGCTGCGAATGTACGACAGCGCCGCGCGGGCCGATTCCTGCATCACCTCGCCGAGCTTGCCGGTGAGAATCAGGTTGCCCTTGCCGCGCATCATCATCGTCTCGATGAAGAGGATGTCTCCGCCCGCCGGCGTCCACGCCATGCCGGTCGCCACGCCGGGCTGGCTGGTGCGTTCGGCGACCTCCTGGAAGTAGCGCTCGGGGCCGAGGTACTCCTCGACCAGCTCCGTCCCGACAACGATGCGCTCCGTCTCCCCGCCCGCGATGGCCCGCGCCGCCGCGCGGCAAACGCCCGCGATGCTGCGCTTGAGCTCCCGGACGCCCGCCTCTTTCGTGTACCGGTCGACGATCATGCCCAGCGCGTCGTCGGTGATCTCGAGCTGTTCGGGTTGGATCCCGTGATTGTCCAGCTCTTCCCTGATGAGGTGCGAGCGCGCGATGATCATCTTCTCCTGGCTCGTGTAACCGGGGATCTCGATGATCTCGAGGCGGTCGCGCAGCGCGATGGGAATCGTGTCGGCGCGGTTCGCGGTGCCGAGGAACAGCACCTGCGACAGGTCGTAGGGGATCTGCAGATAGTTGTCGGAGAACGTGTTGTTTTGCTCGGGGTCGAGCACTTCGAGCAGCGCCGACGACGGATCGCCGCGGAAGTCCGCGCCGAGCTTGTCGAGCTCGTCGAGCACGAACACGGGGTTGCGCACGCCGACCTTCTTGAGCCCCTGCAGAATGCGTCCCGGCATCGAGCCGATGTAGGTGCGTCGATGGCCGCGGATCTCGGCCTCGTCGTGAAGGCCGCCGAGGCTCATGCGGTAGAACTTGCGCCCCATGGCCTTGGCGATGCTCGCGCCAAGCGACGTCTTGCCCACGCCCGGAGGGCCGACCAGACACAGGATCGGTCCCTTGATCTCGGGCTTGAGTTTACGCACGGCGAGGAATTCCAGAATGCGTTTCTTCACCTTTTCGAGGCCGTAGGAGTCCTCGTCGAGGATCTCCTGCGCACGCTGGATGTCGATCTTGTCTTCTGTCGTCTTGCTCCAAGGCAGATCGAGAATCCATTCCAGATAGGTGAGCGACACCGTGTGCTCGGGGCTCGACGGCGGAATGCGCTGGAGTCGCTTGATCTCGCGGTCCGCGGCCTCCTTCGCTTCCTGCGGCAGATTCGCCTCCTCGACACGCTTCTTGAGTTCGTCGACGTCGCTCTCCGGGCTGTCGTCGTCGCCGAGTTCCTTGCGGATCGCGTCCATCTGCTTGCGCAGGTAGTATTCCTTCTGGTTCTTGTCGAGCTCGCTGCGGATCTCGTCGTCAATCCTTTTCTTGACCTTGATGAGCTCCAGTTCGTTGTGCAGCAGGCGGCCGACGCGCCGGCACCGCGCCTTGATGTCCATCGTCTGAAGGATCGTGATCTTCTCCTCGATGGGCACGTTCATGTTCGCCGCGATCAGGTCGCACAGCGGCCCGATGTCCTGGATCTCCGTGACGAACTGTTTGGCCTCGGCGGGGATATTGGGGCTGTTCTGGATGACCTCGAGGGCGAGCTCTTTCGTCTTTTTCGAAAGCGCCTCGATCTCGGCGTCATCGGCCTTTTCCTCCGCGGGGTACTCGACGTCCACGCGCATGTGCGGCGTGATCGACGTGAACCGCAGCAGCTTCACGCGCGAGATGCCCTGCAGCAGCACCGTCTTGGTGCCCGACTCGCGCTCCTTCATCACCTTCAGCACCTTGGCGAGCGTGCCGTAGGGATGCAGGTCGCTGCCGACCGGCACCTCCACGTCGGGATCGATCTGCGTGAAGATCGCGATGAGGCTGTTGTCCTCCATCGCGGCCTCGACCGCGGAGAGGGAGAACTTGCGCCCCACGGCCATGGGCGAGATCGAGTTGGGGAACAGCACCGCGTTGCGAAGCGGAAGAACCGGCAGATTCGTCGGTTGATCGGCGTTTCCGAACATCGTCAAAACCTCTCTCGCGGCCGAAAAAAGACAGGCCGCGACGCTGCCCTCCTACATTAACCACGATACCCGCCCCTGTCACCATCAAAGTGCGTTTTTTCACGACAAGCATGCGGGGGCGCAGGTTTCGGACGCGGAAGATATTTCGCGTCGCCAAATGCGCATTCTGTGGAAAACGTGCCGATCGGACGACCGGGACCTGACGCCGATCCTTTACTTCGCCGCGGGCCTTGCCTAACATTCGCCGCCATGAACACGATGGCCCGCGATCGCACCTGGTTCAAGGTGCAGGACGACGTTCTGGCGCGCATCCGCCAGACGCTTCCGCCCGAGCGCGTCCGCGAGTTGCAGAAGCTTCGCCCCTGGCGGCATTTCCTCACCGTGGCGCGTCAGTTTACGCAGATGTTCGTGTGCGGCTACGTGTGTTGGGTGTCCGAAAATCCGTTCATCTGGGTTCCGGCGGCGGCGCTTCAGGGAATCACGGCGCTGGGTTTCATCATCCTGCTGCACGAGCAGCTCCACAATGTCATCTTCACCAAACCGCACCCGCGCCTGTCGCGCGCGCTCGCGCTCATCTACTCATGGCCGAGCGCCATCTCGGCGACGCAGTTCACGCGCTGGCACCTCGATCACCACGGCAACCTCGGCCACGAGGTCGACGATCCCAAGCGCGGCAACCTGTCGCCCAAAACGAACGCACGCTGGCTCAAGGCCCTGTACTTCACGGTCGCGCTGGTGGGCATCTATGCGCGCGCGGCGGGGGCCGAGAACCAGCGTTACGACGAGGCGCTGCGTGCGAAGATCCGCCGCGAACGCCTGGTCAACTTCTCGCTGCACATCGCCCTGGCGGTCGTCATTGGCTCGATCGGCGGGTGGTACACGCTCGCGCGCGTCCACCTGATTCCCATGATGGTGTTCTTCCCGATCGCGTTCATCGTCAACCGGCTCGGTCAGCATTATTGGATCGACGAGACGGACCCCGCCAAGTGGGGCACGCGCGTGGACGGGAACCCGGTCATCCACTATCTGTTCCTGTGGTCGAACTTCCACCTCGAGCACCACTACTACCCGCTCGTGCCCATGTACAACCTGCGCCGCCTCAACCTGGAGCTGCGGCCGTTTTTCAACGAGATCGGCTGGCCGAACCGCACCTACCGCGAACTGTTTTGGGGTTGGGTGATCCAGAACCGGAAGTCCCACACGAACTGGGACGCCGCCCCGCCCACGCATGCCTGATTCCCGCGATTATCGATCACGACTCATTCCCGTCGTCATGGCCGTCGTCATGACCGTTATCACGGCACCGCGTTTCGCGCATGCCGAGTGGTTGTCCGCGGGTGTCGTCATGGCGAGCGCGGCGGAGTTCGACATCACGCCGCGCATCAAGAGCTTCGTCGATCGCAACGGTAACGGCGTCCATGACATGGGCGATCCCACGCAGCCCTTCGATCTGGGCGAACCGGTGCTCGAATTCGAGGACGGGCCGATCTACGTCGGCAACGGCTCCGGGCTCGCCACGCACGTCCACGGCCCGCTCAAGGTCGGGGCGCTCGTCGTCGAAGACCCACGCACGGGCGTGCGCGTCGCGCTCGTGTCCACCGATCTCTACATGGTGTTGCAGGCCGATACCGACGCGATCCGCAAACTCGTCGGCGCGACCGCCGATATCGACTTCATCCTGCTCGGCTCCACGCATACGCACATGGGGCCCGATACGATCGGTCTCATGGGTCTGTCCGACGTGAAGCCGATGGATTTCCCGAAAATCCTCTGGGGCGAGATGGAAGCGAAGAGCGGCGTCAACCACGTCTGGTTCGACTGGATGATGCGTCAGACGGCCCGCGCGATCGAACAGGCCGCGTTCACGATGACGCCGGCGACGATCCGCGTGTCGCGCACGAAGTTCTCCTTCGGCATGAAAGATGAGCGCGAGCCGCACATCATCGACGACGACCTGATGACGCTGGCGGTGGATGGCACGGATGGAAAACCGATCGCCACGGTTGTGCAGGGCACCTGCCATCCCGAGTCGATCCTGCTCAACGGCGATCCGCGCTACACGCAGCTCGATCCGGCGTCCGTTCCCGAGGAAGCGAAAAACGCCTGGGGCCACATCATCACGCCCGGCTTCCCCGGCTGGGTGCGCCAGACGATCCGCGAACGACGCGGGGGCACGCCGCTGTATTTTTCGGGCGCGCTCGGCGGCATGATCACCAACATCACGTCGCAGATCTGGGACCCCGAACAACATCCAGAATACCCGGCCACCGCCGACCCAAAGACCGTTCCGAACGCCGTCAAGATCGCGCCCGACATGCGCTTCGAGGTGATTCAGGGTCGCGAGATGGCGAAAGCGGCGCTGGAGTCGCTCGCCGCTGCCTCCGTCGCGGGCGCGATCGACGTCTCCTTCGACCGCGAAACGATCCTCGTTCCCCTGGAGAACCCGCTGTTCCGGCTGACCGGCGGGCTCGGCATCATGGGCCACACGCCGTCAATGCTCTACGACGACGACGGCAAGCCGGACCCGCGAACCAAGCGCGGCCTGAAGGGGATGATCTTCACGGGCGTGGAAATCCCCAAGGGCGCGAACATGAAGACCGAGGTCAGCGTCGTGAACATCGGACCGGCGCAGTTCCTCGCCATGCCGGGCGAGCTGCTCGGCGAGCTCTCCGTCGGGTTGCCGGACGACTTCGTCACGAACGAGGATCGATATTTTCCGAAGGACAAGAAGAAACACGCGCACGGCGAGGGGCTTCGGCTCCAGTTCCCGCCGCTCAAGAAACAGGCCACGCGGCCCTACCCCTTCATCGTGTGTCTCGCCGGAAACGACCTCGGCTACATCATCCCCGAGGTCGATTTCAAACCGCCGCACGAGATCCCGGTTCCACCACTCGTGTTCTGGTGGATCTGCCTCGACGCCAGCGCCAGCGCGCACTACGAGGAGTCGATGACCGCCAGCAGCAAGCTCGAGGAGCGATTGATCGGCGGTTTGACACGAATCCTCGGCCGCCAGCGGCCCTATGCAACGGCGAACTAAAGACGGCGTGGTGGGCCATTTGTGACCGATGATGCCAAATCGTTCATCGGTGCTTGCCGGTTTTCGTTCGGAAGGGTACAATTTTTCTATACGGTGGCATCAGGCCCCGGATTGATTTGAAATTCACTTGGAGTCGTGGAATGGCACCCATCCTCATCGGCGTCCTGATCGGATTCCTGCTCGGCGGCATCTCGGGCAACGCAACCTTCGGACCGCACGGCGCGGTCGTCGGTTGCATCCTCGGCGGCCTCATCGGGGGCGGGATCATGACCACCCTGGTTCGCGCCGCGAAGAAGCTCGAAAAACAGGGCGGCAAGCTCGACTGACCTTCGCACGATTCAGGATGAGACGAAACGCCCGGCGTGATCGGGGGGCGTTGCGTCCCGCGAAAAAAACGCGAAACATGGCCGCATGCGAAAGGGATTCTTCTACCTGATCGCGGCGGCGTTGCTGCTGCTTTTGCTCTCGCTCCTGGTGGGCAAACCCGCGTCGCCGCCCCTGCCGCCTCCGCCGCCGGTCCGCGTCGCCGCCGAATACGCCGACGGCATCCCGAGCCCCATCTCGACCTCGAAACACCCGGAGAATTCGGCCGTGGAGCCCGCATCGACACCGCGACCGACGCCCGCGCGTCGGTTCGCGAAGTCCGAATCGTGTTCGCAAGAGTTCTACGCGCCCGACGGAGCGCTGCTGGGCACGCGCTACGACGCCGCCTGCGACGGGTCGTGGGATTTTTGCACGAATTACATCTATGACCGCGCGGGGAACCTCATCCGCGTGGAATCCGACCACGGCTGCGACGGCGACATCGAGGAGTGCACCCGCTCGACCTTCGACGCGTGGGGCAACGAAACGCGCACTCTCGTCGATCACGGATGCGACAATGATCGCGAGGAGAAGCCCGACTGCATGACGCACGAGGTCAACGACGAGGGTCTGCCGATCGCCACCACGGTCGACATCGGCTGCGACGGAGTGCCGGACGTTTGCTCGCGGTTGACCTACGGCGACAACGCTCAGGTGATCTCGCAGACGACCGACAAGGGGTGCGACGGAACGGACGACACGTGCACGACCAAGAATTACGACGCCGAAGGGCGTCTGACGCGCACGACCACGGACGACGCGTGCGACGGAACGCCGAACATGTGCGTGACCGACGAATTCGGCAAGGACGGTTCGTCCACATCGACGATCTTCAAGGGAGCGTGCGGCGACGAGGCGGCGAAGGTCCACACCATGACCGAGAGCGCGCCAGACGCGGACGGAATCGTTCGATCGGGCAACGAGTATCCGGTGCCCGCGGACGAGCCCTCCGGCGAGCCCTAACGGATTTCACGTCGAACTTGACGCGCCCGCGCGCGTGTCGCAATAGTTTTTCTTTTTCGCGAGAGGTATGCCATGAATCTGGTCTTCGTTTCGCCGCAGTTTCCGCCGCAGTACTACCTGTTCTGCGTCGCGGCGCGGCGACGCGGCATCAACGTGCTGGGCATCGGCGACACGCCCATCGAGATGCTGCGGCCCGAGTTGGCCGGGGCGCTTTCGGAGTACATCCAAGTCGCCGACATGAACGACGACGATGCGATGATCCGCGCGATGGGCCACCTCACCTCGCGCCACGGAAAGATCGAACGGATCGATTCGCTCAACGAGCACTGGCTGGAAGTCGAGGCGCGACTGCGCGAAAACTTCAACGTCTTCGGTCAGAAACCGGCCGATACGGCGCGCAACCGCAGCAAGACGGCGATGCGCGAGGTCTTCCGCTCGGCGGGCGTACCGTGCACCGAGGGCACCGCGTTCGCCACCGCAGCGCAGGCCAAGGTTTTCGCGAAGAAGCACGGCTATCCGCTGGTCCTCAAGCCGGACACCGGCGTGGGCGCGGCGAAGACGTATAAGGTGCATGACGTGGCGGAACTCGACGCGGCGCTCGCGGACAACCTCGTCGGCTACGTCATCGAGAAGTTCGAGGTCGGAAAGCTCGGCAGCTTCGACGGGCTCGTCGACCGCGACGGGCGCATCGTGTTTTGCATCTCGAACATCTACAGCTCGGGCATCATGGAGATCGTGAACGAGCGCCGGCCGCTGCACTACTACACGCGCCGCGAGATCCCCGCGAAACTGGAAGACTACGGAAAACGCGTGATCGCCGCGTTCGGCATCCGCGAGCGATTCTTCCACATCGAGTTTTTCGAGACGGAAGACGACTTCGTCGCGCTCGAGGTCAACGTGCGTCCCCCGGGCGGGTTCACGACGGACATGATGAACTACGCGATCGATGGCGATGTGTACGATCTGTGGGCGCGGGTGATCGCCGAGGGAACGATTCCCGACTTCGCGTATGAACGCCATTACCACGTCATGTACGTCGGACGTCGGCGCGGCGCGCCGCACCGATACGGCGTTGACAAGCTTCGCGCCGAGCTCGGCGACCGCTTCATCCTTCATCGCGAGATGCCCGAGGCGTTCGCGGGCGCGATGGGCGACGAGATGTTTCTGCTGCGCGATCCTTCGCTCGAGCCGCTGCTCGACGCGGAGCGGATGATTCAGGAGACGGTCCCGTAACGACGCCGCCAGGCCGGCGACGCGCCGGGGCCTTCGCCCACCTCACGCCCGATCGCGCGGATCCGTGCCACAAGCTGGGCGTTGAAATCGACGGGGTCCTCGGCGAGGCACGATTTGGCCGGATAGATTTCGTACAGTTTTCGGTATCGAAACGGCGTGAGGTTCGGCATCACGACATTCGCGCCGCGCGCGAGTCCCAGTTCCCGGCCCTCGTCCCGCGCGAGCGTGGCGAGCGCCGTGGTGCTCGGGATATTCGCATCGGGACACGCGAGGCGCGCGAGCGCCACGACCTTGCACGTCATCTCCTTCGTCGCCGGGACCTGGTCGATCTCATCCAGCGCGGGGATCTCTCCCCGGCCCATCGGTGTGGCCGGGTGCGCGAGAAAC
>JAANMU010002729.1_pt1 | contig 12542 bp, 13 predicted proteins | sample 7279701 | NCBI WGS metagenome assembly JAANMU01 (sample SAMN14094539, study PRJNA606508) | bioreactor metagenome | isolation source: A lab-scale SPAN reactor treating ammonium-rich wastewater day 57 | place: Ireland: Galway | collected 2017-03-13 | reverse complement strand
TGATTGGGAATCCGCCGTATGTGCGCCATCACGGAATCGCCACCGAGGCGAAAGCCCGGTTTGCCCGCGTCACGACGGATCTGGGGATCGCACCAAATGGGCTCGCCGGGCTGCATGTTCATTTTCTCGCCGCGATTGCCGAACACGCGCGCAAGGACGATCGGGGTGTGATCGTCACGTCCGCGGAATGGATGGACGTGCGCTATGGCGCCGTGGTTCGTGAGTTGCTGCTTCGCCGGCTCGGCCTGGTCCGGCTCGTTCGGATCCATCCCGGCGCGATGCCATTTGGCGATACCGCGACCACGGCGGTCATTTTGGTGTTTCGCGTGGGGGTTGATCCGGATGTGGTGGATGTGGCCGATGTCGAGGACCTGGCACGATTTCATCGCCCCTCGCGCGTGGCGCGGGTTTCGTCGGTCGCGTTGGGCGAGTCGGCGCGATGGTCAACGCTCGGGCGGGCGACCACTCGGCCGCCGGAAGGATTTGTGAAACTGGGCGAACTCATGCGCGTGCATCGGGGACAGGTGACCGGCGCGAATGACGTGTGGGTGGTGCCCGCGGACTTCCGCGGGTTGCCGGATTCCGTACTTCATCCCGCCGTCACGCGGGCGCGGGAACTCCTCATGGCCGGTCCGGTGCTGGATGACGTGCGTGCGCTTCGGCGGGTGATCGACCTGCCGGAGGATCTGGGGGAGTTGGACGAGGACGCCCGGAGCGCGGTGATGGCTTTTCTGGCAAGTGCGCGCAAACGCGGGGCGGATCGCGGATACGTGGCGACGCACCGCCGGGCTTGGTGGTCCGTCGGGCTTCGCGCGCCCGCGCCGATTCTCGCCACCTACATGGCGCGGCGGCCTCCGGCGTTTGTCCTCAACCCGCACGGGGCGCGCCACATCAACATCGCGCACGGACTGTACCCTCGCGTGGAAATGTCGGCCCGGCAACTGGAATTCCTGGCGCGGCATCTCACCGCGAACGCCGATCGAGACGGCGGCCGAACCTACGCGGGCGGCCTCGTGAAATATGAGCCCCGGGAGATGGAAGGGATCATGGTTCCCGACCCGTTTCGGGAGGAGGCGCCCGGTCGATGATTTCTCCTCCGCGATGGAGCGCCGCGCAACTGGAGGCGGATCGGGACCGGGCCGAACAGGCGTTCCGCAACAAGCGCTTCTCCGAGCCCGTCGAGATCTACGAACGGCGGATTGACGAGTATCGAAGCGCCGTGGCTGAAATGTTTCGATCGACCCGCGACCTGAGAAATCTGCAATCTTCCCATCGTGCGATCCTCACCGACGACACGAGCCGGACGGTTTACCGGTATCTGTTCGGGCCGCCGATCTCCGACGACGATCTCAAGGTGATCGCGAATGCACGGTCGTTCAGCGAGTCGTTTCTGGCGCGAAACGGCGAGACGGTCGAACGCCTGCTCCAGTTCGCAGCGCAGTGGCACGACCGGCGAAGATTCCCCTGGCTGTCCTCCGACCGGGCACCGACGTCGGCCGAGCGCGACGCGGCGATCCTCGCCACCTCGGTGCTTCTCGCCGTGCGCCGACTGGAAACAGAGCGGCGAAGCGCGGACAGCGCGACGCAGGAAATGCGCGTTGCCGAGGCGCTCGACGGCATCGGCTTTCGACAGACACCGCGTCGCCCCATTCGAAACATCGTCGACGCGCCGGAACCCGGAGCGTATTGTCGTGAATCGCTGTTCGGTCCGCACAAGGCCGATTTCGTCGTGACCCTGCGTGACCGGCGCATCATGCCGATGGAATGCAAGGTCTCGAACTCGTCCACGAACTCGATCAAACGATTGAACAAGGAAGCGGCGGGGAAGGCGGAAACGTGGCTGTCCGAGTTCGGACATCGGCATGTCGTTCCCGCCGCCGTTCTTGACGGTGTGTACAAGGTGTCCAACCTCGTGGACGCGCAGGATCGCGGATTGACCCTGTTTTGGTCTCACGATCTGGCCGTCATGTCGAATTGGATTTCGTCGGCGCACACGTAGTCTCTGACGCGGCGTCGTCCGATGGGAGCTGTGATGAAAAACCTCGCCGTCATCATCCTTGCCGCGGGCAAGGGCACGCGCATGAAAAGCGACCTCGCCAAGGTCGCCCATCCCCTGTGCGGGCGCGCGCTCGTCAGCCACGTGGTCGCGCAGGCGCTGCGGCTTCGCCCCGAGCGCGTCGCGGTGGTCGTCGGCCATCAGGCCGAGGCCGTGCGCGCCATCGTGGCCGGCGATTTTCCCAATGCGCCGATCGCCTTCGCCACGCAGACCGAGCAACTTGGCACGGGCCACGCGGTGCTCGCCGCGCGGGCCGCGCTCGCGAAGTTCGACGGCGACGTGCTGATCCTCTCGGGCGACGTACCGCTGCTCTCGTCCGACACCATGAGCGCGGTGGTATCGACGCACCGCAAGGCGAAGGCCGACCTCACGCTCGTCACGTTTCTCGCGGACGACCCGACCGGCTACGGCCGCGCGCTCAAAAACGAGGCGGGCGAGCTGGTTGGCGTGGTCGAGGAGAAGGACGCCACCGACGCGCAACGCGAATTGCGCGAGGTCAGCGCGGGGATCTACGTCGTGCGCGCGTCGCGACTGTGGAAGCTGCTCGCCCGCGTACGCGCCGACAACGCGCAGAAGGAATACTACCTGCCCGACATCATCGGCCTCGCGGTGCGTTCGCGGGCTCGCTGCCGCGCGTTTCTCGCCGAGGACCCGAACGAGGTGGCGGGAATCAACGACCGCGCGCAGCTCGCCGAGCTCGCCGACGCCCTGCGGTTTTCGCTGCTGGAACGCCTGATGAAAAGCGGCGTGAGCGTGCTCGACCCGGCCAGCACCACGGTGGATCTGGGCGTCGAGATCGGCCCCGACACCGTGCTGCACCCCTACACGCACTTGGCGCCCGGCACGCGCATCGGCGCGGGGTGCGTGATCGGCATGGGCGCGCAGATTCAGGGCGCGAGCATCGACGATCAGGCCGTCGTGGGGGCGAACTGCGTGATCGAACGCGCGCGACTCGACGCCGGGTGCCGCGTCGAACCGTTCTGCTTTGTCGGCGATGACACGCGCATCGGCGCGGGCGCCGCGATCGGCCCCTTCGTCAGCCTCTATCGCAGCCGGATCGGCATCGGCGCGCGCATCCTGCCGCACACGCACCTGGCCGACGCCACGGTCGAGGCCAACGTGCGTATCGGCGCGGGTGTGACGACGTGCAAGGTGGGGCGCACCGAGCCGGTGCGCACGACGATCGGCCGCGACACCTACATCGGCGCGAACACGGTGCTCGTCGCGCCGGTCGAGATCGGTCGGCACGCGCACGTCGCATCGTCGTCCACCATCACCAAGGACGTGCCCGACGACGCGCTGGTCGCCACGCGCGGCGTGCCGATCCTGCGTGAGGACTTGGGCTTGCGTTACCGGCGCATCGCGACCGATCGCGAGGCCGCGCGCGTCGCCGAAGGCTCTCCGAAGAAACCATCCCGATCCAAATCCCGCGCACGCGGGGCATTGAAGAAGGGGACAACCTCGTGAAACCGGTTCGCCATTTTCTGTCACTCGCCCAGTGGTCCGCCGCCGAGCTCAACTCGATTCTGCACCTCGCCGCCGACCTGAAGGCCAAGAACCGCGCGGGCACGCCGCACCGGCTGCTCGACGGCAAGAGCCTCGCGATGATTTTCGAGAAATCGAGCACGCGCACCCGCGTCAGTTTCGAGGTCGGCATCTTCCAGCTCGGCGGGCAGGCGCTGTTCCTGTCGCCCGACCACATCCAGATGGGGCGGGGCGAGCCGATCCGCGACACCGCGCGCGTGATCTCGCGCTATGTGCACGGCGTCATGATCCGCACCTATGCGCAGGAGAACATCGAGGAGTTCGCCGCCTACAGCGACGTGCCGGTCATCAACGGCCTGTCCGATCTGCTGCACCCCTGCCAGATCATGGCCGACATCATGACCGTGCAGGAGCACGTGGGCCCGATCGCCGAGCGCACGATCGCGTGGATCGGCGACGGCAACAACATGGCCAACTCGTGGCTCAACGCGGCGGACAAGTTCGGGTTCCGGCTGCGTCTCGCGTGTCCCGAGGGGTACGAGCCCAACACCCAGATCTATCAGCGCGTGAAGGGCTCGAACGCCGAGCGCATCCTGCTGACGCGCGACCCCGTCGAGGCGGTCGTCGGCGCGGACGTGGTGACGACCGATGTGTGGGCGAGCATGGGGCAGGAGAAGGAGACGAACGAGCGGCGCAAGCGCTTCGCGGGCTATCAGGTCAACGCGGCGCTGATGGACAAGGCCGCGCCCGACGCGATCTTCCTGCACTGCCTGCCCGCGCACCGGGGCGAGGAGGTCACGCCCGACGTCTTCGAGTCCGCCGCCAGCAAGGTGTGGGACGAGGCGGAGAACCGCCTGCACACGCAGAAGGCGATCATGGTCATGCTGATGGGTTCGTGAGCCCCGTCATTCCTCCGGGAACTTCGTCTTGATCCGCAGCAGCGCGGCCGGGCGGGCGGACGTGTCCTGACCGCAATAGCACGCCACCGCGCCGATGCGCTCGCGCGACGCGGTCTGGCCCGTGAGCGTCAGTTCGTACGTCACGGACTGATCGCCGCAGGGTGAACCGGCCACCGCGCCTCCCTCGAAACGCACGTTGTGGATCTCGAACTTCGCCTCGGGGAACGTCATCACGCGCCCCTTGCCGAACTTCATCTCTCCCGCCGGAAGCCACTCGTCGCCGAATCCCGCGCCCGCCGTCAGCGTCGCGGTCAGGTCGTCGCCTTTTTGCGTGAGCACGAACTGCGCGGTGTTGCGGTATTCGAGATCGAGGGTCAGCACCGTCGTCACCGAGGGCGGACCGGTGTCGTCGTCATCATCCGCCGTGTCGTCGTCCGCGTTGTCGTCATCCGCGTCGTCGTCGGTTGTGTCGTCGTCCACGGGCACAGAGGAGTCGTTGTCATCGTCGTCGTCGCCGCATCCGCAGCCGGAGACGAACGCCATTACGAGAAGCACCAGGAGCCAGATCGTCGCGGTTTTCATCGGTCGCTCCTTATCGGTACAGCGTGGGCGAAACGTTCAGCCCGGTGGCGAACGCGACGGCCTCGTCCTGCGTTCCGTGGATGAGGTAGAACCGCCACGTGAACGCCGAGCCCGGCGTTGCCGTGTCGTCCTCGAAACGTGCGTTGCCATTGTCCGTGTTGATGAACGCGGCGACGTGCGTGAGCCCCATGTCCTTCACCACGTACCAGTCGTCGCCGAGGTTCAGGAATCCGTCAGCCAGCGGCATCGGCCATTCGTTGAACGCGAACGCCGTGCGGTCGTAGGTGAGCGGCCCGCCGGTCGAGAGCGCGGGCGTGAAGACGAGGTCCGTCGCCGTGCCCTCGAAGGTCACCGAGACCTCGCGGCCCACGTCGTCGTCGAAGTCGATTTCGAGCTGGTAGATCTCGGGCGTGCTCGACACGAGCGACCACCGCGACACGGCTTCGCGGCGTTTGGTGTCGATCGTCACGTCAACGGCCGGGGTCGTCGTCTCGTCGAAGTCGGGCGGGAAATCGGCCTGCGCCATCTCGCCCGCCGCCGTGTCGATCCGCGCCGTGGTGATGCCGGTCTCGATCTTCGCGCGCTCAATGACCGTGCGCGCGCGCCGCGCGACCTCGCCGCAGTGCGCGACGCCGTAGCCGATCTCGCCCTTGTAGGGGTTGATGCCGGTCGCGTCGGTCACCATCCCCAGGTTCAGCAGCCGCCAGCTTTCGGAGATCTCGTCCGTCGCGTCGAGCCCGGCCTCGCTCGCGGCGACCTCGGCGGCCAGCAGCTCGCGATAGCCGATCTCGCACAGCGTGCGCACGTGATTGTCGCGCTCGTCCATGCGCCAAAGCCCGCCGCCGCCCAGCCAGCGGAACGGCCCGTTGGTCGAGCTGGGCTGCCAGGTGCCATCGAGCAGGTCGGGCATCCCGGCGGGAGCGATGCCCAGGTCCTTCGCCTTGGCGACGTACTCGTCGGCGCGCGCGATGTCCCAGCCGTCGGCCTCGAGCGCCTCGAGCTGATCGACGTACTCCGCGATGCACGCGGCGTTCTCGCGGAAGACCGGAGGGAAATAGGGGTCGAAGTCGCAAGTCGCCAGCAGCTCGCCGTCGTCGAGGAACGTCCACGCCATCTGGAGTGTGTCCGCTCCATCGGTCCAGTTCACGCTCTTCGAACCGACGATGAGATCGAGCCCGCCGAAGTCGTAGTACGGCTCGGCGTCGAAGTCGCCGTACTGGTAGATCCACAGGTTCTTGGGCCACACCATCAGCTCGTAACCGAAGTCGTCCATCGCCTCGGAGAGGCCCACGCCCGCCTGACCTTCCTGGCAGAACACGGTCTTGGAGAGCTCGACCCCCGCGTCCGCGAAGACCTGCGCGGTGCGTTCGGCCGACGTCTCCCACGCTCGGCGTGGATAGCCGATGAAGAGCTGGTCGGAGTAGTGGAAGCTGACCACCGACGCCTGACCGCTCTCCACGAGGTCGATCAGCTTGGCGAGCACGCCGGGATGCCGCGCGGCGAGCACCTCGATGAAGTAGCTCTGGAGTTCGAGATCGACGCCCCAGCCGGGATGGTCGAGATACAGATCGAGCACCGGCTCGAAGCTCTCGACGATGATCATGTCCTCCACCTCGGCCTCGGTCATCTCCCAGCTCGGGATGATGTTGTCGAGTCCGAGCGGCAGGAAGCCGCGCAGACCGCCCGCGACGTACTGGATGTTGAAGTGGAACATCGCGAGCGCGAACTTGTGATCGGCGGCGCGCGCGCTCGTCGGCGCAGCGGCCTGCGTCAGGATGAGTGCGATCGCGACGAAGAGCGCGACAAGAATCCGGCGGCGCGAAAGGCGAAGAATGGTCATCGGCATGTCTCCCGCAAACGCGTCGCCGGGTCCGTGGGAACGGGCGGCGGCGCGAGGATCCACCTTAGCCCGCCGCCCGCCCGTCGTCCAGAAAGACGCGCGGAAAACCCTCAAGGAACGGGTAAGGCGTCCGTGGAACGCGCGGGAGCGGACTCGGGCGACCGGCATTGAAAAGTGGGAAAAATTTGAGCAAGGTCATGTCGCGCCAGGCCGATGTTGTGGTGGGATGGCGCGGGGACGGGAATCGAGCCACCAAGTCCGCCCGGACGGTCGTAAAACGTCGGGCGATATTGAGGAGCACACGCATGTCGAACGAGGACCGCCGCGAGCGCGCGGAATTTCTGATCGAGAAGAACATCGCGCCGGGGCTGGCGAAACACCAGGGGCAGGTCAAGGTCGTCTCCTACGAGGACGGCAAGCTCTACGTGAAGGTGCGCGGCCAGATGCCGGCCGACGTGGTGCGCCGCGCGATCTGGGGCATGCTCAGGAACGCCGCGCCCGACGAGTACGCCGAGGTGCTCGAAGCGCCGGACGACGGCGCCGCGCCGGTGAAGACCGCGCAGGACGAGGAGCGCCTCGGGAAGCTGCGCGAGGTCTTCGACGAGCAGATCAACCCGGCGCTCGCGTCGCACGGCGGGTTCGCCGAGGTCGTCGATCTCTACGACAACCAGCTCTTCATCCGCGTCGGCGGCGGCTGCCAGGGCTGCTCCAGCTCGATGACGACGGTCAAGCGCGGCATCGAGGGCCTCGTGCGCCAGATGTACCCCGAGATCCTCGTCGTCGACACGACGGATCACAACGCGGGCATGAATCCGTACTACCGTTAGGCGATCACGACCTCAAAACGAGAAAACGAGGGACAGTCACCTATTTTTAATTGGTGACTGTCCCTCGTTTATTTGCGTTGCGGCGCGCGTTGACCGTGCGCGCGCGCGAAACTAATCTGTTTTTTCGTCCCGCGCCGACGTGGAGGGTTCATGGACATCGCCGGGCTTTCGCGCGCCGTCAGGCCGCTTCTGGTGCACATCAGCGCCGGTTTCCCGATCATCTACGTCGCGTCGTGGGAAGAGGAGCGTGTCTGCGAGCACCTGGGCATCGTGGCCACCGGACACATGGAACCCGCGCGCGCGATGGTCACCTGGTCGTTCACGGAAGGATTCTCGGATCACATCGAGGGCCCGGAGCGCGCGCTTCACGACCCGATGGCCGCCCTCGACCGCGTGCTGCGCGAGGAAGACCCGGTCGTATGGGTGCTCAAGGACTATCACGTCTTCATTGCGCAGCGGCCCGACATCGTCCGGCGTTTGCGCGACGTCTACCACGCCATCAAGGACACCGAACGCACGCTCATCATCCTCGCCCCGCTCGTCGAGGTTCCGCAGGAACTCCTGAAAGAGATGTACGTCTACGACTATCCGCTGCCCGATCCCGACGAGACGCACCAGATCGTCGAGCTCGAAATCTGGACGCACTACCATCGCACGGGGCAGCGTGTCGTCTTCGACCACTACGACCGCGGCGACTTCGAGCGCACGCTGCTGGGCCTCACCCGCGAGGAGATGAAGCGCGCGCTGCGCAAGGCGTTCCTGCACTCGGCGCGGATCACCGCCGACCACGCGCAGGTCATCATCGAGGAAAAGCGCCAGATCCTGCGCAAGACCGAGATCCTCGAGTTCATCCAGGTGGACGACGACCTCTCGGGCGTGGGCGGGCTCAAGCAGTTCAAGGCGTGGTGCAAGATCCGCCACCGCGGACTGGAGCCCGAGGCGCGCGAGTTCGGCCTGCCGCTTCCCAAGGGCATTCTGCTCACGGGCATCTCGGGCTGCGGAAAGAGCCTCGCCATCACCGCGCTCGCCCGCGAGTGGCGGTTGCCGCTGCTGCGCCTGGACATGGGCCGCGTGTTCGCCGGGCTCGCGGGATCGCCCGAGCAGTCGCTGCGCCGCGCGATCCTGACCGCCGAGGCCGTGTCGCCGTGCGTGCTTTGGATCGACGAAATCGAGATGGGCATCTCGGTGTTTTCCGACTCGGTGGAGTCGGGCGCGACGAGCCGCAACTTCGCGTCGTTCCTGACGTGGATGCAGGAGAAGAAGACGCCGGTCTTCATCGCCGCGACCGCGAACGACATCGACCGCCTGCCGCCCGAGTTCATCCGCAAGGGCCGCTTCGACGAGGTCTTTTTTGTCGACCTGCCGAGCGAGGAGGAACGCAAGGAGATCTTCCGCATCCACTTCAAAAAGAAAAAGCAGGTGCCGAGCGAAACGTCACTCGACGGCCTGGCGAAATCGACGAAGGGCTACACCGGCGCGGAGATCGAGCAGGCGCTGATCTCGGCGCTCTACGAATGCTTCTCGAAGAACCGGCCGCTCGCGCTGGAAGACATCTACCGCGCGATCGGCAACATGGTGCCGCTCTCGGTGACGATGAAAGAGGACATCACCAAGGTGAAACGCTGGGCCGACAACCGCGCCGTGCGCGCCAACACCGGCGAGCCCTAAGGCGGGGGACGCATGTCCGTCATCTATATCGTGCTGCCGCTCGCCATCCTGTTCGCCGCGGGATTCGTCGGCGCGTTCATCTGGGCAACGCGCCGCGGCCAGTTCGACGACACGAAAACCCCCGCCATCCGCATCCTGCACGAGGACGAGGACCCGAAGCGAAAGCGCTGAGGGAAATGTGGCACAGCCCCGCCATGGCGGAGCTGTGCACGTCGTCGTCGCGCGCGGATCAGCCTTTGATGTGACGCCGGAAGAATTCCGCGATTTCGGACTTGTCGGCTTCACTTCTGGCGACGGCGAGGACCAGAGCCTCGAAATCGTTTTCCGGCGCGTGGAAATCCACATCGTTCATTTTCAGAAATACGATCGCCGCCGCCGCCGCCGTCCTCTTTTTCCGTCGATGAACGGATGGTTGGACACGATATGAATAAGTTACGCGGCAGCCATCTCCGCGAGATCAGTGTGGAGAAATTCGCCGCCGAAAGTGGACGATGGCATCGCGGCGGCGGACTGCAGCAGGCCCAGATCCCGCAAGCCCAGGCTGCCGCCGTAACGCTCCACCTGATCGGTGTGCACAGCGAGCAATTCGTCGAGTGTCAGAAAAGCCGGTTCCATGACCGTCTACTTCGCGAGCCGTTTCAGCACTTCGCCATACTTTTCGTTGGTTTTGGCGAGCGCCGCCTCGAAACGCTTTCGCCGCTTCTCGTCCCGCACGGGAGTGATCGTGAGCGCGCGCCCGTCCGTCGTCACTTCCAGCGGCGTGTTCTGATCGATGTTCAAAAGATCCAGAATCGGACGGTCGAGAATGAGAGCGAGACTGTTGCCGTGCTTCGAAAGCGTCTTGACCATGGCGTCCTCCATCGCAAGAGCGGTCTAACAATGTCATCACATTGTAGTACCATGATGGGAACAAGTCAAAGCCGAGGCAGGGTCTTGAAAAAATCCTCCCCCCTCTTGACGGCGGCGGCGATCGCGTTTATATTTGCACAGTGACGCAAATATGAAAGCGTCGCGGGAGCCGAACAAACCATGGCGAGGCGAAATCCCATCCACCCCCTGCGCGACCACCTGGCGCCCGATCTGTTCAAGGCGCTCGGCGATCCGAACCGCCTCGCGCTGCTCTCGCGCCTCGCGGAATGCCGCCGCGAGTGCACCGTGAGCGAGCTGGCCGAATGCGTGAAGGTCGATCTGTCGGTCGTCTCGCGGCACCTGGCCCAGCTCCGCACCGTGGGCGTGCTCGAGGCCGAGAAGATCGGCAAGCAGGTCCATTACCGTCTGAACTGCAACCGTCTGGCGGCCACGCTGCGTTCGATCGCCGACGCGCTCGACGTGTGCTGCCCGCCGCCGAAAACCGGCACACCGAAAGGATGACCCCATGACCCAAGCGTCCGAATCCAACGTGACCTCGTCCGCCGACGAGGTGCGCCGCGAAGTCTCCCGCGCTTACGCCGACGCCGTCACCGGCCGCAAGGTCGAGGGCACGCTGCAAAAAGGCGTATTCGCCAACATCGCCGGGTACGACGGCGATGAGCTCGCGTCCCTGCCCGCCGACGCCGTGCAAAGTTCCTTCGGCTGCGGCAATCCGCTCGCCTTCGCGGGCGTGCGCGAGGGCCAGACCGTGCTGGACCTCGGCAGCGGCGCGGGCATCGACCTGCTCATCGCGTCGCGCATGGTCGGGCCGACCGGCCGCGTGATCGGTGTGGACATGACCGACGAGATGATCGAGCGCGCGGCCGCCAACGCGGCCGAGGCCGGCGCGGCCAACGTCGAGATCCGCAAGGGCGTGATCGAACAGCTCCCCGTGGACGACGCGAGCGTGGACTGGGTGATCTCGAACTGCGTCATCAATCTGTCGCCCGAGAAACCCCGCGTGTTTTCCGAGATCGCGCGCGTGCTGCGTCCCGGCGGCACGATGCGCGTGTCGGACATCGTGGTGAGCGACCTGCCCGAATGGATCCGCGAGATGCGCCAGATGTACAGCTCGTGCGTGGCCGGCGCGATCAGCGAGGACGACTATCTCACGGGGCTGCGCGACGCGGGGCTGACCGACGTTGAGGTGGTCGATCGGCTCGTGTACGACCGCACGCAGCTTCGCGCGTTCATCGCCACGGAACTGAAGAACGAGTCCACGTGTGGGTGCTGCGGCGGCGGTTCGGGCCAGACAGTGTCGGAGGAGGTGGCGGACCGGATCGCCGAAGAGGTCGAGGGCAAGATCTGGAGCGCCAAGATCGTCGCGTCAAAACCGTTCGTCGCCCACAAAGCGTGAACGATCGGAACCGCGCCGCGGGCTTCAATCCGTGGCGCGGTTCTCGTAGATCAGCATGAACAGGTAGATCGGGTTGTCCGGCAGGTCGTGCTTGTTCAGCAGATACGAAATGGCCTGCGTGTTGTCGCGGTGATAGGTTGCGATGTTGAAGCCCTGCGTGATGCGCCGGGGCGGGTCGTAGTCCGCCAGGACCGGAAGGGTGCGCGAAACGACCTCGGGGTCGTCGTCGAAATCCATCTGGATCCAGATCCGGTCGTCCTCGCGGTTTTGCAGGATCTCGATCATCTGGTCGAAGTAGATCGGGTTGCTGTTGTGATCGACGTACGTGATGTTGAACGTCGGGTCCTCGATCAGGTGTCCGCGCTTCGTTTCGATGAGCGACAACGTGTGCGTGAGCACGCCGACCTCGCCGTACGAAATCAGGCGTGACCGGTAGCCGAAGATCTTGCTGATCTTGTTCAGGTAATACGCCTTGCCCCCGCAGAACACGCCGCCGGAGTTCGTCTCGAACAGCAGCGTCAGGTCCAGGGCGTTCTGACGCAGAATCTCGATGTGGTCCGACGAGTCGTTCGCCCATTTGCCGTGGCTGTAAACCCAGCGGCGCAGTCCGTGGATGCGTTCGATCTCGTCGAGCGAATCGACCTGCGGCTGCCCCAGGCGAATTTGCTCCATCAGCTCGCGGTTCGCCCGCCCGCAACCCGTGACAAGCGCGGCCGACGCACACACGGTCGCGACAAGGCACACAGCGACGAAGGATCGAGAGATTGTTCGGGTCCCGGCCATATGCACGCACCCCGCGCGTGCCGGTACCTTAACGCGATTCGCTCCAGTGGCAAACCGGCGGACGACCGGTGGCGCTCAGCGGTTCGCGCCGGCGGTGACGCCACCCTGCGCCCCGAGCGCGCCGCGCAGCCTTGCC
>JAANMU010002724.1_pt1 | contig 12581 bp, 20 predicted proteins | sample 7279701 | NCBI WGS metagenome assembly JAANMU01 (sample SAMN14094539, study PRJNA606508) | bioreactor metagenome | isolation source: A lab-scale SPAN reactor treating ammonium-rich wastewater day 57 | place: Ireland: Galway | collected 2017-03-13 | reverse complement strand
CAGGAAGCCACGCGCGTTCTGCTGCCGCGCGACTCGGGGATCTTCGTCAAGTACAACCTCGACGCCCTGATCCGCGGCAACCTCAAGGACCGCTACGAGGCGCTGTACCGAGCCGTCGGCGGGCCCTGGCTCGCGGTCAACGAGGCTCGCGAGGTCGAGGACTGGAACCCGCACCCCGACAAGCGGCACGACCAGATCCTGACGCCGGGGAACATGTCGCCCGAGCTGCTGTCGCAGGACCCGGCGCCGCAGCCGAGGCCGCGGCGGGCCGAGCCTGACGACGATGACGCCGAGGCTCGCAGGGGCGGCCGCGTCCTGGCGACAGCGCTGCCGGCCCAGGTGGTCACAGCGACGCACGGGGCGTGGATCCCCGAGAAGCTCCGGCTCCTCGCGGAAGACGCGGCCGAGCGGATCGTGGCCTGGGAAGAGAAGAAGCTCGCCGGGATCGATCCCCGGAACGTCGACGCCTTCCGCGCCCGGGTCGCCGAGGTCTTCGGGGTTCGCCACGTCGAGGCCGTAGCTCGCTCGCTGCGGGTGCCGACGGAGTCGGCTCGAGCCTACGTCGCGGTCCGCGGCATGGACCTCCTGCAGGGGAAGAGCGTCGCTCGCGAGGTGGTCGTCACCAATCTGGTGGCGCTGGCGCTGGCGAAGCCGGCGATGGATGAGGGGGAAGACTGATGAAGCGCACGCCGCCGTTCCCGGGGTTCTCGCGTGGGGTGCCGATCATCGGCGCCGCCGCGAACGCCGAGCAGCCGGGACTCCACTACTACCTCGTGTCCTACTTCGTGCAGCGACCGGGCGAGATGCCGCAGGCCGAGAGCCAGGAGATGCAGTCGTCGGCTGCGCTCAACGGGGCCTCGCTGATGCGGATGATCCGCGAGCTGGAGGAGGGCATCGCCGCGGCCGAGCCCGAGCGCCCGAAGGCGCGCGTGGTGCTGATCGGGCAGCCGATGAAGCTCGGGTTCATCCCGCAGCACGTGCTCGAGGCGCATGAGGCCGAGCTGAAGCGCGCGGCGATCACCCCGGCATGAGCAAGAAGAAGTGGCGCGAGCGAGCCGCGGCGCTGGCGTCCGCGGCAGGCCTGGTGCCCGCCGCTGCGCCGGCTCCGGCCCCGCCGGTCGCGGCGGCCGGGGACCTCGCGCCCGAGGAGCGCGTGCTCGTGGACATCATCGAGGAGCAGCTCGAGAAGATGGACCCACGCGACGCGGACCAGTTCATTGACGAGACGATCGCCGCGACGCAGCGGGCGCCCGTCGAGCGATGCCGGCGGGCGATCGTGTTCGCCGACTCGGTCGAGTGGCGCTGTGCGTGCGGCGCCAGTGGGCTGTCCGTGCGCACGCCCGACGGCCTCCCGTACCACGACGAGGAATCGATGGCCCACGCCCCGGCTGAGCCGCGGCGTCGAGAGGAGTAGCCCCCATGTTCGACTTGGTCACCGCGCTTGCCGGCCGCCCGTGGGCGGTCCGGTCGGACCTGGCCTTCCACGTGCGCGACATGGTCGCCCGCGGCGGGATCGGCGCTCTGCGCGAGTTCGCCGCGCTGAAGCGCTTCGCGCACGACGAGGAGCTCTCGGCGCGCAGGGCGAGGGCTGCGGCCGAAGCGAGGGCTGCGGCCACGGGCAGCCGCGGCGGCGGCGCCAGCATCGCGCACGTGCCGATCCTCGGGCTGATGACCCAGCGGGGAGACGTGGTCAACTCCGCGGAGACGCAGTCGTCGGCGCTGGCCGCCGACCAGGCGCTGGCCGCGGCGATGAACCCGAAGGTCGACGCCATCCTGCTCGAGATCGACTCGCCGGGCGGCGAGGTGTACGGGGTGCCCGAGCTCTGGGCCGCGATCCGCCAGTCGGCGAAGCTCAAGCCCGTCGTGGCGTCGGTCAACTCGGTCGCGGCCTCGGCGGCGCTGTACGCGGCGAGCGCGGCGACGGAGATCGTCGTCACGCCCAGCGGCGAGATGGGCAGCCTGGGCGTCTACGCTCTGCACGTCGACGAGTCGGAGGCCCTCAAGGCCGAGGGCATCCGCGTCGAGTTCGTGGTCGCCGACGAGAGCCCTTTCAAGGTCGAGGGCAACTCGACCGAGCCGCTCAGCGACGAGGCCCGGGGCGAGATCAAGAAGTCCGTCAATCGCTACATGGCCATGTTCGTGCGCGATGTCGCGCGCGGGCGCGGGCTGACGTCCGACCACGTTCGGGAGCACTTCGGCCGTGGCCGGATGCTGAGCCCGGCCGACGCGGTGAAGGTGGGCATGGCGACCAGCGTCGGCACGTTCGGCGACGCCGTCGCCCGTGCCGCCGAGCTGGCTCGGGAGCACCGCGGCGGGGCGGGCGGTGGCCGCTCTGGCGGCTCGGCGGCGCTGGCCGAGCTGCACATCCTCGGCGCCGAGGCCGCCGGCAAGTGAAGGTCCGCCGCAGCGAGCAGGCCCCGCGCGATGCCGTGGTGCCGAGACCGTGGGCGCGACCGTCCGCCCCTGACCCCAAGCGAGGGGATCTCGCCCCCCGGCCTCGCGCTGGAGGCGGCAAGTAGGTGGCGACCGCAACGCCCCGCGCGACGATGACGCTGCTGGCGCTCTCGTGCCCGCAGGGGCACGAGCTGGCCCTGCCCGCCCGGATGCGCGAGGGCGTCTTCGGTCCATGCCCCTGCGGCTGGACGATCCACTTGCAGCCCCCTGTCGGCATGCGGCTCGGCCGCCTCGCCGCGCTGCTGGGCTACTCTCCGAGCGAGGTGCGGAAGCTCGCCCGCGAGGGCGCGATCAGGACGGAGCGCCCGTCCCGGCCCGGGTCGCATCGGCGCGTGCCGGCGGATGAGGTGGCCAGGCTGCTGGCCGATGGCCGCTAGAACATCGCCTGGGTTGCGTGGACGACGCTCTCGTGATCCTCAACGCACCAGCGGCCCATATCGAAGCTGACCGTGGTTGTCTTTCCGTCTGGCTCGATCAGTAGGTAGTCGCCCGCGATCGGGTCGTCGACGAAGAACGTCAGGTCGTGTGGACGCGACCGAGCGTTCCACGCGAAAACGGCCTCGTTCTCGATCTCGCCGGTAGTCCTGGCCGATGGCGCGTACTCGATCACGGGACCACGGCAACCGCAGCGCGTGCAGATCGCCCAGGCCCGAGTGCCCCAGTAGCCGCCCTCGGATTCCGCCGCGCTCGCATCGGCGCCGCAGAGCGGGCAGGGGAGCGGCCGGATGGTCTCCATTGGGGAGGAATCTACGCCCCCGGGCGTTCCGGCGCCACCTCAGCGCTTCGCGCGGGTCGGCCGTCGCTTGGGTCGCTTGTCGAAGAGTCGGCGGAACGCGGGCGGCGACGTGTTGAGCGTCGTAGTCGCGGCGATCTGAGCGCCCTTCTCTTCGGCCGGAGTCAGCGTCACGAACCCCCACAGCAGCGCCACGAGCCGCGCAGCGGCTAGCGGCACGGCGTCGGCGGCCTCCCAGCGGCACCAGGTGCGGTGACTGACGCCGGCCTGCTCGGCCGCCTTCGCGACCGAGAGATTGCGGAGTTTGCGTGCCTTACGGAGTTGAGCCCCTGTCATCGCGTCTTCCTTGCCTTGCCGAGCCAGCGCCGGGGCGGGGCCCGCCACGCCGGGCCTAGCCCAGCCCTACCCTACGAAATCTCCGGTCGCGGAAGCTGTGCCGGCGGCTTCAGCGCCGCGCCCAACTCGCGGATGTTACTCGCTGCGGCCTTCGCCAGCGCATCAGAGAACCGGCGCGTCACGTCGAGCTTGTGCCGTTCCAGGTCGCTGAGCTTGGAGACGTCGATCATCAGGTTCCATCGGTGCTGGCGGATCACGAACCGGGCCGACTTGCGCAGCATGCGGCCCGACTCTTCCACGCGCTCGGGCTCCGTGAGGATGCGGATGCCCTCGTTCGGCTCCGCCCGTGTCGCGAGATTGCTCTCCCGCAGCAGCCGCGAACGCCACGCCGACACGACGGTGCGGTAGCGACCATCCCCCCGCTCGTGCCCAGTGATCTCCTCCAGGCGCTCGTGCGGGATCAGGCCTGGCGCTGGCGTCCCAAGCGCGGCCAGAAGCTTCTTGACATCGGGCTCCGTGGGAAGCCCGCCCCAGTACGGCCTTGCTTTCGTGCTCATTTGGCTCGTCTCCCTTGCCGCGCCCAGCCGGGCCACGCCTAGCCGCGCCACGCCCTCCGCGCCGCGCCCTAGTGAATCGTCGCCGTGAACATCCCGTGCGGCCCCGGCGTCTTCGCTCCCGGCCGCCAGTCCCCGAGCCCCTTGTACTGGCCCGCGTACTCCAAGATCTGCCCGAGAACGCGCTCGGTGATGGCCTCGTCCCACACGCTGATCGTGCCGGACGCCGACCAGCCATCGAACCGCGGGCGCACCCGGACGTGCTTCGACTGGCCGATCTTGGCCCGCTTCAGGAACAGCATGAAGCCCGCCGCGGATGCGGCGGCCTCGTGCTTCTGGTAGTCGCCCTCGCTCTCCAGCGCGATGAAGGGCGCGACCGGAATCGTGGCGCCGCGGATCTCCAGCGGCCAGAACGGCTCCGTCACCATGAGACCGCTCTGCGTCTGTGCCTTGAACGTCTTCCCGCCCTTGCCGCCCGGGACAGGGACCATGGCGCCCCCCTCCATCAGGCAGCGCATGAGGTTGTCGCTCGGGATCGCGATGTGCTCGCCGTCGTGGTAGAGGCACCCGAGCCAACGGAAGGCCGGCGAGCGGTCATCCCCGGCCTTGCTCTTCGACTTGTTGCCAGGATCGGACTTCCACTGATCCATTCGATCCGCCCACGCGATGTTGTCCGCGTGCATCAGCAGCGGCGTCTTGCCCGTGATCGTCACCTTGTACGTTCGCATCGAGAGTCTCCCTTGGCGCGCCGCGCCGTGCCGAGCCCTGCCCGCCGGGCCGAGCCTAGCCGGAGCCGGATATGCGCAATCTAGGCACGAAGGGCCGCTCCCGCAAGAGGAAAATATGGCATATCGTCGTATATGCCATTCTGTACACTGTCGCGCCCTCTAGTGCGCCCTCGTGCGCTCTCGTGCGATGGCGAATGCTCCCGAGCACGGGAGGCGAGCCCCCGCGCGTAATTCGCCACAACCGCAACAACACACTTGCCCGGCCCCCCGGCCGGCCCCATTCTTGCCCCTGTAGACGGAACGGGCCGCCGCCCCTAGTTGGCGCGAAGGCCCTCCGATGCCGCGTCCCTCGCTTGTGGGCGCCGTAGCGGGTTAGCCGAAGACGCACATCTCTCGGCGCCAGCTCCGGCGCTTTCGCCGCTTCTGGCGCCCAACCCTACGGAGCCAGGAGCGATGGACAAGATCAACGAACTCAAGCAGCAGGCCCTCGACGCCGCCGCCGAGGTCCGCGCGAGCGAGCACGCCCTCAACGCGCTGCTCGACGCCGAGAGCGCGGCCAAGTCGAAGTACGCGGGCCTGCTGAAGCAGCAGGCGGCGGGCGCGCTCGCCGAGGGCGACCAGACGAAGCTCGCGGAGGCCGAGGCGCACGTCGCCGGGTTCCCGGCGCGCCTGTCGGCCCAGCGGAAGCTGGTCGCGGTCGCGAAGGACACCCTCGCCGCGGCCGAGCAGGCGCGCGACGCGGAGCAGGCCCGGCTCGACGCCGAGGACAAGGCGCTGGCGGCGAAGCCGTCGGGTCGCGTCCCGCGGGTCGAGGTCGGTCCGTCGAACGCGGCGAAGGACCCGAAGCGCGGCTTCGAGAACCAGTCGGACTTCATGCGCTCGGTGATGCGCGCCGGCCTCGGGATGGGCGTGGACGAGCGGCTCAAGCCGCTGGCCACGCAGGGCAGCGACGAGCAGCAGGGGGCGAGCAACCCCTACGGCGGCTTCCTGCAGCCCGTCGGGCTGATCCCGGGCGTGCTGTCGCTGAAGCCGGAATCCGACCCGTTCGAGGGCCTCGTCACCCGGATCCCGATGTCGGCGCCCACCGTGAAGTTCAACGCGCGCGTCGACAAGAACCACTCGACGAGCGTGTCCGGCGGCTTCCGCTGGTACCGCCACGCCGAGACCCGCGACGTCGACCCGAGCCGCCAGCAGTTCGAGCAGATCACCCTGACCGCGAACGACGAGATGGGCGCGGTCTTCGCGTCGGAGAACATCATCTCCGACTCGCCCGAGTCGTTCCTCGCGATCATCCAGGCCGGCATGGCCGACGAGGCCGTCGCGTTCCGCATGAACGAGCGGATCAACGGCACGGGCGTCGGCCAGCGGCAGGGCGCGCTGCACACGCCCTGCAAGATCGAGGTCGCGAAGGAGGAAGGCCAGGAGGCCGCCACCATCGTCGTCGAGAACATCGACAACATGGCGGCCCGCTGCTGGCGCTACGGGTCCGCGATCTACCTCGCGAACCACACCACGCGGCCGCAGCTCCGCGGCCTCGTGCGCAACGTCGGCACCGGCGGCGTCCCGGTCCCCTACTTCTCCACGAGCATGGAGGGGCAGGAGTTCCTCGACGGCCGGCCGATCTTCTTCACCGAGTTCTGCCCGGCGGTCGGCACCGTCGGCGACCTGCTCCTGATCGTGCCCTCGGAGTACCTCGAGGGCGTCTACGGCGGCGAGCAGTTCGCCGAGTCCATCCATGTGCGGTTCCTGGCGAACGAACGCGCGTTCCGGTTCTTCCGCCGCACGGACGGGCAGTGGTGGTGGCGCTCGGCGCTCACGCCGAAGAACGGCAGCACCCTGTCGCCCGTCGTCACCCTGGCGACCCGCTCGTAACCGCGGCCTGAGCACGGAGGAAACGAAACCATGACCGCTCAGTACAACAAGCTGGCCTCGACGCTCCGGGCCCGCAACTACATCCACAACCCGGTCGACGCCACGACGGCGGCGAAGATCGCCTGGGTCGAGATGGGCCGGAACTTCCTGGCCCTCGCGACGCTCGTGTCCGGCACCGGGATCCTGACGTTCAAGATCTTCGCCGCGACCGACAGCTCGGGGAGCAACCCGACCGAGGTCAAGGCCCACGCGACGCCGACCGTCGCTGACGCCGCGGGCGACCAGCTCGTGCTGGAGACCTCGGCCGAGGAGGTGCTCGCGGCCCTCGCCGGTGCCACCCACGTGGCCGTCGAGATCGACTGCGACCACGCCGACGACATCGTCTCCGTGGTCTACGTCAACGAGGGCGCCAGCCAGGGCGGGCGCTTCGCGTACGACGGCCTGACCGCCGACGTCATCTCGTAACTCCACCTTCCGGCCCCGCCCGAGTTTCGGCGCCTCGGGCGGGGCCTGACGCACCCCGGCGCCAGCACCCGCTCCGGCGCCGCGAGGCGCCCAGGGAAAGGACGGCGGCATGACGGACATGATCGGTCGGCGGATCAAGGGCAACTTCGCCTACATCGACAAGGCGGCCCACCTGAAGCGCATCGTCGACGCGCTCGGCCCCGACGTCGTGAAGTACCTGGACGACTTCGCCGGCGGCGAGGTCGCGACCGTCGTGCAGGATCTCGAGGTCGACCACGCCGACGCTTCGCCGGTGACGATCCTGCCGGCCGTCGCGGTCGACCGCATCGTCAAGATCACCCTGTCGGGCACCGAGGCGGGCGCGGGCGACCCCGACGTCGACATCGGCGAGACCGACACCGCGAACAAGTTCGTCGAGGACTTCATGGCGGGGGCCTGGGCCCTCGGCAGCTCGCTCACCGTGACCGGCGTCCTGTCCGCGACGAAGGCGCTGATCGCGACCATCGCGGCGGCGGGCAGCGCGGGCAAGCTCCGCGTCGTCGTCGAGACGCTGGCGCCGGCCGGCTGGCAGGTGACCAAGGTCGGGAAGAGCGTGGCGAGCCTGCTCGACGGCAGCGGCGGCAAGCTGCGGCTGACGACCGGGGCGGTCGAGAACGACGGGCTGAACCTGATCCGCACCCCGGAGGCCTTCGAGCTGACGGCCGACCAGGTGCTCTACTTCGGCGCCTTCGGCGTCACGCTGAACGACGTCACGCAGAGCGACTTCTTCATCGGGCTCGCGGTGCGCGACTCGGCCATCCTCGGCGGCGTCACCGACCGGATCGGCTTCCAGTCCGTCGACGGCGAGGCGACCGTGAAGTTCGCGGTCGAGAAGGACTCGACCGAGACGCTGTCGGCCGCGCTCGCCACCATCGTGGACGCCACGCCGTTCGACCTGGAGTTCTACTGGGACGGCGCGGCGCTGGAGGTGTTCGTCAACGGCGCCAGCGTGGCGACGCCGGCCGTCACCAACCTGCCGAACGACGAGGCGCTCGCCGTCGCGCTCGAGTTCCTGACCGGCGAGGCCGCCGCGCAGACGCTCGACGTCGACCGCATCGCCGTCGTCCAGATCGGCCGGTAACGCGATGCGGTCCCGCTGCCGCGCGCTCGCCGTCGCGCTGCTCGTCGCGCTGTCCCCGTCGCTGCTCTATGCGGCGGCGGGGACGGCCACGCGCTCGGAGACCACGTTCTCCAGCGTCAAGAAGATCGTCTGGACGTGGACCAGCGGCGATGGGGCCGAGGGCGGCACCGTCACCAGCACGACGACGGCGTCGTTCGACGGGAAGGTGATCGGGCTGACGACCGACCCCGGCGCCACCGCGCCCACCGACAACTACGACGTCGTCATCAACGACGCCGCGGGCCACGACGTTCTGCTCGGCGCTGGCGCCAACCGGGACACCGCGAACACCGAGCACGTGGCCGAGGCCTCGCTTGGGGCCGTGGCCGCGTCGAGGCTGACGCTCTCGATCACCAACGCCGGCGACGCCAAGGAAGGCGTCGTCATCCTGTACATCCGGTAGGGGAGGAGCGGCCGAGGTGTGGCGGCTGTCGCAGACCACGGTGCCGGGCCGGGAGCCGCTCGCCGCGGACTCCCCGCTCCTGCTCCAGCACCTGCGCCTCGACGCCGTCGTCGCCCGTGAGCAGGCGGCGCTCCTCGGAGCCTACGTAGCTGCCGCCCGGGCAGCCTGCGAGACGCTGACCGGGCGGCAGCTCATCGACGCGAGCTGGTCGCTCTTTCTCGACTCGTGGTGCGAGGAGGGTGTCGCTGATGGTGGCGACGAGATCGCGATCCCGGTCGGGCCGATCGATACCGCCTCCGTCGTCGTCACCTACGTGGACGAGACCGGCACCACCCGCACGCTCGCCGGCGCGGCCTACACGGTCGCGCAGGACGCGGGGCCGAACCCCCGCCGGGCCCGCATCCGCCCCGCCGTCGGCACCACCTGGCCCGGAGTCCGCGACCAGGGGGACGCGATCGAGGTGGCGTTCGACGCTGGGTACGGCGCCGACGAGTCGGCGATCCCGGGCCCGCTGCTGTCGGGCCTGCTGCTCTACATCGGCGAGCTGTACGAGCGTCGGGAGCTGGCGACGATCGGGACCATCGTCACGCCGAACGTGCTGGCGGCCGAGCGGCTGTGGCAGTCCATGAGGCTCTTCTGATGCAGGCGGGTCGCATGGATCGGCTGATCCGCCTGGAGCGGACCAGCACGACTCAGGACGGTGCGGGCCAGTCGCAGCCTGGCGACTGGATCACGGCGCTGCGCTGCTGGGCGGAGCGCCGCCCCGTGCGCGGGGGTGAGCAGCTCGCCGCGGGCCAGATCGTGGCCCGCCAGGAGCAGGAGTTCCGCATCCGCTACCCCCACCAGCTTGCCGAGCGGGTGACGCCGGACGAGAAGTGGCGGCTCGTCGACGTGGGCGACGGCGGGCGGATCTACGACCTCGTCCGGGTCGAGGAGATCGGTCGTCGCGAGGGGCTGGTGATCACGGCGACCGCGAGGGCCGAATGAGCGCCGGCGTCAGGGTCGAGGGCTTCGCCGAGCTGGAGGAGTCGTTCAAGGCGATGGCCGAGGCCGTCCCCGAGATTCTCGAGGAAGAGGTCGGCGCCGCGGCCGGGCAGGTCGGGGCGGCGATGCGCGCGCGCGCCGAGCGGCACCGCCTGACCGGGCGGACCGTCGAGGACATCCAGGCCGAGCCCGTCGCCGATCGTGCGGCCGGAGAGGCGCGCTTCGAAATCGGCGCGTCGGGCGGGAAGGGCGGCCGCGCCTTCGTCCTCAACATGCTCGAGTTCGGGACGACGAAGATGGCGGCGCGCCCCATCGTGCGGCCGACGGCCGACGAGGACATGCCCGCGATCGTCGACAAGATGAACCAGCGGATCGAGGACCGCGTCACCAAGGCGGGTGGCCTGTGACGCCCGCTCGCGCGTTGCGGGATCGCCTCATGGCGGACGCCGCCGTGGCTGCTCTGGTGGGGAGCCGCTGCGAGCCGAACCGGCCGCCGCAGTCGGCCACCTGGCCGCTCCTGACCTACTCGCTCGTGTCGCAGGTGAACGACGCGACGAACGACGGTGCGGCTGGCCCGCTCGACGCCCGCGTGCAGGTCGACGTCTGGGCCTACACGTACCTCGAGATGGAGGCGATCGCCGAGGCCGTGATCGCGGCCCTGCACGGGAAGACCTGGCGCACGTCGTCGGTGGCCTACGCCACCGCGTTCCACGCTGGCGAGCGCGACCTGCCCGAGACGCAGCAGGTGAAGGGCGAGGGCGAGCGTCGTATCGAGCGGAGGTCGATCGACTTCCGTGTCGTGTTCCGGGCCGCATCGTGAGCCGCGGCCGTTTAGGGGGGAGGCCCCACATGTCGAAGACGAAGAAGCAGAAGCTGTTCGGGGTGCTCGCCGCGCTGGCGGTCGCTCTCGGCCTGATCGCCTACCAGGCGCACGCCGCGACGCTGTCGACGCGGGTGGTGGTGAGCATCGACTCGACTCTCGCGGGGACCGCAGTCTCCGGGCTGTCGGAGGCGCCGGCCTCGCGCATCCTCAAGAACTTCACGCTGTCGCTGACCAACGGCACCGGGGCCAGCGCGGCCGACCAGATCTTCGCCGAGCAGCGGACCATCGCGGCGAGCGGGAGCTACGACCTCGACCTGCAGGCCTCGCTGACCGATGCGCTCGGCGCCGCGTTCACGCCGGCGAAGGTGAAGTGCCTGGCGGTGTTCGCCGCGGCGGGCAACACGAACGACGTCCAGGTCGGCGGCGATGCGGCGAGCGTGCCCATCTTCGGCGCCACCGCCGACTACATCAGCGTCAAGCCCGGTGGCGTGTTGATCCTGTGCCACCCCGGCGCCGGCTTCGCGGTGACCGCGACGAGCGCCGACATCATCCAGTTCGCCAACTCGGCGGGCTCGACGTCGGTCACGTACGACGTGATCGTGATCGGGACCTCGGTCTGAGCGCGGATCTGAGAACGGAGGGAGAAGGACCATGACCTACGCCACCCAGGCCGAGCTCGGCTACGGCACGCTGCTCAAGTTCGAGACGGTCGCGGACTCGGGCGTGTTCGTCGAGGTCGAGGAGCTGAAGGACGTCCCCGAGTTCGGCGACGACTTCGAGCTGATCGAGGCGACGCACCAGGCGAGCCCGGACCGCCGCAAGGAGTACGTGGCCGGCCTCGCCGACGCCAGCGAGCAGACGTTCCAGCACAACTGGATCAAGTCGGCGACGCAGGAAGCGGTGCGGGCCGCGCAGGGCACGACCCGGAACTTCCAGCTCGTGTTCTCCTCGACGCCGACCCTGACCATCACGTTCCCGGCGGTCATCCTGTCGGCCAAGATCACGGCGCCTGTGGCCAGCCTGAAGATGCTGGTCATCCGGCTCAAGCCGACCGGCGACTTCACGGAGGCGTGATCGCCGTGAAGTACGGGGACGTGCAGTGCGTAGCGGGCGGTCAGGTGCTGACCGTCCGCTACGGCAACCTCGCCTGGGACCGGCTCATGCGGCGGTTCGGGGCCTCGTCGAAGATCGGCGCTCTGCTGAAGGCGCGGGACGACGACGAGGCCTTCCTGCATCTCGTCCGCGAAGGCCTCGCCGCCTACCACCCGGGCCTCACCCTGGCCCGCATCCGGGAGCTGTACGACGAGCTGCCGGCGCCGCCGACGGCTGGCGGCGACCTCGACTCCGGCGGAGGCGAGCTGACGCTCAAGGAGGCCGTGTGGCAGGCGGTCTCGCTCTCGCTGCCCGAGCTGTCCGACGTGATGGCGGCGGTCGACAAGGCTGCCGAGAAGGCGAGCGGTAGCGGCCCAAAAGACCCGCTGGCCCCGGCGCCGAAGGAGACGTTCTCCGAGAGGGCGCACTGAGGGCGGGCATGAGCTGCGCCGAGTTCTGGGAACTGACGCCGCGCGAGACGGTGGAATGGCTGCGCGCGGCCGTGGAGCGCTCGCGTGAGGCGGCCCGGTCCGTCGTCACCGGCGCGTGGTTCGCCGAAGCGTTCGCGCGGCGCAAGCGGCTCGAAGGACTGCAGAAGACGCTGCGCGAGGTGTTCGGCGCGACGCCCGACGAGCGAGCCCGGTCGGTCGAAGAGCACGCCGAGCGGGCCCGTGGCTGGTTCATGCGGCTCGCCGCGCGCACCGGCGGCAAGCACGTGAAGAAGGGCGAGACCGCGCATGGCTAGGAAGCCCGCCGAGCCGAAGATCACTCTCTCCGTCGACTACCAGAAGGCGATCACCGCCTTCATGAAGACGGGGAAGGAGACGGGCGATCTGCGCAAGGCGCTCGAGGCGCTGAACAAGGAGGTCTCCAAGCAGGCCCCGATCAGCCAGGCGGACAAGGCCTTCAATCGGTTCGAGCGGACGATCAACAAGCTGGCGTCGGAGATCAAGGGCAACGGCGCCACGACGCAGCTCA
>JAANMU010002722.1_pt1 | contig 12583 bp, 10 predicted proteins | sample 7279701 | NCBI WGS metagenome assembly JAANMU01 (sample SAMN14094539, study PRJNA606508) | bioreactor metagenome | isolation source: A lab-scale SPAN reactor treating ammonium-rich wastewater day 57 | place: Ireland: Galway | collected 2017-03-13 | reverse complement strand
TCAACATCCACGGCGGGCCGGAGGCACAGGAGCGGGCGACGTTCAAGGGCATCGCGCAGTATTGGGCGAGCGAGTCGAACATCGCCGTGATCGTGCCGAACGTGCGCGGATCGACGGGCTACGGGCGCGACTATCACATGCTGGATGACGGCTTCAACCGTGAAGACAGCGTGAAGGACATCGGCGCGTTGCTGGACTGGATCGGTAAGCAGGACGAGCTGGATGCGAAGCGCGTGGCGGTGTACGGCGGGTCGTACGGCGGGTACATGGTGCTGGCGTGCCTGACGCACTACGCCGATCGGATTAAGGCCGGCGTCGATATCGTCGGCATCGCGAACTTCGTGACGTTCCTCGAGAAGACGGCCCCCTACCGGCGCGACCTGCGCCGAGTGGAGTACGGCGACGAGAGCGATCCGAAGATGCGCGAGTTCCTGACGAAGATCAGTCCGCTCAACAGCGCCGACAAGATCACCAGCGCGTTGTATGTGCAGCACGGGGCCAACGACCCGCGTGTGCCGGCCTACGAAGCCGAGCAGATCGTCAAGACCATGCGCGAGAAGGGCCGCACCGTCTGGTACATGCTGGCGAAGGACGAGGGGCACGGCTTCGCCAAGAAGGCCAATCGGGACCTGGCGCTGCTCTCGGCGGTGATGTTTCTGGATGACCAGTTGAAAAAGTAAGAAATGGCGTTCACGAGCGAGCTTCGTGGCATCGGATCGATCAGGATCAGTGAGCCGCGAGCTTCAGCTCGCGCGGCGCTGAAGTGCGCATAAACGCTTCACGAACCAATGATGTGCCGCGCGGGCTGAAGCCCGCGGCTCATTGCGTCGACAGTTGTCTCGGCATTCGTCATTGCCGTTAGTCGAAACTTAGGAGCTGGTTACATGCAGAGCAAAGCCAAAACGGCGAAGGACTACCTCGCCGAACTTCCCCCCGATCGCCGCGCCGCCATCGAGGCGGTGCGACAAGTGATTCTCAAGAACCTCAAGGGCGGCTACGAAGAGGGTATGACTTACGGCATGATCGGCTATTACGTGCCGCACAGCCTCTACCCCGCGGGGTATCACTGCGATCCGAAGATGCCGCTTCCGTTTGCGGGCCTTGCTTCGCAGAAGCAGCACATGTCGCTCTACCTGATGAGCATGTATGACTGCGCTGACGGCATTGGCGAATTCCGAAAGGCTTGGGCCAAGACCGGCAAGAAGCTGGACATGGGCAAATGTTGCATCCGCTTCAAGAAGCTCGACGATCTCGCGCTCGATCTGATCGGCAAGTCGATCGCGAACATGCCGGTCAAGAAGTGGATCGAGTACTACGAAACGTCGCTGCGCGATCATCGCAAGAAGAAGCCGGCGAAAAAGAAGCCCGCCAAGCCCGCGCCCGCTGCCAAACCCAGGAAGGCGGCAGCTTCGAAAGCACAAAGCCGATCCAAAGCGAAGTAGTCTGGCGGCCGAATGCCGTGCACGCCATTCAGAGCCGGCTCGCATCGAGCCGGAAGATGAGAGATTCTCGCCCGCTCACCGGGGCGACACGCCCCGGCTCTGAATGAGCGCGATTCATGTGCATCGCGATTCATCTGGAGCGCGAATCTTTCGGTCGTTCAGGAAGCACCGTGGCGGCGAATCAATTCATCCGCCACACGGCGCGTTTCATCGGGCGATGCGCTGCCCGCGGTTTGATACGAAGTAGTCGCGGCGAGCGGGTCGAGTTTCGTCGCGCCGCCGGATTCCGGCCGCGCCCCGCCTTGCGCCCGCGCCGCCACGGCGTGGTGCGCCTCGCGCAGCGGAACCCCCTCGCGCACAAGCTGCTCCATGCGAAGCGTCGCGAAAATGTCCCCCTCCTGCATCGATGCCGCCAGCCGGGTCGCGTCGAAATCCAGCGATCCGACAAATGCTTGAAGCAATTCGCAGAGGTACAGCGTCTTGGCCGTCGCATCGCGCACGATCGGCTTGATGCATTGCAAATCCCGGTTGTATCCCGAAGGCAACCCCTTGAGCAGCAGCATCGCGTGATGGTGCGCCGCCGGCAGCGCCGCCGCCTCGCCGCGAAGCAATTCCATCGCGTCGGGATTGAGCTTGTTCGGCATCATCGACGAACCGGTCGCAAACGCCGCGGGGTAGCGCGTCCAGCGCAGCGGCGACTGCGAAAAAAGAATGATGTCGGCCGCGAAGGATTGAAGATGCAGTGCGCACTGCGCCGCCAGCGCCAGCCACTCCACGCACTCATCGCGCATCGACGTGTCGTACAGCGCATTGAGCGACGGCTGCTCGAAGCCCAGCTCGCGCGCGAGGATCGCCCGGTCAAGCGCGATCGAAGAACCCGCCACGGCCCCCGCCCCCAGCGGACAGTGCCGCCGCCATTGCGACACGTGGAACGCCGCGGCCTCCGCAATACGATCCAGCGCCACGGCGTACCGCAGCGCCCAGAACCCCGCGCTGCCCGGCGCGGCGAACTGCGTGTGCGTCATCATCGGCATCGGCAGATCGGCCCAATCCTTCGCGCGGCGCGCCAGGAGCGCGACCAGCGACCCGAGCTTCGCGCCGAAGCGCTCGCCCGCATCAATCACGAACATCCGCAGCAGCGTCGCCACCTGGTCATTGCGCGATCGCGCCGTGTGAATCTTTCGGCCCGCCTCGCCGGCGGCTTCGATCAACTTCGCCTCGACCCACGTGTGGAGGTCCTCGGCGGGCGAGTCGGGGCAGGGCGCGCCGACCCATTGCGTCTCCATCGCATTCAGCGCGCGCAACAGCGCCGCCGATTCGTCGGCCGTCAGGATCGCCGCAGCGGCAAGGGCCTTCGCGCTGGCCCGCTGCAAACGAAGCTCAAACGGCAGCAGGAACCAGTCGTCGCGCAGGCTGGTGTTCACCTGTGCGAAGATCGGATGCAGCGGTGTGTCTTGTTGCCAAAGCGTGGACATTCCCCGCCTCCGGTGCGGACCGCCCGACGGCCGTAAGCCAGGCCAGCCGGATGAATCCACCGGCATCTTTATGGGAAAAGGTGCTCTGTTCAAACGTGGCGAGGCGCTGGCTGAAGATGGCCCGCGGTGCGTCGATCTTCGCGACGTACGGCGAATGCGACAGATCGACGGTGACCGCGCCGGTCAGATGCGTCATCACCGCGTCGGCCGCGCGCTCCAGCACGACGCGCTGGTCGGAGAAATACTCGCCGCGATAGATCGTCGCGCCATAGTCCCGCCCCAGTTGGCAATAGTGATCGTACAGCGGCTTGTTGAGGCAGGTGCGCGCGAGCGCATCGGCCGCGGTGTGCAGCAGCTTGGCCGCGGGGTTGATGTACAGCCCGCGCGACTTGATCCCCGTGAAGCGGTTTTCAATCACCAGATCCCACGCCCACGGGGCCGCACGATAACGATGATTTAAGGTCGAAATCAATTCGCCCATTTCCATCGCCGCGCCGTCCAGCGCAACGGGCACTCCGCGATCAAACTGAATCGTTGTTTTCTTCGCGGCATGCGGCACGGAGCAAGCGGTCGACACACCGCCCGCAAAGCGCGACGCGACCGCCGCGAGGACCTCGTCCACGTCCACGTCGGCCGCCGGGTCCTCCAGCGCGCCGCCCTCGACCGACAGGTGCCAGAGGTTCTCATCCATGCTGTAGGTTTTGGTCAGTTCGAAATCGTCCTCGATGCCGTGCGCGCGGATGTAGTCGATCAGGTCCTTGCGGCCGGACAGATCCCAGATTTTCCACGGGGCCACAACGGGCATCTCCGGCGCGAGCGAGCGATAGGCGAACTCGAAGCGAATCTGATCGTTACCCTTGCCGGTCGCGCCGTGAGCCAGCGTCGCCCCGCCCAGCTCGCGCGCGCGGCGGACCTGCTCCAGCGCGATGAACGGCCGAGCTAGCGCCGTGCCGAGACGGTACGTGCCTTCATACGTCGCCGCCAACCCGGCCGCGTACGGCAGGATCGCGTTGCACATCAGCGGTCGGGCGTCGCGCGCGACGGCGGTCTTCGCGCCGAGGCGCAGGGCCTTCTCACAAAGGGCCGTGACGTCTTCCTCCTGGCCGACATCGACCAGCACGGCATGGACGTCGTAGCCCTGCTCGCGCAGCCAGACAACGATGGCGGTGGTGTCCAGCCCGCCGGAGTAAGCAAGGACGCAGTTCTTACGTTCGCTCATTCTTGTCTCCAAACCACTTTTCCAAACGGCGCAAGGCGACGGTCTGCGACCGCCGATTCGCCGTAGCAAGAAAAATCGTGTCATCCCCCGCGACGCTTGCGACGATCGCCGGCTCACGGGCCTGATCAATCGCGACGCCGACCGCCTGGGCCATGCCCGTCGTTGTGCGCAGGACGATCAGGTGCGGCCCGCAGACGGTGAACCGTTGCACGGCCGCCGCCATGGACGGCGGGTTCCCGCGCGTCGGCTCCAGCACCGGGCGGCGATGCGCGGCGACGGTCTCGGGGAGCGGCAGTTCGTACCGACCGGACACCTTACGCACTCCCAGCTCGCGCAGGTCGCGGCTCAAGGTCGATTGATCGACCGCCAGCCCGCGGCCGCGCAGGGCCTTGCGCAGGTCGGCCTGGGTCCGGGCCTGCCCGGCCCGCACGAGCCGCCGTAATTCCGCGTGTCGCTGCGTCTTGGTCGCATCCATCCCGGGATTATACATATTATGTCACAGTTTGCAACATAATATGTGGAACGATTTCTTGGGGTCGCTGCTGACCGAAGCCGCCGGGTGACGGCCGGTTACGTCAGGACAACTCAAACAACTCATCGTGACATGGGCCGTGTGGTAGGAACATAATCGCACGGTAAATTGAGGTGACCCGGCGCTCCCTGACGGTCGCGGCTCGGACCAAGCCGCGGTGGAGCGGCCCGGTCTGCATGTTGGCAGGATGCTTTCGCTATTCGCAATTCGCTCTTCGGCCTTCAACCTCAATCACCTGCCCGTCATACGCCAGCGCCATGCCGGCCGGGAGCGAGCGATTGGTTTCTTCGTGCCCCAGTTCGTGGGCGATGTGCGTGAAGAACGTCTGCCGCGCGCCGATCTTCCGCGCGTGATCCACCGCCTGTTCCAGGTTGAAGTGCGTCGGGTGCGGTCGATGCCGCAGCGCATCGAGAATCAGCACGTCCAGCCCTTCCAGCAGCGGCCACGACGCCGCCGGAATCTCACTCACGTCCGTGCAATAGGCGAAGCCGCCGACGCGAAAGCCCAGCACCGGCAGCTTCCCGTGCAGAAGCGGAATCGGCGTCACCGGCACGCCGGCCGCCTCGAACGGCCCGTCGATCGCGTGCAGCGTCAGTCGCGGCTTGGCGCTGGGGTAGTCCGGCTCGTCTTCGAAGACGTAGGCGAACATCGCGCGCAATCGTTCGAGCGTCGCCGACTGGCCGAAGCACGGCAGCTCGGCCTGTTGCATCCAGTTAAATCGACGGATGTCGTCCAACCCGGCGAGGTGGTCGATGTGATGATGCGTGAACAGCACGGCGTCCACGCGCCGGACATCGTTGGCCAGACATTGCAGGCGCAGCTCCGGCGACGTGTCGACCAGCAAGCGTGCATCGCCGCGGCGGATCAGGACGCTTGGTCGCGTCCGCTTGTCACGCGGATCGGCCGACGTGCAGACGGCGCAGTCGCAGGCGATCATCGGGACGCCGTGCGACGTGCCGGAGCCGAGTACATAGACCGTGAGGGCGGATTGGCTCATTTCGGAGCGATTATAGCGGGCCTTCGCAGTCCGACTGGGCAACTCAACCGGCCGCAGGAGGCCGCCGCGCAGGACTGCCGATAGACCATCATGCCGGGAACGCGCGTCAAACAGGTAACCTGCCTTGCGCTCGCGGTGGCAATTGCGGCGTCGCCTGCGATGGCGTCTCAAAAGGCGAAGCGCGGCCGACCCGCGCAACCAGCCCGCTCGACCGCGCCGGAACGCCTGGCATCTCCGGGCGCGAAAGTAGCAGTCGACGACGAAGCCGTGTTAGCGCTTCAAGTCGCGCTGGACCGCTCCGGGTTTTCGCCTGGCGTGATCGACGGGTCGTTTGGCGGCAAGACGAGAATTGCAATTGAAGCCTTCCAGCGCTTCGCCGGACTGCCCCCGACCGGCTCGCCCGACGCCGCCACGCTGGAGAAGCTGCGCGTCGCCGACCGCCCCGCGTTGCAGACCTATGAAGTCACCGCGTGGGACCTGTCGCAGGTCAAGCCCCCGCCCCGCCGCTGGGAGGACAAATCCAAAGCCGCCCTGCTCGGTTACGCGTCGGCACTGGAAATGCTCGCCGAGCGCGGCCATTGCTCGCAGGCGCTCGTCCGGCGATTGAATCCCAGTGTGCGATTCGAAAAGCTCGCGCCCGGGGCACGCGTCATGCTGCCAAACGTCATTGAGCCGGCCGAGGTGCGCCGGGCGGCAGCCGTCGAAATCGACCTCGCGCGGAAAATCGTCTTCGCGCTCGATGCGCGTGGCAACGTCGTCGGCCTGTTTCATTGTTCCATCGCCAAGGACAAAGCCAAACGCCCGCGCGGCCATGCCAGGGTTGTCACAGTCAATCGCAATCCGGAGTATCTGTTCGATCCCGCGATGTGGCCCGAAGTCAAGGACGTGAAACGCAAGCTGCTCATCCCCGCCGGGCCGAACAACCCCGTCGGGCTTTGCTGGATCGGCCTGTCGCTCCGCGGTTACGGCATGCACGGTACGCCCGAGCCGGAGCTGATCGGCAAGACCGGTTCGCACGGCTGCTTCCGCCTCGCAAACTGGGACGCGGTTCGGCTCGGGAAGATGGTGCGAGTCGGTGCGCCGGTGCGATTCAGCACGCAATCCGACTTGATGACCGCATCACGTTAGAATCCCGGGCCGGTGACAAGCTCCGAAATACAACTCGATCGCAAAAGGGGCCGTTGGGCATACCTGATTGTTGTCGCGTGCGCGCTCTGGCACATCTGGGCCGCCGGGCACTACACCGTCTTTGACGACGAGGCCTTCAGTTGCCGGCGGTACACACTGCCAATGCGCGAGATGTTTGCCGCACTTTGGCATGGCGCAGAACCAGATCCGCCGCTGTATTACGTTGCGCAGAACTTGAGCGTGCGGCTGCTGGGCGTCGGGCCGCTCGAGCTTCGCGCCCTATCAATCGCGCTCTTCGCGGCGGGCCTGTTGATGATCCGCGCGGCCACGCAAGCGTGGTTTGATCGACCGACCGCGCTGGCGGCCATGGTAATTTGCGCGCTGCACCCGGCGCATCTCATGCTGGGGTTCGCGGCACGGTGGTACAGCGCGATGTTTCTCGCGGTCGCGTGGCTGATGTGGGCCACGGCGAAGCTGCGGTCCAGCATCGCCGATGCAAACCAGGCAAACTGGACGCACGCGATGCGTCGGCTTGTGGCGTGGCGAGTCATGCTTTGGGGGCTGGCAGCAGCGACGGTCTGCTATATCAATTACTTCGGACCCGTCCTGGTTGGCTTGTTCTGGCTGATCGGGCTCGCCGCGAATCCTCGGAAATGGATTCACTGGTTCATCGCAATCCTCATAACTGGGTTGTTGTACGCACCGTGGGCGACGGCCTTCTGGCGGCAGCTAACGAGTTTCCCGGACATTTCCGGCGGTTGGCGCAGCGCCGGCGCGACCGCCGCGCGGACACTCATGGCGCTCTGCGGCGGAAGCCTCGCTTCGGTGCAGGCCTGGTGGGTCTGGGGGCCGATGGCGATGTTCGCAGCGTGCGCGGCCGCCCTGCTCGTGAGGTATCGCCATTCAGTTGGCGGAATCGCGCTGGTCGTTCTCGGCTGCATCGCCGCCGGCGCGGCGTCGCGCACCATGCTTGACAAGTACGTCCTTTCCTTCAGCGGGATCGTCTGTGTTCTGATCGCGGCACTGCTTCGTCGGGGCTTTGCCGAATCCACGCGCGACCGGCGGCTTGCCGCAACCGTCGCCACGAGTGCCCTGGCGATCGCTTGGATCGGCTGCGGTGTGAACCTCGCGCGAGGACAATCGCTCGCCAGCCTGCGCTGGCACGATCCCTATGCAAGAGTCATTCAAGACCTGCTCCTTGACCGGGTCGCGCCGCCCGCGGACCAGTGGGTGATGGGCCATCCGTCGGCGTGGTACTATTTCGGCCTCGAATCGCTGCGATTGCGCACAGACGCGAGCCATGCACTGCGCGTAGACCCGGCCTCATGGCGGGGGCTCGCAGTCCCGGGAGCAAGCACGGGCAACAATGCAAGCGTGCCCCTGACGGTCGAAGCGATCTTGCCGCGCCTGGCACTGGAATCGCTCGATCAAGTTGTGACCATTGAATCGTCCGATTTCTCGGATTCACCGGCGTGGAAGGGCCTCATCAAGAAACTGGAAGCCGGCTACTTCGTCGAGCAGGAACGGACCTGGCTCGAAGACCCTGACAGCGCACTCAAAGACCGGATCGACCCCCTTTTTCACCATCCCCGATGGCGAATCACGGTCCGATTCTGGCGGCGAATTCCGTCCAGCTGATTGGCCGGCCAGCGTCTACGGGGTCCGTGCTGCGGATTGAGTTCATAAGGGGAACTCCGATATAATCCAGAATCCGACGGATCGAACACACCTGCCCACCGGTCCAGCCGGTCCGGCGAGAGGGGACATCACGTGACGACGTATCGAGCGGCGACTTATACGCTGGTATTTTTCTGCGCGCTGGCGACGGTTGCCCCCGCCACCGCGCAGATGTTTGTTGAGTCAAGCACGACGCGCTTCCCGCAGCCGGACCCGAATGAGTACACGAACCAGTGTACACTCGGCGACCTCGACGGCGACACGGATTTGGACATCATCTGGGCCAATGGCGGCAACTTCACCTCCGCCGGGACGAACCAGCTGGCCCGCATCTACATCAATGACGGCACGGGCGTCTTCACCGATCAGAGCGTCGCCCGGGGCGCGGCGAGCGGGCTCTTTCGCGGCGTTGAACTGGGAGATGTCGACAGCGACGGCGACCTCGACATGGTTCTCGCCGAAGACTTCAACCGGCAGCCGAACCTGCTCATCAACAACGGCAGCGGCTTCTTCACCGACGAATCCGCCACGCGATTGCCCGCCACAACCCTCGGCAGCAGCCGGGCACAGTTTGCTGATATCGACAACGACGGCGATCTTGACCTGTACTTTACCAACGGCGGGGCCAGCCGCTGGGGATCGGGCCAGAATCGTATCTATGTTAACAACGGCGCCGGCGTCTTCACCGACGAAACCGCGACACGCCATCCCGTGGCCGTGCTCGCCGAGCCACAGGACGCCATCTTTGCGGACATCGACGGCGATTACGACCTCGACGTGCGCACGGCCAGCACCGGCAGCGGGGTCAGCCGGCTCTATCGCAATACCGGCGCGGGAGTTTACAGCACCGTCGCGGGCGTCCCGGCCGACGCGAACTGCTACTCATACGATTTCGGCGACATCGACGGCGACAACGATCTCGACCTGCTCGGCGCGAACGCCTCCGGGTCCGGCAACAATGCCGAACTGATGCTGCGAAACGACGCAGGCGGCACCGTCTTTACCAACGTCAGCGCCAACCTTGTCCCCAACCCGACCGTCGATGACAACGACAGCAAGTTCTTCGATTACGACAACGACGGCGATCTCGACCTCATCGTTGCCCGACTGCTCGGCACGGCCGAACGAATCTACAACAACAATGGCAGCGGTGTCTTCACCGAAGTCACCGGGCTCATCACCGCCATCAGCGACGCAACGCTTGACATCAAGGTTGGCGACGTGAACGGCGATGGTCGATTGGACATCGTCACGGCGCAGGGCGAGTCGGGTAGCTTCCGCAATCGCCTTTACATCAACACGACCGGCGCAGTGGACACACGCGCCCCGCGCATCGTCGCCACCGAGTCCATTGCAAACAACAGCAACGTCACGTCGCCGTTCGTCGTGCGCGCTGCGATCCTTGATGGCATGTCCTCGGATCGAAACTTCTTCGACCGGGGCATCACGCTGAATTATGCCATCGACGCCGGTCCGGTGCTGCAAGTCGCAGCGCGGCATAGCGGCGGGCAGATCTATCGCGCGGTGATCCCGCCGGTCGGCTGCGGCGGCGTGGTATCGTATTTCTTCACGGCGCGCGACTTTGCCAACAACCTCGGCACAGGCCCCACCCAGATGTTTACCGTGACCCCCACCCTGTTGCCCGGCGATCTCGACGCCGATGGCGACCTCGATCACCTCGACGGCCAAATCCTCGCAAACGTTCTGATCGGGTCCGACACCGACTCCGGACACATCTGCCAGGCCGATCTCAATGGAGACACCTTGCGCGATGGGCAGGACGTCATCTCATTCGTCGCGCTGATCCCCTGACAGCTGGGTGGTGGCCGGCTGACTCGCAGCTTTGACCTCCATGCGCTTCTCGGCCGTGTCCGCAATCAGCGGTTGAATCGACTTGATCCCCTCAATCAGCGCGGACCGCATCGGCGGGGCCGAGCCACTGTGCCCGGCGGCCTCGACCAGCACAAGCCGCGCGCCCGGTATCGACTTCATGACGCGCCACGCCGCGATCGGCGGGCAGATCACGTCGTATCGTCCGTGGCAAATGACCGTGGGGATGCCTGACAGCTTCGGCGCATCCGCGAGCAGTTGCCCCTCCTTGAGGAAACAGTTATTCGCCATGTAGTGATTCTCGATGAGCGAGAAGGCGTACACATCTTCGGCATCGAGAATCTCCTGCACTTCCGCATCGCTCGTGACGAGCGCCGCAAGTTTCGTCTCATACGCCGCCCAGGCGCGGGCAAACTTGTCGCGCGTCGCCTTGTCCTTGCTTTGCAGCAATTCGAGGAACTGGGCCGGGTAGTTCTTTTCCTCCGGTCTAGGCATGATAGATTTGAGCTGCTCAAATACTTCGGGGTAATACTGCGCGACGCCGCCGTGATAGAAGTGATCGATCTCTTCGCGCGTAGCGGTGAAGATGCCGCGCAACACGAGGGAACTGACGTGCCGCGGATACTTCTCGGCGTAGGCCAGCGCGAGCGTCGAACCCCATGAGCCGCCAAAAAGCTGCACCTTCGGCAATCGCAGCGCGATGCGCAAGCGCTCGATGTCATGGACGAGTTCTTGTGTGTTGTTGTCGCGCAGTTCGGCATGCGGTTTGCTTTTTCCCGCGCCGCGCTGATCGTGCAGGATGATGAAGTACCGCTTCGGGTCGTGGAAACGGCGCATGTTCGGCCCGCATCCGCCTCCGGGACCGCCGTGCAGAATCATCACCGGAATGCCACGCGGATTGCCGCACAACTCGTAATAGATTTCGTGAATGTCCGAGACTTTCAGGTATCCCGTCTGAAACGGCTCGATCGGCGGGTAGTAATCCTGCAAGGTCTCGCCGGGAACCTGGGCCGCTGCACGCGGCGATGCGGCCGCAAAGCCGCCTAATGCAGCGGCAAACAGCCAAAGGGCGACAATCGGATTCGAAGAGAGTCGACGATGGGAGTGGTGCGTCCAAGTCATGCGACGCATGTTGCGCGGAATGCGGCGATCCTGCAACGGTGCGAGCTGGCACGCTGCGGCTTAATTGCTTCGCTTTATCAATACGCCCCGCGGGCACTCAACACGGCGGGTAGCGTCTTGAATAGAATCTGAAGATCCAGCGCCAGCGAGCGATTGCGGATGTACCAGACATCCAGCGCCAGCCATTCCTCGTAGGGGATTTCCGTCCGCCCGCTGACCTGCCACAGACAGGTGATGCCCGGCTTGATGCTCAACCGCAGCCGCTGGTCGGCCGTATCGGTGCGGACCTCATCCAGGGGGAGGGGCCGCGGGCCGACCAGGCTCATATCGCCCCGCAAGACGTTGAGAAACTGCGGAAGCTCGTCGATGCTCGTCCGACGGAGCCATCGGCCGACGGTTGTCACGCGCGGGTCGTTCCTCATTTTGAAGCACGGCCCGGTCGGCAGGCTGTTCAGCCGGCGAAACAGCTCTTTGTCGTCGTCCGCGCCGTTGTACATGGTGCGGAGCTTGAACATGGTGAAGGGCACGTGCCCCCGGCCCGCGCGCGGCTGCTTGAAGAAGACCGGCCCGCGCGAGGTGAGCTTGATCGCCACGGCCGCCGCGAGAATGATCGGCGCCGCCAGCACCAGGGCGACGCACGAGACCGCCACGTCGAGCATGCGCGAGACGACGGCGTAACCGCGGCGCTCGCGCGACGCGGACGGCGCCAGGATCGACGGCAAGACCGCGCGCCCGTCGGCTCGTTCGAGCACGGAAATCGCGACGGCGGTAGACTTGATCGCGGACATGCTTCCCCTTCCCCGAACCGCGCCGACGCTGGGCCGACGCAGTCATGCAGTGCGATCGAATATCAACGGCGGCCATCGCACGCCGCCTCCGCGACGCGCGTCTCCCATTATCATACCATTTGACCCGTTCGGATTCCTACCCCCCCATCCTTAACCGAGCGCCGGCCAAAGGCCCATTTCAACGTCCGAAACACAAAAACGGGGTTCCCCACAAGGTAGCGCCGCCATTTCCCAACCGGGTCCATCAGAAGCCGGTAAACCCATTCACAGCCCATGCGACACAACAAGTCTGGCCCGCGCCGCTCTGCCCCAGCGTAATAGTCGAATAACGCCCCCACGCACCACTTCACCGGGGCTGTAAGCTTGTGTCCGT
>JAANMU010002721.1_pt1 | contig 12593 bp, 10 predicted proteins | sample 7279701 | NCBI WGS metagenome assembly JAANMU01 (sample SAMN14094539, study PRJNA606508) | bioreactor metagenome | isolation source: A lab-scale SPAN reactor treating ammonium-rich wastewater day 57 | place: Ireland: Galway | collected 2017-03-13 | reverse complement strand
TTCCGGGTGGCGCGCATCGAAGAAGACGAGCACCAGGTCGGACAGATCGATGATGTGCTGAGTGAGGCGCAGGGTGGAAGTACGCTGGCTGTCTGCATCAAATCCCGGGGAATCGATCAGGATTTTGCCGCGAATCTGTTCCGACGGGCAGGTTTTGAGCTGAATGTAGGCATCGATGCGCTGTGGTCCGGCTTCTGCAATTTCGTCGATGCTATGGCTGATCTGATAGAACGGGAAGCGCGGATCGGCATCGAGTGCCACACCGGGGAGTGTTTTGATTTCATCGTGGCGGCTGTAACAGATCACGGTGAATTTATCGTCGACCGCCTGATTGCCGGTGCGCTGCAGCGTCATATTCAGATAGGAATTGATGAAAGTCGATTTGCCCGACGAGAAAGTGCCCAGCACTGCAATCATCGGCCACCAGGTGACATAGGTGGCGTATGACTCGTTCAGCTCCAGTAATCCGAGCGCCTGGGCGACACCATCCAGTTTTCTGAAGCTGTGGACGGCTTTGGTCAGGACCGGATTATCCGGATGTTCCTCTGCGAGATGTTTTTCCAGATTGGCAAGGTGCTTGAGGATATTGGTCGTGCTCATAGTTGATGATCCTTGTTTGGTTGATGAATATCTGCCGCAACCCGGGTATTGCAGCATGATCCACCGTTGGTAAATGGGGGTTGCCCGTCATTTGCGCTATGTTTTCTGGTTGTGCCTGAGGTTGCACATGGCTGGTGCAGTCCGGTGATGACGGGTTACTGGTGCTGAAAAGCGCTGGTAAAAGCGTTGGTTTGTGGCAAATATCTCCTTTCTCGTTACTTGGGTCATTTTATTGTGACTGTTGCTGCTTGACAATGAACGTGATTACACGGGTAGGTCTGCTCATCAATAAAGTTCGGCCAGTAATTTTTTCATGGTGGTTTCCGCCTGGCTCAGATACTGCGGCCCGAACAGATTGAGATGATTGAGGATGTGGTAAAGGTTATAGAGCTGCTTGCGGGTGGCATAGCCGGTTTCCACTGGCCAGGCATCGCGATAGGCAGCCTGGAAATCGGGCGGGAAGCCACCAAACAGTTCCGTCATCGCCAGATCTGCTTCCCTGTCGCCGTAATAAACGGCCGGGTCGAAAATGACGGGCTGCCCATCCTGATCGAAAGCGTAGTTGCCTCCCCACAGATCGCCATGCAGTAGTGACGGGAGTGGCAGGGTATCGGTAAAGAAATGTTGAAATTCGGACAGAAGACGTTCCCCCAGTGATTGCAGTGAACCGGTGTGGCCATTTTTGCGAGCGAGATTCAACTGATAACCCAGCCGGTGTTGTCGCCAGAACGAAATCCAGTCGCTGGCGGTGGCGTTTCTCTGGGGGGTCGAGCCGATCGTGTTGTCGCGTATCCAGCCGAATGTTTCCGCGGTGTGCCGATGCATGTTTGCCAGCCCGATGCCTAGTGCAGCTGCATTTCCCCGGTTCTGAAGATCGATGAATTCCAGTACCAGCCAGGCATCATCGTGATGACTTCCGCAGCAAAGTGGTTGAGGGACACGCAGGCTGGCAGAATCGAGTATTTCTCCCAGTCCCGCTGCTTCGGCTTCGAACATGGCCAGATTTCCGATTTTGTTCAATTTGACGAAGTATTGCCGTTCGTGATCACGGATGCAGAAGGTCTGATTGATACAACCTCCACCGATCGGGGTGAGGCTTTCCGGGACAAATGTCTGTCCGGTGTGTCGTGAAATCTGTGCAGCCACGGTTGTCCACAAAGAGGAGGCGGTGTGCAGAAATTCCTGTTTCATCCCGCGTTCTGTCTCCAGCTTAGCCGGGTAACTGTGACCGGGCACGACAGATGGCTTCACGCACTTGTTCCGGGGCAGTGCCGCCAGGATGATTGCGACTTTGCAGGGAACCTTCCAGCGTCAATACCGCGAAGACATCCTGTTCGATGACTTCGGAAAATTGTCGCAAATCTGCAAGCGAGAGTTCACTCAGATCACATGCCTTGCTTTCTGCGAAACGGACTGCCTGGGCGACTGCTTCGTGCGCATCGCGAAACGGTATCCCTTTTTTGACCAGATAATCGGCCAGATCGGTGGCCGTTGCGTAACCGCGCAGTGCAGCCTGGCGCATGGCTTCCGGGTTGACGTGCAGCCCGGCCAGCATGTCGGCGTAAATGGTCAGGGTGTCCTTCAGGGTATCGACCGTATCGAACAGAGGCTCCTTGTCCTCCTGATTATCTTTGTTATAGGCCAGCGGCTGGGATTTCATCAAGGTCAGCAGCGCGACCAGATGGCCGTTGATGCGACCGGTTTTTCCGCGTACCAGTTCAGGCACATCAGGATTTTTCTTTTGTGGCATGATCGACGAGCCGGTGCAGAACCGATCTGCCAGCCGGATGAAACCGAAGGCCGGATTCATCCAGAGTATCAGCTCCTCTGACAGGCGGGAGAGGTGCATCATGATGAGTGCAGCGCAGGCACAGAACTCGATCGCGAAGTCACGGTCGGAAACGGCGTCCAGCGAGTTGTGGCAGATATCATCAAATCCCAGTTCATGCGCAACCATTGCCCGATCGACGGGATAGCTGGTGCCGGCCAGAGCGGCAGCGCCCAGCGGCAGTTGATTGACGCGCTTTCGGCAATCTTGCAGGCGCTGCCCGTCACGCTGCAGCATTTCATGGTAGGCAAGCAGATGATGTCCGAACGAAACAGGCTGAGCCACCTGTAAATGAGTGAATCCGGGCATGATCGTGGCGGCTTGCTGTTCTGCCAGATCCAGCAGTACATATTGCAGCGTGTGGATGAGATCGATAATTTCGTCGATCGCGGTGCGCAGGTAGAGTCGGATGTCGGTGGCCACCTGATCGTTGCGTGAGCGGGCAGTATGTAATTTCTTTCCAGCATCTCCGGTCAGCGCAGTCAAACGCCGTTCGATGTTCAGATGGACATCTTCCTGTTCGAGTTGCCATTCGAACTCACCCTTACTGATTTCTTCACGGATTTGTGCCAGCCCCTGTTCAATGGCGGCCAGATCAGCGGGCTGGATGATGCCGGTGGCAGCCAGCATACGGGCGTGTGCGAGCGAGCCCTGGATGTCATATTCGGCCAGTCGGTAGTCGAATCCGATCGATGCGGTATAGCGTTGTACGAGTTGCGCAACCGGTTCACTGAAACGTCCCGACCAGGTTTTTTTATCTTTTTCCACGGAAATGTCTGTCGTTTGTTGAAACCCTGTATTTTACCCGCAACCCGGAAAGAATCGACTGGCAGATTTTGCAACACGTATGCATAATAGGGGCTGGTTATTGGCAGCACTGCTTTCCCTGGAAAAGGGAATGGTGGATAATTAGCGCCTTTCATCGAGTCACTCATTAACGAAGGAGCAATTCATGTCGGATCAATACACGCAGAACGAGAGCGACCAGTCCAAAGACAAGGTCGAATGGACCAAGCCCGCTTCATTACTCAATATTCTGGGCAAGAAGTTTGCGCCAATTGCCGACCTGCAGCACAAACAGTTGCCTTCATGGTCATTACTGGTTTTTCTGGGCATATTGCTGCTGGTGTTCATCTGGAAGCAGATTGCTGTAAACCAGGCTGAGTCACGGCTGGAAAAAGGGCAGGCTCAGATCGCGCAGCAGCTTGAGGAAAAGAGTAAGGAGTTGGTCAAAAAAGCGCGTGAATATGCCGACAGCCAGTACAAAAAGGAAGAAGAACGCTTTGGTCAGGTGCTGGCTTGGGCAGTGCGTGGCGAGCTGATCCGTAACAATCTGGACCAGATCGACCAGTATCTGACCGAACTTGTCAAGACGAAAGATACCGAGCGCGTTGTATTGATCAGTGATGAAGGCAAGTTGCTGGTATCCACCGATAAAAGACTGGAGAGTGAAGAGGCTTCGAGTCTTTATCCTAAAGATGTCCTTGGTCTGCAGACCATCACTATCAAATCCGACGTGGATAACAGGAAATTGCTGGTCGTGCCGGTCATGGGCCTGAACAAACGTCTGGCTACCATCGTGATCAGCTACAACCCGCCATCACTGCTGAACTGATTCGACGACGAACTGCCAGTTTCAGACCCCCGTAATACGGGGGTTTTTTAATTTATGCGTTTGATTTGTGCACCTGCCTGTGCCAGTTTTCGTTCGATTCGTTCGTAACCCCGATCCAGGTGATAGATCCGGTCGACGATGGTTTCTCCCTGCGCAACCAGCCCGGCGATGATCAGGCAGGCGGAGGCACGCAAATCAGTTGCCATCACACTGGCGCCATCGAGTTGGGGAATGCCATGCACGATCGCAGTATTACCTTCGACCTGAATATCCGCATTCAGACGTTTGAGCTCCTGTACATGCATGAAGCGGTTTTCGAAAATCGTTTCCGTCATGACAGAGGTCCCGTCAGCAATGCTGTTCAGCGCCATGAACTGCGCCTGCATATCGGTGGGAAAGGCCGGATAGGGTGCGGTACGCAGACTGACCGGCTGTGGCCGGTGCTGCATGCGCAGGCGGATCCAGTCTTCACCCGTATCGATGGCCGCACCAGTCTCGATCAGTTTACCGAGTACGACATCGAGTGTATCTGCGCGTGTCCGGGTCAGGGTGATGTCACCCCCGCAGGCAGCGACAGCAGTCAGGAATGTGCCGGTCTCGATGCGATCAGGCATGACAGTATGTGAACAGCCATGCAGGTGATCCACCCCTTCGATGACGATGATGTCACTGCCTGCCCCTTCGATTTTTGCTCCCATACTGATGAGGCAGTCTGCCAGATCGACTACTTCAGGTTCACGCGCGGCATTTTCCAGGATGGTGGTACCGGAGGCGAGTGTGGCGGCCATCATCAGATTCTCGGTGCCGGTGACGGTAACGAGATCCATGACGATACGCGTACCCGAAAGGCGTCCGGCCTGGGCACGGATGTAGCCCTGTTCGATACTGATGTCCGCTCCCATGGCCTGCAATCCCTTGATATGCTGATCCACCGGACGCATGCCGATTGCGCAGCCGCCCGGCAGTGAAATATATGCCTGCCCGGTTCGTGCCAGCAGCGGACCCAGTACGAGGATGGCGGCACGCATGGTTTTGACCATGTCGTAAGAAGCGGTCGGATTGGTAATGCTGGCAGCAGACAGTTCTGCTGTACCCGGGTCATTTGTTAAAATGCGCACACCGATCTGTTCGAGCAGTGCCAGCATGGTGGTGATATCCCGCAGATGCGGGAGGTTCTGGATGGTAAATGTATCGGCAGTCAGCAGCGATGCGCATAGTACCGGCAGGGCTGCGTTTTTGGCACCGGAAATACTGATTTCACCCTGGAGCTTAGCTCCTCCGTGAATGACGAGTTTCTGCATGAATTTATACTTTATCGAGAATTGAGACGCTGCCTGCCTGTGCGGGCGCCAGACATTTTATTCTATCGTACTATCCAGGGAGTCAGAATGAGCAAATTTATTATCCAGACCAATGATGCCCCGCAGGCAATCGGCACCTATTCACAGGCTGTTCGCGTGACGGGCGGGGAGATCGTTTACCTTTCCGGCCAGATCGGGCTCGATCCGGTCAGCATGGAAATGGTGGCGGGGGTCGATGCGCAGATCGAGCAGGTCATTGCCAATCTCAAGGCAGTGATCGCTGCCAGTGGCGGCAGTTTGGGCGATGTGGTCAAACTGAACGTTTATCTGACCGATCTAGGCAATTTTTCCCGGGTCAATGAAATCATGGGCAAGCATTTCAGCCAGCCGTATCCCGCACGTGCAGCCATTGGTGTGGCAGCATTGCCGCGTGATGCACTGGTGGAGATGGATGCTGTCGTCGTGCTGGATAAATGACGCTGGTTTACCATTCACATCATTTTCCCGTTGGCTGCTCATTTTTTCGACTCACTGGATGAGGCTTTACGCAAGAAGCTCGAGAAACTTGGCCTGTTCAGTGATTTCGATCTGGTTTTGCACCTGCCGCTGCGTTATGAGGATGAAACACGGCTGTCGCCCATTAGCCAGGCCGTTCCTGGAAGTACAGTACAAGTAGAAGGGGTCGTTGCCGAGCAGGAAGTGCTGGTCCGCCCGCGGCGGCAGCTCGTTTGCCGGGTGGATGACGATAGCGGTACGCTTTATCTGCGTTTTTTCAATTTTTATGCCAGTCAGGTAACCGCCTGGTCACCGGGTACGCGGCTGCGCGTACTGGGTGAAGTACGGGCCGGATTCCACGGAGTGGAAATGGTGCACCCGAAATGCCAGGTAGTGCGTGGCAGTATGGTGCTGGCGAATACGCTGACACCGGTTTACCCGGGAATGGCCGGGCTGCCGCAACGTACCCTTGCCCGGCTGATCATGCAGGCTTTTGAACGATTACGTGCAAAACGGCTTCTGCAGGAAACCCTGCCGGCAACGATATTATCTGCTTGTCAGTTCCCTGCATTCGAGGACAGTTTGTCCATACTTCATTGTCCACCTGCCGGGGTGTCGATCACATCCTTGCAGCAACGCTCCCATCCGGCCTGGTTTCGGATCAAGTTCGACGAATTACTGGCGCAGCAACTCTCCATGCGTTGTCATTATCACCAGCGCCGCAGTCAGCAGGCACCTGTTCTGCAGCAGCAGACCGGCTTGCAGCAGGCATTGCTGGAGGTACTGCCATTCGGTCTGACTGACGCGCAATGCAAAGTGGTGACCGAAATCAGCAAGGATCTTGCGCAGCCTTACCCCATGCAGCGGCTGTTACAGGGAGATGTAGGCAGCGGCAAAACGATCGTGGCAGCACTGGCTGCTTTGCAGTCGATCGGAAACGGTTATCAGGTCGCTGTCATGGCGCCGACAGAAATTCTGGCCGAGCAGCATTTCCGCAAACTATCCGACTGGTTGACTCCCCTTGGTGTGGGGGTGGGCTGGTTGTCCGGCAGCCAGAAGAAAAGCCTGCGCAATCAGGAGCTGGAAAGAACAGCAACGGGTGAGGCTATGCTTGTCATCGGAACACATGCGTTGTTCCGGGAGGCGGTCCAGTTCAAGTGCCTTGGGTTGGTGATCATCGATGAACAGCACCGTTTCGGTGTGGGTCAGCGGCTGGCACTGCGTATGAAAGGCGGAGATGAGGAGGTGATACCGCATCAGCTGATGATGAGTGCCACACCGATTCCACGAACACTTTCCATGAGCTATTTCGCTGATCTGGATGTTTCTGTCATCGATCAGCTGCCGCCTGGCAGATCACCGGTGGTAACCAGATTGATCGACAGCAGCCGGCGCGAGGAAATCGTTGCGCGTATCCGTGAAGCTTGTCTGGCTGGTCGCCAGGCTTACTGGGTCTGCCCGCTGATCGAGGAATCAGAGGCATTGCAGTTGAAAACGGCGGTGGAAACCTATGAAACGTTGAGCCAGACTTTTCCTGATCTCAGAATTGCTCTCATTCACGGCCGGCTCGACAGCGATGAAAAATCTGTGATCATGGCGGAATTCAGTCAGGGAAAAGTACAATTACTGGTTGCCACGACTGTGATCGAAGTAGGGGTGGATGTGCCGAATGCTTCGCTGATGGTGATCGAGCATGCTGAGCGTATGGGATTGTCGCAACTGCATCAACTGCGTGGGCGGATCGGTCGTGGATCGGCCACCGGTGTGTGTGTCCTGATGTATCAGCAGCCGTTGTCCGAAGTGGCACGTAAACGGTTGCAGATCATTTTCGAACATCGTGATGGATTCGAAATCGCGCGTCAGGATCTGTTGCTGCGCGGGCCTGGGGAGTTCCTCGGCACCCGTCAGAGTGGTGTGCCTCTGCTGCGATTTGCCAATTTGGAAGAGGATATCGATCTGCTTGAAATGGCACGCAATGCTGCAGAGGACATGCTGCGCGATCATCCGCTGGCGGCGCAGTGCCACATGCAGCGCTGGCTGGGAAGGAAAGAAGATTATCTGCGGGCGTAGTGCGGCTTGTATTCCGCCAGGCCGCGATGACGTACCAGGACATGGGCGCTGTCATGGAAGTGCAGTGCGAGCTTTTCTGCAAAATAAACCGAGCGGTGCTGTCCCCCGGTACAACCGATGGCAACCGTGAGATAGGCCCGGTTATCCCGTATGTAAGCAGGTAGCCAGGTACCCAGAAAACTGCTGATATCTCTGAGCATTTTTGAGGCATCCGGCTGAGATTCCATAAAGCGGATGACTTCGGGATCGTGCCCGGTCAATTCCTTCAGTTGCGGATCGTAAAAAGGATTGGGCAGACAACGTATGTCGAATACCAGATCAGCGTCCAGCGGAATACCGTGTTTGTAGCCGAACGACTGGAACAATAGTGTCAATTGAGAGGGGCTTCGGCTGTCTGCAATGAAATCCTTGATAAAGGCCCGCAGCGCATTGGGCCTGAGAGAACTGGTATCGATATGATGTCCCAACCCTGTCAATGTGGCCAGAGCTTCACGTTCACGCCGGATGGCTTCTTCCAGGGTAATATTTTTATCGCTCAGGGGGTGTCTGCGACGGGTTTCGGAAAAGCGCTGCATCAGCGTCTCAGTACGTGCTTCCAGAAATATGAATTTTATCTGGATGCTTTTGTCGATCATTTTGAGCTGCCAGGGCAGAACAGTAATGTTCTCGCCGCTGCGCATATCGATGGCGACCGCAACGTAAGCGTGCTGCTGCGTTTGCAGGTGGTTGATGAGAACGACAAGCAATGACGCGGGAAGGTTATCGACACAGTAGTAGCCTGAATCTTCCAGGACTTTGAGTGCGATCGATTTTCCCGAACCGGATAACCCGCTGATAATGATGACTTGCATGGTTTTGAGTATAACAGGCAGATTAATCTGGGAGTGTATGCAAAAGCAGTATTCGTTCATACAAATGATGAGTGAATGTAAGTGTGAGTAAGGCATTTACCAAGGAAAGTGACGGTGAGGAAGAGCTGGATGGCAACCCGCAGCTGCCGCAAGGCGTAAAAAACTACATTACTCCGGGAGGTTATCAGCGCTTAAAGGATGAATTCGATCAATTATGGAGAGTGGAACGCCCGGAACTGGTCAAAGTCGTTTCCTGGGCAGCATCGAACGGTGATCGCTCGGAGAATGGTGATTACATCTACGGAAAACGGCGTTTACGTGAAATCGATCGTCGCCTGCGGTTTTTATCCAGGCGTCTGGATAACGCCGAAATCATCGATCCGAAGCAGCGCGGCGAATGTGATCAGGTATTTTTTGGTGCGACGGTAACGGTTTGCAATCAGCGCGGCGAGGAGCAGACTTACAGCATCGTCGGTATCGATGAAGCTGAACCGGGCCGGGGCTGGATCAGCTGGATTTCACCGCTGGCCAAAGCACTGCTGAAGGCACGTGAAGGAGATGTGGTGCCATTGCAGACACCGGGCGGCCCGCAAGAACTGGAAGTAGTGGGAATCCGTTACGAAGCATTGTGACATCGATACAGGTGAGTCGTGCCCGGAATGGCTGATCGTTCGTGCATCAGGCAGAGATGTGATCAGTCTTTTGCGTGATGAGTGGTGAAAATGTCGTGCAACAGAGGCTGGCTGGCGGTTTGCACATAGCGAACGGCCTGTTTGTTGCGTTTTCCTTTCAGTTTGAGATGAAAGGGTTTACTGAATCTGATATCAGGGTGATCCATGTGTGCGGTGGTTTCGTACAGTGCTTCGCTGATCAGTATCGCGCCCGGACAGCAGTTTTTTTCAAGACGGGCAGCAGTATTGACGACATCTCCGATCGTCGTCCAGTCGAGCCTGTCAGAAGAACCGACATTACCGATGACCACCTTGCCCCAATGGATACCGATGCGTAAGAGCAGCAGATCTTTGCCGGCACGCATTCGCAAATTATTGAAGTCGTAGGAATGTTTGTGAATTTCCAATGCGGCCAGTATGGCTTTGTGGGGCTCTCTGAACAGCGCCATGACACAATCACCCATGAATTTGTCGATGATTCCCTCATGCTGTCTGACGGCTTTTGTGATTCTGCCGAGTATCAGGTTGAGCGTATGAATGACGGATTCTTCTTTTTCGTTGTTTTCCACATAGCTGGTAAAGCCGGCAATATCACAGAACAGGACAGCGAGCCGGCATTCTTCATTGGGGAGTGCATTGCCGCCCAGCCGGACGATTTCCCGGGCTTTTTGCTCGACCAGCTGAGGGACGTAATTACGGGTGATGTTATGAACACGGGCTTCATTGAGGATGGAACCTTCGGCCAGTGTATGGGTGGCTTTATGGTCCAGCGATACGACCTGCCACAATGTGTGAATGGTCATGTCATGATGGCGATAACCGCTGATATTGAAAAGTAGCGACAGGCTGTTGTCATGCGGCAGTCTGACGCGGATTCTGTAGTTCTCGAATACCCCGTCCTGGGACTCCAGAGCAAGTCCCCATAGCACATCGTTATAGAAATGGCCGGGAATGATGCCTGTCAGGATGTGAACCGAAGTCGGTGATACTTCCAGCTTCAGGTTGTTGAGAATCGCAGGGGAGATGGACAGGATATCGCCTGCACTGGAAAAAACGATGATGCCGTAGTTCAGTTTGCAGAAAATAGCCTGTGTTTTATCCGATTCCTCAGCAGAGAGCAGTAATTCAGAATGTTCCGCCTGTTCCAGGTGAGGATGATGCCGTGCTATGTCTCTCACTACTTTGGCGGAGTGATAGCCCGGTGCGGTGGTCCCATCGATCTGTTTTAGCAGTGTGAATCCGATCGCTTTGGCAAGTTTACTATCCAGATAAGCACTGTTGTCACAGTTTTCCGGGTATTCGATGCGTATTAAAGTGCCCTTTTCTTCAGGAAAGGTCAGTATGACCTGGAAATGATTCTTTCTGCAGAATTGCTCGATATTCCGATCACCATGCGTGATCAGCTCATTCTGCAGAAGTTCATCGAATACATTGTCCTTGCTGGCGATATCGATGTTCAGATCATCTTCGATCGCTCGCTGGAATGCATGGCGATGCATGGTTCTGACTATGTTTGTAATCAGTTTGTGCAGTAAAAGTACGGTTGAATCCAGCAGACGCGGGCATTGCAGACGTTTCAGTGAACATACGATTTCCTGTTCCAGCTCTTGCCAGACGTTATGCTCAATCGAGGTAACGATGATCGGGCGACCGTGCCCGGGAGAATGTGATTCGATCTTGTTCGAGCTTGTTCCAGAGGGGGGGTCAACAGCGATCATGGGCGCAGAACTGAAAGATTTCATCGTTGATCAATTTCTGAAAGAAAGCTTCATCGAGCAGATGGTCAGAAAACTCTTCATTCAGTCCGTAAGCCATCAGCTTCTCCTTGCGGATGACCGGGTCACAGGGGTTGGTACCAATTCCGGCTCCTTTGATCAGGCTGTTGGCGATTGCCAGCCAGAGCAGGATTTCATTGTCGATCTGCCCGGGTAATAACTGATCCAGATCAGTGCCGACATACAGCTGAAACTGTGGCGGGAGTTTCCATTCCCTGACTGCCTGCTCACCGATCTGGTAATGATCCGTACCCATGAATTTTTGCTCCGCTTCCTTGCTAGAGCAGGCATTCTCGAGCGCGTAGGTAAGCGCATCCATATAATCCTTGCGCACGTGGGTAAAAAGCAGCACCTTGCCGATATCGTGAACCAGTCCGGCAACAAAGGCCTCTTCACAATCCTCCGCTTTTCCCAGTTCAGAACAGATGTTGTAACTGGCAATGGCAGTCAGCAGGGAATGGTGCCAGATATGTTTGCATACCAGGGCATTCTTGCTTTTGGAAAATACGGAACGCGAGAAAGCCAGTATGACCAGTGAACGAATGATATTGATTCCCAGCAGACTGATCGCAATGGGTAATGTCCTGATCGGCTGACTGCGATTGTAAATGGGTGAATTTGCCACTCTGAGAATGAACGATGCAACCACCTGGTCGGAACGCAACAGATGATCCATTTCCCTGAAGCAGTTCGGAGATTCTTCATTGATCTCGATGATTCTGGAAATGATTTCCGGTTGTGCGGATTTTATGGTTTTGTAGTCAATGATGCATCGATTCATGGCTCATGGCTGCCGGGGTCATGGCAGTAAAAATTTTTGGGTGTTGTTATAAATTAAAACAACGGCATGTATGAGACCGGCTTGATAGATAACAAAGAAAATTCCCGGAATTTGGGAGAATTCTTGATCGTTGTTTCTGAAAGCCTGGCGAAAACAGTTTTGATCGGAATTAACTATATTCGGGATATGAGAATCCGAATTGATATGAGGTTGCAATAGAGAGACTCGTACAGCTTGTGGAAGTTTTAGCCAGGATTGTTGTAACCAACAATATCGAATCAGGTGGGTGGATTGAGAAACTGAGGAATAAACGCCCAGGTACTGAACACTCCTGTAGAGACTCGCGTTGTTTCCCTTTCAGGGGCGCCGTTGCCGCTACAGGGGTAAAGGAAGGGGTGTGTTCAGCACCTGGCCAGACTATAAGCCCGAGAAATTGATGATGTCAAGGTTATTGAAATATGTTAATTAAATTATTTGCGTTTCGTTCGATGAAACCGTCTCGATTTTATTACCTTAGGTATGATCATAATTCTCATCTAATGGTTAGGAAATCCCTGAAGAACTGCCTGTGTTGCCATTTATGCGTTAAAAGTCAGCTCGAAATGC
>JAANMU010002720.1_pt1 | contig 12597 bp, 12 predicted proteins | sample 7279701 | NCBI WGS metagenome assembly JAANMU01 (sample SAMN14094539, study PRJNA606508) | bioreactor metagenome | isolation source: A lab-scale SPAN reactor treating ammonium-rich wastewater day 57 | place: Ireland: Galway | collected 2017-03-13 | reverse complement strand
ATACGTCTCGCGTCCGCAGAACGCGCAGCGAAAGCGGGCCCGCCGCACCTGCACGGCGCCCAGCGTGGTCACCAGTTGGCCGGACACCAGTCCCTTGTGGCGCATCCGCTCTTGGCACTCCACACATTCCGGCGCCTCGACGCGGCGGTCGGCCGTTTCGCTCCAGGCCTGAAGCAAGGTCCGCCCGATCTGGAGCATGCCCTGGCGCACTTGCCGCTCCGCCGCGGTCCAATCCTCTAAGGCATCAGGCAGCTGCGCTGCGAGTTCCTCCAGTTGCCGCTGACACTCCGCCAACTGCTCGCGAAGACCTTGCTTGACCAGGACGGAAGAAGGTGTTGTACTCATCAGTAATCCTGTGAGGCGTCAGTGAAAGCAACACGCGCCAACGTGTTCACTGACACCTTTTTTACCTAAATCGCCTAGCGTAGCGCCACAGGATGTCAGCCGCACCCCGGGAGGAGCGTTGCTGGCCAAACGCCAGCGATCCCAAAGGGTTGCCAGTCGATTACGATCCGCCTCGGTTTGCCGCGGCATACACTTGGTTGGCGGCTGCGATGCTGGCGCCGTGGTCGAAGGCGTAATCTTGCTCGGCCAACAGGGCTTCGAGCGCCGCCAGGAATAGAAGCACATTCTTGGCCCGCGCGGTGTGCCCCATCAACCCGATGCGCCAGACTTTGCCTTTGAAGTCGCCAAGCCCGCCGCCGATCTCAATTCCAAAGCGTTGGAGCAGCGCCTTGCGTGTCGCCGCATCGTCGATTCCGCTCGGGATACGGACGGCGTTAAGCATCGGAAGCTGATGACCTTCCCGCGCCGTGTACGTGATGCCCAGCGCCGCCAACCCCGCCTTGAGTGCTTGATGGTTCACCATGTGCCGTGCAAAGCACGCTTCCAATCCTTCTTCGTGGATCAACCGGAGCGCTTCGTACAAGGCGTAAGACATGTTGATCGGCGCCGTGTGGTGGTACACGCGGTCGCTTCCCCAATACGCGGCCAGCATCGTGATGTCGAGATACCAACTTTGCACCTTGCGCCGGCGGTTTAGAACGATTTCCACTGCGCGCGGGCTGAACGAAACCGGCGCTAGCCCGGGCGGACAGCTTAAGCATTTTTGTGAGCCGGAATAGACGGCGTCGATCTTCCACGCATCCACTTCCACGGGCATGCCGCCGAGCGATGTGACTGCGTCCACCAAGAGTAGCGCGCCGGCGTCGTGAACTAACTGCGAAATCTCTTCCAAGGGCTGGCAGGCGCCGGTCGAAGTTTCTGCCATTACCAAACCGACAACCTTCGGCTTGGCTTTCGCCAGCACATCTTTCAGATCGTCGGGCGAGAACACTTCACCCCAAGGCCGCGTGACCTTGGTCACTTCGGCGCCGGCCCGCTCCGCCACGTCCGCCATGCGCGCACCGAACACGCCGTTGATGCAAACGACCATCGGTTCGCCCGGTTCGATCAGGTTGACCACCGTCGCTTCCATGCCCGCGGAACCCGTGGCGCTAATGGCGAACGTCATGGGATTCTGCGTGCGAAATACATCCCGCAACATGGCCTGCAAGCCATCCATGATCTCCAAGTAGTAGGGGTCAAGATGCCCCACCGTGCCTTTGGCCATCGCTTCCAAGACTCGGGGATGGACGTCGCTCGGCCCCGGTCCCATCAGCGTGCGGACCGGCGGATTTAGCGGCGGAGGGATTGCAGTCACGGTGGTTCGATGGGGAGAGAGTTGAGTTATGGGAATGTCGCAAGAGCATTCGGCGACGGTAACCTGACCGTTTTACGAAGTTAACTTACAATCGTCAATTTGCGGCGCCACACGGCGTGCCCTGTTTTGATGTTTTGTCGTGGCGATATACCCTAAGACGTTAGATTCCGTGGCGAGAGTCGGAAGTCTGGCAACGTCAGCGGCGCCCAAAATAGCGTGCTGCCCGCCGCGCCGATTGATTCCGCCGTCGCGATGGCCTAGAAAAGTCCACATGCAAGGCATGGTTTACGTATGAGGGGGGCTCCATGGCGCGGTTACGAAAATATCCGGGCAACTCCGACGAGGAGCCGAAGAACCCGTTTTCCGACGAGCAAGGAAATAATCCCTTTGCCGACCGCGAGGAAACCGGAGCCGGCGCAACCGAGACGATGGCGTCAGAAAATCCGTATCGCGGCGGCGGCGGCGCCGGCGGCTCGGCGCCGCGCCGCGTTGGAGGATTTGAGACGACGTTGCCTCACCGTGGCGGCACGGTGCTGACATTGGGGATCGCAGGTCTCTTCGGCGCCGCCGTATTCGCCTTTTGTTGGCCTATGCTGGCGATCAACCTCTTCGTAACGCTTCCGGCGTGGCTGATGGGGCAGGCCGACTTGCGCGCCATGCAGGCCGGCGCCATGGACCCCGAAGGGCGCGGCACGACCCGCGCCGGCTACCTGCTGGGAATCTTCGGCACGTTGGCCACGCTGCTTCTGTTTGTCGTGATCGCGTGGATTAGCTTCAGCCGGAACGCTCCGTGGTGAGCGTGCAAGCGACCCTGCCTGCAACCAGCGCCGGTTTATCATCCGTCAACGGTTGAACGATTGAAACTTGGAACTTCGGAGATTGGCTCAACTGCGCGAAGCGCGGTGGCAGGTACTCCGCGGACTCTATGCCGGGTGTGCACGACGTCGCGGATCGTAGAGCAGCGGAAAGAATTTGCCGTCCATGGTGTGCCCGGCGGGGACGGGGGGAACGCCTTGGAGGAGAGGAGCGTCCGAGGCCGACTTTACGCCATCGCGGAAGACGTTGATGACCGTCGCCCGGCGGGGCCGGTCGGTGCGGTTCTCGAACGATCCATGCACCATGAGCGGGTGATGAAAGGAACACTCGCCTTTTTTCAGCTCGACCGCGACGGGATGCGTGAATTGCTCCCATTGCTCGTCGTTGAGCGCCTCGCGAATGGCCTCCATGTCGCCCGCCAGACCCGTTATCGGGAGCAACGTCCAGTTGTGGCTGCCGGGCACATAGTGGACACAGCCGTTGTCGCGGGTGCTGTCGTCCAGGCCGATCCAGCACGTCAGATGCGCCATCGGCTGGGTACGAGTCCAATACGAATAGTCCTGGTGCCACGCCACGACTCCTCCATGGCGCGCGGGCTTGCAAAACAATTGGTCGTGCCAGAACCGTACGGCGCCCTCAAGTAATTGCGACGCGGCAACCGTGAATGCGGGATGCCACAAGACATCATGAAAGCCGGGCTTAATCCGCCACGCGCCTAGGGCGTGGAATAGCACCGTGTCGGGATTGACCGACTCATTCGTGTGGTACTCGTACCAAAGTTCATGGCCGGGATGTTGCGGATCGAACAACGCCGCCAGTTCCGCACGAAGCTTTTCAATCTGCTCGTCCGAAAGAATCCGCACGCCGGCCAGATATCCGTTCTCCCGGTAAAACTCGACCTGTTCCTGGCTCAGGCGAAATCGGTCCCATTCTTCCGGCGTTTGCGGCAAGGGAAACAGATCGCTGACCAATTCGTGGTAGTCGGCATAGTCCGTGGCCATGCGCTTGCTCAATCTTCAAGGCCCGAGATTCAAAAACGAATGCTGGCGATAAACCAAGGAAAGCTTTAGCCACGGGTACCATCCGTGGCTAACTTAGTTTTTTTCGCGTGTTCCGACACGGAACGACGCCCAGGTTCTAATACTCGTGGCGGCCGCCGCGGTCGCCAAGGCCCACGGCGCCTTGGAAGGTTTGTCGCACCGTGCGTTCGGCAATCTCCTCGCGGAGTTTCGCAACGGCTTGTTCCACAGGCATCGCCCCGAGATCGCCGTCAATCCGGTCGCGGACCGCCACCGTTTGATTCTCGCGATCTTTCTCTCCCACGACGAGCATGTAGGGGATCAACTCCAGTTGCGCTTCGCGAATCTTGGCGCTGAGCTTCTCTCCGCGGAAGTCGCCCTTGACCCGCAGGCCCGCTTCCCGCAAGCGATGTTCGACTTGGCGGCCATATTCCTCGGACTTTTCGCTGACGGTCAGCACGCGTGCTTGCTCGGGCGCCAGCCAAAGCGGAAAGGCGCCGGCGAAGTGCTCGATCAGCACGCCGACGAACCGCTCCATCGACCCCAACGGCGCGCGATGGATCATCACCGGGCGATGGGCATGATTATCGGTCCCGGTATACTCCAGGCCGAATCGCTCGGGGCTAGGTAAGTTGTAATCGAGTTGCACCGTGCCTAGTTGCCATTCGCGGCCAATGGCGTCGGTCACAACGAAGTCAGCTTTTGGACCGTAAAACGCGGCTTCGCCCGTTTCGGGTTTCGCGTCGATTCCCAGGCTTTGGCAAACCTCCACCAGCGAATGCTGTGCGCGCTCCCAGTTTTCTCGGCTGCCAACGTACTTGTCGCTGTGCGGATCGCGGAAGCCGAGCCGTACACGGTAATTGTTTAGGCCCAGGCTCTTGAGCACGTACTGGGTCATCTCCAAGCAGCCGCGGAACTCGCCGGCCACCTGGTCGTCGGTGCAGAAGATGTGGGCGTCGTCCTGGGTGAAACCGCGCACGCGGGTCATGCCCGACACTTCACCCGACTTTTCGTAGCGGTAGACGGTGCCAAACTCCGCCAGCCGCAGCGGCAACTCGCGGTAGCTGCGCGGCATGGAGCGATAGATCATTACGTGGTGCGGGCAATTCATGGGCTTGAGCAAGTAACGCTCGTGCTTGCTGGCCCAGGCTTCGAGCATGGCGATCTTAGCGGCGGGCGGGGCATCCAAGTTGTAGTCGCGCAAGTCGGCGCCCAACACTCGTGCGGCGTCGACTAACTTTTGCTCCTCATCGCGAGAGAACCGACCGAGGTCGCGACCATCCTTAACGGCCTCCTCCAGCGACCGAGCGATGGCGTCGACGATCTGGCCCGCCTCGTGGTCAAAGATAGGAGGAAACTGTGCGTCGCGGTAATACGGAAAATGGCCGCTGGTTTGGTACAGTTCAACGCGGCCGATGTGCGGCGTATACACGGGCAAGTAGTCTCGCCGCCGCAATTCCTCGCGCACGAAGTTCTCCAGCAGCCCGCGAATCATGGCCCCCTTGGGTTGCCACAGCACCAACCCTTGTCCCACCTTGGAATCCACGGTGAACAGTTGGTGCTGCCTGCCAAGAACGCGGTGATCGCGCTTCTTGGCTTCCTCGACGCGGTGCAGGTGTTCTTCTAACTCCTTCTTGTCGAAAAACGCCGTGGCGTACAGACGCTGCAACTGCTTATTCGCCTGATCGCCCTTCCAATACGCGCCGGCAACCGAGAGCAACTTGAACGCGCCAATGTGCGCAGCGCTGGGAACGTGCGGCCCGCGGCAGAGGTCGAGAAATTCTCCCTGGCGATAAAACGAAAGCGATTCTTCATCTTTCAAACCGCTTTCAATATGTTCGACTTTGTACTTCTGCCCCAGGTCGTGAACGATGCGCAAGGCTTCGTCGCGCGGGGTTTCCAGCCGCTCAAACGGCTCGCCCTCTTTGACGATCTTCTTCATCTCGGCCTCAATGGCCGGGAAGTCGTCTTCGTTCAGGTTGTGATCCAGGTCGAAGTCGTAATAAAAACCGCCTTCGACCGTGGGACCGAAAGCAAGTTGTACGCCGTCAAAGAGGCGCATCACAGCGCGCGCCATCACATGGGCGCAGGAATGCCGCATGACCTCCAAAGCGCCCGGATCGCTCTTGCGCAGAAGCCGTAGCGAGATCGTACCTTCGCGCGGGAGCGGGTAATCAAGGCTGACTGTCTTTTCGCCGACCACAGCGGCGACGGCCGCCTTGGCCAGACCGGGGCCAATATCGGCAGCTACCGTAGCGGGAGTAATGGGAGATTCGTATTTCTTTACGCTTCCATCGGGCAGGTGAACTTCAAGCATGGTGCGGCGGGCGCCTCCGTGAACAATAGGCTGTGGGAGCAACGTCTCTACAAACGACGTCTTCCAACTTCCGACAGCGTCTCAAGTATAAGGTTTGGGACACGACCGGCAAGAGAAGGTTCGGCCAGTCGCATTGACCGAAACAGTTTCCCGCGTTACAGTTACGTTAGATTATTGTTGACGCGAGTCGTGAATGCCCCCTCCTGCGCTTGTGCGGTTGAGTTTCCTGGGATTCTCAGAAAACTCCCGCGGGCGCGCTCTTATTGGAGCGAAAGATAGTTTTGTCACGAGACACCGTATCCTACCTCAAAGCCGACGTCGGATTTGAAGACCTGCCACTCTCCGATACGATGCGGGCCGCGCTCGAACACGCCGGCTACCAATACCCCACCCCGATTCAGGCCGGATTGATTCCTCGTGCGTTGGAAGGCGTCGATCTGGTCGGGCAGGCGCGAACCGGCACGGGCAAGACGGCCGCGTTTTCGATTCCCATTCTGGAACGCTTGTTGCCGCGGAAGCAATCGCCCACGCCCCAGGCTTTGATCCTGACTCCGACGCGCGAACTAGCGGTTCAAGTGCGCGACGAAGTGCTCAAGTTGGCGCACGGCCGCAAGGTCGATTGCGTCGCCCTTTATGGCGGCAAGCCAATTCGCGGTCAAATTGAAAAACTCAAGAACCTGCCGCAGATGGTCGTCGGCACGCCGGGACGCGTGATTGACCACCTGGGCCGCAAGACGCTAGATTTGCGCGGTTTGCGGTTCATCGTGTTGGACGAAGCCGACCGGATGCTCGACATCGGATTCCGGCCCGACATCGAAAAAATTCTTCGCCAATGTCCGACCGAGCGGCAGACGCTCCTTCTGAGCGCCACCGTGCCGCCGCCCATCGCGCACCTGGCCCAACGGTACATGCGCGACCCGGAGACGCTGGATTTCTCTCCGATGGAAATGACGGTCGATACGATCGAGCAGTTTTACTTCACCGTCGATCCGGAACAAAAGTTCGAATTGCTGGTGCGGTTGCTTAAACGCGAGAAACCCCGCCAAGCGATCGTGTTTTGCCGCACAAAACGCGGCACCGAGAAAATCTATAAGCGGTTGTCGAAACTAACAAAGTCCGTGGCGTGCCTGAACGGCGACATGGAGCAAAACAAACGCGACCGGGTGATGAGCGAGTTTCGGACCGGCGGCACGCGCGTCCTGGTGGCCACGGATATCGTGGGGCGAGGCATCGACGTTTCCGGCATTTCGCACATCATTAATTACGATATGCCACAATTCTGCGATGACTACGTTCATCGCGTCGGTCGCACCGGGCGAATGGGCCGTGAGGGCGTCGCGTATTCCTTTGTCACGACCGAAGAAGGCTCGGAGCTAACCCGCATCGAACAACGCATTAATCGGTTGTTGAAACGCGCCGAAATGGCTGGTTTTAACGCGGTTCGCCCGGCGACTGGACCCATTGCAGCGCCGACCAGCGCCGAGAAGGAAGAACCCAAGCCGCCCCCACCGCCGCCCGCAATCGGCGGGCGAAAGAAGAAATACCGCCGAGCGTTATAGATTGCCCACGTCATAAGGTGGGGCGGCGGTAGTTGTGAGCGAACTCAGTCACTCCACGGGTTCGATGCGCAGCCGTAGCAACCCTGGCTCAACAACGGCTCGGTAACCAACGAACACCGTCGCGGCGATATCGGCGCCGCGATCTTCACCTTCGGGTGGCAAGATATACACATCCACGTCGCGCAGCACGCAACTTCCGAACCGCAGCGTGCCAAGTTTCGCCTGGCGTGCTTCAAGATTACGGCCATCGGGGCAGTTCACCGTGATCGTCGCCGCGTTTTCGTTTGCCGTGATCCCGGCGCGCTGGGCGATGCTCGTCGTAATCACGGTGGGTTCGCTGCTTTCACGCCAACTAAAGGTGACAGGCGTTCGCTCGTTGAGAATCGCCCCGACGCGAATCTGCCCGCTTTGAAGATAGAGTGGGTGCGGTTGCGAGTAAACGAACTGTTCAAACTCGTCAAGTCTCCGCACGTCGGCGGAATAATCCTTCAGCGGACCCAAACGGTGCCCGCCGCCCAATTGGCGCAAGGCCACGGCTACCGCGGGATCTTCAAACAGCGTGGCATACTCATTTTTCAGTTTTGCCGCATCACGCCGGGCGGCAAAGGCGGTCAACAAGATCGAATGGCGTGTGTTGGAAACGTCGATCAACCGTGGCTGGACCCACGGCGCCCCGCCTAATTTTTCGGGCGCGACAGCGACGGAATCGAGCGTCTTCAGTTTCTCTTCGAGTTGCTTGCGCTGAGGGTCGCTCGGCGAAAGCTGCGATGCGTTCTTCTTGAGGGTTTCTTCCAGCGCTTGTCGCTGCGACCACAAGACCCGATTGCGCTCGCGGGCCGCCAGAATGCCCTCGTGCAAGGCCCGCGCACGATCGACCAAACGCGGCAACTCGCCCAGACGGCGGCGTAAAGCAACTTCTCGCGGCGAAATCCAGACTTCGCTCTTATCCCGCCGCGACAGTCCAAACTCTTTGGACAGGATGGTTTCGGCCTCACAGGGCACTTGCGCCATCCCAGGAGCAACGGCCCATACTATGGTAATTGCCAAAAACGGCCCGGCGATCCAGGGAACCGATGTCTGCGGCAATGGATGGGAACGTACCATCGTCGGTGTGTGCGGCACGAGAACCGCAGCGCCGCCAAGGGAAAGAAATAGATTGGTGACCGAACAACTCTCATATCATACGTTGCAGGACGAAAGGCCTGCAACCGCGTCCGCACCACGCATGTGTTACGCTTGGATGATGAGAAGCGGTCATGAGCCGTCGAATGGCGATCGTGTTCGATTCAACGGCCGTGAGCAATGCTTGATGCTCGAGCATAGTTCCATGAGCCGACGTATGCCGGCCGTTTACCCCGACTTACGCTATGTCTGGTAGTACGGCTTGCCACGTGCAGTCGCCTTTGCCCCCATCCTTTGCGGGGGATTGCTAGTGACAATGAACTATCCCCCGGCGCCGCGCAACTAAATAGGTTTGATGGGCGTATCAAGTGAGGGAACGCGATTCGCACCAGGTTGATAGATTTTCAACATCGGTTGAGGGGTTTCGCGGCGTACGGTTCCGTACATCACTTCGGTAGACATTGGACGCCCTTTCGGCAAAAATAAATAAAGCTAAGGTTTTTCCACACTTCGGTTTATGGCAAGGAATCATTCCATGGACTCGCTCTGGTCACGACGGGCGGCGATCAAGGGATTGGCCGGACTGGCTAGTGGCGCCGTCTTGGGCAGCGCTGTGCCGCGGACGTCCCTGGCTGCTAATTACGATCCCAGCTGGGAGACAGCCATTGACAAAGGGTTGAAGTGGGTCGCCCGCACCCAATCGCGACTGGGGCACTGGACCGCCGGCAACTATCCGACAGCGATGACGGCATTAGCAGGCGCCGCGTTGATTTGCTCGGGGTCCACCACAATCCAAGGGCCGTATGCCAAGAACATTCGTCGCGCGGTTGATTACCTATTTACCAAGGTGCGGCCCAATGGTCTGATCGGCGACCCGCTCCGCGACAACCGTTACACGTACGGACATGGTTTTTCAATGTTGTTCCTCTCCCAAGTGCTGGGCGAAGAGGAAGACGCCGAACGCCGCGAAGAATTAATCGAGATTTGTAGTAAGGCTGTAGAGTTCAGCGGCTCGGCGCAAACCAAGTCGGGCGGTTGGGGATATGTGAGCGCTAAGGACGGGAACGACTTTGACGAAGGCTCGACCACAATTACCCAAGTCCAGGGATTGCGTGGTTGCCGGAACGCCGGTATCCCGGTTCCCAAGGAAGTCATCGACAACGCCAAAGAATATATCTACGGTTGCAAGAACCCTGATGGGGGAATCTCGTATAGTTCGCGGAATCGCGGTTCGTCGCGACCGGCCATTACGGCCGCCGCGTTGGCGGCGCTTTTCAACGCGGGCGACTACGACGGGAAGCATGTTCCCGAAATGCTCGAATACTGCAAAAAGAACCTCTACCGCATTGACGGCGCGCCGTCCTACGGGCACTGGCATTACACGTACCTGTACTACTCGCAGGTTGTTTACCGCCAAGGCGGCCAAGAATGGGCCGAGTTCCGCGACAAGCTTTACAAGAAGATTGTCAGCGAACAAAGCAGCGACGGCTCGTGGAGCGGCAATATCGGCCCCATCTACGTCACGGCCTGCAACCTGATCATGTTGCAATTGGACCGGGCCTATTTGCCCATTTACCAGCGATAACTTACTCGGTAGATCGGCGCAGTACGACCGCTTACGGATCGTGAAATTTGGGTAGTTGCCGCGTGCCGAGCGGGACTTTCTTCCCGCCGAACCGCCGCAACAAGGGCGCCACGAAAGGGCCCGCCCGGCAGACGGGACCTTCTTGGCGAAGCATTCACAGCCCTGCCCCCTATTTCGTTCTGGAGAAGCGGGAGATGGGCATGGATTTATCGCGACCTGCCCCCCACGTAAATCGTTATTCGCGCTTCAGCGGCGTGGTCCACAGGTAGATGTGATGCGTGTCGGCGTCTTCGCGGGAAGTCATTTTGACTGTCTCCTTGGGAGTTACGCCCTCCATGCCGTAGTCGTGCGAGACGATGCGCGAGCCCGGCGCCATTTTTTCGAATTGCGGGATTAGCCGCACATTTAATTCGGGAAGCAGGTACAACGTGATCACCGACGCCTGGCTGAGATCCGCCTTAAAAATGTCCTCCTGGCGAAGTTCGACCAGGTGTTCGACGCCGTTCTTCTTGACGTTATCCTTACCAAGTTGGAAACGGCCGGGGTGAATCTCAAAGCCCACGCCACGGCAACCAAACTTCTTCGCGGCGGCGATGAGAATTCTGGCGTCTCCGCAGCCCAAGTCATAAACCACGTCATCTTTCGTAATATTAGCCAAGCTCAACATTTTCGTTACCACGTCGTTCGGTGTGGGAACGTAAACCACGTCGGGCGTGCGGGTCGGGGCGGCGGCGTCCTGGGCGCCGACCGAATTCGCGACGGCAATCGCGAGGCACCCGGCAACGATGATGAACGTCAAACGCGACCAAGACATAAACGGCGCTCCTAAAGGCCAGAGAAAAACACCGTTGCTAGTATAAACGGAGCCAAGCGATTTCGCGCGTCCGGTCGCGAATCACGTCGCCGGAAAACGCATCGTCGTTGGCGCCGCCGCGCTGGTCCCCCGAAGGCGCGGTCATGGCTTATCCTCTTTTTCATAGGCCTCGCGTTCAAACGGATTGTCCCAATACGCATGTTTTCGACATAACATCAGCGCGACACCGAACAGCAGGTAGGCGGGAATGAAAAAAGGCCCCCAACGTTCGTACTGGCGCACGTGGACCAGTTCGTGGCTTCGGCAAAATTCCAAGTCGTGCGGCGTTCGGCCAAGTACGGTATGACCAAAGGTGATCGCCGCCGCGCCGGCCACAAAGGGCGCGCGCGCGAGCAATCGCGGAAGCACGCCGCCGTGAAACTCGATCACCCGCCCCACGCGTTGCGCCTTTCCGCCCGTCGCCAATCCCAATACACCCAGCGACAGGCCGAGCAAAGTCCAGGGACTGGCCCAGAGAATCGCCAACGCGGTCAAGAATCGATTTATCAAGTCAGCCTCACATCTTGAGGTACTCCCTGCTTGCACGAACGCGAAGCGTTTGGAAAACTGCACATTCGATCGTTCGGCGCAGGTCGCTTTCATTTTCTCCCGCAAAGACTCCCATGAAAACCAACCCAGTCAAGCGAAAACTTGCTCAGGGACAACCCACCTTTGGAACCTGGCTTTCCCTTGGCGACCTTTACGCCACGCGCGTACTGGCGAGGCTGGGCTTTGACTGGTTGACGCTCGATATCGAACACTCAGCAATTGATTGGTCACAGGCCACCATGATTTTCGGCGCGGTGGCCGACGCTGGCTGTGTGCCTTTGGCCCGCGTGCCCGAGGGGAATCACCATTACATCAAACGCGTGCTCGACGCCGGGGCCTGGGGAATTGTTGTGCCCATGGTGGATACCGTGGAGCAAGCCCGCACAGCGATCGCCGCCGCAAAGTATCCTCCTCAGGGAAACCGAAGTGTCGGAGGCGGCATGAACGCCATGAACTTTGCAGCCTCCGCGGGTGATTACTATGAGCGTGCGAACGACGAGATCCTGGTGGTATTGCAAACCGAAAGTCCGCAGGGCGTCGAGAACGCCGAAGCCATCTACAGTTTGCCTGGTGTCGATGCAATTTTTGTCGGACCGAACGACTTGCGCTTTCAAATGCGGACGGCGGACGGAAGTTTCCCAACCCCCGAACGACATGAAGCAATGATCCAGCGAGTGATTGAAGTGGGCAAAAAAGTCGGCACGCCCACGGGGATCCATGCCATGGATCCCCAGTCGGCATTGGAGCGCGCGGAGCAAGGCATGCAGTTTCTCGCCGTTGGCAGTGACTTGCGCATGATGACGCAAAAGGCCCAAGAGGCGCTTGCCGTACTTCATCCCCAACGCAGTGCACAGGATGTTGCTCGTTACTAAGCCGGCCACGCCCCCCCCCCAAAGGAAGGGGAAGCCTCTTTGCGCGAACGCATCTTCCGCCTAATCTGAATGTTGAACGCAACCGCTGCGCGGTGGTCTTGAGGCGGGGTGGGGCGGTTGTTCTGGCTTTCGTGGTGGAGTCGGTTCTGCGGGGCTTGCTAGCAGGCCAGCGGCAAGCATGCTGGAGATAGAGGAGAGACGCG
>JAANMU010002716.1_pt1 | contig 12613 bp, 9 predicted proteins | sample 7279701 | NCBI WGS metagenome assembly JAANMU01 (sample SAMN14094539, study PRJNA606508) | bioreactor metagenome | isolation source: A lab-scale SPAN reactor treating ammonium-rich wastewater day 57 | place: Ireland: Galway | collected 2017-03-13 | reverse complement strand
ACGCAGGGCAACATCCGCACGACGAGCAACCCGCTCGACATGGCGATCAACGGCAACGGCTTCTTCCGCGTCGACGTCAACGGCGCGGTCAGCTACACGCGCAACGGCCAGTTCCACCTCGACGCCAACGGCTTCATCGTCTCCGCCACCGGCGCGAAGCTCACCGGCTACGGCGTCGACGCGCAGGGCAACATCCTGATCGCGAACCCGTCGCCGCTGCAGATCTCGTCGGCGCAGCTCGCCGCGACGGCGACCACCGCGGGCCAGATCGGCCTCAACCTCGACGCGCGCGAGCCCGTCGTGACCGTGACGCCGTTCAACATCGCCAACTCCGCGACGTACAACAAGGCGACCTCGCTCACGATCTACGACAGCCTCGGCAATGCGCACGCGCTGTCGACCTACTACGTCAAGACCGCGGCCAACACCTGGGACGTCTACGCGGCGGTCGACGGCGTCGCGCTGCCGGCGTCGATCGGCACGCTGAACTTCAACACCAACGGCACGCTGAACACGACGACGACCACGCTGCCGTTCAACCTCGCGCTCCCGATCGGCGGCGGCGCGGTGACGCCGCTCACCATGACGCTCGACTTCACGAACTCGACGCAGTACGGCAGCGGGTTCTCGGTGGACACGCTCGAATTCAAATCAAAAGGATTCCAAAAATCAATTGGAATGCCAAGCTTCATAGTGGACATTCAGAACCAAAATGAATTGAACCACTTTTGCCAGTGGGTTGAAACCCGCGAAAACTATAACGTCGGATTTGTCCAAGCCCCAATCCTCAGTGCAAAAGCAGTCCTTTCAAAAAAAAGAGACGGGCTCCGACAAGAAAAATTGGACGGAAGCCAACAAGAACCAGGCTTCGCAGCAATCATGAGACAAAAAGCCCTGCTTATCAACCCGCAAATCGAACTCACATACAAAACCGTACCCGGACTCAAAAATCTCGACTTTACAGGCCTACCAAAAACGTTTACCGAAACCATCAAAGCCCTCAATAAGAAAAGCACACCCTTACAACCAGTAGACAAAAAAGGATTATTCTTGGGCTACATTGAAAGTCTGAAAAATCCTCGCGAAATGACAACCCACGTGGCCAACTTTTCAGACCGCCAGCTCGCGTTGGGCGCAGACATCATCCAAACTGCAACTCCCGTCATCAGAGACGAATACCATGACTCCCTTGAAGTCGGCGAAAAAATTAACGAACTAACCAAAAACCTCTACCCTGAAGACGTCATCCTCTACACATACAACCTCCACATCAGCGCATTCAAAACCGCAAAAATGAGCGATGAAATCCTCAAATCAATCAACAAAAACAAATACCCGATCATCGGAGTACGAATTCTCGACGCCTACAACTTCGATCGAAAAGAATACCACTTTCACCTAGCCAACCTCAAAGAATTCATCGAAGGACTAAACCACTACAAAGAAAACTTCGGACTCCACACCCTTTTCTTTGACCTCGACGCCCTCGGATTCTTCCTCATCACCAAAGGAATGGACGGCTTCAGCACAGCCATCAACGGAGAAATCCCAAAAGCATTCCGCGCCGGCACCGGACGAACAATCCGGAAACCAAACTGGCAAATGGGCAAATACTTCCTATACGACAAACTAATCAACGTCGACTTCGGCACCCTAAATGAAATAAAACAAAACAACAAAGGCCTACCATGCTTCTGTGAAGACTGCAAAAGCCGGCAAGACCTCACTCTCCGCGACGCATCCCGAGAAGAAAAAACAATCTGGAGCCGAAGACACTATCTCAACATCGTCCAAGAAAAATTCTCGGAGTTCAAAGCAGCCATACATGATAAATCCATAACGAAGTCATTCAACACACTAGAAAACTCAGCGTGCAGACAATACACATCCGTCCTAATTTGAATACAAATTCAGGGGGGACACAACGCCCCCTCCTGATTTCCTTTTCTAAAATCTCAGTTCATTTTCGCCTGAATTGGCCTCCAGTTAAGGCCAGAATAGCCCGAATTTTTTGATTGTACAAAAAGCATAAATATTTGGACGCCCTAATAGCACTAGAAACGAGAAAAAAGACGTAAGGCTATCTACTTTAGTTATCTAGCCTCCTCGGGGCTACTTGAAGAACCCGCAAGACTCCCAAACGCGGGAAATCCAAGGCACACCCGGGTTGCCAAAAAACCCGCGAGTTTGGATGCAAAAACCGTCCAAACACCCCCCGAACCCAACCTCGTTTTCAAAAAAAAAAAAAGGATCGCATGCGTATCAAAGCCATTCTCTTCGATCTCGACGGCACGCTCCTCGACTCGCTTTGGGCCCACCGCGAATCGTTTCGCGAAGTGTTTCGCAAGCGCGGAAAAAAAGCGCCGGCCATGCCCTTGTCCAGACTCATCGTCATGAATTACGACCAAATATACCACGAACACCGAGTGAACCAAACGCTCGGATTGACAAAAAACGCGTTTGTGCGCGAGCGCCTGCACAACCTAGAATCCATGCTAACCAAAAACATGGAGATTCTGGACCGCGTGCGCTTGGTTCGCCGCCTCCGCAAAAAATTCAGGCTCGCGCTCACCACGAACTCGTCGAGACGCATTGCCGAACGCGAAACAAGCGCATCGTTTCGAAGACTGTTTGACGCGATCGTGACCGGAAGCGAGACCAAACGCACAAAACCCGCGCCCGACATGCTGAAACTGGCTGCCCGAAAACTCCGCGTGAAACCAAGCAAGTGCATCATGATCGGCGATGCCGTCGTGGACATTCAGGCCGCGCGCGCCGCCAACATGAAAAGCATCGTGTTTTCCGGAAAAACCAGTGCGTCCCCAAAAAACCAACTTCAAAAAGAACGCCCGTTCGCAATCGTGAAAAACGCAAACGAACTCGAAAACGCGCTCAAAAAACTCGGCGTGACCGCCTAATAGTCGGGATGCGCTTCGGTCGTGCCCAAATCGTGATTGACCTTTCGCGACAAAACAAACAAATAGTCGCTGAGACGATTAAGGTACTTTACGACCATCTTGTCCACGAGTTCGGTCTCGCCCAAGCGCACGACATTGCGCTCGGCGCGCCTACAGATCGTCCGACCCACATGCAAGAGAGCCGCCGGCCTTGAACCCCCCGGCAAAACAAACTTGGAGAGGGGCGGAAGCTTCGACTCCATGTAATCAATCGACAATTCGAGGTCCCCAATGTCGTCTTCTTTGAGCCCGTCAAACGCCTTGAGGGGCTTACTCAACTCGGCCATGATCTTGTGCAAATTGTTCTGAATCTGCAACAGCGCCTTTCGAGACTCCACGTCCGGCAACTCGGTCATCGTATACCCAAGCCAACTCGTCAACTCGTCGATGGAACCATAGGCCTCGATGCGCAAACTCGATTTTCGTAAGCGCTCGCCCGAACCCAAACCCGTTTCACCCAAATCACCGGCTTTAGTGTAAATCTTCATACGAAAGAAACAAGCGGCCAAGTATTAAAGACTATTTTTAGAGTGCGGACTCACGCCCGCAAAAGAAAAAAAAAAGAAAAAAAGGGGGCGCGTGGCCCCAACGGTCTTCTTACTGGGTTTTCTTCATCTTCAGCGAATAAAACCGCTGGAAGGAAAAAAGACCCAACACAACGAGAACCACCAAAACGATGTTCCCATTGGTTGCACCCAGACCAAAGAAACCGGTCGGAGCCGTGGGCGTTGGAGCCGCTTGCGGCACCGGAGCCGGAGCGGGCACAATCGCCGGAGGCGCAACAGGCACCGGAGCCGGAGCGGGCGTCGTCGAAACCACATACGGCGAGCGATTCACCGGTGCAGGCACGGGCGAATCAATGGCTTGCGTGGTTTCATCCGCGGGCGTCGTGGTCGTGGCCGTCGCACCGCCGGTTGGCGTGTAGAACGTACCCCCGCCCAGCGAACCGCCGCCACCGCCGCCCTGAGGCGGCTGGGGTGCGGGCGGATTGGACTTGAGCAACCCGAACTGCGTGAAATGATCCACGGTCACGCTGATCGTGTTGTTCAAGGCGTCGATCACGGATTCGCCGGCTTCGGTCCACTGGGAACCGTCCCAGTAATAGACCTTGAGGTCGGCCTCGTTGATCGAAGTCCCGTCCACCACACCGTCGTCGTCCTCGTCGGCATAATTAAAGGTCAGCGTGACCTCAAAGGTGCCGTTGACAAGACTCGATTCGATGTCGAAGAACTGACCGCCGATCAAAAAACCGGTCGTGCCATTGGAGGGCCCGTCGGATTGCATGACGGTCAGCGAATGCGACTCGCCTGCGGGCAATTCGCCGAAATTCAGGGTCACGTCGGGCGCATCCGCAAACACATAGTCCTGCGAACCCACAATCACCCTAAAGACCTTGGGCGTGGCCTCGTTTCCTGCAAGATCGGTCTCGGAGAGCGTCACCGTGAAGATCCCGTTGCCGTAGTCGAACAACGCGTTCACGTCGTAGCCCAAATAGACCGCACAAGGGCCCTTGCAAAAGCCGCCCTCGATCGTCCAAACGGGATCCGTCGGATTCTCGTCCAGCACCGCGGTCAAAAACGGCACAACGGTTCCGTCGGTCGTCACGCGAACACTAGGCTCCGCCGTCAAAACGGGAGCCACGGTGTCCACAATCGCGGTCGCGTCGGGCACAATGAACAAGGGTTCACCCTCGCCCAAACCAAATGGTTTTCCAAAAGGCGGTTCCTCCACGTTTCCGGCGTTGTCGGTCGAGATCGTGTAAAAATCATACACGCCGTCGCCGTCGGCCTCAAACGAAAACGTGTGCGTCGGACCGCTGCGCAACAGGCTTTCATCGGGCAAAAGACCCGAATTCTGCCACTCGCCGCCGTCCTTGCGGAACCACAACTGGACCGGATTTTCCCCGTCCAAGCCCGAAGTCACGTCGTACGCAACAACCTCGATTGTGAACGGATTCACATTCGTATAGAACGGACTGTCGCTGAAAAACGCCCACGACTCGGGCGTTGTCGTGTCGACAACAATCGAATCCGAAACGATTTCGGAAACATTGTCAAACACGTCCACACAACGGTACAGGAACGACTGCATTCCGTCTGGCAGGATCGCACCGAACTCCGTATCGTCGCTGGCCGTATTGGTCCACGAATCACCGTCGTCCGTACTGACCTGACAATAAAAGATCTCAGTATCGTCCGTGCCCGGATTGAGCGCGGCCGTCACCAGACCCGTCGTATTGTATTCGGCACCCTCGTCAAGCACAATCGACTGCCCAACCGGAGGATTCGCGTCGGTTTGGACCAAAATGTCGTCCGAAACGATTTCGGAAACATTTTCCACACCGTCAAGGCACCGGTACTGCGCAGAGTGAATGCCGTTTGAAGCAATGAAATTGAATTCGGTGTCGCCGATGTCCAAATTGACCCAGCCCGAATCGTCGACATTGTACTGGCAGTAATACAGGCCGCTGCCCGATCCATCCGTTCCCGAATAGACCGTTGCGATCACAAGACCGGTGTTATTGACCGGGTTTCCGCCATCCAATTCGATGGTCTGGCCCGTGGGCTCAGCGGTATCCACAATCACATTGGGGCTTGGATTTGCACTATTGGAAAATCCCAAATAGTCAAAGCACACGAAATTGATTTCGTATTGGCCATCAGATGGATACACGTGGTTATACGAACCATCCACGGGGATGGACTCTTCCAGCGAACCGTCGCCCCAGTCGGCCGAACAACCTTGAATGAGGACGTTGTCGGTCGCGCGCGTAAAATCGGCGCTCACAGTCAACGAATTGGAATACAAGCCGCCGGGAACCGAAACCGCGGCACCCGAAGGGGGCGTGGAGTCAATAAGAATCCCTGTTGAATCGCCGTCAGAATTGAAAGAGGTATCAAAACAGACAAAATTGATCTCGTATTGGCCTTCCACAACGAAGTCATGGGTATAGGTGCCGTCAGAGGGAATGATTTCTTCCGGAGTTCCGTCGCCCCAGTCCACGCTACAAAGTTCAATGCCCACATCGTCGGTCGAAAGAACAATGTCTGCGCTCACCAAGGGGTCCATTGTGAACGGATTTCCCCCGTTAATGACAATGCTTGCACCCGTAGGCGGCGTCACGTCGCCTCCGGCAAAAGCGATTCCGCTGAAAAGGACGACCAGTGCCAGTGCGACTGACGCCCACGTTTTTGAAAAGTCCATTCCTCCACCTCTAGAGAATTATTAAGTCGTATAACGGACTCCCTGACCGGCATTATTTAAACCGTATCCCTTTCGGTTATCAAAACAACACGGTTAGACGATCGACGGAAAAGCGCGTGGTGCCTATTTTTTTGCGCCCAAACGCTTTAATAGTCGGGTCGCCTAAAGAAAAACAGTTTTTGCAATAAACGGGGCGATAAACGATGCAGCACAAGTATTGTCCGGATTGCGCGCGCATGGACATCAAGCGCTTGCCCGACGGGCGCGACGAATGCCTGACCTGCCACTACGTGGGCGTCGCGCGCGAAGGCAACATTTCCCAGATCAACGAGTACCGCAAGCGCATGCAGGCCATGGGCAACGCAAACACAGGCATGCCTTCGCAAGGACCCGCTCCGCCACGCCCCCTCAAACCCGGCACAAGCGAAGACCTCAAGAAAAAACTCGAAAGCCTCAAAGGCAAACAATTCGAAGGCATCGAATTCCTGTAAAATAGGTTTCGGATCGTGCAAAGTTTCTTTAAGTGCGGGCGAACTAATCTAGCATGCAGCGGATTTTCATACATCACGTGACCTCGAACTCTTTCGGGAGTGATCCGTATTTCTACGCGTGGCACCAAATGGCAACGGATACATTTGGAAAGAATGTTGTTAGCCCCCGTTCTTTTTTCGAGGACGAATTCAGGAAGGCACAAGGCGAACGACCGGAGCGCGTTCCCCATCTCTCAATCGCGCTTGACCGGAACCACCAGCCCATCGGCGGGATTTTCTTCGAGTTTATCCGAAAAGGCAAAATGGGCCACATCCAGTACTTGGTGTTGTCCCCTCATTGGCGCGGGGGCGGCGTCGGAAAACGACTCGTCGACCATGCCGAGGAAACCATCCGCGAAAAATACAAGGGCCACGGAATCATAGTGGAAACCGGCAAACTCAATAGCCACCGAAACCCCGATTTTAAAATGGATCTCAAGGCCACGCGATTTTACGAGCGCCGCGGGTACTCGCGCCTGGATGTCGAAGGGATTGGGAGCCACCATCGCATGCCCAACAGCCAAACCGGAAGCCTCTACAAGGGAACCTACCCGCTTCACTTTCGGGTTAAATGGTTCACTGGAAAACCCCGCAGTCCAAGAAAAAGCGTTCTTGCGGGATTTTGGGCCGCGCTTGCCTACTTCAAGGGCGCATACGCCAAAACCAAAAAAAGTCCGCGATACCCGCGCACGCAAGGAAACATCGCGACGCGACGTCTTATGAATCGCCCACTAAGCCCGATTCAAACAAGCGCGACCGGAAAAATAGTGTCCCCGCACGACCAACCGCGCCATTTAATTCGCTGGAGCCGGGACGTTTACCGACCCACCCATACAAAGAAATCGTTTAATCGCGCGCGCAGGCGGCCAAAATGAAATCCTTTTTTCGGCGCATTCGGGAACGGCTGAACCGAAAACCATTGTCTTCAATCGAAATCGTTCGCCGCATCGAATTTTTGGAGGCGCGCGAAAAAGAATTCGAACAGCTCGCTCGCACGGAAAGACAAACCCCGTTTGTTCATCGCCTTCCTGGAACATTCAGCCATCTGTTCACCCCCGCCCAACACCGATTGGAAAAAACTAGGCGCGAAATCGCCCGCCTGCGAAAAAATCTTGAAAACAATAAATAAAACGAAGCGTTGCCCCCCCCACGAATACAACACAGGCGTTATTGGTGGACCACGACCGGAACGAATTGACAACTCGTATTGGATCCCGGCGTGAACAGCGAGGCGATCGCTTCAAAGGCACCCATATTTTCCACCAAGGCTTGGCCGGTCGTACGATCCAACCGCTTGGCCCAAAACGTATGTGGTGCATCGACAAACCATCGAAACTTGCTGCTCGGGGCCACCTGATGAACCCGAGGTGTTTCCGGTCAACAAAACCTGATTTGAAAAAACGAATAATTCTGCGACAAAAACCAAGGCATTGACCAACAATAGCGAAATTTCCCGAATCAGGAGAATAGATCGTCAATATTACACAGGCCCATATTATAGTTTTTGGGGAAACCGCACGCCCGTAAACCGCCTAAACAATTAATTGCAAAAAAACGGGTCCGACAAAATTGGCGGGTGCAAAGATCAGACGCGCTCTACGGCGACCACCGTGCAACTGACATTCACTCCCGGAATTAAATTTCCGGCAAGATACCGTAGGCACAAACCGCTGTTGGTTGGCCCCGTTGTCGTACCCTGATATTCGCCCCAGACGTACGTGTCACAAACGCATGTGGGCACAAGGGCGGTTGGGGAACCCAGACCGCCGACGGGTTGGCCCGTAAGATTGAATTCGACTCCGTCCAAAAAGACCACGCCCGCCCCAAGAAGCAGAACAAGAACGAGCAACAGAAAAATTTCGCGTGTCGAAACCATACAAAAAAAATGTGCCCAGACGTTAATATAGGTTTGGGTATCAAAAAAAAAGGGGGATCGTCCGAAATCGTCTCGAACGGATCCCTGAGAAAAAGTTGGGACCGCGGGTTTCCTTGCGTGTCCCTGCCTTTTTACCGGCTTTGTTGATCGCTTTTTTCTTGTTTCCGTGTCACGCCATGCTTGGCGCGACGCACGATGCGTTGGGTTAAAATGCGGGGCCCATCCCTTCAATCAAAAAAAAAGGGATGGGGCAAAAAACCCGTTTACATCATGCCCATGCCGCCCATGCCCCCCATGCCGGCGCCGGGGTTCGAAGCCGAATCGTCTTTCTTTTTGATTTCGGCGACGACCGCGTGCGTGGTCAGCGTGAGGCTTGCAATGCTTGCGGCGTTCTGGAGGGCGGAGCGCGTGACCTTGGTCGGATCGATCACGCCGCTGACCAAAAGGTCCTCGAACGTGTCGGTTTTTGCGTTGTAGCCCATCGCGCCCTTTTCGTGCTTGAGCTTTTCGACGATGAGCGCGCCCTCTTTGCCCGCATTGTGCGCGATCTGCTTGAGAGGTTCTTCAAGCGACTTGCGGACGATCTCGATGCCGGTCTTCTGGTCCTCGTTGTCGGCCTTGACCGAGACGAGTTTTTGGGCGGCCTTGAGAAGCGACACGCCGCCGCCGGGAATCACGCCTTCCTCGATCGCGGCCTTGGTTGCGTGAAGCGCGTCGTCAATACGCGCCTTTTTTTCCTCGAGCTCGATCTCGGTGGCCGCGCCCACGTTGATGACCGCGATGCCGCCCGACAACCGCGCAATGCGCTTGCGAAGGCTTTCTTTCTTGTACTCGCTGGTCTCGTCGGAAAGCGTTTTTCGGATGACGTCGGCGCGCGACTTGATTTTTTTGGGATCGCCGCCGCCGTTGTAGATCGTGGTCTTGTCTTTTTCGATGCGAATTTTTCCGACCGAACCCAAATCGGCCTCGGTGACTTTTTCAAGCGACATGCCTTTGTCCTTCGAAATGACTTTCGCACCGACGACGCTTGCGATGTCCTCGAGAAGTTCTTTTTGCTCGTCGCCGTAGCCGGGCGCCTTGACGGCCGTGATCTTGAACACTCCTTTGAGGTTGTTCAAAATGATGGTCGGCAACATGGTTTCCGAAAGGTCTTCGGCGATGACCACCAAGGGCTTTCGGTTTTTTGCGGTCATTTCCATGATGGGAATGAAATTCTGCAGGTTGTCGATCTTGAAATCGGCCATAAGAACGTTCGCGTCCTCAAGAACGACCTCCGATTTGCCGGGCTCGGTCACCATGTAAGGCGAAACAAACCCGCGGTCGAACTGGAGACCGTCAACGACTTCAAGGTGCGTATCGTACGATTTCGATTCCTCGACCGTGATCACGCCCTCGTTGCCGACCTTCGAAAAGGCTTCGGCAATGAGTTTCCCAAGCGCCTCGTCGTTGTTTGCGGAAATTGTGGCGACCTGCCGGATCTTCTCGTTTGAGTCCACTTTGGTCGACTGGGCCTTGAGTTCGGCCGAAACCGCTTCAACGGCTTTTTCCATGCCGCGCTTGACCTCGACCGGATTCGCGCCGGCCTCCACATACTTGAGGCCGTTGTTGAGCATCGACTGCGCAAGAACCACGGCGGTCGTGGTCCCGTCGCCCGCGACGTCCTGCGTCTTACTGGCGACTTCCTTGATCAATTGGGCGCCGATGTTTTCGTACGGGTCTTCGAGTTCGATCTCTTTTGCGATCGTGACGCCGTCGTTGATGATCGTCGGGGAACCGTACGATTTTTCGAGGACCACGCAGCGGCCGCGGGGACCCAGCGTGACCTTCACGGTGTCCGCAAGTTTCGAAACGCCCGAAAAAATGGTTTTGCGGGCCTGTTCGCCGAAAATGATTTGTTTAGCCATAGATTTTTCACCTTTCAAATGTTGGGGGATTATTTTTCGAATTTTGCCAGAATGTCCTTGGCGTGCAGGAGCACGTGCTTGACGCCGTCCACCGAGATTTCGGAGCCCGCATACGCCTCGTAAATGACATGATCGCCCTTACCGAGCTTGATTTCCTTGAGTTCGTCGCCGACCGCGATGACCTCTCCGCGGTTTGTCTTGTCTTTTTCCTCTTGGGGCAAATAGACCCCGCCCGCGGTTTTCTCCTCGGGTTCCAAGGGCTTGATCAACACGCGCTTTCGAAGCGGAACGATTTTCATACTCTCTACCTCCAAATTAACAATCAAAAACCGGGCAATGAAAAACCCGGGGACATACAGTTTAAATTACACCGTCTATGCGGGCCAAAACCGAAGCCCAACAAGACAAAACGAAATAAGTGCGTAATGTTTAAAAAACTTAAACAAGTGGACCAAAATTATTTTTGTTTTGTTTTTTGGGGCCGTCTTGGCGCTGGCCTGGGCCACGCGGCCCGCGCCCACGGCTGCGGCCATCCACGCTATGGAGACGATCGTGGCCGCGTCTGGGCTGGATGAAGATCTGGAGGCGATCGGCTACAACAGCCATCGCGGCGAGTTCCTGGTCATCTGGCAGGTGCGCGAGGGCGCGAACAGCGATCTGTATGGCCGGCGGGCTGTGATGACGCCGGCCTTTGCCTGGCTGGGGCAGGCTTTTGTCATTGCCAACAGCAGCCGGGCGGAGCGCAACGCGGCCGTGGCCTACAATTCCAATGATGGCGACTTTTTGGTGGTGTATGAGTATGAGTGGAACGCCAACGATATCGATCTGCGCGGGCAGCGGGTGGCGGGGTGGGCAGGCGGGGGGGATAGCGGCCCCAGCCTGGATCTGAAGGGCGGGCCTTTTGGCATCGCCGAGTCGTTGAGCATCGAACGAAGCCCAGATGTGGCGCATTTTCACGCCGGCCAGAACTTTTTGGTGGTCTACACCGTGGAAAACGCCACGGAGAGCGATGTCTTTGCCCGGCGGGTGGCGCGGCGCGGGCTGGGCGATGGCGGCGGCGAGCTGATCGGGTCTGTTTTTCCCATCGCCGCGGATTTTCAGCGCAGCGAAAAGGAGCCGACGGTGATCACGGTCAGCCAGCAGGGGTATTTCCTGGTGGCCTATGCCTATGCTTTCGGCAGCGGCGATTTCGACATCCTGGGCCAGCGGGTGCATGGCACGCCCCAGCCCGGCAGCCAGTTGCTCAATCCGGCTTTCGATATTGCCTTCAGCGAGACAAGTGAAACGGAGCCAGACCTGGCTTATTCGCCTTCGCGGCAGGCTGTTTTGGCGGCATGGACGTCGAGCAGCGGGGGGGATAGTGATGTCTGGGGGGCGTGGCTGGATGAGCGCATCCTCAGCGGCAGCGCCTTGATTGGGGCCAGCTTCACGCTGGCGGCGGATCCGGTGGCGGTGGAGCGTGGGGTGGTGGTGGATGTGGATCCGACGCGAGCGGACAGCGCGCCGGCGGCGCTGCTGACCCGCCAGGCCAACGCCGGCGCCGGCGAGCGGCTGGGCGTTCTCTGGCTCGATCCCAATCCCCTGGCCGGCGTCCGCATCCTCGAACCGCTCTATCTTTTCCCCGAACGGCCCTTCACCTTTCAGCAGCCGGTGTTGAAGGTGTGTCATGGCAAGCCGGGCATGCTGGCCGGCTACAGCGCCCGTTTTGGCGTCAGCCCCAACACGCAGGATGACGCCCATCTGCTGCCCACCACCCGTTGGAATGTCTTGCTGCCTTTGATCCGCCGCGGTTCGTGACGACAGGGGGCGCGATCAGCTATCCGCAGGGCTGAGGCGTTGGGCCACCGCGCCCAGGGCTTCGGCCTGCCGGGCCAGGTCGTCGGTCGCGGGGGCCGCTGCCGGGGGCGGCGGGGTGTAGTCGTTGCCCACCAGCCGCACGGTCATGGGCCGGCCCATGGCATTGGAGACGGCCTCGACCACGCGGTCGATCGTTCCCTCCACCTGCTCGCGATGGAAGTCGAACTGGAAACCGATGATGAACTCATCCCCGCGCACGGCGACGGGGTGGCCGGAGCGCAACATGGCCTGTGTGCGGGTGCTGTATTGGCGCATGTTGCGCACGATCTGCTGCCATTGCGCCTC
>JAANMU010002713.1_pt1 | contig 12631 bp, 8 predicted proteins | sample 7279701 | NCBI WGS metagenome assembly JAANMU01 (sample SAMN14094539, study PRJNA606508) | bioreactor metagenome | isolation source: A lab-scale SPAN reactor treating ammonium-rich wastewater day 57 | place: Ireland: Galway | collected 2017-03-13 | reverse complement strand
TTTTGGAAAGACTTTTCTTTGATGACATTGTTACACCTGGTCTTCATTTGTAAATAAACCAGGACTGCTGTCCTTTTCTGTTTTCTTTGCTTTCTTTTCCGGTCCTTTGGGAACAAACTCAGGCTCGTTTTCATTTCTCGGCATTGAGATAATATTTAAGCTGTAATCTTCTTTGCCAAATTCACACTTGCCTAAAAGCATTTGTGGTATTTTTTTAATTGTGATGTTTGAATATCTGTTTTCACAGGGTTTGGAGAATTTCTTACAGCAAATAAGCAAGCTTTCGTCAGGCTGCATTTCTTCGTGAATATGATCCAATTTTTCAACAGTAATAAATTGAGTTGTTGTATAAATAAAATCTTTCTCTGTTGATTGTCCTTGCTTCCAATAAACCTCTTCGCTTGGTTGATAGTTGAAGTTATTATGCTTTGCCATTGCCGCTGCAAGCATATCAGCATTATATTTTTCTTCTATTATCCAGTTGCCATATTTATCCTGCTTGAGTAAGCTCGGTGCAAGGTAATAGTATTTGAAACCACCACCGCCTTTCCAATTAACAGCCTCAGAAATACCACCCTGATCAGCGCCGTCACAAACTTTTTGTAAACGAGGAATACAATGAGTATGACAATGGTCGCCCAACTCAATTCCAATCCATCTGCGATTCATTTTATGTGCTACTGCCGAAGTTGTGCCAGAACCAAGAAATGAATCTAGAATCCAATCGCCATTATTGGAAGATAGAGTTAAAATTCTCTGTAATAGTCTTTCAGGTTTAGGGGTAGTAAAGACATCAGTTTCGATAATTTGTTTGACTTCACGTTTAGCTTCTTGATTGTCGCCAACTTCTTCTCTTAACCATAATGTCATTGCCGTAACACCTTCTTTGACTTCAGATAAGAACCTTTTAATTCTAGGAACATTATCCCCATTCTTGCCGAACCAAATTCTATTATCCGTTACTAATTCTAAGAATTTTTCTTTTTTGAATCTCCAACAATAACCATCAGGTGGTAATACTTTTCGACCACTCGGAGTGATAATTTCATAGACTTGCGATGGGACAATTGGACCAACATCAATTCCACCAGATGCCCACAGCCCTCTCGGATCTTCATCTGGATTTTTATAGTTTTTTAATTGTTCTGCACGTCTCGGAATCTGATTTAGATTAAAACCATAACTATTTTTACTATATACCAAAATAGCGTCGTGACTTCTTGAAAGCGTTTTCTTCAAGTTTATTGGCGAGAATGCTCTTTGCCAAATTACTTCGTCAACAAAGTTATTTCGTCCGAAGATTTCATCACAAAGAACTTTAAGATAGTGACTTTCATCAGCATCAATGGATATCCATATACTACCGTCCTCACTTAATAAATTTTTTAGAATTTCAAGACGAGGTTTCATCAAGCTCAACCATAAAGAATGTTCCACTCCATCATCATAATGCTCAAATGCATTCCCTGTATTATATGGAGGATCTATATATATGCATTTTATCTTGCCAGTAAAATCCTGTTCAAGAGCTTTAAGAGCTAAGAGGTTATCACCATAAATTAGCATATTTTCACTATTCTTATCACCGTAGGACTTTTCTGGATCTTCAATTAAAATGCGCGGTTCAAGCTTTGGCTGCTCGTCTTTGCCAATCCAGGTTAATTCAAGTTTGGGTTTGTGGTTCATAGTATTCTAATATTGGTTGTGCTTTCTAAATAACTCATAAGATTTTTTTAATAATGATTTGAATTGATTAATGTTACCTGAATTTGAAAGAAATTTTTTACGTCCTTCAACAGATTTATAAAAATTTCTTGGCTCCAATTCACGTTTTGGTAGCATCTTCATATAAATATTATAACGCAACTTTGAATATTTTATTATTCCATTTCTAAACTCTGGACTATCAATAAATTCAAGCCATTCCCTGCCTGTTCCTGTGTATACTTTTTCTTTCCAATTCTGAATCTGCTGGTATATATCAACTAATAAATACCAGGACACATACAAAAAATATTCCTCTTGCTTTTTGGTTATTTCCCAGGAAAAATGTCTATGGATTAAGAAATGTAAATTCCAGCATTCCACATAATTATATATAATATGATCCACGCCTTTTGATAAGGGTTTTTTAATTAATGATGCGGGGAATGAATCATCATATCTTTTTTGTTCTTCAAAAAATGTTTCAATCTCTCCCGCAATTCCTTCATCTGGCTTTCGATACTCACATACATAATAATACAATGCTAATTTCGTCATAAAAATATTATTCGGACTTGAAATTTTTCCCTGATCACTTCGCTTACGATAATATCTGTAACTTGTACCTAGTTCATCAAGTCTATTTTCCAACATAACCTGGCGAGGATCAGTCGAATGAAGATCCGATGATTTAATTTTATTTTGAGTATTGAGTGCCGCGATAATGTCGATACTCCTTTTGTAAGTTTCTGCATCTTCATATGGTAACCTGTAAATCCTTACCAGTAACTTTGTTGGATTATTTGAGTTTCTATCCTCATCAAATGCTTTATAAAGTTGAGTCACTGTTTGCCCGCCATTTACTATCTGAGGATTTCTAATGCTGATGACTGTATTCTGTGCATTTATATCGATCCAATCAGCAAAAACAATTATTCCATTGTGTTTATACCAGAATAATGTAGGATCTTCTTTATAACTTCTTCGAATGGCTTTATTGATTGTCGATTTATCTCCAACTGATTCACGCACGTTCTTTTGCAAAAATGTATTGATATCAGTTGCGGAATTAAACCAGCTTAAAATTTCTTTCGCTTTAATGTTACATACTATTCCTTCAATATTATTTCGATCCTTACCTATCTTCATATATTCACCAGCTTCAATTTTCAGAGACTTTTTACCTGTATGGGGAACATAGCCGTGTTTTATATCATAAATAACTCCCTCAAGTGCAAATCGATCAATAAAATTTATCTCGGCATTTATTTCCCAACTTCGATTACTTAAAATTTTATCCAAGTATTCTTGTGATTCAGCCCTAACCTTTTCAGTAATCTCATTGGTAGTGAGCCATATTATTTCCAGGTAAAAGTTATCATTCTTTACTTCTCTACGTAAACCGTTAATAAACTCTTCAGCAGATTTATTAGTGTTTTCAGCAACGATTGTTTTTTCAATTTTTTGTAGTTCTTGTTTTATATTAGCAGAACTTTCTTTCTGACTCTTAATGTGATACTTTGATTGAATGATATAAAAAGTATTACCTTCTTTGAAATAACAATCAATTCCACCATCATTACGACCATCAACACTGAATGTACTTTGAAATTCTCCTTGGGTCATCCTGAAGCGAGCATACATATAAAACCAGGACAGATTTAATGTCCTGTCAACTGTATTTCGAATTTTTTCAATTTCTTTTTGAAATGCAGAGAAATCTTCAGGTTCAATTTTTTTAAGGTTCATTTACTTTTCTCTCTAATTAAATTAAATTTTCTTTAGAAGTATTAAGTCACTACTCTCTAATCGGCAAAAGGATGTAATCGCTTTTTGCTGCAACCACATTCGTAATAACTCCCTGATCGTTTTCTGTAGGGGAACTCGCCACAATCAGCGCAAATTAGTGCATCAGCAAAAGTGATTGTGTTATTAGCTAAAATACGAATATCATCTTCAGAGAAATGTTCGCCAATAGTATTAAAGTGGCACCCTACCTCATTACGAAGTTGACTATCTTCTGGAAGCACATTAAAACAGGAGGCTAGTTGAATTTCTTGGTTAGTGTCCCCCTCATTAACAATTTCAACCTTCAATCTTCTTTTCAAACTTGAGTCAAATGCTCCCATAAACTCACCTAAGGTGTAAAATGGATCGGCCTTTCTTGGAAGTTTACATCTGTACATCAAAGCTAAATTATCTAAAATTAACTCAAGAAAAATTCCAGATTTGGAAGCTACAATTTGTTTATCCATTGGTTCTTGGCTAAGATAATGATTCAACTCTTCAATGTACAACTTTGTTTTGGTATGTCTTATTCCTCTATCAAAAGTCCATCTTAGTAGCTCAACTGTCTGTACGTTATTTCCTCCACCATATCTATATTTATCCCTCCACACCTGGTAATGAGTTGTAATTATTGTGTGTTGAAAATGTCCAAGTTCACCCTCCAACATTCTTAAGAATCTTGTAAGATGAATCTGATCAGCAGATGTAATAACATCATCAAAAATCAATATAGTGTCTTCGTCGCGGAAAAGTTTTGCTAGAGCAATGAATAGACATATACCAAGAGTATCTAAATGCGATTCACTATAGTAGGCTTGTGGTAAAATATCATCCTGATTTTCAAACATAGCTTTTAGTTCTATTGAAGCACGTCGTTCGGGAGTAAGTTTAATCCTGCCAATATTTTCATTTGGATGAATATTAGAATACATTCTATCAATATCATCTGAAATAAGTTCAAGTAATCTTTTTACATAGAGCTGTCGTTCTTCAACAAATATATCATATAATTCAGTAATCTTATTTTTCATCAATGCCAAATGTTCAGCAGTATTCCTCTTTTGTTCAATAGTGTTTAGATGGTTGGTTATAGCGTTTATCTGATTCTTATTCGCGATCAATTCATCTTTTTTATTATTCATCAATGTTATTGATTCTTCAATTTTCGTTAAAAGTGAAGATGTTACTTCTATTTTTTCTTCAATTGTATTTTGTGAGGATTCATCTAAGGCAGAGTACTCTGATATTTGGAATTGATTATCGACTAATTCTTGAGGAGTAAAATCTCTAACTGATCGATATAGTTTACTTGCAGATTCAATATAATCATCCTGGTATCTTTGTAATTGAGTCTGAGCTGAATTTTTTCTCCCTTCAAGTCTGATCAGATCGTTTTTTAATATAACTAAATCACTTTTTGAAGTTAGTCTGCTCTTAACTCGTTCCAACAAGTCACCCCTTTGTACAGATTGTTCACATACTGGACAATTTTCTAAAACATTAGTAAGCTCTATATATTTTTCCGCATCATTTAACAAGTCAATCAAAAGTGAGATATTTTGCTCCATCCCAACAGCTTTATTTTCGAACTCACGATTAGTAGCATTAAATAACTCTGCTACCTCAGTAACAGAATTAACTGTATTGTCAAATATCTGTTTTTTAGATTTAGTCGAAGAAGTTAATTCTATAATATTTTTATAACGGGATATTTCGCTTTCTAATTCTTCAGTACTACGTGAAATTTTACTTTGGGCCCAAGTTAGATAATCATCATTCTGTTGACCTTCCAACTGCCAAAGGTTTTTGAGCGCTTCTTCGGCTTCCACCAAAGCATTTGTGGAATTTTCTAAATTTTCTTCATTTGATTTCTTAAGTTCATTTATAAGATTTTCTGTTCTTTCACATTTGGGTGTTTCAATAAATGATTTAATCGCTTCATATCTTTTATTAGGTTGTGCTGAAATAAACTCCTGAATTTTTTCTCTCCATAAAATTGAAACTCGGGGTTTATTATCAGGGCCTATTGTAGTTGGTTGAAAATTATTTCCAAGACTCGATTGCCATTGATTATGATGATACTGTAATGATACCTTAAAATCTTGTCTTCTTTTTCTTAAAGCAATTAAATATTTTCCTTTCTGAGTTCCAACACTTTTTGTCTCTAAAGAACCAATTTTATTATTACACACTATATCAAAAGCATCAACAATAGATGTCTTGCCAGTTCCATTTTCACCATAAATAACTGTTAGATTTGTTCTGGGCTCAAAATCAATAACAATTTCGTTCGTAGCTCCTTTTAAGGATTCCAACTTAATGCTCTGTAATTTACTCATTACCACCCCCATTAGGTTGATTGTCCAGTATAATTTTATTTTCTAAATATAAAATAAGATCCTCTGTTGTCATTGAATTGTTCAAAATTTTTGTTCGAAAAGTTTCAAGATCATCAGGTGTGAATAATTCTGCGCCTTGGATTTTATCAGAAATTCTTGTTAATAATTCCTGGTCAGGATTATCATTCATAATTCCTCCTAGATTAAACTCCATTTAATTAAAAATAATTGGTCTAAAACAGTATTCTGTTTTAATCTTTTTTCAATATCATTTATTAAGTTTTCTTTCGCATTATCTATTTCATCCTGGGATTTGAATAGTTCCAATCGTAATTCATTTTTCTTCTTTTCCATTTCCTTTATTTGCCTTTGCATTGCAACCTTTTCTTCAAGATTCAGAATCTTCTTTGATTCTGCTTTACAGAGTTTTATTTCTTTATCCAAGTCTTTTAACTCAATCTCCAGACTATTCTTTTTATCCTCAGCCCAATCATCAAGCTTCTCCATTTCCTGGTCAAAAAATTTCGAATTCCTTTCAGCATTAGTCTGCATAATACCCAATTTTAGTTTCTCTCTGATTTGGTTTATTATTCGCAGAACTTCCTGAGATTCATAAATGGGCGTCTGAACAATTTGTGCTGGCAGGGTAAACATTCTTGAAATAGCTTCCTGGTCTAATTCAATTCCATCATTGGTTATTCCTGAAAACAATAAATGTTCTTCAGTTTCAAATGAAGATATTGATAAAAGTGATAGCGATAACCATCCTGATTTACCAATGAAGGGCTCTAGAATTGTAATTTTTCTATCAGGCACTCCAGAATAATCAAATATAATTTCTGCATTATCAGTTTGGTTTCTTTTGCATTCATTTATTATTCTTTGCGCAAGCGGATGTCCAATGCGGTATATGTTTGCATCATTTATATCTTTACCAATTCGGTAGGGTCCAGGGTGAATTATTTCCTCTGGAAAGGGATTGCTCTTTAGATAGAAAGAATATTCTTTATTATCAAAGTGAGCGTAATCTGCCAAATAATATCTGCTTAAATCCCATAGCCACTCTTCATATTTTGATAAATACTCTCGACTTGCTTTAAGGTTGACTTTTAACTTTTCTGTAACTTCTTGATCAAAGTTTTCAAGTAATTGTTGTCTTGTTCTACTGATTGTTTCATCTATTTGTTCTTCAAATGATTTTTGCAATTCATCAAATGCTAACTCAATCTGTTCAACTGTTCTGCAATTTTGATATATGCTTGCAATGCGTTTTTCAAAATCCACTCCCGATTCAATCACTCCGAGCACTTCATCGCTTGCACCGAATACACCTTCAAATAATTTGAACTTTTCAGACAGCAATTGATAAACTCTTTGATCTGCCGCATTACTTTTGTTCAGGAAGTTCACAACAACCACATCATACTTCTGTCCGTATCTGTGACACCTTCCGATTCGCTGTTCAATTCTTTGTGGATTCCAGGGAAGATCATAATTTACTACAAGTGAACAGAATTGAAGGTTAACACCCTCAGCCGCTGCTTCTGTAGCAATCATAATCTCTGCATCATCTTTGAAATAATCAATTATTGCAGCTCTGATGTCCGCACTCTTAGAACCAGAAACTCTGTCTGTTCCTTTATACTTCGTAAACCACTGATTATAGATCGCCTTGGATTTCTGGTCGTTATTGGAACCATTGAACAATACAATTTTTCCTGCAAACTCTGTCTGCTCAAGCAGTTCAAATAAATATTTTTGTGTTCGTGTTGACTCAGTGAAGATAATAGCTTTACGATTTGCCCCTAATTTTCCTGCTTCGGTAAAGCCCCGTTTTAGTGCCGTTAGTAAAACTTCACCCTTAGAATTCTTCTTGATGGAGTAAGCAAGATTAAAAAATTCTTTAAGCTTATTTGACTCGTCTCTCATCTCTTCTATTTCTTCAGGAGTATAAACTTTTACTTCATCACCCTCTTCATCTTCTGTCCATTCATCTTTTAATTCATCAAATTCTTCATAGTTATCCGAGATGTTCTCTTCAAGCTGATTATTTTCAGCAGACTGTTCAGTGATTATGGTATCCAGCTTATTAGCTAAAGCCTCTAATGTTCCAGAGATTGCATAAGTCGATGACGCAAGCAATCTTCGTAAAACTAAAGTCATCAATGATCTTTGGCTTGGAGGTAAGGCATACAGTTTTTCATTCTGCAAATAATCAGATACTAATTCATAAAGCTTCTGCTCTTCCGGAGTTGGATAAAATTCCTGTGTAATCGGGATGCGGTTTGTATACCTTACATATTCAAGCACCTGTCTTCTAAGAGTTCTAATACAAACAGGTTTCAGTCTTGATTTAAGTTCATCATAAATAGAATCATCATTTAGTCTTAAGTATTGATTCTTGTAACTTTTCAGATCTCCGAATGAATATTCATCAATTATGCTGACAAGCCCATATAACTCCAATAAAGAATTTTGCAGCGGTGTGGCGGTTAGAAGAATTTTAGGACAGGCAGCAACTGAAGACTTAATTGAGTTCGCTATTTTGTTTGAAGGCTTATAAACATTCCTTAAACGGTGAGCTTCATCTATAACAACCAAATCCCATTTAGTGTGCTTTATATAAGCTTCTTGTTTTCTGGCAAACTGATATGAGCAAATAATGATATACGTCTGATCAAACGGATTTAACTTACCTTCTTTGATAAAATTATTGAATGATTTTGTTTCAAGAATGATTGAAGGCAAGAAGAATTTATCTTGTAGTTCCTGATTCCATTGTTTACGAAGATTTGAGGGAACAATAATCAGAATTTTCCTTTTTCGTTCTGCCCATTTCTGAGAAATAACTAAACCTGCCTCGATTGTTTTTCCTAATCCAACTTCATCAGCTAGGATTGCACCATTAGAGAGCGGTGATCGGAAAGCAAATAAAGCTGCTTCCACCTGGTGAGGGTTCAAGTCAACTTGTGCATCAAGCAGTGTAGAAGCAAATTTCTGAACATTATCAGAAGATATTTTTTTTGTGAGCTCGTATGCAAAATATTTTGCGTGATACGGTGTCAGGTCTAATTGCTTTCTAATTGATGTTATATTATTAAAATCATCAACTCATCACCCCCAAAATCTAATTAGGGAAATTGAAGGGAGTGTAATCTCATCACAATCTGCAATACCGATTCATACGAACAATGATTATTAAAAATTGCATTACAAATTAAAAAAATAATCAGATAAGTTTAATATCTCTTAGTTTATTATTTTATCAGTGTTAAAAACAATTTTTGCACTTAATTTTGCAGTGTTCTTCAATTCTTTTTAAAACTTAGGAATTATTATGAAACAGCAAACAAAAAAACATTACTCGGATATTCTTTCAGGAATTGAAAAGGAAGGTCTTTACAAAAAAGAAAGAATAATCACTACTCCGCAAAGTGCACATATTAAAGTAACAACCGGTCAGCAAGTGTTAAATATGTGTGCCAATAATTATCTGGGATTGGCTGATAATAAGGAAATCATCCAGGCAGCAAAAGACAGCCTTGATAAATGGGGATTTGGAATGTCCTCAGTCAGATTTATTTGCGGCACTCAGGAAATCCACAAAGAATTAGAAAAGAAAATTTCTGAATTTCTTGGAATGGAAGATACTATTCTTTACACATCCTGCTTTGATGCAAACGGCGGATTGTTTGAAACTTTACTCGGCGAGGAAGATGCAATTGTAAGCGATGAACTTAATCACGCAAGTATAATTGATGGAATAAGATTAAGCAAAGCTCAGCGTTACCGTTATAAAAATTGCAATATGAACGATCTTGAAGAAAAACTTAAAGAAGCAAAATCAAATAATGCAAGAAATATTTTAGTTGCTACTGACGGTGTTTTTTCAATGGATGGATTTATAGCTCCACTAAATGAAATTTGTGATCTTGCAGATAAATACGATGCAATGGTGATGGTAGATGACTCACACGCAGTTGGTTTTATGGGTAAACACGGTAAAGGAACACACGAGCACAACAATGTTGCTGGAAGAGTTGACATCATTACCGGAACACTCGGTAAAGCGCTTGGCGGTGCAAGCGGCGGTTATACTTCAGCACGACAGGAAATTGTTGATCTGCTTCGTCAACGCTCCAGACCATATTTGTTTTCAAATACTGTAGCTCCAAATATTGTTGCTGCATCGTTAAAAGTTTTCGATATGTTAAGTTCCACAACAAGATTAAGAGATAAACTTGAAGAGAACACAAAATATTTCAGAGAAAAAATTAAAGCCGCAGGATTTAATATTAAAGAAGGAATTCACCCTATTGTACCGATTATGCTTGGTGATGCAGTATTAGCTCAAACAATGGCTGCAAAGATGCTTGAGAAAGGTGTTTATGTAATTGGATTCTTCTTCCCTGTCGTACCAAAAGGAACAGCGAGAATCCGTGTTCAGATCTCTGCAGCACATTCAAAAGAAGATTTAGATTTTGCTGTTGAAAAATTTTCTGAAGTAAAAAAAGAGATGGGAATTTGAAGTTTCATCAAGCCCCTCTACAAGAGGGGTTTTATATATAAGCATTTCAAACAAATGAAAGACAAAATCCAGATTCTGCTTGGAGATATCACCAAACTAAAAGTTGATGCTATAGTTAATGCAGCAAACACTTCACTTCTTGGAGGCGGCGGTGTTGATGGTGCAATTCATCGTGCAGCAGGACCAGAATTATTAGAGTTCAACCGAAAACTTGGCGGATGTAAAACAGGTGAAGCAAAAATTTCTCCCGGATTCAATCTACCGGCAAAGTTTATTATTCATACGGTTGGTCCCGTTTGGAATGGAGGAAATAATAATGAAGATAAATTACTCGCAAACTGTTACAACAATTCTTTAAAGCTTGCAGTTGAAAATAAAATCAGAACGATCGCTTTCCCTGCAATCAGCACAGGTGTTTATCGTTTTCCTTTGGAAAGAGCAGCAAAGATTGCAGCAGCTGAAGTAAAAATATTTTTAGAGAAGAAAGACTCTGTAGAGAAAATAATTTTTGTTTGTTTTAGCGAGCATGATTATAGTGTATATCAAAATGTGCTGAATAAATAAGTATTATTTTATATCAGTTTGCTTCAAAAAAATATAAGCGAGATCAAACTTATTGGATTTAAAAATTTCTAATAAATGTGACCGAAATTTAGATAAAAGCCGATATCGTTTTTATAAAAACCAACATCAGCTCTTACAATAAAATTATCCATAAAGAAACGAAGTCCGATAACAGGAGTAATAATCCAGTCAATTCTTTTTTCAGTATAAAGATTTTTATTTGATCCATGCCCGATATCCAGTCCGGTAATTAAACCAAAACGCCACCAGAACTGATATCTTAATTCGTTATTAAAAAGCAATAAAGATTTGAATCTGAACTTATCGACTGAAACACCGCGTAGTGTATTGTTTCCGCCTACCGGTATTGCAAGAAATGGTGACGAGCCGGTTTCAGAGATTAAAATCTGCTCCATCGCTCTGCCGGCAAGAACAAGATTTTCAAATAATATATTCTGATAATATCTAATAATAAATGCCTCTCTGAAAAAAGAATTATTTCCACTAAAAATATCAGGTGCAAACTCAAGTTCCATTTCCAATACATATCCATTTGAAGGGTTAATATAACTGTTTCTTGTATCCCACTTACAATTTATGTTAGCTGATAAATATTTTACAGAAGGAATTTCTAAAAAGATATTCTCAACTATTAATGTAGTATCTATTCCATTATCTCTTTGATAATTATATGATGCAACTGAATTAAACTTTATCCCAAACCAGCCTGTTATATCTTTTCTCAGAGCAAGATTAAACAGGACTCTTGCTTCAATAAACTCATAAACACACTTATCATTGTATTCAACTTGCTGATTTGATTTTTCAAAAGGACTTTTTCCGTAATAATAGATATTATATTTCTTCCATTTATCGTATTCAAATATTAAATCCAATGCAAATGGAAATTCTGTACCTTGTCTGGTTTCAAAATCAGGTAAAGAAAAAACAACTTTATACCATTGTTCCCCCTTTGTGCTGTTGAAGAGAATTAAATCAAAGCTTTCCTGAATGTTAAATTTGTTATAAAGAAAAGCCTTAGCTCCATAACCAAATCCGGTATCAGTATCGTAACTTAAAATTGGAAGTACCTCAGTTTCTGCACGATTGGAGGAATCAGACTGAGCAAAAAAACTAAATGAATGACTGAAGCAAAAAAATAAGACGATATAAACCTTTTTATTCGCCGCTGACTTCATAAAAACTTTTAATTTGTTACAAACTTACATTTAAATATTTAAGTTACCTTACTCTGCCAAATAAGAAATTATTTATCTAAATAATATCATCTTTTTTAATATTACTTCACTCAAATAAACTGTGGATACGGCACATATTACTTTGAAGCAGTTTGTTGAATAATATTTGATTTAATAAATTGAATTATATTCTTAACTCTTAAAGTTATCATTATCTCAAAAGTTAAAACCAATACTAACTCCACCCGAAATAATAGCGCCTCGCTTATTAAAAAAAGGAGTTAAACCAATTTTGAACAAGAAGCCACTGTTTCTTGGCTGATATCTATACCCAACAACTGCGGTTCCGATTACTGCCGATACTCCACGATCATCATTCATTAGTCCAAATAAAGAATTAACTTCACCAGCAGATACATAGACGATGCCGCCGCCTAATTCAAGTTTATGATTTTCACCAATGAAATAATTAAAAATAAGTGGAATAGTAATTAAGTCTTTAGTAGAAG
>JAANMU010002712.1_pt1 | contig 12648 bp, 9 predicted proteins | sample 7279701 | NCBI WGS metagenome assembly JAANMU01 (sample SAMN14094539, study PRJNA606508) | bioreactor metagenome | isolation source: A lab-scale SPAN reactor treating ammonium-rich wastewater day 57 | place: Ireland: Galway | collected 2017-03-13 | reverse complement strand
CGAGCACGTCGCTCGCCTCGGGCCGCGCGTCGGCGAGCGCCGCGCGCATCGCTGCGCGCAGGTGCACGCGCGCCCGTTCGAAGGCGACGGGCACGCTCCATTGGATTCCGTCGAGCCGCTCGTTCGCCACGCCGCCCTTGCGCGAACCGCGCACGCTGCCGTTGGCGGCGATGCTGTGGACGCGCACGGTGGTCGGCCCGCCTGCGCCGGGGATGGGGACGCGCAGCAGCGCCAGGCGTCCATCTGGCCTGAGCTGCACGTCAATCACGGGCAGGTTCAGCACCCGCGCGATGGTTGGTGGGTCGGCGGGTTGGACGATGGTCACGTACGGGTCGCCGTAGACGCTCCCGTCGCTGTAGACCACCAGGCGGCCATCAGGCCCCCACTCCGCTTTCGCGCCGAACAGGTTGAGCAGGATCGGAATCCCGGCCCGGCCCGGCGCGCCGGTAAGCGGGATCAGCGCCAGGTCACTGCCCTCGTAGAACGTCACCCGCGCCACTATCCACGTCCCGTCCGGCGACCAGCGCGGCAGGTCGTAGACCTGTGTGAACCGCTCCCGTGCCCCGAAGGGTATCTCGTCGGTTACCCGGCCCAGCGCCAACCCCGTATCCAGGTCAACCGTCCAGATGCCGCCGTTGGCGTAGGCGATCTGCCGCCCGTCTTGCGAGAAGGCTGGTCTGGCGGAGGGAGTCAGCACCTGCTCGGCCAGCACGGCCACGCGGGTCACGTCCAGGCTGTTGATCACCAACCGCCAGATATTGTTCCCGCTGACGTACAATGCCTGCGTGCCATCCGGCGAGATGTCGAAGCTGGTCACGTCCTCCGCTGCCGAGGTGACAGCCTGCGGCGGCGAGCCGTTGGCGGGCAGCCGCCATATCTGCGTGATCCCGGCCTGCGGCGCGAGGTAATACAGGTCGGCGGGCAGTGTCATGCCTGAGACGCTGCGCGGGGGCAGGCTGCCCCAGTCGACGCGCGCCGCCTGGCCCTGCGGCTGCAAGTCTGCCTGCGAGCCGGTGAGCGGGTCAAGCAGGCGCAGCGTGCCGGGCGCGTCTCCCTGCCCCAGCAGCCGCGCGCCGCCCGGCTCCCACGCCAGCCCGGTCGTCTGGATGGCTGCTCCGCTTTCCACCCGGAAGCTCAGGTCGAGGGGGTCGGCCACATTCAGGTAGCCGGGGTCGTCGGCGCTCCCGTTGTGCGAGAAGAAAGCCAGCATCCCGTCCGCGCGCTGGTTGGGCAGCGTGATCTGCCGGTCCTGTGGGACGAGGAAGACGCGTGACTCGATCTCGCCCGGGGTGACCAGCGCCAGCCCGCCCTCCGCTGGGGCGAACGCCAGCCGCCCGTCTGCCAGCCAGGCGTGCCCGTTCAGGTGGCCCAGCTCCACGCGGCGTTGCAGCGGGTCGAGGCTGTAGAGCGCCGCTCCTCCACCGGCCCGCAGCGCGAGCAGCCAGCGCGAGTCCGGTGACCAGCTCAGCCCGGCCAGCGGCTCCTCCTGCACGGGGAAGATCAGCGCCTCGCCGCGCTCGCCTGCCCCCGGAATCAGCACCTGGAAGCCCGTCTCGGTCAGATAGGCGATCATCCCCGCGTCGGGTGACCAGCCGACGCTGTGCCAGTCGAGGCTGTCCGGTGCGCCGCTGCCGGGCAGACCCACCCCCTCCGCGATGACTCGCCCCTGCCGCCCGTCGAGCGAGCGAATGGCAATCGTGTCCTCGGTGCGGACGATCAGCCAGCTTCCGCCCGGCGCAATGGCAAAGTCGCGCACGGCCAGGTCAGGTGGGGTGACGGCTGTTGCCGTGGCCTCATCCCCGGCCAGCGGCAGCCGCCATACCTGCCCCGCCGCGTCCAGGTAGAACAGGTCGGCGGACAGCGGCCAGACGGCCAGCGGTGGGGGTGGCGTTGGCTCGATGATGGGCGTGGCCGTCGCTGTCAGCTCCGGCAGGAGGCTGTCCGGGCTCTCAACGGTCGCTTCTGGCGCGTCGGCCTCCGGCAGTGATGTTTCACCCGGCCCGGTGGGCATGGTGAGCGCATTGCAGCCGCCCAGTATGGTGAGGGCCAGCAAGCCCATTGTCAGATGGTGGAAACGTCGCATTGGCGCGTTTGGGAGGGAGTGTGGGGCTGCGCCAAATGCGCAGCCGTGCGCTGCCCTGTCTATTTCTTCAGAAAGTCCTTGATAAGGCGCGGCACCTCACCCTTCTCGACATGCCGCCCGGTTCGCAGCTTGCTGTAAACCAGCTCACCGTTGACCTCGACCTCAAAAGCTCCGCCACCGCTTGGGATTAGCGCGAGCTGCTCTATCTCAGGCTCGAAGGCCTGCAAAACTTCGTCCGCCACACTGACGGCACGGGAGAGGTAGTGTCAAACAGCGCAGTAGGTGATCGAGATGTTCAGCATGGTGTTCTCCTTAGTGGGTTGGGATTGGTCAGGTGTTTCGCGGCAAACGGCCTGGTAACATCTGCCGTAAAGTGCGCAAAGCCACCGACAGTATAACATAGACGCCCCTGCAAGTGGCAATAAAACGTGCGCGAATAGACCATCCGTGCTATTATCTGAGCTATGCTGGTTGGTGGCTCGTTCACTTGGGGTGCGTCTGCCCCTTGGTGACAAATGGGTTATAATCCGGGCGCAGCCGCTCGACCCTTTCCAGCAGGGAGCTTGCCTTCATGCCCGATGACTCGATATCTGCCAGACCACCGTCGTTCCGGCGTATTGCGGTTCTGCACCATCCGCACATCGAGGCGACCCAGGCGGTGGCGCATGAGATCAGCGACTGGCTGGCTGCCCGTGGCTGCGAGCCGTGGATGGCGCTGACCTGGGACGAGGCGGAGATTCGGGCGCAGATGCCGCGCCTCGACCTGCTCGTTGTGCTCGGCGGGGATGGCTCGATGCTGCGCGCCGCGCGTATGGCCGCCGGGCACGATGCCCCCATCCTGGGAATCAACATGGGCCGCCTGGGTTTCCTGACGGAAGCCACGCCGGAGAATTGGCGCGAGCGGCTGCCGGGTGTGCTGGGCGGGCAGGGCTGGATCGAGGAGCGCCTGATGCTGTGCGCGACCGCCTGGCGTGGGGAGGAGCAGTTGGGAGAGCACCTCGCCCTGAACGATGTGGTCATCAGCCGCGACACCATGGCGCGCGTCGTGCACCTGCGTACCGAGATCGACGGGCATGTGCTGACGACCTACATCGCCGATGGGGTGATCGTCAGCACGCCGACCGGCTCGACGGCCTATGCGCTGGCCGTGGGCGGGCCGATCCTCCCCCCCAGCCTGCGTAACATCCTGGTCATCCCTGTTGCCCCGCACCTGACGCTCAACCGCGCCATCGTGCTCTCTGAAGGCTCGATGATCCGGGTAGGCGTCAGCACCGACCACCGCGCTTTCCTGACCGCTGATGGTCAGTTTGAGTTTGAGTTGAAGGACGGCGATCGTGTCGACATACATGCGAGCGACCACATCTGCCGCTTCATTCGCCTCGGCGAGCGCAACTACTTCTATCACATGTTACTCGAAAGGCTCGCGCCCAAGTTTCAGGGCAGCGATGACTGAAACAGGCAGAATCCCTCATGGCAGAAGCAGAAACCCCGGCTGTCGATTCCGGCGTCCTGTATTGCACCGTTCATCCTAATGTCGAGACGGCGCTGCGCTGCAACCGGTGTGGCCGCCCGATGTGCAATCGCTGTGCAGTACGCACCCCGGTCGGCTACCGCTGCCGTGAGTGCGTGCGCGGCCAGCAGCAGGTGTTCTATACCGCCCAGACGCTCGATCCGGTCATCCAGGCGGCGATTGGCCTGGTTCTGGGGGGGCTTGCCACCGGGCTGATGAGCCTGCTCCGCTTCGGCTTCATCGCCTGGCTGATCGCTTTCTGGGCCGGGTCTGCTGCCGGGGCGCTGATCGCCGACCTCTCGTACCGGGCCGTCGGCAAGCGGCGCGGGCGTTACTCGTGGCTGGTCGTTGCCGGGGCGATTGCCTTGGGGGGGCTGGTCGCCAACCTGGTGATGGGTTTCCCGCTGGCTGGCCTGATCTTTGTCGCGATGGCCGTCAGCGGGGCGATTGGCCGCCTGAGATTTGGCCGCTGAGAGAGCCATCACGTCTTGAACTGGGAAAACGCTGACCTATGCTGAGCGAGATCACGATCAAAGACTTCGCAATCATCGACCGCCTGACGCTGCAATTTGCGCCGGGCTTCAACGTGCTGACTGGTGAGACGGGGGCGGGCAAGTCGATCATCCTTGACGCCGTCTCTTTGCTCCTCGGCGGCAGGGCCAGCGCCGATGCGGTGCGTTCGGGCGAGCAGGTGGCGATTGTCGAGGGCGTCTTCGTGCTCCTGGAGGGGCCGGTGCGTGAGGCTGTCATTGCCATCCTCGACCGTGAGGAGCTGGAAGGTGACGCGCCGGACGTCGTCGTGCTGGCCCGCGAGCTGCGCCGCAACGGGCGTAACGTCTGCCGGGTCAACGGGCGCACCGTCAGCCTCAATCTTCTCCAGGAGATTGGCGAGGGGCTGGTGGATATCCACGGCCAGAGCGAGCATCTCTCGCTGCTTAAGCCGGCCTCGCACCTCGGTTTGCTCGACCACTATGCAGGGCTGCTCGCCGACCGCCGGGCCTTCGCCCATCTCGTGCGGCAGGTCGAGAAGGCGCGGGCCGAACTGCACGACCTGACTGCCAACGAGGAAGCGCGCGCGCGGCGCGCCGAGATGCTGGCCTACACGGTGGAAGAGATTGCGGCGGCCAACCTGAACCCCGGCGAAGAAGAATCGCTGCGCGACGAGGCGCGGCGGCTGGCTAACGCCGAGCAGCTTGCCGCGCACGTCAAAGAGGCCTACCAGGCTCTCTACGGCACCACGGGCGAGGGCTTCTCGGCCAGCGACCTGCTCACTGAGGCTGCCGGGGCGCTCGCCCGGCTGGCTAAGATCGACCCCACTGCTGCGGAGATGGCCGACCTGGCCGAGACGATCTCCATCCAGGCCGAGGACCTGGGACGCTCTCTCTCCGATTACGAGGAGGGGATCGAGTTTGATCCGGCCCGCCTCCAGGAAGCTGAACTGCGCCTCGACCTGATCCGCACCCTCAAGCGCAAGCACAACTGTGACAGCGTTGAAGACCTGCTGCGCGTGGCGGACGAGGCCCGGCAGGACCTGGAGAACATTGAGCAGGGTGGCGAGCGCATCGAGACGCTCCAGGCGGAGGAAGCGCGCCTGCTGGCCGAGGTCGGGCAGCAGGGCATGGCTCTCTCGCAGGCGCGCAGTGCGGCAGCCGAGCGGCTATCCAGAGCGGTCGAGACGGAGTTGGTCGACCTGCGTATGGCTGATGCGCGCTTTGGCGTGACCGTTGAGCAGGTGGATGACCCCAACGGTGCGCCGTGCGGCGATTACCGTGTGGCCTTCGACCGCACCGGCCTCGACCGGGTCGAGTTCCTGATCACCCCCAACGTCGGCGAGCCGCTCAAGCCGATTGCCCGCATCGCCTCCGGCGGGGAGACCTCGCGCATCATGCTTGCCCTCAAGACGGTGCTTTCCCGCGCTGACCAGACGCCTACCCTCATCTTCGACGAGATCGATGCCGGGATCGGCGGTCGCATGGGCGCGGTCGTCGGCCAGAAGCTCTGGTCGCTGGCGAACAACCATCAGGTGCTGGTTGTCACCCACCTGCCGCAGTTGGCCGGTTTCGCCGACGCGCACTTCAGGGTTGAAAAGCGCCTGGAGAACAAGCGGACGGTCGCGCACGCCGATAAGCTCCTGCGCGATAAGCAGGTTGAGGAATTGACGGCGATGCTGGGAGCCGAGGCCGAGTCGGCTCGCCAGAGCGCCGAGGAGATTCTGGCCTACGTCGATCAGATCAAGAAGCACGCCGCCCCGTCGGCAGGCTAATGCCCGCCCAACGCATGGCGCGAGCCGTCACCCGGTCGTTCCGTCTATCCCCACTCTTCTTCACCCAGGCCTTCTTCATCTACATCCTCGCCCCAATCATCCAGGTAGTCGAGGGTGAGCGGGTGCAGGCTGACGATCTCCAGCGCGGTGTGGCACTCCGGGCAGGTTACCGGGTCCCACTGCTCGGCGGTCTCCTTGAGCCAGAGCGCCGCCAGGCATTCCGGGCATCGCGCTTTCAGCCGACGGTTGTTCAGGTTTTGGCTCACGGCGTTCTCTCCTGAGACCTGACGGCGAGCCGCTTCATGAAATCAGCATGCATATAGCACACATTGGCGCAGCGGGCAAACGGCATTTGGCGGCGCAGACAGCGCGGCGCGCCTTGCCCGCCCTGCTGTGAGGCGTTATGATCCCCGGCAGGACGGTTGTATGGATGACGCTGCACAGCGCCACAGCACGCAAAAGACCCCGCGCGGAACTGCCTGGCTGATCGCCTTTGGCACGATAGCCGCCCTCCTGGTCATGGGGGGCTTTGCGCTGATCGGGCAGAGGGGGGATGGCAGGCTGCTCGGTGCGCTGGCCCCGCCAACTGAGACGCCTACGCCGCGCCCGCCCAGCGAGACGCCCGTGCCCTACATGCCCGCCGATGCGACGGATACGCCGCCCGCTGAGGCGTTCATCGAGCGCCAGGTAGTCGCGCCGCCCACCCGCACGCCGACTCCTACCCATACGCCAACGCCCACCATCACGCCCACGCCCACCGAGACGCCGGTCCCCTTCCCCAGGCCAACCAACCCGCCGGAGCCGCACGTCGAGATCAACTGGACGCAGGAGGAGAAGAACGCGCTCGCCTGGATGTGTTACGGCGAGGTGGGGGGCTTTGGCGCAAACGCAGGTGACGCCTGCCTGTCAACGATCTCGACGGTGCGTTTGCGGTATATTCGCGCAAATGCCTCCGCCCCGGCCAGCATCGTCGATATCCTCCGTGCGCCAGGGCAGTTCAACGTGCGCATCGAGACCGACCGGCCCAGCCCCAGCCAGGCGATGAACGACGCGGTGGAGCAGTACCAGGCCGGGATGCGCGGATCGTGCAACGGCTACTACTTCTTTGATTCGGCCCCCCCTCAGGCTGGGGCGTGTGTGATCTATGGCTATGCCAACCAGAGCATGCGGTTCTATAACCGCTGAGGGAGCACACGAACAAATCCCCGGTTGACACCGCGCCCGATTTGAATTAGGCTTCGGGTGCAGAATGGCACCTGACAGGAGCAAGCCAATGGATGAAGACCTGAGCTCGCTGCGCGGGCAAGACCCCGAAGATGAAGACCTGTTCGCCGGATTTGACGAGGAGTCGCTGACGGGCGAAGAGGACCCTTTTGCCAGCCTCGATGATCTGGCAGACTCCGATCCGTTTGCCAGCCTGGAGGCCCCCAGGGACGAAGACCCCTTCGCGCAGTTGGGTGAAACAACGCCTACCCGGCCTGCCCAGCCTGCCGAACTGCCGCCAGCCGGGGGCGAGACACCGACCTGGCTGCGCGAGTTGGGCGTTGGGACCGAGGAGGAAGAGATTGGCAGCCCGGCGTATGCCGCTCAGGAGGAGCGGGCGCGAGGCTCGGTACTGACCGGGTTGACTGGCACCGGGCCGAAGAGCATGGCTTTCGGCATGACGGCCCCGCAGCGCATGGTGCTGGCTATCTTCCTGTTCCTGGATGTGCTGGTGTTCAGCGTCCTGATCCTGATTGCCATCGGCGCGATCAACATTTGACCCCAGCCGGTTCGTAGCTGCCGAGAATCAGGAGCCGGGGTGCTGCCCCGGCTTTCGCTTGGCTGCCCCCGCGTGAGGTGTGGCGGGCGACGTGGTATAATTCGCCCTGACGTGGGTTTCATCAACAAGAGCAGGTTGCTATGGCCGTCCGGAACATTGTCTATCTCGGTGATGACGTGCTGCGTAAGAAAGCCCGGCGTGTGCGTGATTTCGACGCCAGGCTGCATGCGCTGCTTGACGACATGCAGGAGACGATGGCTGATGCTGCGGGCATCGGGTTGGCTGCGCCGCAGGTCGGCGTGAGCCAGCGTGCAATCGTCGTCCGGCTGCCGGATGATGCGGAGGAGTACGGCGAGCAGGCGGGCGTGCTGTTCGAGGTCGTAAACCCGGAGATCGTCAAGATATCGCGGGAGATGGTCGAGGGAGTCGAAGCCTGCCTTTCCATCCCCGGCTACTTCGGCAAGGTCGAGCGCAGCATGGCTGTGACCATCCGGGGTCAGGACCGGCATGGCAACCCAATTCGAATCAAGCCCTACGATTGGCTGGCCCGCGTCTTCCAGCATGAGATCGATCACCTGGACGGTGTCCTGTATATTGACCAGGCAAGCGAAGTATGGAAGGCGGACGAAGAGCCTGCCGCCCCCGATGCCGAGGAGGAGCCAAGCGGCGCGACCGCCTGACGACCCTCGCCCAGGCATGCCTGCTTGGAAGCCGCCGCTGCGCCAGCCGCGCCGGCTTTTTCGATCCACCCCCTTACTCCGCGCCCATGCGGCAGATTCCCCCGATTGGTGTAAGATGGTGTTATAATCGCGGTAGCGCGTCCCACACGGGGAGAGTAGCAACTTGTTTGACCAGATTCTAGACCTCGTTGGTCAACCACCCGGCAGCCTGGTCTACCACTTCATCGTCCTGTTTGCCGTCGAAGCCGCCTTTGCGATCAGCATCGGCCAGTGGATGCGCGAGCGGAGCCCTGGCACGCTGCGCCTGGTCATCGCCACCTTCGTGATCTTTTGTGGGCGTGTAGCCCTGCTCATAGCTGCGCTGGCCGCCTGGCAGGGGTATCTGCCTCACAACCTGCTGCTGCCGCCCGTCGAGCGCCTGGTCGATACGATCTCTGTCCTGGGGCTTGCCTGGGTGTTCGTCACCATGGACGACCCGGAGATACTGCGCCGCAACTTCCTGCCCGATGTGGTCGCAGGGGCGACGCTCGGCGTTGCGCTCGTCGGGTTTGTGGGCACGTACTATTACTGGGCGTCCGGTGCGGCGGGCGGGCTGCTTTTCAACGGCCTTTGGTTGGACGCGGCCTGGGGCATCGCCCAGGTCACGCTGGCCGTCACCTGGCTGGTGTGGATGCTGACCCGCGCGCGCTACGTCTACGACCCCTTCCTGAAAGGCATCATGCTGTTCCTGCTGGCAGCCGGGGCGGCCATCCATCTGGTGCGCCCGGTGCTGGGCGACGTGGCAGCGGCGATGCGTGTCAGCCAGATCGTTGTCCTCCCGATGCTGGCTGCCGTCGCTTACCGGCATGTCGTCGAGCAGTTGCTTCACTGGGATACTTTCGAGCCAAGCCGCCTGGCCGAGTCGCCGCTCCCCGCGCATATCCCGTCCGCAGAACAGGAAGCGGACGCGCCCGGCGCGGCCCTGTCTTCTCCGCTGCCTGGCATGGCGGACGAGACCGCCCGGCACGAGGAACCTGAGCCCCCTGCGCCCCCCGCCGGGGAAGCAGCCGCGCCTTCAGGGGCGACGCTGTACGAAGTTCTTGAGGCGGTCGGCAGGCTGCTGAGCACGCTGGAGCCAACCGAGATCGTGCGCGAAGCGCCGCGCGCGGTGGCAACTGCGCTGCGGGCTGACATCTGCGCGCTGGCGATAGTGGACGAGGCGGTGCAGGAGGCGGCCCTGCTGGGCGGCTACGACAATATCGCGCAGATTGCGCTGCCCCAGGGCGCGCTTGAACTGGCTGGCCATCCGACTATCGTCAACGCGCTGGGTCGCCTGCGGCAGATGCGGCTGACCACGCAGCGCAACCTGGCTGAGTTGCGGGACATCTACCAGCGGTTGCACATCTCCCACGTAGGCCCGGCTTATATCCAGCCGCTGGTCAACCACGATGAGCGGGTCGGTGTCCTGATTGTCGGCTCACCCTACTCGGAGCGGCATTTCAGCATCGAGGAGCGCGACCTGCTCGACCGGCTGGGCCCGCTGGTGACCGCCACCCTGCTGAACGCTGAAGCCTATAAGGACGCGCAGGAAGCGGCTGAGGCGGCTGGCGCGGAAGAGGCCGCGCGCCTGGTGGCGCTCTCCGACGATCTGACGGCCAGGACCTCGGAGTTAACCGCTGCCCAGCGGCAGATAGAGGAGATGAAGTCCTACATCCGCGACCTGCACCGGCAAATGACCGAAGCGCCCCAGCAGCAGCAGGCTGCCCAGGAGCAGATCGAGAGCCTGCTGGCCGAGATTGAGCGGCTGCGCGTGGAGGCTGCTCGCGTGGAGCAGTTGGAGGAAGAGGCGCAGCGTCTGCGCCAGCAGGCGCGCACGCCGGGCGAGGTGTTTGCCGCGTCAGCGATGGGTGGCGTGGTCTACCAGCACCAGCTTGAGGAGGAACGGCGGGCGGCGCAGGGCGAGATCGCTGCGCTCCGCATGCGCCTGACGCAGGCGTCGGTGGCCCAGCAGGAGGTGAGCTTCCTGCAAGAGCAGTTCGCCGCCAAAGCGCGCGAGGCGATCATGCTCCAGACGCGCCTGACTGAGGCCCAGGCCGTTTCCGAGGCGCTGCGTGAGCAGATCGGCAGCGGGTTGGGCAGCGTGCGCCAGTTTGAAACCCTCCAGGCGCGCGTGGCCGCCCAGGCGGCAGAGATCTCCGCATTGGCCGCGCAGCTTGCCCAGGCGCGGGCCAGCGCGGAGCTGGGTGGCGATGCGCTGCTCGCCCAGCAGGAGATGGACCAGTTCGACCGTGACGCGATGGGCCAGCTTGAGGCCAAACTGGCCGAGCGCGGCGTGCTGATCGAGGCGCTGGAGGCCCAGCTCTCTGACAAGGTGCGGGCCATCGTCGAGCTGAAGTCGCACATGGAGGACGTCAACGCCTCGCTGCGCAGCCTGGAGGAACAGCTTAGCTACAAGACGACCGAGGTGGCCGATCTCCAGGAGAGCCTGGCGCGGACGCGCGCCCAGGCTGAGGAACGCATCACCGCACTGGAGTCGGCGTTGGAGGGTGGCGCCGCCGACCTGGAGGCGGTCGACCAGGCGCGCGCGGTGGCGCTGGAGGCCGAGTTGGCCGAGAAGTCCGCCGCCATCGGCATGCTTGAGGAGCAGTTGGCGCGCACGCAGCATTCGCTGGCTGAGCTTGAGCAGCAGCTTGCCGCCACCCACCAGGCGGTTGATGCCGCGATCTCCGACGCGCGGCAGATCGACCAGCACGACGAGGTGATTGCCTCGATTGCCCAGGAGCTGCGCACGCCGATGAGCTCGATTATGGGCTACACCGAGTTGCTGCTGCGCGAATCGGTCGGCATCCTCGGCACGCTCCAGCGCAAGTTCCTCCAGCGGGTGAAGGCCAACACCGAGCGCATGGGGGCGCTGCTCGACGACCTGATCCGCATCACCGCGCTGGATATGGGCCGCCTGCGCCTGGAGCACGAGAAGGTAGACGTGTTGTACACGCTCGAAGAAGTGGTGATGTCGGTTGCCAACCAGTTCAGCGAGAAGGCGCTGACGCTGCGTTTGGCGACGCCTGAAGCCTTGCCGTCGATCACTGCTGACCGCGAGGCGCTCCAGGATATCCTCCAGCACCTGCTGCTGAATGCTGCGCTGGCCTCGCCGGTCGAAGGTGAGGTGCGGCTGACGCTCGCTGCCGCCGATGAGATGGTCCCATCAGGGAACGGCGACCAGGTGACGGCCCCCTGCCTGGTGATCTCTGTGGCGGATACCGGCGCGGGCGTCGGCCCGGAAGACCAGGAGCGGGTTTTCTTGCGTAAGTACCGGGCTGACAACCCGTTGATCGATGGTCTGGGAGATACCGGCGTAGGGCTGGCGCTCACCAAGGCGCTGGTCGAAGCGCAGGGCGGGCGCATCTGGCTGGAAAGCGAGCAGGGCGCTGGCTCTACCTTCCACGTCGCGTTGCCACTGGAACCGCTGCGCCAGGGCGAAGAGGCATGAAACCCGGTCTGGCGCAGCAGGCTCTTGCCGGGCTGGTCGTGCTGTTTGTCGTCGCCGTGACGCTGGCAGGCGGCGTGCTGCTCGCTTTCAGCGACAACCCGGATGCTGCCGGGCCGCTGGCTGCGCGCACCGCTGCCGCCACGCTTGTTCCGCTCGCAACGCTGCCCTCAGCGACCGCTACCGCCCTCCCCCCGACGGCTACCGACACCCACCTTCCGCCGACCGAGATGCCGGTGCTGCCCATTTGGACCACCATCCCCACCAGCATCCCGCTCCCCACCCGTACGAGCGTCCCGGCGCAGCCGACCACCCCACCGACCCCCACCCGGACGGCGACGCCCGTCCCGACCGCCACACCGGATCCGCTGCCGCGCGTCACCCCGACTTCGACGGGCGGCGACGGCATCTGCTCGACGCCTGACGCGCACTTTACGCGGCCACGTGTGGGCGAGGTGCTCGGCGGCGTCATCTCCTTCTTTGGCACGGCTACCCACCCGGCCTTCAGCTTCTACAAGCTGGAGCTGCGCCAGGAGGGCGCTTCGACGTCCGCGCAGTTCGTCACCTTCGTCACGGCCTACGAGCCAGTTGTCAACGGGCTGCTGGGCCAGGTGGATACGCGCGCTTTTCCCAGTGGCGAGTATTGGGTCAGGCTCGTGGTCGTCGACTCGACTGGCAACTACCCGGAACCGTGCACAAAGCTGGTGGTGTTCCGCAACTGACGGCGCGTGTTGGGGCCACGCGCAGAACACATAAAGAAGGGCAGTCACCCGTCCAGGTGGCTGCCCCTTTTTGATCGCGCACAGGCGCTATGGCTCCTCAGGGGGCCGGGTTGGGCGGCCTGAGGCAAAGTAGTAACCTACCCCGCCCAGGATAACCAGCAC
>JAANMU010002710.1_pt1 | contig 12651 bp, 10 predicted proteins | sample 7279701 | NCBI WGS metagenome assembly JAANMU01 (sample SAMN14094539, study PRJNA606508) | bioreactor metagenome | isolation source: A lab-scale SPAN reactor treating ammonium-rich wastewater day 57 | place: Ireland: Galway | collected 2017-03-13 | reverse complement strand
ACCATCGGCATGAACCTGGCGCGCGAGTTCCTGCGTCGATTCGTAGTCGGAGACGTCCACGCCATAGGCGGCAAATGCATAGCCTTCGGCCGCCTGCGCTTGCAGCCACGCGGCGACCCTGCTGTTGCCCGGCGTATGGGTGACGATCACCGCATGTCCGGCGTCGTGCAGCGCGCGTGCGATGGCTTCTCCGAGGCCCCGGTTGCCGCCAGTGATCAATGCGGTACGTCCGCGGGTCTTCATCGCACCGTCCTCACCTGCGCGCCTTGCCCTGGCCGGCGACCGGGGACGATGCCGAGGGCTGCGCCCACTGCCGCAGAGCATCGGCGAACGGGGCCGTGCCGGCGGCTTCGGCGAATGCGTCGGAGACGGCTTCCTGCCAGCTTCCGAGCGCCTGCTGCAGGCCGTTCACGAACGCGGCCTGGTTTCTCATGGTGACCTGGTGCGTCGCCCGTGCACCATTCAATTGCTCCTGAAACACGCGCCAGAAGACTCCGGACGGCAGCGTCACGAGGGCCTGCCAGTCGGCCGAGTTCGAGAGGCTCTCGATGCGGGCGGCGGTCTCGGTCATTCCCGCGGCGCTCGATTGCTGCGCCGCTTCGAGCCATGCGTGACTGCTCTCCTGCAACAGCCGCGTGATCCGCAGTTGCAGTCCGATGTTCGCCTTGTACAGCTCCAGCGGAAGGGTTTCGGTGTTCATCCGGGTTCTCCATGGTCATGTCGCGCCCTGATCGGGCGAATCGCCCGGCCATCATTGCGAGTTAGTAATCTATTACTATCCTAGCTGAGCCGGACCGGCGAAGCAACCTTCGGCGGGCCGCCCTCGTTGCATGGATCGAATCAGCGTGCTAAGCTAGTAATGGATTACTCACTCCAAGGACATCGAACAGTGAACGAACGTGCTCACCCCATGCCTGCCGAAGAGCGTCGCGCGGCCACGGTCGAGGCAATGGTCGACCTGGCGGCCGAGCAGAACCCGGCCGAGATCACCACCACCGCAATTGCCGAGCGCATGGGGCTGACGCAGGGCGCGCTGTTCCGCCACTTCCCGAACAAGGACGCGATCCTGGAAGCCGCGATGTCCTGGGTGAGCGAACGCCTGCTCGCGCGCGTCGACAAGGCGGCAGAAGGCGCCGAATCGCCGGCCGCCGCGCTCGAAGCCATGTTCATGGCGCACATCGATTTCGTCTCCAGGCACCCCGGCGTGCCGCGCATGCTCTTCGGAGAACTGCAGCGCTCGGGCAAGACCCTGGCCAAGAAGATGGTGCAGACCCTGGTTCGCAGGTATCGCGAGCGCCTGAACGGCCTGCTCGAGGCGGGCAAGGCACAGGGCGAGTTCGACGCCGGTCTCGACGTCGATGCCGCCGCGGTGCTCTTCATCGGCGTCATCCAGGGGCTGGTGTTGCAGTCGCTCCTGGCGGGCAGGGTCGGACAGATCCGCCGCGACGCACCTGCGGCGTTCGCCATCTATCGCCGAGGCCTCGGAGCGAAGCGATGAAGAGCCCTTCTCGTGGTGCGAAGCGCGCCTTCGGCATTGCCGCCCTCGTCATCGTTGCTGCGGGCGCCGGTTTCCTGTGGGTGCAGCGAACCGGCACTGATGGCGGCACGCTGCAACTCTACGGCAACGTCGACATCCGGGAGGTGCAGCTGGCGTTCAGGCAGCCGGGACGGGTGGCGCAGATGGTGTTCGACGAAGGCGACGTCGTCACGGCCGGCGCACGGATGGCCACGCTCGACGCCCGACCCTATCTCGAAGCCCTCGCGGCCGCCGACGCGGCGATGCGCCTGGCGCAGGTGGAACTGGCAAAACTGCGTCGCGGCCTGCGCCCCCAGGAGATCGCCCAGGCCAGGGAGGCGGTGAACAAGGCGCTGGCGGTGGCCAGCGATGCCGAGCGCAACTTTCGCCGGCAGAGCGCTCTGTTCGCGTCGGGCGCCAGCAGCCAGCGTACGGTGGATGCCGCGCGTGCCGCGCACGACCAGGCGGTCGCCGCGGTGAAATCGGCGCAGGCCGCCTTGTCGCAGGCCACCGAAGGCTTTCGCAGGGAAGACATCGCCGCCGGCGAGGCGCGCCTGGCCGCTGCGGAGGCGGCGCGAGCGCAGGCCGCCACCGCGCTGGCCGATGCCGAACTCTTCGCGCCCAGCGCCGGCACCGTGATCGCCCGGGTGCGCGAGCCGGGCAGCATGGTCGCCAGCCAGAGCACGGTGTACAGCCTGAGCCTCGATGCGCCGGTGTACGTGCGTGCCTACGTGGGCGAACCGGATCTCGGGCGCATTGCGCCGGGCACGCCGGTACGCGTGCGCAGCGATTCGTCGGCGAAGGTCTATCACGGCCGGATCGGCTTCATCTCGCCGCGCGCCGAGTTCACGCCGAAAACGGTGGAGACGACCGATCTTCGCACCGACCTTGTCTATCGCCTGCGCATCGTGGTCGAAGACGCCGATGCCGCGCTGCGCCAGGGCATGCCGGTGACCGTGGACGTCGATGCCCGGCCTGCGGCCGGGGCGCGCCCGGAAGGCAGCTGAGATGCCCGCGGCCGCCGACCGGTCCACGGGCTTGCGCGATGACGGTGGCGATGCTGCCGTCGTCATCGACCGCCTGGACAAGTCTTTCGGCACGGTTCACGCGCTGCGTGGGCTGAGCGCGCGGATCGAGTACGGCCGCCTGACGGGTCTGGTCGGGCCGGACGGCGCCGGCAAGACCACGCTGATGCGCATTCTCACGGGCCTTCTGGTGCCCGACGCAGGCCGCGTCACGCTGGCCGGCTTCGATGTGGTGCAAGACAACGATGCGATACACGTCGCAAGCGGCTACATGCCGCAACGCTTCGGCTTGTACGAAGACCTGTCGGTGATGGAGAACATGCGCCTGTATGCGCAGCTTCGCGGCATGGACGTCGATCGGAACGCAAGCCTCTTTGCCGAACTGCTCGATTTCACCCGGCTCGGTCCGTTCACGAAGCGCCTGGCCGGCAAGCTCTCCGGCGGCATGAAGCAGAAGCTGGGCCTGGCCTGCGCCCTCATGGCGCGGCCCGCCGTGCTGCTGCTGGACGAGCCCGGGGTCGGCGTCGATCCGGTCAGCCGGCAGGATTTGTGGCGCATGGTCCAGGCGCTGACCGACGAGGGCATGGCGGTGGTCTGGTCCACCGCCTACCTCGACGAGGCCGAGCGCTGCGACAGCGTGCTGCTGCTCAACGAAGGCCATCTCGCCTTCGACGGACCTCCCGGAGAGTTGACCGAGCGCCTGGCGGGCCGCAGCTTCCGCCTGGAAGAAGTCGGCGAACAGCGTCGCGCCGTGCTCGCCAGGGCGCTGGATCTCGACACTGTCGGTGACGGTGTGATCCAGGGTGCCGGTGTGCGCGTGGTCTTGCGCGCGGGCTCGGACACGGAGCAGATCCAGGCTCTGGCGGATCGGGCCGAGGCGCGGCTGGCAACGGTGCCTGCGCGCTTCGAGGACGCTTTCATCGATCTGCTGGGCGGCGGGCCGGGGGGCACGTCGGCTCTCGCCGAGCGCCTGCCCGCGGTCGAGCTCGAATCGGATATCGCCGTCTCCTGCCGCAACCTGACCAAGCGCTTCGGAGACTTCACCGCCACCGACGATGTCAGCTTCGAGGTACGCAAGGGCGAAATCTTCGGATTGCTCGGCCCCAACGGTGCCGGAAAGTCGACGACGTTCAAGATGCTGTGCGGGCTTCTGAAGCCTACCCACGGCGAAGCGCACGTCGTCGGGCTGGATCTGCGCCGTGCCACCGGCGCGGCGAAGGCCCGGCTCGGTTACATGGCGCAGAAGTTCTCGCTCTACGGCCTGCTTTCGGTCCGCCAGAACCTGGAATTCGCGGCGGGCGTGTACGGACTGGAAGGCGAGAAGCGGCGCGAACGCATCGAGGAAATGATCGAGACCTTCGACCTGGCCGCCTGGCTGTCCGCCGCGCCCGATTCGCTGCCGCTCGGTCACAAGCAGCGCCTGGCCCTCGCCTGCGCGCTGATGCACCGGCCTCCCGTGCTGTTCCTGGACGAACCGACCTCCGGTGTCGATCCCATCACCCGCCGCGAATTCTGGACCCACATCAACGGTCTCTCGAGAAAGGGCGTGACGATCATGGTCACCACCCACTTCATGGACGAGGCCGAGTATTGCGACCGCGTGGCGATGCTCTATCGCGCGCGGCTGATCGCGCTCGACACGCCCGACGCGCTCAAGCGCGGCGCGGTCAGTGTCGCGCGGCCCGATCCCACCATGGAGGATGCGTTCATCCATCTGGTGGAATCGGCGGACCTGACCGACGAGGCAGTGGCGTGAGGCGCCCGGCATGAGCAGCCCTTCCCATCGCACCGATCGTGCATTGGCCCCGGACATGCGCCGCTTCGATGCGAAACGCCTGCTCGCACTGGTCCACAAGGAAAGCCTCCAGGCATTGCGCGACCCGTCCACGTTGCTGATCGCCTTCGTGCTGCCGGTCGTGCTGCTGTTCATGTTCGCCTATGCCGTCTCGCTGGATGCGCGCCAGGTACGCATAGGGGTGGTGCTCGAATCGCGAGGCGCCTCGGCACAGGCGCTGGCCGCTGCCTTTGCCGGCACGCGTTACCTGGACGTCACTTTCGCGCGTGACCGGCGCGAGGTCGCCGAGCAGGTCGTCTCGGGTGCGCTGCGCGGCTTCGTCGTGATTCCGCAAGACTTCGAACGTCGCCTGGCCGAGCGTGGCGGCGAACCGCTGGTGCAGGTCGTCACCGATGGCTCGCAACCCAATACCGCCAATTTCGTCGCCAACTACAGCCAGGGCGTGGTGCAGACCTGGCGTGCCGGGCTGGGCACCGAGGCACCGTCGGCGGCCGTGGCGCTGGAGCCGCGCTACTGGTTCAATGCCGAACTCGAGAGCCGCCGGTCGCTGGTGCCTGGCGCGATCGCCATCGTCATGACCATCATCGGCACCATGCTCACCGCGCTGGTGGTGGCGCGCGAATGGGAACGCGGCACCATGGAGGCAGTGCTGTCGACGCCCGCCTCGGTCGTCGAAATCCTGGTCGGCAAACTGCTGCCGTACTTCGTGCTCGGCATGTTGTCCACGCTGGGGGCGGCGGCGCTCTCGATCGTCGTGTTCGGCGTGCCGCTTCGCGGTTCGCTGCCGGCGCTGCTCGCGCTTTCCGCGATGTTCATGGTGCCCGCACTGGGCCAGGGGCTGCTGATTTCGTCGCTCGCGCGCAACCAGTTCCTCGCCTCGCAGATCGCCCTCTTCTCCGGGTTCCTGCCCGCGTTCATCCTGTCGGGCTTCCTGTTCGAGATCGATGCGATGCCTGCGCCGATCCGGGTTCTCACCTGGGTGATCCCGGCGCGCTATTTCGTCTCGTCGCTGAAGACGGTGTTTCTGGCCGGCGACATCTGGGCGGTATTTCTTCCTGATCTCGCCGCCATGGCGGCCATCGGCGTGTTCTTCTTCGTGGCAGCCAAGCGCGCGACGCGCAAGAACCTGGAGGCGTGACCCGTGTCGACACGCTCCAGCTACTTCGCCATCCCTCGCCTGCGCGCGCAGTTCGTCAAGGAAGTGCTCAGCATCCTGCGCGACCCGCGCAGCCGGATGGTGGTCTTCGTGCCGCCGCTGCTGCAACTGCTGGTCTTCGCCTTCGCCGCGACCCTGGAAGTGCGCAATGTCGATGTCGCCGTGCGCAACCAGGACTCCGGCCGCTGGTCGCACGAACTGATTCAACGGCTCGACAGCGCCGAGTTCATCACGAAGCTGCGCCGCGTCGACAGCAATCGGGCGCTGCGTGACCTGATCGATCGCGGCCGGGTGATCGCCGCGCTCGACATTCCCGCAGACTTCTCCCGGACCATTGCCGCGGGCGGAACCGGCCGGGTTCAGGTACTCGTCGATGGCCGGCGCAGCAATTCCGGCCAGATTGCCGTCGGTTATCTGTCCGCCATTGCGGCCGACGTCGGCGCCGAGGTCACGCCCGACACCGCAATGGCTGCGCCGGTCGTGGTACGCAACTGGTTCAATCCGAACCTGACCTACCGCTGGTTCATCGTCCCCGGCCTGACCGGCATCCTGGCGCTCTTCAGCGCGCTCCTGATCACGTCGCTGTCGATCGCCCGTGAACGTGAGCTGGGCACCTTCGATCAGTTGCTCGTTTCCCCCACCTCCACGCCGGAAATCATCATTTCCAAGTCGCTGCCGGCGCTTGCGATCGGCACCGTGCTCGGCCTGCTGATGATCGCCGCGGCGATCGTGCTGTTCCGGATTCCCTTCAGTGGCTCGTTCTGGTTGCTCCTGTTCAGCCTGATGCTGTTCATCCTGTCTGTCGTGGGCATCGGCCTGATGATTTCCGCGGTCAGCGCGACCCAGCAGCAGGCCATCCTCGGCGCATTCGCCATCGGCGTGCCGGCCGTGCTGATGTCCGGCTTCGCAACCCCGGTGGAAAACATGCCGACGCTGCTGCAGTGGCTGGCCCAGGCGATCCCGCTCACGCACTTCCTGATCATCGTGGAAGGCAGTTTCCTCAAGGCACTGCCGCCGAGCGACATCCTGGCCAGCCTCTGGCCGCTGGCGGTGATTGCCCTGGTGACGCTCACGATGGCCACCGTATTCGTCCGAGGACGCCTGCAATGACGAGCACCGATCGCATCGAAGCCATTCCGGCGCAAGCGCCGCGCGTGCGGGCACGCCGACGACTGTCTCCCGCCCTGCTCGTGCTCGGCAGCGCGTTGCTGGGCGCCTGCGCGGCAGTCGGCCCGGACTATCACGCGCCGCCACCCGTCGCGTCGGACGGCGACTGGAGCCAGCCGGTCGTGGTCGCGGCCGCTCCGACAGACCTGGCGCGCTGGTGGTCGACGCTGGGCGATCCGGTGCTCGAACGCCTGATCGACACCGCGCTGGCGCAGAACCTGGACCTGCGGCAGGCCGCGGCACGCATCGACGAGGCGCGTGCGCTGCGCGACCGGGTAGCCGGGGAGCAGGCGCCGGTCGCAACAACCGGTGCCAGCGTCAACCGGCGGCGCCAGAGCGAAAACGGCCCCTTGCCGATCGGCACGATTCCCGGCCTGGATGCAACCCAGACGATCTACGACGCCGGCTTCGACGCAGCCTGGGAAATCGATCTCTTCGGTGCCAACCGGCGAGCGCTGGAAAGCGCCGACGCCAGGGTCCAGGCAACCGAAGCCGATGCGCAGGGCGTGCGCATGCGCATCGTCGCCGAAGTGGCACGGGCATGGTTCACCGCGGTCGGCACCGCGTACGAGTTGCGGGCGCAGCAGGCGATGCTGGTCACGCTGCAGCAGACGCTCGAGCTGGTTCGCAAGCGCCTGGAGGCGGGCGATGCCTCCGTCGCGGACGTGGACGCAGCCTACGGCCAATGGGCCGCAGCCAGTGCTGCGGTGCCGGACATCCAGGCGCGCCAGCGCGCCGCAGTGCTGGGCCTCGGCGTGCTGCTGGGTGAGCCGCCCGAGCGCGAACTGTCGCTGCTCGAGACCGTGCCGGAGTCGATCACCCTCAGAGCGCTGCCGGTCGGCGAGCGCGTCGAGGTGCTGCGTCGTCGGCCCGATGTCCTGGCTGCCGAACGGCGCCTGGCGGCCACCACGGCCGACATCGGCGTTGCCACGGCCGAACTGTTCCCGAAGCTGTCGATCGGCGTGGGCGGCGGCTTCCAGGCGCTCGACACCGGCAGATGGTTCGACTCGGCCAGCACCCGCTTCTCCATCATGCCGCTGGTTTCGTGGCGGCTGTTCGACGGCGGCCGCGTTCGTGCCGAGATCCGCGCCCGAGAGGCGGCCGAGCGCCAGGCCGCACTGGCGTACGTGCAGGCCGTGCTCGCTGCGCTGGGCGACACGGAGCGGGCGCTGGGCGACTATCACGCCGGCCTGGACACGCTGCTGCGGCGTGCCGTCGCACTGGATGCCAATCGCCGCAGCCACGAACACGCGCGGGCGCGGTATGCGGCAGGCGACATCGCGCTGGTCGAACTGCTGGCAGCGGAGCGTCTTCTGCACGAGGCGGAGAGCTCGAGCATACGTGCGCATACGACTGCGGCGGTGCAACTGGTGGCGCTGTACAAGGCGCTCGGCGGCGGCTGGGAGGCACCTGCCGCGACCTCTTCCGGGCCCAGCCACGGGTTCGTGGCGCAAAGCGGAGCGATCGACCGATGAAGCTCTCTTTTCTCGGCGCAGCCCGGGAAGTCACCGGTTCGTGCTTTCTGGTGGAGACCGCTGACACCAGGTTCCTGGTCGACTGCGGCATGGTCCAGGGCGGGCGCGAGGCGCCCGCGCGCAACCGCGCGGCCTTTGCCTTCGATCCGGCGTCCATCGACTTCGTCCTGCTCAGCCATGCGCACATCGACCACAGCGGCCTGCTGCCCAGGCTCACGCGCGCGGGTTTCAAGGGTCCGATCTACGCGACCGGGGCCACCGTGGACCTGCTCGGCGTGATGCTGCCCGACAGCGCCCACATCCAGGAGAGCGACGCCAGGCGCGAAGCCGGTCGATCGCGGGGCAAGAACGCGCCGGCTCCTCTGTACACGCTGCAGGATGCCCGCGAGTGTCTCGGGCAGGCGCGCAGCGTGGACTACGACCGGGAATTCGCGCCGGGCGCCGGCGCGCGCTGCCGCTTTCGCGACGCCGGGCACATCCTCGGTTCGGCCATCGTCGAAGTCTCGGTGACCGAACATGGCCGCACCACGAAGCTGGTGTTCAGCGGCGATCTGGGCCAGCCCGGGCGTCCGATCCTGCGCGACCCGACGCCGATCGAAGAGGCCGACGTTCTCGTCGTCGAATCGACCTACGGCAACCGCCTGCACCAGGACCTGTCCGCCACCGAAGACGAGATGATCGGCATCGTCGAGCGAACCCTGTTCGAGCGTGGCGGCAACGTCATCATGCCGGCGTTCGCGGTCGGCCGTACCCAGCAAGTGCTCTACCACCTTCATCGCCTTGCGTACGAAGGGCGGCTTCGGCATCCGATGGTGTTCGTCGACTCTCCGATGGCCACGGAAGCCACGCGCATCACCCGCAAGCACATGGAGTTGTTCGATGAGCAGGCCAGGGACCTCGCGCGCTGGCACGCACGCGGCGAGAACCTGCCGTACCTGCATTTCACCGAGAGCGTGGAGGAGTCGATGGCGCTCAACCGGATCCGCTCGGGGGTGATCATCATTTCGGCCAGCGGCATGTGCGATGCGGGACGCATTCGGCACCACCTGCGCCACAACCTTCCACGACGCGAGTGCAGCGTGCTGATTCCGGGCTTCCAGGCGCAGGGCACGCTCGGCCGGCGCCTCGTCGAAGGCGCGAAACAGGTGCGCATGTTCGGAGAGGACATCCCGGTGCGCGCCGAAATCCACAGCGTCGATGGCTTGTCGGCGCATGCCGACCGGGCTGCACTGTTGAGGTGGGCGGGCGCCTTTCGCAAGCCGCCCGCCCGAACCTTCGTGGTGCACGGAGAGCCGCTGGCAGCGCAAGCATTGGCCGATGCGTTGCGCGAAATGCCCGGCTGGCAGGTAACGGTGCCCGTGCACGGTCAGACGGAACAGTGGCCGGAAGGCGCCCCGTCGTGATGCGCCGGCGCCATCGCCATCCGGGCAGACGCACCTGCCGATGGAAGACGGCACGTTGCGTTCGCGCCTTGCTGCTGGCCTGCCCGGCGCTTGCCTCGGCCGCCGGTCATGCGTCCGCCGCGCCGCCGATCGGACAGGAAGCGTGCGCGCCCGGGCAGACCGTACGCTGGCGCGGCGGCACCGTGCGCCTGGAGAACGACCTGTTCGCCGGCACCGACCGCAACTACACGAACGGCGTGGCGCTCGCCCTGGTCTCGCGCGACATGAGCGGCAGGCTGCGCCCGGAGTGCCTGCCCGGACCGCTCGGCCTTTACACCCGCTTCATCGGCTGGGCGAATCCCGGATTCTGGAGCAATGCCGGTGCCGCGTCTGCCTCGCAAAACGTCGTCATGCGGGTCGGCCAGGCGATGTACACACCCGAAGACAAGACCCGCGCCGATCTGATCCGCAACGATCGCCCCTATGCCGGGCTGACGTACCTGGGTATGGCGTGGAACCGGCGCGTGCACCCGCAGGGTGCCGCTCACGAGATGCTGGATACACGGGAGTTGACCCTGGGCGTGATCGGCCCATGGTCACTGGCCGAGCAGTCGCAGAACCTGGTGCATCGCGTGCGCGGCATCGAGCGCTTCCGTGGCTGGGATCATCAGTTGCGCAACGAACCGGCATTCCAGCTCGCGATGGAGCGCAAGTTCAAGCCGTGGTCCGAAGGCGCCATCCAGCCCGGATGGGGTGGTGACGTGATCGGAAGCCATGCCTTGCGCCTGGGCAACATCGAGACTGCTGCCAGTGCCGGTATCGAGTTGCGGGCGGGCTGGAACCTGCCGAACGATTTCGGCAGCTATCCGATCCGCCCGGGATCCGAGAACCGGCCGCCATCGACCGCCTCGGCGCTGCGCACGATACGACCGCAATCCGCGCTGGCCCCGCGGCCCGGCGCGCACGTTTTCGCGAATCTGGAAGCGAAGGCGGTTGCCTGGGATTTCTCGCTCGACGGCAACCTGCTGCGCCACAGCCACCACGTGAGTCGCCGCCCCTGGGTCGCGCAGGCGGCGATCGGCGTCAGCAGCCAATGGCTGGTTGCGGGCCACGGAATCCGGGTGGCACTGATGCGCGTCTGGCGCACGCGCGAGTTCGACGAACAGGCCGGCCGCCATGCGTTCGGATCGATCGCATTGAGCCTGGAATTCTGACGAAGGAGCCACCCGAATGAATCGACCGCACCGACAGAACCTCCCGGCCGAGTCCGCGGCGATTCCGCCCGTGCCCGCCGGCACGAGGCAGACGCAGGAGGGCTTCCGGGCGCTCGACCGGATGTGGACGGCGCAACGCGCCCGAGGGAGTGGCGGCATGTCGCCGGCCGCCCTCGCGCTGGCCCTGTTCGACTGGTCGATGCACCTGGCGATCGCGCCGGGCAAGCAGCTGGAACTGGCCACCAAGGCCGGCGAAAAGGCTGCGCGGCTGCTCACGCACGCCCTGGCGGTTGCCGCCGATCGCGAAACGCCGGCCTGCATCGAACCGCTGCCAGGCGACTATCGATTCACGGGCGACGCGTGGCAGAGACAGCCCTTCGCTTTCTGGGCGCAGGCCTTCCTGCTTCAACAGCAGTGGTGGCACAACGTCACGCACGCGGTTCCGGGGGTGAGTCCGCACCACGAAGACATGGTTTCGTTCGGCGCTCGCCAGGTGCTCGACGTGTTTTCGCCCTCGAATCACCCGCTGACCAACCCCGAGGTGATCGACAAGACCGTCGAAGCCGGAGGCATGAATTTCGTCAACGGCCTGCGCAACTGGATGGAAGACGTCGGCCGCCTGGCAACGAACCGCCTGCCGGTCGGGACGGAAGACTTCGTCGTCGGCAAGGACGTCGCAGTGACGCCCGGCAAGGTCGTGTACCGCAACGATCTCATCGAACTGATCCAGTACGCACCGACGACGGAGTCCGTGTACGCCGAGCCGGTGCTGATCGTGCCGGCCTGGATCATGAAGTACTACATACTCGACCTGTCGCCGCACAACTCGCTGATCCGCTACCTGGTGGCCAAGGGGCACACCGTCTTCTGCGTTTCCTGGCGCAACCCGGGCGCCGAAGACCGGGATCTGGGCATGGACGACTATCGCCGGCTCGGCGTCATGGCTGCGCTCGAGGCGATCGGCGCGATCGTGCCGGGCCGCAAGGTGCACGCGACCGGTTATTGCCTGGGCGGCACGCTGCTGGCCATCGCTGCCGCCGCAATGGCCTGCCGGGGCGACGATCGGCTGGCATCGATCACGCTGTTGGCCGCGCAGACCGATTTCACCGAGCCGGGGGAACTCGCGCTGTTCATCGACCACAGCCAGATGCACTACCTGGCGAGCATGATGTGGAACCGCGGCTATCTGTCGGCCGACCAGATGGCGGGCGCCTTCCAGCTGCTGCGCTCGAATGACCTGGTCTGGTCGCGCCGGGTGCGCGAATACCTGATGGGCGAGCGCGCGCCGATGATCGACCTGATGGCCTGGAACGCCGACTCCACGCGAATGCCGTATCGGATGCACACCGAGTATCTGCAAAGGCTCTATCTCGACAACGAGTTGGCCGCAGGCCGTTTCCTCGTCGACGGGCGACCCGCCGCGCTGCAGAACATCCGCACCCCGGTGTTCGCGGTCGGTACCGAGCGCGATCACGTGGCCCCGTGGCGCTCGGTCTACAAGGTCCACTATCTCGTCGGCGGCGACGTCACCTTCGTGCTTACCAGCGGCGGACACAACGCCGGGATCGTCAGCGAGCCAGGCAGGGCGAATCGCCGCTACCGCGTCGCCGTCAAGCGCAGCGACGATCTTTGCCTGGGCGCGGACGAATGGACACGAAACGCCGAAGCCAGACATGGGTCGTGGTGGAACGAGTGGACCGAATGGCTGGCCGCGCACTCGGGTGCCGCGCGCGTGGCGGCGCCGGAGGCGATGGGTGCAGCGAAGAGAGGCTACAGGCCGATCGAAGACGCGCCGGGCATGTACGTGCTGCAGAGATGACGCGAGGGCACATGCACGCCGTCGCCGCGCGTGGCGACGGTCTGGCGGTCATCACCGCCTTCGCCAGGGTGCAACGAGCTTGCCTGGATTGTCACCAGGAAT
>JAANMU010002704.1_pt1 | contig 12701 bp, 8 predicted proteins | sample 7279701 | NCBI WGS metagenome assembly JAANMU01 (sample SAMN14094539, study PRJNA606508) | bioreactor metagenome | isolation source: A lab-scale SPAN reactor treating ammonium-rich wastewater day 57 | place: Ireland: Galway | collected 2017-03-13 | reverse complement strand
AAAAACACACAGAAATAAAATTGATGGTGTAAAGATGAATGATCAGCAGATTACACCTCCTCATTTTCATAGGTTCAACAAAGAGGGGTTTGAAATCGCTTACAAAACTGAGGAACTGAAAAATGAGGAAACTGCCAAAGCTTTGCGAGATATAAATTTCTGTCTTGCACATTTCTGTCACGAATCAAATACTCGTGTAAACGAAGATGAATTTCCGAATATTGAAGTGATGCCAGATACCTTAGGCTTGCAGATTTTTGAGGATGACCCCAACCAAAATGTTGACTTTTTATGAAAACACTACAAATATTTCAGGACATAAAAGATACTTTTGGTGATTTATGGAAATATAAGGAAAGGGGTAAGTCATTAGAAATAATTACACCTTATGCTACTTCCAACAACTCATTTGTGTCAGTTTTTTTTACCATTCGGGGCGGTGAGTATATATTTTCAGATGGTGGTTGGTTGGCGACAGGAGAATATGGGTATACACTGAATGATCACCTTTGTTTTCAGAAATTATTTGATCATTTTCAGCACTCATTTTCAGTCTTGCAAACGGCTGCAAAAGATGGTACAAATTATTATTACACCAAAGCCACTAATATAATAGATATTCCTTCACGCCTTTTCGATATAACACTATTTATTCAAGGGGTTATCAATAGTGCAGCTGTGGAATTTTCTGAAGGAAGCAATGTTTCGCGTACACTTTTTAATTCAAGAGTAAACAGCTTCATGAAAGAAAATTTTAATGACCAAAAAATTCATTTTAATGCTCCTCTTATTCCAGATAGAGAAGATTTAAAGTTTAATGTACTTTACAATTATACGCCAAATGTTATGATTTTAATGAATTACATAACAGGAAGTACCGAGAGTAATTTCACAAATAGTATTTGGAAAACGAATGGCTTATTTGGAATGGCCGAACAGTCTTATCAAAAGGAGTTTATCCATGAAAAAGTAGCATTAATTGATGATTCTGCACTTGGATTTAACCCTAGTAAAAATGCTTCTTATATAGAATATTTACAGAGTAATACGCATTCCGAGATTGTAAAATGGAGCGAAAGAAAACGATTACTTACTCTTTTTAATTAATCCGAAGTTATTTTTCTTAAAACATTTTTCCCTTAAATTTACCCATCAAATTTTTAAAATGATTCAGGATATTTTAGCCAATAACGAAAATATACATATCAACGACAAACAAATTGCTATCCTCAAAGAACACTTCCCTTCGTGTTTTAGCGGGGATGGCACTTTTGATATAGTAAGGTTTCAGGAAGAAATTAAGGAGAAAACAGAAATAACTCATGAAGGTTACGAACTTAGGTTTCTGGGTAAATCCTATGCAAAGTTGTTGGCTTCGACAGATACCACTACGGTAATTGTTCCCAATGAAGAACATAATAATTTGCCGGAGAATAAAGAAAGTGAAAACCTGTACATCAGCGGCGATAATCTGGATGGCTTAAAGCATCTGTTGAATTCTTATCAGAAACAGATAAAGTGCATTTATATAGATCCACCATACAATACAGGAACAGATGGATTTGTATACAACGACAGTTTCGATTATACGGTTGAAGAATTGCAGGACAAATTAAGCATTGACGAAACACAGGCAAAAAGGATTCTGGATCTATCCAGGCGGGGTTCTGCTTCGCATTCTGCATGGTTAATGTTTATGTATCCACGGCTATTGCTCGCAAGAGATTTATTGAAAGACGATGGTGTCATTTTTATTTCTATTGATGAAAATGAACAGGCTAATCTAAAGTTGCTTTGCGATGATATATTTGGCGAAGAAAACTTCATCTCTGACTTAATTTGGCAAAAGAAGAAAGGAGGTGGTAACGATGCTAGTTTTATTGCAACTGAACATGAAACGATTATATTTTTTGCAAGGAGTAAGTCGGCATTAGATAAATTATTTCAAGGATATAGTGAAGATTACGCCAAACGTTACAAAGAAGAGGATGATACTGGGAAATTTTTCTGGGACACATTTAAAAGGAAATCAGGTAAGCAATACTACAAAATCCCATGTCCAGATGGTTCTTTTCTAGAAGAGGATGAATTTGGTAATAAGATTAGCTGGTTACGTTCAGAAAAAAGATTTTACGATGATCTCAAAAAAGGTGAAGTGCGGTTGATAAAATATGAAGATAGATGGAGTGTTCAATTTAAACAACGCATGCCTCAAGGTAAAAAACCTCGAAGTCTTATTACCGATAACGGTACTACAAGTGATGGAAGCGATGAATTGTTTAGTTATTTTAAAAAAAATGTTTTTCAAAACCCAAAACCATCCTCTCTGATTATGAGTCTATTGAATTATGGAACAAATGGTGGGGAAGACATAGTATTAGATTTCTTTTCAGGTTCCGGTTCGACAGCAGATGCGGTTATGCAACTAAATACAATCAATGAAACAGCATTGAAATTTATTTCTGTTCAGCTACCGGCCATTTTAAAAGAAGATGACATATCTCAAAAAATCGCATATGATTTTTTAATTGACAACAATTTGCCAACAACATTGGATTATATAGGTATTGAGCGTATTAAAAGAGCCGCCGCAAAGATAAAAGAAGAAAATCCGGATAAGGTTTTAGGTCTTGGTTTTAAACATTACATCCTCCAGGAACCCAATCAAAATACTTTAGACAAATGCGAAACTTTCGATAAAGCAGCGCTAATCTCTGATACTACCATATTAGATGATTTTGGCCCTGAAACAGTATTGACGACTTGGCTAAATAATGACGGCTACGGTCTGACTGCAAATGCAGAAGAAATAGATTTGGCAGGTTACAAAGCATACTACAAAGACAAGCATTTATATCTTATTTATCCAGATTTTACCCAGAAAGCGTTAGAAGCACTGTTATCTAAGTATGATGCAGATGGAGCTTTCAATCCTGAAAATATTATTTTGTTCGGGTATAGTTTCTCTGAGTGGTCTGTAACAGAAATGCTTGAGAAAAATCTTAAAATTCTCAATGACTCCGAAAAGAATCTGAAAATTAATTATGCAGTAAGATACTAAGGAAGTTATGGAGTTAATTTTAAAAAACGGTCTCGAACATCAGGTCAAAGGTTATACTGCAATTGCAGATGCATTGCACGACGAAACTTTTGAGGGTAATAATTTCTATTACGAAAATCCATCCTTAATCCTGGATAAAGAAATACTGCGTGAAACAGTAAAGACAGTACAGAAGAATAACAAAGTCCACTCAGAATATATCTTGCAAAATTCCATTGAGGATTATCTGAATTTAGATATAAAAATGGAAACCGGCACGGGTAAAACCTATGTCTATACTGCTGCGATGTATGAACTGCATAAACGCTATAAAGTCAACAAATTTATTATCGTAGTTCCCAGTTTGGCAATTAAGGCAGGTACAAAACAGTTTATAGAAGATCCTTATACGCAACGCCATTTCCGGGATGTTTGTGGTTACAATACAGAAATAGACTTGCTTACTTTAGAGGCTGCCAAAAAGAAAAAAGGGAAACAGTTCTTTCCGAGTGTAGTAAGGGAATTTGTAACGGGGTCCAGCCAAAATAAAAATAAGATTTATGTACTCCTGACAAACATGTCCTTATTAACAGGTTCCAATCTGTTAACCCGTTCTGATTATGACTATGGTGTAGAAGGATTTTACCGTCCTGCAGATGCACTTGCTGCAACAAAACCATTTGTGATTATTGACGAACCCCACCGGTTTAGCAGGTCTCAGAAAGCATGGCAGTTTATCGAAAATGAATTCAAACCACAATCCATCATTCGTTTCGGGGCAACTTTCCCAGATGTTACAGTAGGCCGTGGAGCAAATAAGGTGACAAAAAAGGATTATAAGAATCTGTTATATGATCTTAACGCTTACGAGGCATTCAACCAGAATTTAATTAAAGGAATTGCTAAGGAGCATTTTGAGCCTGCATCAAAAAAAGAAGATAAAGTAAAAATATTATCAGTTGAAAGTAAAACATCAGCCAAATTTCAGTTCATAGAAAAAGACAAACCAAAGAAAACTTTTACCCTCTCAAAAAATGATAGTTTAGGAATGATTTCCCAGGAGTTGGAGGGGATTACAATTGAGGCAGTAGGTGCAAATTTCGTAGAATTCACTAATGGGCAGATAAAATATCAGGGTGAGGAATTCAGTACAGATATTTATTCGTCATCATATCAGGAGTCTATGTTGCGGTTGGCAATAGATCGGCATTTTGAAACCGAAAGACTGAACTTCGACCGGAAGTATAAAATTAAAACCTTAGCGCTTTTTTTTATCGATGATATTTATTCTTACAGGCAGGACGATAAATCAGATAAACTGCCTTATCTGAAAGAAACATTTGAAAAACTGTTACTTGAAAAGATAGACGCCATGATTCCAAAACTGTCAGATCAGGAACAGGAATACAAAGAATTTTTACAAGCGTCAAAGAACGACATTAATGCCACGCATGCAGGATATTTTTCTCACGACAACAGCAATTCTGATGAAGCTATTGCACAGGAAGTAAAAGAGATATTATTTGAGAAGAAGAAATTGCTTTCATTAAAAAATGAAGACGGAACATATAATACACGCCGATTCTTATTTTCTAAATGGACATTGAAAGAAGGTTGGGATAACCCTAATGTGTTTACCATTACTAAGCTACGTTCTAGTGGAAGCGAAAGCAGCAAGATTCAGGAGGTTGGTCGTGGTCTGCGGTTACCGGTAGACGAGAACGGAAACAGAATATCCAATGAGGAATTTAAACTCAATTATATTATTGACTTTACCGAAGCTGATTTTGCAACGAAACTGATTAACGAGATAAACAAAGAGATTCCGGCTGGCTTTACAATAACAGAAGAAAAACTAAAAGAAGTCGCTAAAAAACTTTCGGTGGATCCCGACGATCTGTTTGGTGATTTACTGGGTAAAAAATATATCGACAGACACAGGAATGTAAATCTGGAAAACTCTGAAAAGTTTTTCGAAGAATATCCGGACTTTACTATTGGCCTTAATTCAAATAAAGTTCAGGACAGAAATGTCAAAACAGATAAAAAAATCAAGATACGGAAAGCAGTTTATGATGAGTTAAAAACACTTTGGGAAGCAATAAATCATAAATACATTCTCTACTACGACCATGTGGAAAAAGATGGTTATCTGAAAAACGAGCTTGTAAATCTGTTAATGCGCGGTATTTTTACTGATGTTTATATTAAAAGCAAGCGGGAACAACTGAATACAGAAGCTGGCGGTATAGTAGGAATCAAAGAAGATACTGGGGTTCAATATCTGGTGAGAAAACCTATTCCATACTTTGAATTTCTAAATCGCATCAACAGGCAGACAAATATTCCGATCAGATTATTAAATGAAGCAATACAGGAATATGCCAAGGAAAGAGAAATTACTAATGATAAATTTAACGAACACAGTGCAGTAAATTTTGTTCGCGCATTTTCCGATTGGAAAAATGATAATTTGCAGGGAAGGTTCAGTTATTCAAAATCAAACCTATCTCTTAAATCAACCGCTCTAACCTTTGCTGATGGCTCTCCCAGAGAAGAAATAACCCACGGAAGGATAGGAACTAAATTTGTGGAAGGAACGCCTACTGAAACGTATCTTTATGATGTCTATGCTTTCGATTCGCCACTGGAAAAAGAAAACCTGCAGGTAGATAATATTGATGAGATAATAGTGTACGGTAAAGTACCCCGCAGCAGCATTTCAATTCCAACCATAACTGGACAATCTTACAGCCCGGATTTTATGTATGTTGTGAAAAAGTCCGACGGTGGGAAAATTCTCAATATAGTAGTTGAAACCAAAGATGTAGAAAACAAAACAGATCTTCGTGGCACCGAAAAAGCAAAGATTGAAAGCGCAAAAGTTTTCTTTAACCAACTCTCAATAGACGGCTATAAAGTCGAATTTAGGGAGCAAATTAACAATAAGACAATTAAGTCTATAATAGCAGATGTGATTGCTGAATAAGTCCGTCAAAATCTTGAAAAAATACAAAATTAAATAGTATGGCATTAAAAACAATTGATGAACCAAAAATGACAGTTAATAAGTTAGGAGAATTTTTGGTAGCAAATCCGAAAAGACAACGTAGAATTTTGGAACAGTTAAAATATCCGAAAGACAATGCTTTCGGGTTTACCCCATATGGCGATGTGCGGGACACTATCAAGAAATATTTTGTTTCAGGATTTGATGAACAGATAATAAATGATTATATCTCAACACTGGAAACAAAAGCAGAGGATCCAGGATTAAGCGATTGGAATAAAGGCATTATTAATTCGTCAATTGAAGCGCTGGAAAATGTATTAGATTCTGACAATATTAATACTGAATTTATTTATGAAGAATATAAGGGTGCGAATCCTAAAGTATTAATTCATGGGGTAGAAATAAGTATTAACCCAGATCTTATTGTGACCTCAGAAAAAAGAGGAAAAAAGTGTATAGGTGCGTTAAAAATTCATATCAGCAAAAATTCAAGTAATAATGAGGAGGGTAGTAAATATGTAGCCGCCCTACTGAATGATTATGTTATTGCTCATTTACAGACTGATGATAATGTTTGTAAAAATGAAAATTCAATATCCTATGACGTCTTTAACCGTACTTTTGTGGAAAGCCCGAAATCTTTCAAGAGGAGAATGGAAGATATTGACGCTGGTTGTATGAATATCAAGGCAATATGGGATTCGATCTAATTTAGTTTTATTTTTGTGGCAATACGGGCAAAGTGTTTGGAAATTTTCCAGGCCTTTTGCTCCTCCACCTTTATATACGGGAAGAATATGATCTGCTTGCCAATTTTCATCAAAGACGCCACAACTGTAACAAAAACCTTGGTCTCTCTTAAAGACTAATTCTCGAATAACTTGCGTATCGCCCTTAATGATGTAGAACATTTGAAGAGACTTTTGCTGGCAATCTCGTGAATACCATTTTTTCTTTCTACCAATTAATTGCATTCCACAACCACAAGCACATTTTTTTTCTAAAGATGTGGGGAAAAGTGTTTCAACTGAAATTCCTTTTTGATACCGTGTGAATTCACTAATCATATAGTAGTTTTGTCATTACAAATTTAATGTATTTATTAGAATTTTTTTTAATTATAACTAAAATATTTTTGCCCGGATAAATTCTCAATACGTCGTGCAATCCCCGCTCTGCCACAGCAATTAACATAATGAACATTCAGTTTGCGCGTTGCCTACTACAATATCATTATCCATTCATATTCTAACTAAACAGAAAGAGTCAAATTATTTTTTGTTAAATTAGCACCGTGAAAATTTTCGCATTTCTTTTAGCCCTGTTTTTTTTGGCACTTACCGTAGTACCATGTAGTGATACGACCAAATTTTTAGGCGAGAAAGTATGTATGGCGGAGGATGTTCATCTGGAGCAGGGTCAGGATGAGCATGAGGATCTTTGTACTCCCTTCTGCGTGTGCAACTGTTGCGGTATGTCAATGGCTGTTTCGCAAATTAAAAACTTACTTCCTGAAAAAATTTTTCTTTTAGTAAAAGCAGATATTACTGAATCAGGATACGGTTACAGTCTCCTTTTCAATGCCGGTGTCTGGCAACCCCCCAAAATAGGTTAATACTTTTCCTTCGGATTTATTTCGTAGGATTATACGGCTATTAAATAGTCGTGCATTTCCGTGAACAATACGGAACATGCTTTATCCTTCAATTAACCTTAATTTTTACAAATGCTATATAAAATTATACAGTTTAGTGTAAAGAATAAGCTCATAATTGGGCTCATGACTTTCGCACTAATCATTTGGGGCGTGTATAGCGCTACTAAGCTTCCCCTAGATGCTGTGCCAGATATCACCAATAATCAGGTTCAGATCATTACCAGTACACCCACATTAGCCGCACAGGAAACAGAACAGTTGGTAACATATCCAATTGAACAGAGCCTCGCCAACATTCCCGGAATTACCGAAATGAGGTCAATTTCAAGATTTGGCTTGTCCGTAGTGACGGTCGTTTTCGACGAAAGCGTGGATATTTACTTTGCACGCCAACTCATTACTGAAAAACTGAAAGAGGCCGAAGAAAATATTCCACAGGGTATTGGCACCCCCGAAATGTCCCCGGTTTCTACCGGCTTGGGAGAAATCTATCAATATGTTATTCACCCTAAAAAAGGGTCAGAAGATAAATACTCCGCTATAGATCTGCGAACCATGCAGGATTGGGTGGTGGCACGGCAACTCTACGGCACGTCCGGAGTAGCTGAAATTAACAGTTTCGGTGGTAAACTTAAGCAGTATGAGGTAGCGATTAATCCCTATAGGCTTAAAGCGATGAATGTTACCATCTCTGAAATTTTTACAGCGCTAGAGAAAAATAATGAAAATACCGGAGGCGCTTATATCGATAAAAAACCGAATGCATATTTTATTCGCGGTATCGGTCTGATCTCTTCATTAGAGGATATATCCAACACCGTAATAAAAACAGTTAACGGCATTCCGATACTTATAAGAGATGTGGCGGAAACCCGAATCGGCAGTGCGGTAAGATATGGTGCCTTAACATATAATGGCGATAAAGAAGCGGTAGGTGGTATTGTTATGATGCTGAAAGGAGAAAATTCAGCGGAAGTGGTAAACCGGGTCAAAGAAAAGATGGTCACTATACAAAAATCACTGCCGCCTGATATTATCGTGGAGCCTTTTCTGGATCGAACAAGTTTAGTGGATCGTGCTATACGCACCGTAGAAACAAATTTGGTCGAAGGAGCACTGATTGTCGTTCTTGTTTTGGTTCTGTTTCTCGGGAATTTACGGGCAGGGCTTATTGTTGCTTCGGCAATACCGCTGTCACTACTTTTTGCACTCGGCATGATGAACGTCTTTGGCGTTAGTGCAAATTTGATGAGTCTAGGGGCAATTGACTTTGGGCTTATTGTAGATGGTGCCGTAATTATTGTTGAAGCTACCCTGCACTTCTTGGCAGTCCATCACCGTTCCCAGAAGTTATCTCAAAATACGATGGATCACGCTGTGCAGTCAAGTGCAAAAAAGATGATGAGTTCAGCGGCATTTGGTCAGATAATTATCCTCATTGTATATCTCCCTATTCTTTCACTTCAGGGGATTGAAGGTAAAATGTTCCGCCCAATGGCAGAAACAGTGTCTTTTGCAATTATAGGAGCGTTAATTCTCTCCCTTACTTATATACCAATGATGTCTGCCTTATTTCTATCTAAAAATATCAGTGCAAAAAAGACTTTCGCGGACAGGATGATGTCCGGGATCAATAGCGTCTATATCCCACTGCTGCAAAAGGCGATTGCGTTTAAATATGCAGTAGTGGGTGGAGCAATTGCATTACTGGCTGTTTCGCTGTTTTTATTTTCAAGAATGGGAGGTGAATTTATCCCACAACTACAGGAGGGCGATTTTGCGGTGCACTGTATATTACCACAGGGTACTTCTCTTTCTCAAAGCATTGAAACTTCAATGCAGGCAAGCCGTATTCTGAGATCTTTTCCGGAAGTGAGCACAGTGGTGGGTAAAACTGGTAGTGCCGAAGTCCCTACAGACCCAATGCCACCCGAAGCAACTGACCTGATCGTTACCTTAAAGCCCAAAAAGGAGTGGAAGGATAGTGGTAAATCTTATGAGGATTTGAGCGCTGAGATGATGGAGAAACTTGAAATGATTCCCGGAGTGTTCTTCGAAGTTTCCCAACCGATACAAATGCGCTTCAACGAGCTAATGACCGGGGTGCGCCAAGACGTAGCGGTTAAAATATTTGGCGAGAACATTGACACCCTTGCGAAACTGGCACCGGAAGTTGCCAAAATAGTGCAGACAGTGGAAGGTCCCACCGAGCCACAAATTGAGCAGACCGTGGGATTGCCCCAAATTACCATTACCTACGACAGAGCCCGCCTCGCCTCCTACGGTCTCAATATTGAGGATATTAATCACACAGTAAGTACTGCGTTTGCTGGTGAAACAGCAGGAGTAGTGTTTGAAGATGAAAAGAAATTCAATCTGGTCGCGCGTCTGGACAGTGCGAGCAGAAGCTCTATTGAGGACGTCAGCAGCCTCTTTATTCCAACCGCAAACGGAGTCCAGATTCCGCTTTCACAGATCGCAAAAGTGGAATATAAAGACGGTCCGGCACAGATAAGTCGGGAAGATGGAAAGCGCCGCATCGTCGTAGGTTTCAATGTAAAGGATAGAGATGTCGAAAGTGTAGTAACCGAAATTCAGAAAAAACTGAACGACGCAAATATCTTGCCCGCTGGCTATTACTATACGTATGGCGGAACGTTCGAAAATTTGAAACAGGCTTCTTCACGATTGCAAATAGCAGTTCCTGTAGCCTTAGCTCTTATTTTTCTTTTACTGTACTTCACCTTCCGTAACTTCAAAGACAGCATGCTTATTTTTACTGCAATACCAATGAGTGCTATTGGAGGGGTCTTTGCACTGATGATAAGGGACATGCCCTTCAGCATTTCAGCAGGAGTAGGATTTATCGCGCTGTTTGGTGTAGCCGTACTGAATGGTATTGTGCTGGTAAGCACCTTCAAGGATCTTCAGAAATCTGGGGTTACTAATATCCTGCGAAGGGTGATTCAGGGGACCAGTATACGGTTACGTCCAGTCCTGATGACTGCAGCGGTAGCTTCATTCGGATTCTTTCCCATGGCCTTTTCAAATGGTAGCGGTGCAGAAGTACAGAGACCATTAGCAACCGTGGTAATTGGCGGCTTAGTAACAGCAACTTTCCTTACCTTATTTGTTCTGCCACTACTCTATATCATCTTTAATTCTAAAAACCAATTCAAAAGCAAAATGAAGAAAAGCAAAAACACATCGTTTTTGACGCTAATAATTTTATTCTGCACGTCCGTCAGCGTTCTTAGTGCGCAGGAAAGAATTTCACCAAATGATGCAGTGAAAATAGCGTTGGAGAATAATCTACAGTACTCTGTAAACACAGCCCAGGTAAATAAAGCTTTACTGGAAACCAGAACGGCACGTGAAATTCCCAAGACAGGCCTCTTCGTAGAAAACGACGATATGAGACCAAGTGATCCGGATGGCGATTTTAAAATTGGAATCCAGCAATCCATACAGTGGCCGGGATTATATAAGGCGAAAAGGAAGTACTTTGAGGAGCAGTTAAAATACCACCAGCTGAATAAACGTATGATCAACGCCGTAATTAAAAAGGAGGTAAACACAGCATTCTTTCAGCTTTGGTACCTTCAGGATGTAGCTAGACTTTATGGGAAACTTGATGAATATTACACCAGTATGTACAAAGCAGCTAATCTTCGTTTCAAAACTGGCGAAGCTGCAGGACTAGAAAACATTGCTGCCGAAGCACGGATGAAGGAGCTGCAGGCGCAGAGACAGCAAAACCAACAGAATATTTCAGCACAGCAGCAGCAGTTGAGCCTTTTTCTCAATACTCATGTGCTGTACTTACCGGAAGACACCAATTTGCGGAAACTGGATGTGGATGATTTTCCCTCAGACAGTTTGCATCCTTCATTGGCACTGCAGCAGCAAAATATCGAAATTGCACGAGCTAATATAGATGTTCAGAAAATGCAGAATAAACCTGACTTTTCCGGCCGGGTATTCTCCCAGAGATTATACGGAATGAAAGATCCCATAACCGGCTTTTCTGTAGCGGTAGAATTTCCCATTTTTGGAAAAACTGCCTATAAAGCCAAATTGCAGGCTGCCGAAGCAGAAGTTGAAATTCAGCAGTCGCAGCTGCGCTATCAGGAAAGCCAATTCGCTGCACAAACGCGCACCAGCTACACCGAAATTCTAAAAGCTTCTGAAATGCTTAAATATTATGAAAGTATAGGTTTGAAACAGGCAGACCAGATCTTTGATGCGGCAATGTTAAGTTACAAAGCAGGTGAAATAGGTTTTTCTGAAATGCACCAGTTCTTTACCCAGGCAATAGACATCAGAAAAAATTATCTGATTGCATTAAACGAGTACAACATGGCCGTAATTCAATATAACTATTACATTAAAAATTAAGTACAAAAAGAGAATATAACATGAAAAAATATATCACCCTTATTTTTGCAGTCTCTGTCTTGTTGACAGGATGTAAAAAAGAATCAGAAGTTACTGAAACCAAAAATACACCTGAAGTGGAGAAGGTTGATGAACATGAAGATCCGAACGTCGCACATTTCACGGAGGAACAAATAAAGACTGTTGGAATTCAAATGGGTAGTATCGAAAGTAAGGAACTTTCTAATACCATAAAAGTAAGCGGTATGCTGACGGTGCCTAACCAGAATAAGGCATTTGTTACGCCCTCGTACAGCGGTATAGTACGCTCCCTGTACGTACAGCCTGGAAGCTATGTATCAAAGGGAAAAGTTATAGCAACCATTTCAAACCCCGATTTAATTGTGATGCAGCAGCAGCTTCAGCAGGTTAATGGTCAGATCCGGATGGCAGAGGTGGAGGTTACGCGTGCACAGCAGCTTTATAAAGGTAATGCCGCACCCTTAAAGAAATTCCAGCAGGCCCAGACAGATCTTGCTACATTGCGAAGCCAGCGCTCCGGACTCCAGAAACAGCTGGGCAGCATTGGCGCCGCCCAGGGGTACAGTTCGTCC
>JAANMU010002702.1_pt1 | contig 12703 bp, 11 predicted proteins | sample 7279701 | NCBI WGS metagenome assembly JAANMU01 (sample SAMN14094539, study PRJNA606508) | bioreactor metagenome | isolation source: A lab-scale SPAN reactor treating ammonium-rich wastewater day 57 | place: Ireland: Galway | collected 2017-03-13 | reverse complement strand
GATTTTCCTGCAAAGTGGGGATTGCTTCGGGACGAACACCCTCGCAATGACATCCATTTCGTGGAAGGTGAGGGAGCTTATTTTTTTACGAACCCTAAGGGTATTTGTTATCGAGCCGTTTGCGGGGTTGCTTAGCGCCGGCGCGGCAGGGATGGTTGGGACGCATCCCGGAGGCGGGGTCGGTGTCGGGACCGGACTCCCGCCTCCGGTATCCTCACCTCCGGTCGAATCACAAGGTTGTATCTGCAATTCATCTGTCGCCCAAGCCGGCGACCTGCAAGTCCGGGATTGAAATCCGTTCACACAGGCAGACCACGGATACCAGCTTGTACACTCATAGGTATCCCCGCCCGGATTATCCTGTGTATATGTACAGTACCCTGAAGTCTCCCCAGTATCAGGTTTGTAAGTCATATTTGAACACGCAAACGAGCAATTTGCGTCCACCTGCATACCACACTGTGTGCTTACCGGTCCGGATCCGTCATATGCACAATTATAAGCACAATCACACAGAACTTCGCATCCTGCAGGAGTAGCCGCCGACACGCGGCTCACTCCCAACAAGCCCGTCCATAGCAACACGCCAACTAACACTGCCGCCAACTTAGCAACTCTACCCATAAACCAAGTCTATCAACTATCATCGCACTTCGCAATCTACCCCGCTGTATATCCCTTAATTAGCTAAAATACTGGAACCGGCAACAACTGTAATTTCGCAAGTATCTCCAGCATTCTGGCGTCCAAAATTATTTGTTCTTTCCAAGGAAAAGGGTTTTCTGGACTATGTTCTATGTTAGTCAGGTCACGTATCTTCCTAACTAAATCTTCATCTACCCAGCTATTATCCAAAACCCAAATCTCTAGCGGCTCCCCGCTTGCGGCAGTGATCGTAATGCTGTCATTGCCCGCTAACTCGCACGCAGCTACTTGACTGGAAGAACTAGAACCCGGATAATATTCATAAACATCACAACTACCCGATGTAAATAACAAAATACCGTCTTTTGCGCCAATACTGTCAGGTTTATCTAATATCCCGTACTCCAAATCCGTATGGCCGTTCCCCGCCGAACTTAACATCCAAAAGCCGTCCCTGTTTCTCGGTATCGTAAAATACGGACCGCCTTCTCCCAACTTGACCACCATCCCGTCTACCGGAAAGTACTTGCCTGTTTCCGGATTGGTAATTTTTCGCGTATCAATAATCGCCGCCCCATCTTCGCTGCTGCCGGGGGTAATATCGCCCCTAAAAAATTTATAGTTAAATTGAAACGTTATTCCGCTACCCCAACCTTCCGGATTCCAATGCATCGCCATAGGCTTGGCGTTCTTTATCTTCTCGGGTATTTGTAGCCCCATCGAGTATGCCCAGCGCCCCGAGGTATAGTCCTCAAGTGTGCCTTCCTCAAAATTCTCCCAATGACCCTGTTTGAATGAGACGGTTAATGGTTCCACAAAATATCCTGCTTCCTTTAGATACATAAGCTTATCAACAGGTCCTCTACCGGGAGCTTCAACCGTCATAATAATTCTCGTCCCCACGATATTTATTTCAGTAGGACCCAAAGCTTCCCGGTCCGCATTCAAATCGCCGGTTTCAATGTGTATCAGCAGAGTTCCGTTTTGATTTACGGCGATTGCCTCAGACCATTTTCCCTTGCTGTCACGGATTTCCAAGGCTCCCGTCCCGGGGTTATATCTGTAATTACCGTCGCCGTACATTTCCGTCAGATCCATATCGCTCATCCCTATCGCCGGCTCCCATTCCCGGCTCTCAAAGTTCCAAAATACAATCCTGTTATCGCTTGCCCTCGCCTGCAGCAATCCATGAGCATTCAATTCTGCTGCAACCCACACATCATCTTGTAAAACATACGTTGGATCGCCGTTTTCATCGTATATTGCGCTGATCTCCGCCTTTTCATCTACAACAGTCAGCACTGGCTGAGGTGTAGCGGTGGCTGTTGGAATAAGCGCTTGAGTCTGGGTCGGTACGGCTGTCGCGACCCGTTCAGACGCGGGACTGGCGCATGAAGACAGGAAGAACAACAGTGATATGAATGTAATTGTCTTTTTCATGTTTTCTCCAATGATTATCTTTTTCTGATTTCAAGTACTTCCTTGCCGTCAAATGGCGGAGACAAGCCTTCCGAATCCAATTTCATAACCTTGCTTTGCGCGAAGAACGGGAAATCGAAGTTCGTTTCATCTCCTGCCTTCCTTCCGGGGATGGGCATCAGGCGCGCAGTGAGGGGTTTGTCGAGGCGCAGCGCCAGCGCAGCAAGATCGAGCAGCAGCGGAACGAGTTGCTCGGCGGTTGTGTCGCCCGGGAGCGGGACGGTATCCAGCCCGGTTCCACATACAGCTGAATAGAGCAACGCGTCCTTGATCGTCAGCGTCCCTTCGGCGGCGCGCTTCGCAAGGACAGAGTCTTCGAGGACTGGTTGCATGAATCCGCTGAAGCCGGTGCGCGGAAAGTCGGCGCGGTCAACAGCCTCGGTCAGGATGGAGGCGGCGGCAAGCGACCCGTGCAAGCCGACCTTCGGGATACCCATTTTTTCGACGGCATTCCCCAATGAATGCGCGTCGTCGGGGAAGGGCGCGAGGGAAAAATCAATGCCGAGAAATTTGGGAGCATTCGAGATCGGAGAATCGGAGATTTCGGCGAGTTTCCTTCCATGCTCTTCGATTTTACGAATTAGGTTGTTCCTTCCCTCTTCGACGGTCTTTGCGTTCTCGAACGCCTGCGCCGCAAGATCCGCGGACTCGGTCGCGATGGCGAAAGCGGGCTTGTCCCTGTCGTGATACGCGGCGGGAAAGAACGGCGCGCCCGCAGGGACGTTTGCCAGCGCGGCGAATTGCAGATTGGCGAACCCGTTCGGTTCGAGGGGCGCGCACTTGACGACGACCTGCGCGCAGGCGCGCACGGCGGCGAGATAAATTTTGGACCCGGACAGCTTGCTGCCGTTTTTCCTGCCGTCCGTTCTGCCCGCCATCACGCCGCCAAAGAAAACGTTCGGGGATACAAAGATCGCATCGGGGATCGTTTCGTAACTGCGCGGCATCTCCGGCAGGGCGGGACCGAGCGACACGTACCCGATGTCGAGTCCCCGGGCGATGTCCGCGATCTGACCTGTGAGTTGGGGCAGTTTATCAATGTTCTCTTCGCCCAGTAATTTGGGAAACGGGGTCGTCGCCAGCCGCACGGTCTGCACCGCGTACCCCGCCGCCTCATACGCGGACTTCGCCTCGGCGAGGAACGCCCCTGCCTTTTGGAGGACTTTTTCATCCAATGGATATTTGGGATTGCAAAAATATGTAATCGAACGAATCTTCATAAGGCTTTCCACTTTCCACTCTCCACTTTCCACTCTCCACTCTCCACTTTCCACTTTCCACTTTCCACTTTCCACTCTCCACTTTCCACTCTCCACTCTCCACTTTCCACTCTCCACTCTCCACTTTCTACTTTCCACTTTCCACTTTCTACTTTCCACTCTCCACTTTCCACTCCCCACTCCCCACTCTCCACTTTCTACTTTCCACTCTCCACTTTCTACTTTCCACTTTCCACTCTCCACCCCAACCGTCAACACACTAGATCAACCCCACCTGCTTCCCCACCCGTTCGTAGATTTCCAGCACGCGGTTCAACTGTTCGTCCGTGTGAGTCGCCATGTAACTGGTGCGGAGCAACTGACGTCCTTCGGGGACGGCCGGGGCAAGGATCGGGTTGACGAACACGCCAGCCTCGAACAGGGCTTTCCACGCGAAGATCGTGCGCATGTCGTCGCCAATGACGATGGGGACGACGGGCGTCTCGGAGGCGCCGATGTCGAATCCCAGGCGGCGGAGTTCCCTCCGCATGTATGCCCCGTTCGCGTTGACGCGCTCGATGCGCTCCGGTTCCTCGCGCATCACCTGGAGCGCCGCCAGCGCCGCCGCGGCGTTGGGCGCAGGGATGCTGGCGCTGAAGATCAGCGCGCGGGCATGGTGTTTGATGTAATGGACGATGGGTTCGTCCCCGGCGATGAACCCTCCCAGCGAGGCAAAGGATTTGCTGAACGTGGACATGATCAGGTCGGTATCCTGCGCGACGCCGAAATGCGCCGCCGTGCCGTGTCCGCCTCCCAGCACGCCCATCGCGTGCGCGTCGTCCACCATCAGGCGCGCGCCGTACTTTTTGCACAGGGCAATGATCCCCGGCAGAGGGGCAATGTCCCCTTCCATGCTGTAGAGTCCGTCCACCGCGATCAACATGCCCTTCCCGGAGGGGATCCCGGATAACACGCGCTCCAGGTCAGCCATATCGTTGTGGCGGAAGCGTTTGGTCTCGCCCCAGGCAAGTTTCGCGCCGTCCACGATGCTGGCGTGATCCTGCTTGTCCAGGAGCACCACATCCTCGCGCGTGACCAGCGCGCTGATGACTCCCAGGTTGGTCTGCATGCCGGTCGAGAAGACCAGCGCGGCTTCCTTGCCGGTCCATTCGGCGAGTTCACGCTCCAATTGCTCGTGCAGTTCGAGGGTCCCGTTCAGGAAGCGTGAGCCGGTGCAACTCGTCCCAAAACGGGAGACGGCGTCCATCGCCGCCTGCCGCACTTTCGGATGAGTGGTCAAGCCCAGGTAATTGTTCGAGCCGCACATGATCAGGCGGTGACCCTGAAAGGTCGCCTCGCTCCCTTCGTTTTCGGTCAAAGGGATGAAGTAGGGATAATAGCCGCCCGCAATGGCTTCCTTTGCGATCGTGTAGTTGTGGCACTTCTCGAAGATATCCATGACGCACCTCCATTCGTTTTTTACCGGCTCGATCTCAAGGTGGACTCATCTGCCCGTGATCTCCCATTCTATTTGCGCCCCTTCGATGCCAGCCGGTCCATCACGGCAAAGACCAGGCTCCTGGGCAATTTCGTGATGAGGATATGGAACAGGCGCGCTTCCCAACCGGGGAGGATCAGAAAGCGTCCCCGCCCGGCCTCCCGCAGGATCGCCCGCGCCACCGTTTCCGCGGAGAGCGCCCGCGCGGTTCCAGATACAGCCTTCGTCTCGGGCGGCTTGAATTGATTCTCGTAAGCCAGTTGAGGCGTGTCGGTATCCGGCGGGAAGACCAGCGAAACGCGCACCCCATGAGGCTTCATCTCCGCGCGCAGCGCTTCCGAAAAACCCGTCACCGCGAACTTGGACGCGCCATAAGCGGTATAACCGAACACCCCCGTAAAGCCAGCCATCGAGGAAATATTGACGATGTGACCGGAGCGCCGCTCGATCATCCCCGGCAGGACGGCTTTGGTCACGTGAACGGTCGCGAAATAATTGGTCTCCATCATCCAGTGGAAGATGTCGAGCGAAAGGTCCTGAACGTAACCGGGATGGGCGACGCCCGCAGAGTTGACGACCAGGTCGGGAAGACCCGCCGCCTCCACGACCTTCGAGACCGCCGCGAACGCCTCGGAGGCGACCGACAGGTCTGCGGATACGAACCCGCATCGCTGCTCCCCGGAATAACGGGCTGATTCCACCTCCCCCAGCGCCGACTCCAACCTGACGCGGTCGCGCGCCGCCAGCCAGACGTTTGCGCCGTTCCCCGCCAGCAGGCGCGCCAGAGCCAGCCCTATGCCGCTCGAACCTCCGGTGACGAGCGCGACCTTGTCCTTCCAATAAATGTTGGGTTGCATCGCGGCTCCCTTCGTGTGGCTGATGTATGCGAGTTTACTATAATAACCCCTTCATGCGGATTCTGTTAGCAAGGTCGTCCTTTGTCGCACCACTTCGAACATCAACACCGATCCCGCCACGCCTGCATTCAACGACTCCACGTTTCCGCTCATGGGAATCGAAATTTTCTGCGGCGTCAGTTTCCGCGCCTCCTCGCTTGCGCCCTCCGCCTCTCCGCCGATGATCAGTGCCAGCGGCTGACGAAGGTCGGTTTCCCAGCAGGATCTTCCATGCACATCGCCGAGGTAGATTTGCAGATTTGCAGATTTGCTCATCTGCTCGATCTCCCCCCACGTCATCGAATGGACCGGCAGGCGGAACTGCGCGCCCATCCCCGCGCGGAGGACCTTCGGAGCGAAGGCGTCCGTCGTTTCGGGAGGGAGCAGGACAGCCTGCGCGCCGGTCGCGGCGGCGGAACGTAACAACGTTCCCAGGTTGCCGGGATCGCGGATCTGGTCGAGGACGAGGATGAAATCCAGGGAATCGGGGATCGGTATTTCGGAGAATTGGAGGACGGCGAGAATACCCTGCGGCGTTTCCGTGTCGCTCAGTTTTTGCAGGAGATCGCCGGCGACCTCGTCCACTTCGACGCCCTGCGCGGTCAACACGTTGACCAGGTTCCTGCCGCGTTCGGTCAACCCGTCGCTGTACAACACGAAGCGGAATTTCCATCCCGCGAGGACCGCCTCCTCGATCAGCCGCACGCCCTCGATGACGAACGCGTTCTCCTCGCGGCGTTCCTTTGCGCGCCCCGTCAACGCGCGGATAAGTTTCAATTTCGGGTTTTGCGAAGAGGTGATCATTGTCCGTATGTATTCTGCCAGGTCTTGACGAAAACCTCGATTGTCGCCTGGTCGAACAAAACCAGTCTCACAACCTTGAGGTTCGAGGCATGGCATTCGAAGTACTTTTCGATGCTCGAAAAGATGATCCGCGCGGCGCGGTCTTTCGGAAAACCGAAGATGCCGGTCGAGATCGCGGGCATGGCAATCGAGGCGCACTTCAACTCGTCAGCCGCGCGCAACGAGCCTGTTATCGCCTCGGCGAGTTTGCGATCCTCGTCCCCATCGCCCCAGACGGGTCCCACAGCGTGGATCACGTATTTCGCAGGCAGGAGCCCGCCCGAGGTCCACGCGGGACGCGAGTGGGGGACGGGACCGTGCTGTCGGATCCAGGCATCCGATTCCTTTTGGATCGCCGGTCCGCCTTTCTTCGAGATCGCCCACGCCACCCCGCCGCCGTGTTGCAAACGCTCGTTCGCCGCGTTGACGATTGCATCCGCTTTCTCGGTCGTAATATCCCCCTGCGCGATCTGGATGGTTCGACCGCTCTGTAGAACTCGTTCGACCAAAACCGTATTCATACCGTTATTCTACAACAAAACATCCGGCGAGACCGTGTCCCACCGGATGTCCATTGTCATTTGCCTATTTGCCCATTTGCTTATTTGCTCATTTGCCCATTTGCCCATTTGCTTATTTGCTCATTTGCCCATTTGCTCATTTGCTCTTTGCGACCACTGCGGCGAACGCCTGCGGGTCGCGTATTGCCATGTCGGAAAGCATCTTGCGGTTGAGTTCGATGTTCGCCTTTTTGAGCGCCGCCACCAGTTTGCTGTAGGTGGTTCCGTTCAGGCGCGCCGCGGCGTTGATGCGCGCGATCCACAACTTGCGCAGGTCGCGCTTGCGCACGCGGCGATCACGGGTCGCGTACCACAGGCTCTTGAGCATCGCCTCGTTGGCTCGCCGGAACAGGCGGTTCTTCGTGCCGCGCTGTCCCTTCGTGATCTTCAGAATTTTCTTGTGACGCCGGTGACCCTGGGGTCCTCCTTTGACACGCATGGTTATCTACCTCCTGCAAACTCGCGGGCGTCGACACGTTATGAACGCGTCAGTTGCGTACACCCGAAAGCCGCAACTAAAATTGATTACGACGCGGGGCGAAATTAATTTCGCCTTACTCTTCCATGTTCGGCGCAAGGCGCTTGATGCGCTTGACGATCTTGCGTCCCTTCACCTCGATCATCTCGGTGAACAGCGCCTTGGTGCGCTTGGACGTGCGCCGGCGCAGGTGGCTCTTGCCGCCTTTCGTGCGCACGACCTTGCCGGAACCCGTCAGACGAAAACGTTTGGACGTCGCCTTGTGGGTCTTCAATTTGATCTTGCCAGCCTTTGCTTTGCGAGGCATGTCGCTTGCTCCTTTCAGACAATATAATCCGCGGGACCAACCTGCGCCCGCGGACTCTTCGACATCTTTGGGACTTACCGTACTTTCAGGCTTCCGCTTCGCTTCGACTAGGCTCAGCGCTCGCCTTCTCCGCCGGAACCTGCTCCTGTTTCTCCTTCTTTTTGCCTCCGCCTTTGCTTGGAGCCAGCACAACGAGCATCGTCCTGCCCTCCATTTGCGGAGACTGTTCCACCACGCTCACGTCGGACAGCGCCTCGGCAATCTCTTTCAAATCTTCGAGCGCGATCTCGGGGTAATCCATTTCTCGGCCCCGGAACTTGATCGTCACGCGCACCTTGTTCCCCTTTTCCAGCCAGCGGCGGGCGTCCTCCACCTTGAAACCGCGGTGCGCCTCATTGGTCTTTGGACGCAGTCGGATCTCCTTGACCTCGATCTTGGTCTGTGCTTTGCGCGCTTCGCGTTCCTTTTTGGCGCGTTCGTAAACGAACTTGCCGTAATCAATCACGCGACACACGGGCGGGCTGGCGTTGGGCGAAACCTCCACCAGATCCATCCCAGCCTCGCGGGCGATCTGGATGGCTTGTTTGATGGGGACGATGCCGACGTTATTGCCATCCGCGCCGATCAGGCGGACTTCGGAAACCCGAATACCCTCATTTACTCGAAAATCTGTAGCGCTGATATGCTTCTCCTATTTTTAGAACAGTCAACCAGCCCTCGGCTGGTTTTTTTGCGGGCGAATAATACCACGAAGGCGCGGGAATCGTCAACAAAACAATGCAAATTTGGATTGAAAAAGATTCGAATATTGAACTGGTTCTTAAAAATCCTCGCGTCCTTCGCGCCTTCGCGGTAAAAAAGACCTTTTGCAGTGGACTCATTAATGGTTCGGATGGCAATCGTCTAAAAAACGTTGGGCGGGATTTAATCTTCGTGAGATATGATGCGCCGGGTTCGACAGAATTCGGACCCGTTTGAAAGAGCGCCATTCCCAAAACCATAAAGGAGACGATGATGCAAACCAAATCTGTGATTATCACTACCCTGATGGTGCTGGCTTTTCTGGTCGCTTCCTGCCAGACTGCCACCCCTCGATCCGCTGAAGTCAAAAACGAGGCGGATGTAATGCCCGCGGCGGCAGACATTCCTGCGGAAACTTCACCGATCGTCGAAAGCCAGACGGTGAACGGGGTCACGATCGCAATAGACTGGTTCCTCGCGGATGCGAAACGCGTATCGTTCGGCTACACCATTGAAGGCTTGCCCGACGTACCCGATGCAACACATTTGTTTGGAACTGTCCACCTCGTGGAAAAATCCGGAACCGGAGAGTTGGGCTGGGGCGGGGATTCCACCATCCATCGCGTCGAAGGTTCATCTGGGACTTTGACCGGTACGTGGAGTTCTGTTTTCGCCGAACCATTCACCCAGCCGAATGGACAGTTCAGCCTGGATATTACCCTCGGCGATGACGGCGCCGGGTACGACATAAATCACACCATCGCATCGTTCCCCTTCCCGGTGGATGCCGCGCCCTATCCGCCCAATGTGTTTCCGCCCAAATTACCGGAACACAGGATCGGCGATTTCCATTTCGATTTCGAGGCTGAAGTCCATCCGTTGCTGGAACTCACCCCCGGACTATCCGTCACGGCGAGTGGTATCGAAATGCGCCTCGAAAAACTGGACGTCACGACGACGTTTACCTCCGCCATATTGTGCTATCAGAAACCTTCCTCGAACGATTGGACGGTGGGACGTTCATTTCTCAGGGCAGGCGGGCAGGAAACGGGGAACAACACCTACTCTTTGATCTTCGATTCGGATTATGGCGGTTACATGGGTGAATCGCCTTTGACGGAGAATGCCCCGCAACTGGAATCGGGACGCTGCGTTCAAGTCGAATTTTTGCTTGGACATTCGAACCAAGCCGGCGTCATCACACTGACCATCCCTGCCCTCGAGCAATCCATCCCCGAAGTCATATCGGATGACGAGATCGCCGCGGCAAGGGAAAAACTTCTTCCGCAGGGCATTGACATGGGCTGGCAAGTCATAGATCACGGAGCCGGTCCCGTTTACAACAAACTCCCCGAAGGCATGACGGAGCAGGAGGCGTTTCAATTGTTCATGGAGGTGTTGGGATATATCCACGAAGGATCTTGGGAGTTTTCGGTGGAGGTCAAACCGTAGTTGAAAAAATTGGCGGAGAGCCTCACAGCCCTCCGCCAATTCTCTAATTCTCCAATTCTCCCTAAAGTTCCTTCGCCCTCTTCTCAATCCGCTCCTTTGCCCGTGCGATGAAGTCATTCAACAGAATATTATTCTGCTGGCTCCCGTCTCTTGCACGGAGTGAAACCTGCTCTGCCTTCATCTCGTTCTCGCCGACCACAATCATGTATGGGACTTTCATCAACTGCGCGGCGCGGATCTTGGCATTCATGCGCTGGGAGGAAACGTCCGCGCTGGCGCGGATGCCGTTCTCGCGCAACTGCTTCGTAATGTTTTCCGCGTACTCGTTCTGTCCGTCCGTGATCGGGATGACGCGCGCCTGCTCCGGCGAAAGCCAGACGGGGAAGCTGCCCGCGAAATGCTCGAGTAAAAATCCAACGAGGCGTTCATGCGTGGACAGAGGCGCGCGGTGGATGCACAGCGGCACTTCCTCCTGCCCGTCCTTGTTCGTGTACTTCAGGTCGAAGCGGGCGGGCTGGGCGAAGTCCACCTGGTTCGTGGCAAGGGAAAACTCGCGCCCGATCACGCTCCAGATCTGCACGTCAATCTTGGGACCGTAGAACGCGGCTTCGTCCTCGACCTCCACAAAGGGGATGTTCCCGTTCAGCATCGCGCGGCGGACCATCTCCTCCGTCTTCAACCACAGGCGTTCGTTGTCCACGTACTTCTTGCCAAGTCCCGCCTTGCTGTGTTTCGAGAAACGCATCACGTATTTCTCGATGCCGAACAATTCGAAGTACTTGAGGTACAGGTCAACCACGCCGAGGAATTCCTGCTCGAACTGATCCTCCGTGACGTACATGTGGGCGTCGTTCATCTGCATCGAGCGCACGCGCATCAAGCCGAATAACTCGCCGGATTTTTCGTAGCGATAACACGTGCCATATTCCGCCAGGCGGATCGGCAGGTCACGATACGAGCGCAGTTTCGAGCCGAAGATCTTGTGGTGCATCGGGCAGTTCATCGGTTTGACGTAATACTTCACGCCCTCGAGTTCCATCGGCGGGTACATGCTCTCCGCGTAGTAGGGAAGATGCCCGGAGTGAACGAACAAGTCCTCCTTGGACAAGTTCGGCGTGCGGACTCGCAGATAACCTGCCTTCTCTTCCATTTCCTTGGCGAGTTTCTCCAGTTCCTCGATGATGATCCCGCCGTTCGGAAGCCAAAGCGGCAAGCCCGGACCCACTTCGTCATCGAAGATGAAAATCTCCAGTTCCCTGCCGAGTTTGCGATGGTCGCGCTTCTTCGCCTCCTCCAACATGCGGAGATGTTCCTTCAATTGCGCCGCGTTCTCCCATGCCGTACCGTAGATGCGTTGGAGCATCTTGTTATTCTCGTCCCCGCGCCAATACGCGCCGGCAACCGACATCAACTTGAACGCGTCCGGCTTGATCTCCTTCGTGTTCTCCACGTGCGGACCCCGGCACAAATCAACGAACGTATCGTGCTGGTAGATCGAGATCTCGGGTTTCTCCTGGAGCGGATTCCCGTATTCATCGAATCCGCCTTTTTCGAGTCCTTCGATCAACTCAAGTTTGTAGGGCTGATCCGCAAAGATCTTCTTTGCCTCTTCCGCGGAGAGAACCGTCTTTTTGAACTCATGTTTACCTTGGACGATCCGCCTCATCCGCTTTTCGATCTGTTCGAGATCCTCAGGCGTGAGGTTGCGAGGCAGGTCGAAGTCATAATAGAAACCGTTCTCGACGGGCGGACCGATCGTATATTTGGCTTCCGGGAACATCTCCAGCACAGCCTGCGCCATGACGTGCGCCGCCGAATGCCGAATCTTATAGAGATGGGACTCTTCGTATTTTTCCTGAATTTGTTGCGACATTTTTCGCTTCCTTTCTTGATCCCCTCTCCCTTTGGGAGAGGGCTAGGGTGAGGGCGGCGGAGGGCGAATTAAACAAAGAAACTCGCCCGAACACGGGGCGAGAATTCGATTCACGCGGTTCCACCCGATTTGTATTAGTTTTGTAGTTACTTAGTCTCATAGTTTGATAGTCATCCAACGAATTGACTCTCAAACTACCCAACTATCAAACTACAGAACCAACACATCTCTTCAGCCTCTAACGGAGCCATCCGTTTTCCTTACTAACTGACCACTGTTCACTGTTCACTGATTACTGAACACTGATCACTGTTCTGTTCCACGCTCGCGAGGGGTTTTCTGTGATTTTCCCTGGAAGAGATTCTCAATCAACGACCTCTTCTCCCTGTCAGGGACTTGACCACGTACTCGTCTCGGTCAATGCGTTTTACTGATAACTGCTTACAGGTCACTGAATACTGACCCAGTGGGCGAGATAGGGCTCGAACCTACGACCTCTGCTATGTCAAAGCAGTGCTCTAACCAACTGAGCTACCCGCCCGAAGGATTTGTATTATAACGAGGCGGAAGGGTTTTGGCAATGGCGCGCCAAGCGCGTAAACAAGCGGGTCGGCGACGAGGCGCGGATGCAGATCCTTCAAACGGAAGGAGAAGGTCGCCACGCGCTCCTCCAGGCGGCGGGAGTCGGTCAAGCCATAAAGCCGCAGACCGGGAACAGACTCGAGCGCGGAG
>JAANMU010002701.1_pt1 | contig 12705 bp, 9 predicted proteins | sample 7279701 | NCBI WGS metagenome assembly JAANMU01 (sample SAMN14094539, study PRJNA606508) | bioreactor metagenome | isolation source: A lab-scale SPAN reactor treating ammonium-rich wastewater day 57 | place: Ireland: Galway | collected 2017-03-13 | reverse complement strand
CGGGTACGGCGAGGTGGACGAAGAGGCCTTCATCGAGGCGCCGCGCAGCGAGTTTCCCGACGATATGCCGATCAAACCCGGCGTCGAAATGGAATTGACGGGTCCCGACGGGCATCCGATGTATGCCCGCATTGAACGCGTGGAAGGCGAGACGGTGACGCTCAACATGAACCATCCCCTCGCGGGCGCGGAACTGCACTTCGACGTGAAGGTGGTCGGACTGCGCGACGCGACGGAGGAGGAAATGGATCACGGTCACGCGCATGGGGCGCATCAACATTAAATCGCGAAAACCACGCGGAACTTGCGTCAGAGAACGCCGACGCGTTGTGACACAAGATGAAAAAAGCGGACGGATTAGACCCCGTCCGCTTTTGCTGTTAATTCGTCCGCGATGCGCGCCGCGATGCGCTCCACGATGAAGTCGGGGACGCCGTCCGCCGCGCGGGATTGCAGGCGCAGGTCAATCGGGTCGTTGACGTAGTCCACGACGAGCAGGCGGTCGTCCTCCGTCCACGCGATCTCGGTGGAGAACAGGTCGAGGCGGCAAATGGAGGCGATCTGCCGCGCAATTCCGCGCAGTCCGCCCTCGGCAGGGCAGTCACCCAGGACTGCCCCTGCCTGTCCGCCCACCACGTCGCCCTCGGCAGGGCAGTCACCCAGGACTGCCCCTACCTGTCCGCCCACCACGTCGCCCTCGGCAGGGCAGTCACCCAGGACTGCCCCTACCTGTCCGCCCACCGCGCCGCCCTCGGCAGGGCAGTCACCCAGGGTTGCCCCTACTGCCCCTACGCGGACGGGCGTGTAAACGTGCGTGGTCGTATCCCAAAAATTGACGAAAACCTCGCCGAGGCAATAGATGACGCGAAACCAGGCGGGCAATCCGTCCACGATCTTCGGCGTGACGTGTTCCTGCAGGAGATATTGCTGGTCGGGGAATTCCCGCCGCGCGGACTGCACCTGCTCGAGCGTCGATATTTCCACGACGACGCCCTCCCCTCCGCCGCCCAGCGCGGGTTTGACGGCGAACCGTCCATTGAACGGCGAAAGGTCAATGGGCGGCAGGTCGGGTTGGGCGGACAAGGGCGGCAGGATGGCGGTTTGCGGGACGGGGATGCCGCCCGCGAGGAAGGCGGCGTGCATGGCGGCTTTGTCGTAGGCGCGGTCGGCGAGCTCGCGCGGGTTGAGTCGACGCGCGCCGAGGAGTTTGGCGGCGTCCACGAGGGGCAGGTAGGAGGAGTCCGCTTCGGAGGCGCGGTCGAGGAAGAGACGGAAACCGGCCGAACGTTCAGAAAGAAGCGGGAGGAGTTCGCGCAGGTTGCGCGCGGAAACGTCCAGCAAAGTCCGTCCGCGCGCGGCGCAGGCCGAGTCGAGAATCCGCACGAAATCGGCGTCGTGTTCCCAGTTCCAGGCGAGGCAGAGGTCGTAAAGACGCACGACTGAGGTCTATTGGGAGCCTTTAAGGAAATAATCTAAGAATTGGAGGTAGACTTGTGTGACTTGCTTTCGGGTGGGATTGGGCGGTCCGCCAACCGCAATTAAATTATGACCGGCATTTGTAACGATTTGCAGGAAGGCAGGCACACCGGCCGACACCAGGCGATCGTACAACGCTTGAGACTGGCTAATCGGCACGACTGGATCCTGATCGCCCTGGATAATGAGAAATGGGGGGTCTCCCGCGGAAACATACGAGATGGGGCTGGCGTCTGCCAGCATGGTTTGATCGGGACTGACATTGGGGAAAAGTTGGTAGCCTCGTTTTTGAAGTTTTTCGTCATAGGTTACGTCGGTAAAGTCAGTTGGGCCAAACATTTCCACTACAGCCTGTACGCGGCTGGACTGTTCAAGATATTGTCCTATTTCCCACCCTGCGGTTTCATCGGCCAGTCCAACCAGCGAGGCGATATGCGCGCCGGCGCTTACGCCGAGAACGCCGATTTTATCGGGATTGATATTAAATTCTCGGGCGTGCGCTCTGAGAAAACGGACGGCGCATTTGGCGTCTTCGACCATGGCCGGAAACGGATATTCTGGAGCGAGACGGTAGTTAATGCTGGCGATGAAGTAGCCTGCGGCGGAAATGGTGGGGATCTCTTCCAATTGGAAGCCTACGGTTTTATCCCCCACCATCCAGGCGCCCCCATGGATGTAAAGGATGACCGGACTGGGTCCATTGGGCGCGGTTGAAAAGTAAATGTCCATTTTCAGGGGGATTGAATTCTTACAATAGACGATATTACGCTGGATCAGGCCCGGGACAATGGGTTTGGCAAGGACGGTAGGATAAGGAGTAGCGGTGGGAGTGGAAGTGGGAGCGGCCAGCGCTGTCTGAGTCGACGCGGCGTTGACGGTGGCAAACGCCTGCGTCATTGCAATATTGTAATCAACGGTGGGGACAGGCGTTCCTGCCTGCCCACAGGCAGCCAAGGCGATCAAGCCCGCCAGGATTACAAATGTGGTCTTGGTTTTCATTTAATCTCCTGATGGTAGACAAGGTTATTCTGGGATAATTCGCTCCGTCCCATTTCTGCAAGTATTATATCTTGGGCGCTGAAGTCCATCAATGCCGCCGTCCAGTCACGGCCAGGGGATTTCAGCCGGGCGGGTGTAGCCGTGCTTTTCCTGCACGAAGACGCGTCCATGCGAGGGGACGGCGCAGCCCGGCTCGTCAACAAACGTGACCGTTTCCCGGTTGGAGGCGATCGGGTCGAAGATGATCTGTCCGCCTTCGCAGCGCCAGGTCTCGATGATGTAGATGAACATATTCTCGTCTTCATAGTCGCCCGCGCTGACGGGGATTCCCAGCCAGACGACGGTGACTTTGTCCCCATCGCGCGCGGCGCTCAACACCGTCGTCGGCGGGTAGCGCGAGGTCTTGGGAATGTGAGCAGGTTCGGGATAAACGACCGGCAGGGTTTTAAAGTCGCCCTCGATGTCGAGAAATTTGACGTTGACCCAGCAGTTGTTCTTATCGCCTTTCACCCAAACCCAGTTGTTCCCGCCGGTCTGACCGACGAGCGTGAGATGAAGTCCCTGGCGGAAGGCGTCGAGATAAAGATACTCCGAGCCCGGTCCATAGCGGCAACTGAGCAGGTTGGTGTTAACGACGGCTTTCAGACTCTCGACGACGGGGATCGGCGAGGGCGTCTCGGTCGCGGACGCGGTGGGCGCGGGCGTGGGCGTCGCGGACGGGGCGGGCGTGTCGCTCGGAGGAAGGGGCGTCGGCGGGAGGTCCGTCGCGCCCGCGGACGGGACGGCGGTTGACGCGGGCGCGCAAGCCGTCAACGCGAGGCCAAACGCCAGTAAAACGGGGAAAGCGATCTTCGCAGGCATGAAGCAATTATAGTCTCATCCCGCTTTTGGCTCCTGGGCCGCGGCCGTCGGCAATCCGAAAGTTTACGGCAATCTCCCAATCGGGCGGATCTTTCCGCCGGCGATATGCTTTGCGGCGATATAGCCAAAAGTCATGGCGGGACCGATCGTGCTGCCCGCGCCGGGATAGGTGTTGCCCATCACCGAAGCGGAGGTGTTTCCCGCCGCGTACAAATTCGGAATCGGCGAGCCGTCCGCGCGCAGGACGCGGGCATATTCGTCAATCGCCAGTCCGCCTTTCGTGCCGAGGTCGCCTGGAACCATCTGCACGGCGTAGAAGGGCGGCTTCTCGATAGGCGCGAGACAGGGATTGGGCTTGATGGTCGGGTCGCCGTAGTAGCGGTCGTAGGCGCTGTCGCCGCGATGAAAGTCCTCGTCCCTGCCGTTTCGCGCGAACTGATTGAAGCGCGCCACCGTCTCGGCGAGATTCTTCGGGTCGAGCCCGCAGTTCTGCGCCAGTTCCTCCAGCGTGTCGCCGCGTTTGAAATATCCGCTCTCGAAATAGGATTTGGGAATCGGCTGCATCGGGAACAGCGTGCCGAAAATATATTTTCGGCGGAAGCGGCTGTCCATGATGAACGTGGCGGGGATGTGCGGGACCTCGACGCTGTTCTTCTCGTACATGGCGTGGACGACTTCGACGTACGAAGCCGCCTCATTCGTGAACCGCTTTCCCGCCGCGTTGACCATGATCCCGCCCGGGTACGAGCGGTCGCCGACGTGGAACATGACCGGCATGTTCGGCGGGACGGTCGAAGGGCCCCACCAGGCGTCGTCCATCAGGTCAATTTTCGCGCCGATCTTCATCCCCGCCTGGATCGAGTCGCCGGTGTTGCCCGGGCTGCCCGAACTCCACTCGTGGTTGACCGGCGCCTGCTGAAATTCTTCGCGCATCTGCTGATTGTGATCGAATCCGCCCGCCGCGAGGATCACGCCTTTGCTGGCGCGGATGCGAAACGGCTTGCCGTCTTTTTCCGCCACGACTCCAACAACCGCGCCGTCTTCGACGACCAGTTCCTTGAACGGAGTGTTCAGCCAGATCGGGACGCCTTCATCTTTGAGCGAGAGCCGCAAGCGCGCGACCAATGCCTGACCGAGCGCCAGAAGTTTCACGCCCGTCAGCATGTTGAAAAATGTCCGCACGCCTACTTTGAGCGCCACCCATTTCCCCGCCCAGGTGGAGGTGATCATCCCTATCTTGTTGTACTCGCTGGCGGTGAACGCCAGTCCCGCGGGGATTTTGATGCTCATCGGGCGCAGTTGCTTGAAGTCCGCGCCGAGTTTGCTCCCGTCGAAGGGAGAACCTTCGATGGCGCGCCCGTCCGCCGTGCCGCCGGGGCGTTCGGGATAGTAGTCCGCGTAGCCCACCGAGCGATGAAAGCGGACGTGAGAATTGCTCGATAGATACTTCACCATTTCAGGCGCGTTTTCGAGATAGGCGTCCTGTAACGCTTGCGGCGTGCGGTCTCCGACGGTGTTCTTTAAATACGTGCGCGCCTTTTCGAGTGAGTCGTCCAAGCCGTCCCGTTGCAAAAGGTAATTGTTCGGAATCCACAGCCCGCCGCCAGAGAGAGCCGTCGAGCCGCCGTAGTATTCCGTCTTCTCGATCATCAAAACGTCCAAGCCGGCCTGCTTCGCGGTCAGCGCGGCGGTCATCGCCCCGCCGCCCGAGCCGACGACGAGGACGTCGGTGGTGTGATCCCAGTTTGCCATGTTCATCTCCTTGAAGAAACTTTCGGGGATTTTACCCGCGCTGTCGAACTTATGGGCTTTTTCATTGGGGATATAATGGCGGATATTCGCCCACGGAGGAAACCTCATGCCTGAAGAATTCACGTTCGGCGGCGAGATCGTCTGGCGGCCGAGTCAGGAACACATCCAGCGCGCGCATTTGACCGCGTTCATGCGTCGGCACGGAATTGCGGATTTCGCCGAGTTGATGAAACGCTCCACCGAAGACGCGGCCTGGTTCACGGACGCGGCGTTGAAGTATCTCGACATCGAATTTTACGAGCCGTATTCGCAGGTGGTGGACTTGAGCGGCGGAATCCAATTGCCGAAGTGGTGCGTGGGGGGAGCGATGAACATCGTCCATAATTGTGTGGATAAGTGGCAGTTATCAGAGAGTAGAGAGCAGAGAGCAGTGGTATGGGAAGGCGAAGAGGGGACGACGAGGACGCTCGCGTATAGAGAACTCTACGAGCAAGTCAATCAGGCCGCGAACGCGCTCCGCTCGCTGGGACTCGGCAAAGGCGACGCGGTGGGACTCTTCATGCCGATGACGCCCGAAATTGTGGTGGCGCTGCTGGCGGTCGCGAAGATCGGCGGGATCATCCTGCCGCTGTTTTCGGGATACGGCGCGGGCGCGATCGTCAGCCGCATGGCCGACGCCGACGCGCAGGCCCTCTTCGCCGCGGACGGCGCGTTCCGACGCGGCAAGCCCGTCGAGATGAAGTCCGTCGCGGACGAGGCCGCCGCGCAGATCCCCACGTTGAAGCACATGATCGTTTTGAAGCGCACCGGGCAGGAAGTCCAGATGAAAGCGGGCCGCGATCACTGGTGGCACGAACTGGTCGCCGCGCAGCCAAAGGAAGCCGCGACCGAACGAACGTCCGCGGAGGACCCGCTGATGGTCATCTACACCTCGGGGACGACGGGACGCCCGAAAGGCGCGCTCCACACCCACTGCGGATTCCCCGTCAAAGCCGCGCAGGATATGGCTTTCGGGACGGACGTACATGCAGGGGATGTCATCTACTGGATGACCGACATGGGCTGGATGATGGGACCCTGGCTGGTCTTCGGCGCGCTGCTGCTCGGCGCGACGATGTTCCTCTACGACGGCGCGCCCGACTTCCCCGCGCCCGACCGCCTGTGGTCGCTGGTGGAGCGGCACAAGGTCGCGCAGCTGGGCGTCTCGCCAACGCTGATCCGCTCGCTCATCCCGCACGGAGACGAACAGCATCGCGGGCGCGATCTCTCCTCGCTGAAATGTTTCGCGTCCACCGGCGAGCCGTGGAACCCCGAGCCGTGGAAGTGGCTGTTCCACAGCGTCGGCGGGTCGCGGCTCCCCATCATCAACTATTCGGGCGGGACGGAAATTTCGGGCGGCATCGTGATGGGCAACCCGATCCTGCCACTCAAACCCTGCGCGTTCTCTGCGCCCTGCCCCGGCATGGCCGCCGACGTGTTCGACGAAAACGGGAATCCGATTCGCGGCGCGGTCGGCGAACTCGTCGTCAAAGCCCCGTGGATCGGGATGACGCGCGGCTTCTGGAAGGACCCGCAGCGTTACCTCGACGCGTACTGGGCGCGCTGGCCGAACGTCTGGGTGCACGGCGACTTCGCCGCGGTCGACGCGGACGGCTTGTGGTACATCCTCGGCCGCTCGGACGACACGATCAAGATCGCGGGCAAGCGGCTCGGTCCCGCCGAGGTCGAGTCGATCCTCGTGCGGCATCCGGCTGTGGTCGAGTCCGCCGCGATCGGCGTCCCGCACGAAGTGAAGGGAAGCGAACTGGTCGTCTTCGTCGTGTTGAAAAAGGGAGTCGAGGCGTCCGACGCGCTGCGCGCGGAACTGCGCGCCCTCGTGACCGACGAAGTGGGCAAGGCGCTCGCGCCCAAGTCCGTGCTGTTCGTCAGCGACCTGCCGAAGACGCGCAACGCAAAAGTGATGCGCCGCATGATCCGCGCCGCCTATCTGGGACAGGACCCCGGCGACGCTTCGACGCTGGTCAACCCCGAGGCTGTGGAAGAAGTGAGAAGGGCAAAATAATGGACATTGTTTTGGTTGGCATTCTCGCCGTCCTCGGCGGGATGACGGTCGCTTTGCAGGGACAATTCATGGGCGTCATGGACACAGCCATTGGGACGCGCGAGAGCATGTTCATCACCTACGCGGGCGGCGGACTGGTCATCACGCTCGTTACGCTGTTCCTGCGCGGCGGGAATCTGCGCGCCGCCGCGTCCGTCCCCTGGTACGTGCTCGCCACCGGCCTGCTCGGACTGGTCATCGTCGGCACAATCGGGTTCACCGTCCCGCGTCTCGGCCTGACGACCGCGCTGGTCCTCGTCATCGCGGGACAATTCCTGACCTCCCTGCTGATCGAACGCTTCGGCTGGTTCGGCGCGCTCCCGCGTCCCTTCGAGTGGACGCGCCTGCTCGGAGTGGCGTTCCTGCTCCTCGGCGTCTGGCTGACGACGCGCAAGTGAATCGGTCGGCGCAACCGCCGAGCCGCAATATTAATCCAAACTAAAAGCGCCGCTTTTCCTACGTGTATAATTCTCCGCGCGGCAGGCTGGAACTCTCCTGCCGCAGGAGCAATGAATGAAAAACAGGCAAGTCGTTTCCGCGCTCGGGCTGGCGTTGACCGTCCTGTTCGCGGCCTGCGCGCCGAAGGCCACGTCCGAGCCGCCGACTCCAACGCTCGTCCCCGTCGTCGTTGACACAGAGACTCCCACCCTCGTCCCGGTCGCCCTCAGCGGCCCGAGCGCGGGGACCTTCCTTTCGTGGATGGACGGCAGTACGCTCGCCTACGTCCCCGCGGGGCAGGCCGTCATCGGCGCGAACGGCGCGGACAATCCCGCCCATTCCGTCAGCCTCTCCGCGTACTGGATCACGCGCACCAAGATCACCAACCGCATGTACTCCATCTGCGTGGGCGTGGGCGTCTGCTCGCCGCCCGCCTCCGCCGGCGGCACGGTCTACACCAACCCCGTCTACGCCGACAACCCGGTCGTCGGCGTGAACTGGGAGCAAGCCAGCGCCTACTGCACCTGGGCTGGCGGACGCCTCCCCACCGAAGCCGAATGGGAGAAAGCCGCCCGCGGCCCCGGCGGACAGACCTATCCCTGGGGCGAACAGCCGCCCACCTGCGGCCTGCTCAACTTCAACAACTGCGTCCGAGGCACCACCAGCGTCGTCGCGTACGGCGACAGCGCCAGCCCCTATCTCGCGCTCGACATGGCCGGAAACGCCTTCGAATGGACGCGGGACTGGTACGACCCCGCCTACTACGCCGCCGGTCCGATTCAGGACCCGCCCGGGCCGGAGAACGGCGTCTCGCGCGTCATCCGCGGGAGCGGGTTCGAGAGCGACCCGTCGCAGATCGCCTCCGCCATCCGGCGTCCGGCCAGCCCCGACTATTCCAGCCGCGACCTCGGCTTCCGCTGCGTCGTCCAGCAGCCGATCAACTTCCCGCCCTACTGCCAGACCAGCCCCTACCTGCCGGTCACGGAATTCCCGACCCCGGCCGCCAGCGATTGCGCCGCGCCGGTCGCGCAGCGCCTCGGCCCGTCCTGCAAGGGCAAAGTTGCCTCCAACACCATCCTCCTGCCGCGCGGCTCCACCTACACCGTCCGCACAGACGGGTACACCTGCGAAAGCGCCCTCGTAGGCGACCAGCTTCAGGTGACCTGCTACGGGCCCGATTCTACCAGCGGGACGCTCGAAGTCTGCAACTCGACCTGCGCCGCCGTCCCAACTCCCTCGTGGAGCGGCAACGCGGTCTGCGACCCCGGCTACGCCTACGACCCGGCCACGCGGCAGTGCCTCTATGCCCCGGTCGCGTCCCAGCCCGGACCGCAGGGCTGTCCGCCGGGCTACGCGCTCGATTCCACGGGACAGACCTGCCGCCCCACCCTCGGCCTCGACAATCAATGTCCGCTCGGCCAGTATTACGACGCGGCCTTCGCGGGCTGCGTCCCCGCCAACGGGCAGGCGGACTGCAACCTCTTCGGCCTCAACCTGTCCTCGCAGACCGCCTCCTGCTATCCGGGCTGCCCCGCGGGCTTCGCCTTCAACTCGGCTTCGCAATGCTGCCAGGCGCCTGCCGTCGGCCTCTATCCCGACTGCCAGGCGGGATACGCCTACGATCCGGCCCTCGGCGGATGCGCGCCGCGCCTCCCGACCGTCAGCGAAAGCGCCGGCTGCGCCTTCGTCTCTGTGGACATGCTCCAATGCGCGCCTCTCTATGACTGCGGCCAGCACACCACCGAGGTGGACTGCATCCACAACAAACAAAACGGCTGCGTCTGGAACGAAAAAGCCAGCGCCTGTGAATTGAAAAAATAGCGGCGACATTCAAAAGCCCCGTCCTTTTCGCAGGACGGGGCTTTCTGTTATAAATTTCAGACTATAATCGCCGCACACCAAAACTCAACGCATCCAAAGAGGAAAGAACATGAGAAAAATAGTTGCGGCAGGGCTGGTTTTGACTTTCCTGTTGTCGGGCTGCATCACCGTCTTCGAGCCGGTGGATACGCCCACCCCGCCTCCCACGCCCATCTTCACGTCCACGGTATACGTCCCCACCAGCGAACCCACGCAGACGGAAATCCCCTTTGCCCCGACCTGCGGCTCCGATCCGCTGACGGAAGCCTGCTCCACGCCCACGGTCGGCGCGCTCAGCCGGTCCTGTATCAAAAAAGTCCCGTATATTTTGCTGGGAATTCCCCCCGGCTCCACCTTCGAGACGCTGGACCCCGGCCTGACCTGCAAGGATGAAAAAGTGCGCGGCGGGGTACAGCAATACAGTTGCAGCGGACAGCAACTCTACTCTTACCGCGTGAAAGTCTGCAATCCGGGCTGCGCCGCCGCGCTGACGGCGGACGAGCTGAAATGCCCGCCAGGAGACGGATTCAGCGAGTCGGGCGCGTGCTGCTGGCCGCTCCCCTCCCAGGACGATGGCTGCGTGACCTACAAAGTGGACGTCGGCGGCTGTCCGTAAGAAGAGACAGAATCAAAAAGCGGCTGGAGTACTCCAGCCGCTTTTTCGATCATGAAATTCCGCGAAGCGGTTTAGAACAGCCCAACCACCTTGCCGGTCTTCAAGTCCACGTCTACATCGTAGAAGACGGGACGCGTCGGCAGGCCGGGCATGGTGCGCATCGTGCCGAGCAGCGGATAGATGAATCCCGCGCCCACGGACGCGCGGATGTCGCTGATGGTGATGCGGAAACCGCGCGGCGCGCCTTTGACGGCCGCCTGGTCGGTGAAGGACAAGTGAGTCTTCGCCATGCAGATCGGCAGGCCGGAGAAACCGAGTTTGGTGAACCGCTCGATCTTGGCCTCCACTTCGGGGGTGTAGTCCACGCCGTCGGCGCGGTAGATTTCCCTGGCGATGGTCTCGATTTTTTCCTTGATGGACATCTCCAGCGGATAGAGGAACCGGAAGTCGCTGGACATTTCGCAGGCCTTGACGACCGCCTCGGCCAGTTTGACCGCGCCCTTGCCGCCCTCCATCCAGTGCCGCGACTCGACCGCGTCCACCGCGCCGGCCGCGAGCGCGGCCTGGCGGACCATCTCCACTTCCGCGGGCGTGTCGGCAGCGAACGAGTTGACCGCCACCACCACGTTCACGCCGTACTTGAGCGCGTTCTCGATGTGCTGAGTCAGGTTGGGCAGGCCCTTCTCGAGCAGTTCGAGATTCTCGTCGATATATTCGGGCGGCAGCGGTTTGCCAGCCACCACCTTCGGGCCGCCGCCGTGCATCTTGAGGGCGCGGATCGTGGCGACCAGCACCACTACATGCGGGATCAGGCCGGAGTAGCGGCACTTGATGTCCATGAATTTTTCCATGCCGATGTCCGCGCCGAAGCCCGATTCGGTCAGGACGTAATCCGCCAGTTTGAGCGCGATCTTGTCGGCGATAATGGAACTGTTGCCGTGCGCGATGTTGGCGAACGGTCCCGCGTGGACGATGGCGGGCGTGCCCTCGAGGGTCTGCATCAGGTTCGGCTTGATGGCGTCCTTCATCAGCACGGTCAGCGCGCCGGCCACCCCGAGATCCTCGGCAGTGACGGCTTCGCCGCGCATGTTGACCGCGACCACCATCCGCCCGAGCCGCTCGCGCATATCTTCGAGGCCGGTCGTCAGCGCCAGGATCGCCATGATCTCCGAAGCGACCGTGATGTCGTAGCCGGACTTATGCTCGTGACCGGCTTCGTCCTTGCCGAGGCCGACCATGACCTCGCGCAGGAAGCGGTCGTTCACGTCAATAACGCGCCGCCACTGGATCCCGTTCGGGTCGATGTCGAGACGGGCGAAGCGGGCGCGTTCTTCGGGCGTCAGTTCGTTCGGATCGGTCTTGTCAATCCCAAGTTTCTTGAGCCGGCGCAGCATCGAAGGCGAGAATTTGCGCCTGCCCTTCTTATCGGGCGGGCAAAGCGCGTCGAAGAGTTTGTTGTCGTCGGGCGTTTCTTTTTCGTGCAACATGCGCGCGTCCAGCGCGGCGGCGCACAGGTTGTGCGCGGCGGTGATGGCGTGGATGTCGCCGGTGAGATGGAGGTTGAAATCCTCCATCGGAATGATCTGGCTGTAGCCGCCGCCGGCCGCGCCGCCCTTGATGCCGAAGGTCGGTCCCTGCGAGGGCTGGCGGATGACGGTCATCACGCGCTTGCCGAGATGCGCGCCCAGCGCCTGCGACACGCCGACCGTGGTGGTGGTCTTGCCTTCGCCGAGCGGGGTGGGCGTGATGGCGGTCACGTCAATATATTTGCCGTCCGGCCGTTTTCCGATGCGCTCCAGAATCTCGAGTTTGATCTTGGCTTTGTGCGGACCGAAGAGTTCCAGCTCGCTCTCTTTAATTCCCAGTTCCTTCGCGATCTGCAAAATCGGCTTAAGTTTGCCTGCCTGCGCGATCTCGATGTCCGAAGGCACGGGGTCGAGCAGTTTTAATTTAGTGGGAGCGTAGGGGAATTTTTTGACGGCGGGTTTTCTGGCCGTTGTTTTCTTCTTGACTGCCTTTTTTACTGCGACTTTCTTTGCGGGTTTCTTTGCTTTCAGGGTTGCCATGTGATCTCCTTGCTTGAATAAGCGGGTAGTTTCCCCAATATTAACGAAAAAATTCACAAAACACAATGGATTTCCGTCACTATTTTGTCATTTACGCCCCCAATTCAGTCCCCACCGCCTCCCCAGCCAGGGCGCGGGGCAGGTTTCCCGCCTCTTCCGCCGAGAAGATGCGCGCCGTCAGCCCGGGAATTTCGCGGATCAACTCGAACATCAGGCCGACTTTGGCGGACATCCCGCCGGTCACGTCCACGCTGGAGGAGGCCCCGATCTCCGCCCGCATCGCTTCATACGACTGGAGGCTGATCCGGCTTACGAGACGCGTCCGCGCCGGGAAGTCCTCCCAGACGCCGGCCTCCAGCCCCGCCAGCAGGATGCGTCCCGGGCGAAGTTCCCGCGCGAGGTGGGCAAACAGGTCCTCGGTCGAAAGGATCGTGCCGCCGCGCGCCTCGTCGAAGATCACGTCGCCATAGACGACCGGGACGAGGCCCGCCTCCAGCGCGGCGCGCAGCGGAGTCAAGTCCCAGCGGGCGACGCGC
>JAANMU010002700.1_pt1 | contig 12705 bp, 15 predicted proteins | sample 7279701 | NCBI WGS metagenome assembly JAANMU01 (sample SAMN14094539, study PRJNA606508) | bioreactor metagenome | isolation source: A lab-scale SPAN reactor treating ammonium-rich wastewater day 57 | place: Ireland: Galway | collected 2017-03-13 | reverse complement strand
CGCCGTCGCCTCGTAGGCGCTGCTGCCGGTGGTGCCGATGTGGTGGGTGAAGTGGATGCGGTAGCCGCACAGGTTGAACCACATGAGCCAGCGTGCGTAGCGGTTGTGCTCGTCGCGCGTCGCGCCGAGCCGCTTCGCCAGTTGCTCCTCGTACTGGCCGGACTTGCCGACGTGCGCCTCGGTGCCGCGGATGTGGTAGTACCCGGCGCACTTGGGGTGGTTGACGATGGGCGAGAGAATCGCCGTCGCCATGTCCACCTGGTCTTCGATGTTCTGGCTGACCTGCGTGACGCTGCCGTGGTGTGTGCCGTCGATGGCATCGCCATTGACCACCAGATGCCACGGTTCGCCGTAGGTGACGCGCGGCACAAACTCGTGGTGGAAGTGGTCCCACAGGTCGCAGAGTTTCGTCTGCAGGACGCTGGGGCGGTAGTGGCCTCCGTCGTCCAGGTCGATGCCGTCGCGCGGGCAGATGGCGACCCGGCACCCGGCGTGCAGGTCGCTCACGACCACAATGTTCCTCACTCGCCTGTCAGTCATGCGTCCTCCTTACGCTGGCGGTTGGCGATCTCGTCGGGCACCGGATCGGTCATGGGCGAATCGCCGGACCATCGCCTCGGGGCGTCGGTGTCGAACGCCAATGCGTCGAACGTCACGCGAACGCCGCGCGGGATGCGCAGAACGCCGAATCGGTGCGGAACCGGCCTCTTGGGTCTTCGCTTGCGCATGGTGCATCCTCACGGCAGAATCGGCGTGGCATTTCGCCACGGCACGGGTTCCATCTTCGTCGTCGGCCCGGCGGTCGCGGGCGGGTTCTGCTTGGCGCGCAGGGCGAGTTGCTGTTCCAGCGTGTGCCGGACAGGGCCGATGATGCGCTCCACTTCGTCGTCGCTGCGGACGCGCGCTCGCTGCGTGATGGCGCGGAAGTTCTCGATGGACTCTCGCTCGGAGTACCAGCGGCTCCACGTCTTCGCGTCGCGGTACACGTCGCGCAGGAACGGCTCGTAGCGCTCTTCGTAGACGCCGTCCTCGAAGACGGTGCTGCAGAACACGACGGCGTTGTATCCGCGCGGCCAGCCGGAATGATCGTGGAAGCCGGTGGTGCGGCGGAAGCGATGGGCAATGATGAGCCGGTTGATGCGGCGCACCTCGAAGCCGAGTTGCCACGCGCGCAGCGACAGGTCTTGCTCGTCCATGCCCCACCCGTGGAAGTTGGGGTTGAGGCCGTGGAGCGCCTGCCAGATTCGCCGCGGAATGAAGTAGGCCGCGCCGAGCAGGCATGGCACGGTGTCGATCGCGTCGGCCAGGCCGGGTTCCAGCCAGACCGGGTCGGGCTGGACAAACTCGGTCTTGAAGCCCGCACCGGCCGCATGGAAGGTGCTCGTCCAGTTCGTTGAGAAGTCCGCGCACGCGGCGCAGAAGATGGCGTTGGGGTGCTTGCGGACGGCGTCCTCGGCCGCCTCCAGCCACCAGTGCGGCATTCGCATGTGGCTGTCGAGGATGGCGATGAGGTCGGTGTCGGCGGACTGGCTGACGCCGTAGTTGCGCGACGCGGCGCACCCGCGCCGGCTTGGCGTCTTCGCCACGCGGACAATGCCCTGCCACGGCGGGCCGTCGAACCGCGGCGCAATGGGAGTGTCGCTGCCGTCGTCCACCACGATCACTTCGTCGGGACGGACGGATCCGCCGATGGCATCCATCACCGTGCCTTCGAGGTCGATGCCCTCGTTGAAGGCGGTGATGATGACGGATGTGCTCACGCCGTCTCCGTCCCCACGAGCACCCCTTCGGCCCAGTGCGAGTTGTCGCTGTCGAGTGTGATGGCGACGCTGGGCACGAATCCGTCGATGCGCTCGATGGTCTCAATGGCCTCGGAGCCGCGCTGGCGGATGAGGTGGTCGCCGACGGCGAGCGACTGCGCCTCGACCCATCCATCGCGGCCGGAGACGGCGAACGGGTGGTCGGCGGTGGCGCGGATGCGGCCGTTGATGAGGAAGGAGTATGGGTGGAGTTGGTGCCGGATCGTCCGCACCTGATCGAAGCCGTGGCTGGTGCGGACGCCGTCGCCCACGCGGAGTTCTTCGATCCGCTTGAGGCTGCCGTTGCGCATCTCCACCATCGTGCCGTAGCACAGGCACAGCGGAGTCACGTGCGTTGAAGTCGCCGTGAGGTCAGGCGGCGTGGTGGTCGGGGTGGTCGTCGGCGTGGTGGTGCCGGACGTAGTTGGCGACGTCGCCGTGAGGTCAGGCGGCGTGGTCGTGGGCGTCGTGGTCGGCGTCGTCGTGGTGGTTGTCGAGGTCGTGGTCGAGGCGCCGCAGGTGCAAGAGTCGGCGCGGCCTTCGATGGCGAACCGCTCGATGATGTACTGGCTCGCGGACTCCACCAGCATGTAGACGAAGTCGTCGAGGACCGCCACGTCGCAGATGCGGTAGGACGAATCGAAGGTGTACTTGGTCCACGCCGACTGCCGGCGCTGGTCGTCCTCGCCCTCGGCGCGGTGCTGCTGGTAGACGTAGAGCACGTTGCTGTTCACGGGCAGGATGAGCACGGTGCCGGTGCCGTTGTGGACGCGCACGGTCTGGATGGTGGTCGGCAGCAGCCCTTCAACGTGGAGCGACACGTCGATCCCGCGCGACTGGGCGCGCAGGTCGTCGTAGGCCAGTTCGATGAGTTGGGTGTCCGTCTCGTCGGCGGAGACGAAGTAGACGCGGCCCTCCATCTCCTCGGGGTGGACGCTGAGCGTGCGGTGTTTCGAGACCGGCTTGACCTGCACCGTCGATTGGGTGAAACCGTCGGCGCTGCCTTCGATCTGGAACTGGCGCGCCGCCTTCGTGAAGACGAGAATCGAATCGCGGTAGGGAAGGGCGAAGTCGATGAGCGTCACCTGGTCGGACGACAGGCGGACCACGATGGGGTCGCTGTCGATGATCGACGATGCGTTCTCGATGAAGACGTTGTTGTAGTCGCCCGCCTGCGAAGTGAATGCCCACTCGCCCGCGAAGAACCACCGGCGGTTGTCCTTGAAGATCATGTCGGCGATGGTGTCGCCGTCGGTCATGGGCGTCGGCGCCGGGTTGGTGCTGGCGCTGCCGCTGGTGCGGCTGTTCCACGATTGGATGTCAACGTCGAACTCGACTGGCGGCCCGAGCGCCGTGCGGACGATCTCGATGGGGAGCGTGTCCGGGTCGGGGATGGCCGACACGCTCCCGGGCGCGGCCACGGGCGTCCAGCGCCCGTCGATTTCGAGTTCCTGCAGCGCCGTGCCCGAGCCGTCGGTGGTGGTGCCCGATGAGTAGTGGAAGGGGCGGTCGCTCGACGCCGAGAGGTCGTACCCGGCCGACGGCGCGGTGATGCCGCGCACCTTCGACCCGGTTCCGAACGTCTCGGTGATGATCTCGAACTTGCCCTGGTTCGTGCCGGTGGACTGGTAGTTGAGGCAGGCGTCCGTCGCGCCGGCGCCGCGGAGCGAAGTCTGGAGCCGGAGCGCGACCGCGTACATGTCGTCGGCCTGAGTGGTGTTGAAGTTCTCCGTGACTTCGTACACCTTGCTGATGCCGTCGCACGCGACGGTGCCGTCGCCGTGCCCGGTGCCGATCACGATGTTGTCGTTGTCGGTCTTGCTCGTGACGGAGTACCAGCCGCTCGGGATGCCGCCGCCGCCGTTGGTGATTTCGATTTCGTCGCCGGATTCCCATGTGTAGTTGGCGAATCCGCCGGTCTTGTTGATGTTGCCGGTGGCCGACGTGTATGCCGCGCCGGTGATGTCGAGGTCTTGTCGCTGGAGCCGGACCTTGAATCCGCACGGGTTGTACGTCGCCTCGTTCCACCGCGCCCACGGCACGCGCCAGTATTGCGGGTTGGACTTCTCCCAGCGGCCGAATCCGGTGATGTTGGCGAACTGGAAGTAGCCCGCGGGCACGGTCGCGGTGTCGGCGAGCGCCTGGTGGTAGGTCTGCGCCGCCGGGCAGTACGACGTCATCACGTCGTAGTCCTGGTGCTGCGCCGTGACGGTGTAGTTGTTGGACTCGTTGCCGACCACCATCGCCATGAGACGGTTCACCAGTTCGGTGTGGTCGGCGATGGTGACGAGTTGCATGTCGTCGGCGTCGGCGTTGCCCGAGTCGATGTACGCCTGCGCCTCGGCCGTGATGGTGACGGTGCAGGCCGTCCCGTCCGCCTCGAAGATTTTGAGAATGGAGTCGCCGTAGATGGCGACATACTTCTCCGACTCGTCGCGGACGATGGGGTGGAGTCGGTACGTCGCCGCCGCGCTCAGGCCGGTGACTTTGGCGATGTACTCGGTGCCGGGCCGCTTGTGGACGCCGTCCTTGACGCTGAATCGCACGTTGTTCGCGTCGGCGACCTGGTTCGGGAACCGCAGGTGCGGGGGCTGCTTGCTGATGCCGCCGTAGAGCAGCGGAACGTCAGGCGTGCGCGGTTCTGGCATGGATTACCCGGCCGGGTAGGTGTAGCGACGCCCCTTCACGTCGCGGCTGTGGCTGGACTTGAGCATGTTGGTGCGGCGCAGGTCGTTGTCTTCCTGCAGGGCGGCGATCCGCGCCCTCGCCTCACGGCGAAGCGTCTTGGCGCTGCTCTCGCCCTTCTTGAACTCCTCGAACTCGACGGCCGCGAAGCGGGTGATGTACTCGGCCAGCGCCTCGGTCAGGTCGGTGAAGAACAGGTTGCGCACCACGTCGAGGTAGATGGTGTCGCTGAACTCCGCCTCCTGGTTGGTCTCGTCGTACAGGAACTCGCCGCGAACGACGATGGTGCGGGTTTCCTTCTCGGCCGGCGACGCCTTGAGCCACGCCGGGTTCACGACGTAGGTATTCTCGGTCACGGTGTCCAGCCCGGCGCCGGTGCGGGTGGCGCCCGTGACGCCCCCGGTGAGGGTCTGGCCGCCGGTGAACGTGCCGCTCTTGCTGACGATGTGCATGACGTTGTTGGAGTCGATGCGCTTGAACACGCCGGTCGCGCCGGACGTGGATTCGGTGACGAGTTCGTCGTAGAGGAACGTTCCGGCCCCGCCGGACACTTCGATGAGCGTGTCCGGCAGTTCCATCGCGTAGTTGCGGGTGGTGTTGGTCATCCATCCCCGCTTTTGCACGTCCTCGTTCGCGTCGTCCAGGAAGTCCTCGGCCTCCGCCTCGATGCTTGTGCCGCCGGTGTCGAGGGCGGACACCTTTGGCTCCCCGAGCGCGCGGAGAATCTTGTTCACGGCGTCGAGTTTGGTCATTTGGCCGCCTTGATGGTGTCGAGCAGGTCTTCAAGCATTCCGCGCTGAGCGTGGGCGTTGCCGCCGCACGTCAGCGCAGTGTGGGTTTCGTCGTTCTCGTCGCGGAAGGTGGCGACGATGATGTAGGAGTCGAAGTGCGGATGGAGTACGCGCCGGCAGCGGCGCACGAGCACCGCGCGGTACTCGTCCCCGTGGAGATTGGCGCGTGCTCCGCGTCTCAATCCACTCGCTCCAGAATCACCGTCGGGATGTGCGCCGCCTTGATGTCCAGCGACTCCGTGAACCACCAGCACATCGCGCACGGCTTGCCGTCGCGCTCTGTGACGCCGCTGACGATCATGTCAGGGCAGGTGCTGTGGTAGTTGCGGAAGGAAACGCGGTCGCCGACCTTGATGTCGTCGTTCTCAATCTCGCTCATGTGGCCTCCTCTTGGGGTGTGGGGGGGAATAGCGGGAGCAGGAGTTGAACCTGCGTGGTCGAGGTTATGGGCCTCGCTTGGCCTCCGGGCCTCCCCGCAATGGTCAGAGCAGTGTGGCCGCGGCCGCGACGGATCGCAGAGCGCCGAGCACGGCTTCGTACATGGCCTGGTCGCTGAGTTTCAGCGCCTCGAAGTTCGCGTCGCGCCCGAACGTGCGCAGGCGGAACTCGATGATCTTGAGGTGCCTTTCGTCGCTCGTGGCGATGAACTCGGCGGCGGCCGGGGTCAGTTCGTCGAGCAGCGCGGCGAGTTCCTGCGCCTGCGCCGCCGGCAGGTTCTTGATCTGCGCCAGCGTGGCTTTGAGGGCGTCCCACTGCGGCTGCAGGAGTTTGGTGGCTTCGATGCTGTTCACTTCTCACTCCACTTCTCGACGGCGGCGACGTGCTCGTTGCACGCGGCCTCGACGTTGGCCTTCTGCGCCGGAGTCTTGTCGGGGTTGCCGGCGTAGCCGTCGCGGAGTTCCGGCAGGACGGCGGCGTTGAAGTCGCGCACCTGCTGGACGTAGAGGGCGTTCACGCTGCCCGAGCACCCAGACAGAATGAAGACGGCGGCACAGAGAATGACGGTGACAATGATGGCGACGATTGCTTCGCGTTTCCAGGTTCGACTCACGATGGGCCTCCTTGTGGGCGATCGGGTTTGAGACACTCCTTAAGTTCGTCGATGGCGCCGTGGAGTTCGGTCGCCACCCGTTCGCGGCTCTCCCGCTCGCGGTCGAGCGCTGCGGTGAAGCCGGCGGTGATTTCCTTGATGTCCTGCCGATGCTCGCGGTGGACTGATGGGAGGTAGCGGACGATGAGGAACAGCGTGATGCCCGCGAGCACGCCGGTCGGCCCGTAGGTCTTGAAGACGCTCTCCCACATGTCCGGCTCGATGGGGGCGACGGTGAGCAGAGTCAGGATCATGGACGCGCTCCGAGCCACGCCTGTCGGCGCGAGGCGACTGTGAAGCGACCGTGGTAACTCATGGAGCGAGGCGTCAGCACGGTCGGGAACTGAATCTCGTCCACAATGTCCTGAGCGAGCAACTGGCTGAACGCCAGCCGCGGGTGAATGCCGTCGGTGGTGAAGTTCGTCGTGTCCGCGACCTGCGCCTCGGTGTACTTGTCGTAGCGGTTCTCGAAGGCACAGGTGGTCTTGTTCGCCTCGGCCACGTTGAAGGCGCCGTCGCGCTTCTCAGCGAGGTGCGCGCTGCCGGTGTTGTACGGCGCGCAGAGAATGAACAGGGGCGTCACGCCCGCGGGCGTCGCGGCGATGCAGCGCGTCATGAGCGCGGCCAGATTGGTCTCGTAGTCGCCCTGGCTCATGGCGGCGTTGTTCTGGCCGAAGTCCACGATGTAGATGACGTAGGACGCGGTGGACGGGACCGTGAGCGCCATGTACGCCGCGAAGTTCGCGTCGCTCATGTACGCCTCGTCAAGGAAGTCCTCAATGCCGGCGCCGCCGACGGCGAGGTAGTCCATCGACAGCCCGGGGTTCGTGGGGTCGAAGATGACGCCGCCGACGAAGTATCCGTACTGCCCGGTGCGGTCGGCGGTGGTGGCCGTTTCGATGCGGGCCTTGCACGGCACCCCGGCGCCGTTGTCGATCGCCACGCTTTGAGCCGTGAATCCCTCGGCCCCGAGACTGATGGTGGAGCCGGTGCCGACGACGGTGGTGTTGCGGTAGGTGCGGACTCGAACGCTGGTGAACGTGCCGCCGTAGGTGATGCCGCGGCCCGTCAGGGCGCGGCCGGTGGTCCAGTCGCCGCCGCCAAAGAGCGTCTGATTCTCCATGTCGGAGCGGCAGATGGTCGTGTTGAGGTTGATGGAGCCGGTGCCCTGCTGGTAGCGTCGCGGCTTGAACAGGACGCCTGTGCCGAACCCGTTGTGGTCAACGGTGGCGGTGGCGACGTCGGACACGTCGCGCGTTGCGCCGCTGGTGCCGCCGGTGATGCCGCCGGATCCGTTGAACGGCGTCGATTCGCCCTGGTTCCACACCTTGACGATTCCGCCGGACTCGCTGAGGAAGATTCCGCTGGCGCCGCTGCCTGCCTGCGTGACCGTCTCGCCGAAGGTGAACGTGCCGGCTCCGCCGCTGGCCGTCAGGTCTTGCCCTGGCTTGCTGTCCAGCAGCGCCGAGACCTGCCCGCCGGTTCCTGCCCACGTGCGTGAGTGCGAGTCGGTGACGCCGCTGCTGGCGTTGGCGACGATGCCGCGCCACGGGATCGTCTCGTCGGCGACGCCGAACTCGCGCATGAATCCGGACGGGAAGCGCTGCGTGTTGTCACCGTAGGTCTTGGAGTCGCCGACGAGAACCAGGTGGACGCCCTGGCCCGAGCCGTATCGCAGGAGAGACGCGATGCGCGAAGTGTCGTAGAAGCCGCTCGTGGCTGGCGTGGGCATCAGTTCCTCGCGTCCATGATGTACTCGGTGTCGTCGGGCAACAGGTCGATCATCGCCTGCTGCCACTCCGCCTTGTTCATGGCGTCGGGCGCAGGCTCCAGCAGCGCGAACTTCCGACCCTTGATCTCGTGGTCGTAGAGGTGAATGTCCGGGTTGAGGCGTCCGCGCTCCTCCCACAGCGATCCGATGCGCGGGTCGTTGAGGTGCGCGAACTCGGGCGCGCGGCGGCGTCGGCCCTCGATGATGGGCGAGTGGCCCGTGAGCACCTTGATCTTGCGGAGTTCGCTGAGCCGGTCGGCCGGCAACTCGGCGCAGTGGTCGAGGCTGAGCGTCGCGCCGCGGTAGATGGCGGTGTTCGTCCAGAACCACCGGCGGTAGGCCGCCTCGTTCGTCGCGCGAAGGTGATTGCCCCACGGGTCGTCGGCGAGCGATCCGACGTGGCAGTAGACGGGGCAGATTCCCGCCAGAAACTCGATGAACGCTGGCAGCGTTTCGCACAGCGACTGCACGCGAGCGTCCGGGTGGCGCAGGCAGCCGGTAACTCGATTGAACTCGCCAGGGGCCGTCTGCATCCGACTGTCCACGGCGCCGTACTCGATGATGCGCGGATCAGTCTCGTCGCGCCCGAGCGGGCAGCGCAGGAACACGCCGCTGATGCGGTCGAGCACGGGCACGATGCGGCGCTCGTAGAGATAGAACCAGCCGTGCGTGAGAATCCAGTCCGCGATGCGTCGCGGCCCTTCGCCGCTGCCGCCGATGAGGATGTAGTGGATCGGCTTGCGAGCCATCAGATGATCCGCGCCTGAATGGCGTTGGCAGTGACGGCGCCGGCGGCGGCGGACAGCGGGGTCTCGACGCCGAACAGAAACTCGTCGAAGCCATCGCAGTCCCATGAGTGGGCGTCGAGGTCGGGCGTGGTGTAGAGGCTCGCACCGATCGCCACGTCGTTCGTCTGGTCGATGGTGAGCGTGACGCTGATGTCGCCCGCCTTGTTGCGGAGCGGCTGCCAGACTTGCTCCGTTTCGCCCGTGAGCGCCTTCTTGCGCCCGAACAGTTTGACGATGGGGCTGACCGGCGTGGTGAGGCCGGACGGGTAGCGGAGCCGGGCGCGGATGATGGTGCCCATGTCGCGCAGGCGAGTGAACAGGCGCGTCCCCGTCTCCAGCGCGGTCGGGTCGGTGATGGGGTCGGCATCTTGGTTGTCCACGAGATTGACGTTCCGCTCCTGCCAGGCGCAGGACAGGCTGCAGGGGTAGACGATCTTCCCTTCGCCAGCATTGGGGTTGAGGGCGATGCTCATGGTGCGGTCAATCTCCGATGAAAGTTGAAACAGCGACGCCGACCTTTCGGCCGGCGTGCTGCGCGGAGTGAGGAGGAGGCCGCAGGTGGGCGGTGGGCCTGCTCTGAATCACTCGGTCAATGGGTTACGGACGGGTGCCCTGGAACACTCGCCACTCGATGTCGTTGGTGACGCTGTCGGTGCCCTCGGCCTGGCAGACGAACGAGGGGTAGAGGATGGTGGCGTCGGGCAGGTCGGCGATGGTGATGGTGTTCACCAGCACGCGATTGACGAAGCAGTACGCGGTCGTGCCGTCGCAGACGAACTCCAGCAATTGCGCCGTGCCCTTGACGAGCGTGGTGACGGTCGTCAACTTCTCCTCGGTCACGCCGTCGTAGAGGCCGAAGTTGACGGTACCAGCCGCCGAAGTGGAGTCGATGATGTAGAATCCGATCCAGTCGGTGCTGGCCATCACGCCGGAGGCGATGATGGTCGTGTCGGCGTTGGAGAGGCCGACGAACATCTGGCCGAAGTTGGTGGTTCCGACCTTGATGTTGACGCGGCAGCCGAAGTAGGTGTACCGGCCCGAGAGCGGACCGATGCCGTACTTGCTCTGCAGGTTGACGCCCTGGTCGGCCGTGGCCGCACCGGCCGCCAGTTGGATCTGGTTGCCGAGCGACGCCAGCGCGGCCGCAGTGCCGGAGATGGCCTGCGTCAGCGTGTAGTTGGCGGAGTTGTAGCCCTCGTGCCCGCCGCCGCCAGCGGCGTACACGTTCTCGAAGTCGGGCAGAATCGACGCGATGATCGGGATCTGGTCTCCCGGCTCATCCTCGTTGCGAGCCGAGATTTTGACCTGGCGAAGCAGGTCGTTGACGGTGAGGCGGAGTTTGTCCAGCGACGTCAGCGTGCGCGCTCCATCGGAGCGTCGCGGGTCGTTGGTCTGGACATCCACAACCTCAAGGGCGGCCCGCTGGTCGGTCTGGTTGGTCAAAGACATGTGGGGTTCCTCGAAGTGAGTCAACCCCGGCCCATCACTGGACCGGGGTTGACCGGGCGGGTGATGGGTTTAGGACGCGATGGTGCCGATTTCGCCGGCGACCCACGGGCAGTACTTGGCGAGTCCGCCGTGCCACTTGGCGCGGACCTTGACGGCCATCGTGTCCATGTCCTTCCAGATGTCCACGGTGATCGGGGACTTCTGGACGGCGACGATGGGCGCGACCTGATCGGCGCGGTACATGCCGACGGCGACGGGCAGCGACTGTCCGGTGGCCCCGCCGACGGCGAAGTTGCCGTTGTACTTGCTCAGGTCGGTGGTGATGTTCGTGCTGGGGAGGTTGTTGGTGAGCACCAGGTTCCACCCCTGCGCACGGCCGACGAAGCGGTCGGCGTAGCGCGCGACCATCGGGTCGGTGTAGTCGCGGTTCATCTGAACCGTCGAGTACGTCAGCACTTCCCGCATGTACGGGGTGATGTGCAGTTCGCGCCCGCTCTCGGGGATGTCGTCCTCGTCCCACAGGCGGGCGAGCGAGGCCATGTCGGCCAGGAAGTTCGCGGCGCCGGTGCTGGAGGTCGGGTAGGCCGTGGCGAGCACGCCGCCGGAGACGGCGCGTTCCACGCGGTTGCCGCCGTTGTGGACGTTGCTGACGGCCGCCTGCCGGGCCGCGAGAATGGCGAGCCGGTAGGCGCGCAGGTCGAGGCGGCGGGCGACGTGCCGGACGCACTCGCGCACGAGCGGCTGGAGTTCATCCCAGTACGCCAGGTCGAGGTCGGCTTCGTCGGCGTTGAGTTGCTTGACGATGGGCCGGTCCACGTCGCACGTCACACTGTCGTTGGTTACGGTTCCGCCCGTGGTCTCCTGACCGGCGGTGTGATGCTCGGGTTCCTCTGAGGACTGGCCGCGGAACTTGAACTTGTCGCTCCACTGGCCCTTGGCGAGCGTCTTGACCAGGATGCGCCCGCCGTCCCACAGGACGTTCGCGGTCTTCCACGTCTCAACCGCATAGGCGTTGAGCCGCATCAGGAAGTCGGTGTCGTCCGTATCGTCGTAGTTGATACGGGCAATGATGTCAGGCATGATGTTCCTCTGAGTGAGGTGCTGAGGTGGTTTGGCCTCGGCCACGTCACGCGCGAGGTGTCGCCATCACGCCGGTCCATTGCGGAGTGTCGGAGTGTCTGTCGGCTCGTCACGATCGGAAAGGCTGTACGCTGGCACACACACGCCCGGTGTCCCGTGGGAGCCGGATGTCGTGCTGCCAATAGAAACAAAAGGTCAGCCGCACATTTCGATGCGGCTGACCAGCGCGCGATGGGGGCGGCCCACTTGCGGGTGAACCCGTAGAGGTGAATAGCCGCCCAAGCGGTGGGGAAAAAGTATCAATGATAATGCGCGATTGTTTCGCTAGCGTGGCACAATCGCGCGAAGGCCAGAGTGGGTCAGTCTTCGTCTTCGTCGAGTTCCTCGTCCTCGCCTTCGTCGAACGGGAAGTCGTCATCCTCGTCGTCGGGGCCGAGATCGTCCGGCGTGGCGGGCGGGGCGAGCACGTTCACGACGGGCTGGGTGGACACGCTGCTGCCGGCCGAGACCTTCGCCTCCAGCGCGGCAATGCGCTCGCGCAGCAACTCGACTTCGGGCTTCGTGGAGACGCTGATGCCGAGCACGGTCGCCGCCTTGTTGATGGCGTCCTGTTGCGACTCGTCGCGCGTCGCGCCGTAGCCGACCACCGGCTTGCCGTCGTGCTTGAGGGGGAACCCCTTGTCGTTGACGATCTGCGTTTCGAGGCTGTCCACGGTCTGCGGAATCTTCGTGGCCTCGTCCACCACCTGCTTGCCGTCGTCGCCGAGACGCGGCCGCTTGATGAGACTCGTGCGCGGGTAGTAGCCCGCCTCTTGAAGTTCGCGGAAAGAAAGAATCACTTACGGCCTCCCTGGTTCTTGGACTGGATGAATGCGCGATAGCGATTGGTGAACTCGGCGTCCTTCCACTCGTCGCCGGTGTTGCCGCCGTGCTTCTGGCGGGCGGCAAGCAAGGCGGCGTGCGCCTCGTTCTCGGATGCGAACGGCGAGCCGCCGCCGGACGCCCCGGCGTTGCCGGCGCCCTGGCCGACGATGATGTGGCGGCTCTTGTCGGCCCCGATGGACTTGTTGTAGGCGTCCACAAGTTCCTTGATCGCGCCCTCGGCAAGGTCGGGGTCTTTGATGCGGTCGTTGATGTTGGCTTTGCGGGCGGCGGGCATCGTGCGCACCGCCTCGGAGCGGATCAGGTTCTCCCACTGCTCCTTGCCGCCGATGACGTTGTAGACGATCTCGGTGGCCTTGCTGACGCGCTG
>JAANMU010002692.1_pt1 | contig 12728 bp, 13 predicted proteins | sample 7279701 | NCBI WGS metagenome assembly JAANMU01 (sample SAMN14094539, study PRJNA606508) | bioreactor metagenome | isolation source: A lab-scale SPAN reactor treating ammonium-rich wastewater day 57 | place: Ireland: Galway | collected 2017-03-13 | reverse complement strand
CCGCGAACAGCTCGCCCACCCCAGCCGGATCGGCGACGTCGGCGACGAAGGCGAGGGCGTCGTGGCCGCCGCGGCGCAGTTCCGCCGCAACCTGATCGGCGCTGTCAGCATCGATGTCGTTGACGCAGACCGCGGCGCCGGCGGCGGAAAAGGCAGCGGTCATGGCCAACCCAATCCCGCGTCCGGCCCCGGTCACACAGACCACGCGTTCGCGGAAATCGTAAGTGGGGTGCATGGGCGGGGGTAAGTTTCAGGTATCGGGTGTCAGGTTTCAGGTGTCAGGGGACGGGGGGCAAATATCCAATATCCACTATCAACCCTGACCCTGCCAATGACTGGGGTCATATTCGGCCAGCCAGTGCAGGGCGCTGGCGGCCAGCAGGGCCGCGCCCACGGGCAGGGCGCGTTCGTCGATCTCGAAAGTGGGGGTGTGCAGCGGGCGGCGGGCGGGCCAGTCGGGATGGCGCACGCCCACGCGTACGAAGGCGCTGCGCGTGCGTTCCCCGTACCAGGCAAAATCTTCGCCGCCGGTGCTCTTTGCCGCCTCGGTCACCGCCTCGGCGCCCAGGCACTGCCGCCCGATGCGGGACAGAAAGCCGGTGAGTTGGCCGTCATTGACCAGGGAGGGCGTGCCCCGGGTGTAGCGCAGGCGGTAATCCCCCCCCATGGCGCGGGCGATGCTTGCGATCTGCTGCAGCTCCCGCTCCAACTGGTCGCGGATTTCGGGCTGAAAGCTGCGCACCGTGCCCACCAGCAACACGCGGTCGCAGACCACATTCTCGCGCATGCCGCCCTGGATGACGCCGAAGCTGACCACGCCCTCCTGCACCGCGGGGATGCGCCGCGAGACCAGGGTCTGGGCGGCGGTGATCACCTGGGCGGCGAGAACAATGGCATCGACGCCCTGATACGCGTAGGCCCCGTGCGCGGCCTGGCCCAGGATTTCCAGCTCGAAACGGTCGGCCGCGGCCAGCATGGAGCCGGGGCGCAGCCCGATCTGACCGGCGGGCAGGGCCGGCTCCACGTGCACGCCGATGATACTGTCCACATCATCGATCACCCCCTCGGCCAGCATCAGCGTGGCCCCGCTGTTGCCTTCGGCGTCGATCGTCTCCTCTGCCGGCTGGAAGATCAGCTTGACGCGGCCTTTGATCTCGCCTTCGTGCTGTTTGAGCAGTTGGGCCGCGCCCAGCAGCATGGCCGTGTGAGCGTCGTGGCCGCAGGCGTGCATCACGCCCTCATGTTGCGAGCGATAGGGCACATCGTTCTCCTCGAAGATGGGCAGCGCGTCCATATCGGCGCGTATCAAAATTGTCGGCCCCGGCTTGCCGCTGTCGAAAAGGCCAACAACGCCGGTCGTGGCATATGTTTTGTACGGAATCCCTAGCGAATCGAGATGCGCCTTGACGATTTCGCTTGTACGGAACTCCTCTAGTCCGATTTCGGGATGCATATGAAAATCGCGACGCCAGGCGATTACCTTTTCTTCGATTTCGCGCACTGGCGCGCTCACGCTTACTTCGCCCACTCCGGTTGACATAAAAGCTCCTTGACTATGACGTTTCGCGGGAACAAAATCCGCCGCGGGCGGTTATAATATCATTGGCGGGGAGCGGCCGGGATAGTTGCTGTGAGTTGTGCGGGCGATTTACATTTTGCGCAATCGGCGCTAGGGAGCAATGGTGGCACCGGGAACTCTGCGGGATTTTTTGCCGCACATTCGTGCGGCGCTAATTGTTATAGCCTATCCGTTCGCGCTCGCGGCGTTCTATTTCGCTTACCTGTTCATTACCCCACTCGACGGCGAACTTTTATTTTCCGGGCCGTTCATTGGCCAGCTCGAAACCTTCACCGCGTTTTTCGCCGGAATTCTTATCGCAAAAACCGCTCCGAAAAGTCCCGTTAGAATGACCGCATTTGCGTTTCCCCTCATCGGATTGACGATTCTCCTTTTCGCTCTTCTTCTCGAAACTTCCACCGAAATTTTCCTCGGAGTTTTTGCCGTCGGAGCGGCAAACTTGGCGTTTGTTACAATCGCCGCCGTCATCGGCGCACGCTGCGCCGTGCGCGGCGAAACGGGCTTCCACTTGCCGGTTATCGTTTTTACCTCTCTTTTTCTGGCTTGCCTTTTCGTCGCGGAGTCTTTTCCGCCCTACCGGATGATGCCCGAAATCGGAAATTCTGCGTCCGCATCTTCCGCGATTGCAAGTCCCACATTTTTCGACCTCGTTATCGAACGTTCCGGCACTTTCAAACTTTCGCTTATGCTGGCGGCGATTTCGTTCGCTACCGGCTTTGCACGGCCGCGCGAGGCTTTGCGATGGCCGATTTTCTATGCTTTTCTGATTGCCGCGCTTTTTTACCAGTATCAGGCTTTTGCTCCCCCTGAACTGGCACACGGAATGTACTACGAGTTCGCAAAATCACTTTCCGTGATTGCGCCAAACCCGCCCCGTGACGCCTTCGTTACTTTCGGCATCGTTTTTATTGTCTCGTTTGCCGCGTGCGCAATCGGCGCGAAAACGGCTCGATTGTTTAAAGGGAGATTAAATGCTCGAACCTGACTCAAATGCATCACAGGTAAGAAAGAAACTCCGGGAGTCCATAGCGCGCTATTTCTCCGTTTTTGGCGTGGTATTGCTCTTTCCAATTGCGGTGACATTTTTGTTGCCGCTGATTATGTATCTTGCGCCGCAACAAATTCATGAAGAACACACCGCCATTTTACTGGCTTTGGTTCTCGTTTTCAGCTGCTTCTTTTGGGGCTACCTAATTGCTTGCGCCGCGGGAAAAAATAACTGGAAACCGGCGATTTTCGGCCTCGTGTTGTTCACCGCCACTCTGCATCTTTCGTTAATCATGCTGTCTGCTTATATATAAGGTGCCCAAATTGAAACTGCTAAATACTCTAATTATTCCTATTTTAGCCCTAATGCCGCCGTTTTGTGTGCTTCTCGGTATTCTTATTGGGTTCAGGAGGCGCATCGAATTCCATTATCCTGTTGCGGTCGCCTTTGCTCTTTTTCTCGCTGCCTATATGGGCTCGTTCGAGGCCGGACCTTTCGATATAAAGCTTCTCGCGATGCTTGCCGTTTTTGCCGCTGCGCTCGGATTTTTGAAACCGCGCGAATCGTTTCACTGGGCATTTTTTTTCGCGGCGTTTTTGGCGCTCGTCGAATTTATGTTTCTCTTGACCGCCGAGCAATATAAGTTCACACCCGCTTTAAGTCCTCTTAAAGGGGCGGCATCCTACAATCCAGGTGATTTTAACCCCATTTATTACTTCAGACCGGAATTCGCAAATGCAGCAGCTGTAAGGTTTGTTGTTTCACTGGTCGCCGCCGCTGCGGCATCCGTTATCGGCATCTTTGCGAGCCGAAATTGGGTTCGAATAAACGTGGCTTTTTTCGATCCAACATCCGGCAATAAACCTGATTCAGATGTTTTGTATTCTGCAGCGCATACTCCACTTTGTATTAGAAAAAATACAATGCGATATCTATATGTAGCGCTTATCGTTATTTTTTATCCCGTAGCTGGACTTTGTTTCTATATTTTTACTAGCTATTATTCTCCTCTGCGATATAGCATTCCAATGGCTAATGTGTTGATGATGCTATTCGCTTCGTTTTTCCTCGGCGCTCTGGTCGCCTACGTATCCCGGCCTCGCAATTGGCAGGTTGCGCTATTCGGATTTTATTTATTTTTCGCGATTCTCATTGCCTTGTTTTATGCTTACGTTTCGATGCTTGGCGATTCTTATTTGATATCCGCAAGCGGAGAGGCCGTAAGGGATTTTAACATAGAATATTTTTTCGCCCTCCTTCCTGCAATGGCCGTCATGACGCTTTGTATGCTGGCCGGGATATTCGCTGGTTTCAAATGGCAATTTGCGCCACGAGTGCCAATTGCGGTTATACTTGGGCTTTCGCTTCACGCTCTTGCACCCGGGCTTTTCGATTCGTTTTACGCTTTCGAATATTTAATCGCGATCTCGATTGTCGCAATGACATACGGATGGCTTAATGCGCGCGAAATTGGGCGCTGGACGATTTTTTTCTCGCTTATAATCACCGCACTCAGGCACAATTACATTGTAGCCGGCATAAACCGAATTGTGAAAGATAACGTCATGTATCCCGAGGACTTCCGGATGCTGTATCCCGATATTGCGAAAAAGTATCCTGTTGGCATTGATATGAACGATTTCGCTTTGATGGAAAACACGTTATGGTTTTTCTTGGTTACAATTGCGTTAATGATTGCATTCGGATGTGCAGGCGCTTTCGTAAGAATAAAAATGGAGTCAAAGCAATGATAGACCGAAGTATGCGCTCAGACTTAAAACACAATAGGAAGGAAATCCTTATATGCGCGGCGACGGTGCTCGTTGCGGTAATTCTGTATCCCGCCTTAATGTATCTTCTGGCATTTTTTATGTGGGCATACAGCGAAGCTTCCCATACGCCATATTCCGGAAATCTCGTTCATGGATACATGTTCGCCATGTCTGCCTTTTACATGGGTTACTTAATCTCACAATGCGTCACTCGCAAATATGAAAAGCTTGTCAATGCCGGAATCGGTCTGCTTTTGTTAGTGCTGATATTCGTGTTTTCTTGGGGAAGCAGCCTTCGGTTAATTTTATCGATAAATTACGAGTTTATGCGCGTTATATTAACTCCGGCCTTTTTGGCTCTTTCCGCAGCTCTCGGCGCGGCCTATGGATTTAGCCGGAAAATTCGGCTTCACGAAGTTATCGCGACGCTTGCCGGATTATACCTGTTATACCAACTCGCCGCCATTTATATGGATGCAAGCGGTCTGGTTCATCTCTTTTGGCTCGCGGCTGTTGCCGCATACCTCGGAATCGTCGATAGGCGGTCTATCTTACGCTGGGCTTTCTTTTTCGCCGCGCTTTTCGGCGTAAACCACTTCGGAGCCTCGTTTTTGCCGTTTTTTGGCGATTCGCTGACTTCAGATCCAAAAGCATATGCGCTTCCGGGGCAGAAAATGGCGGAATTCGATTTCGGAATACCCCGGTCTGAAATCGCGGATCCCGAATTCGCGCTTTTTGCGATCGCCGTTTTCGCCGCAATATTCGTCTTTACGGCTATGTTCGGCTTTTTCGGAGCGTTTCTTGCGCAAAGTTTTTCCAGCGAAAGGATTGCTAACAAGGCGGACGAATCCGGATAATTGCAGTAACCTATAATGTAAAATCGCCCTTTTGCAAGGAGCATTTAGCATGAATTTCCTTTTAATCCTCTACCGCGATCCCCGCGATGGCGACGCGGCGTGGAACGCGCTTCGCATCGCGAATCAAATGCACGAATCCGGAATGTCCGTGCGGGTATTTCTCCTTGACCGCGGCGTATGGACGGCTCACCCGTCGATGCTCGAATCCCCAGATGGCATGGCAACCGACGCGCACCATATTCTTAAAAAGCTGCTTGAAGCGGGGTTGGCCGTTCGCGCCTGTGGAACTTGCGTCGAGCGCGCCGGCATGGACCCGCGCGAAATCCCGGAAAGTATCGAAATCGCTACTCTACCCGGGCTTGCCGATTGGATTGCGATATCTGAGCGAATTGTTGCCATTTAGCCGAAACCGCAATAATTCGCATTGAGCAGTACGCAAATAACCTTCAATCCGCCGCTTGAAGGTAATAAATTTCGCTCTTTTGCGGCTATTCCCGCTCCCCGGAGTAATAATGGAATACAGAATTGAACGCGATACGCTGGGCGAGGTTAAGGTGCCGATTAATGCATATTACGGCGCTCAAACCGCACGCGCGGTCGAAAATTTTCCCGTCAGCGGCTTCCGTTTGCCGCCCGAATTCGTACATGCGCAAGCCGCCGTCAAGCTGGCGGCAGTTCGCGCGAATCGCGATGCAGGCGCCTTTAGCCGCGAAATCGCAGACGCGGTCGAGTTCGCGGCGCTCGAATTGCTAAACGGGAAGTACGACGCGGAATTCGTCGTTGACGTTTTTCAGGCCGGCGCGGGCACATCTCAAAACATGAACGCGAACGAGGTGATCGCGAATCGCGCAAACGAAATCCTAGGCGGAAAAAGAGGGGAATACGAATTCGTTCACCCGAACGACCACGTAAATTACGGCCAATCCACCAATGACACCATTCCATCGGCCATTCGCATCGCAGCCGTCACCGAAACGCATGGCAAACTTCTTCCCGTAATTAAAAGCCTCTTCGCCAATCTTAAGAAAAAGTCCGCCGAATTTGAATTAGTCGTAAAAAGCGGCCGCACCCACCTGCAAGACGCCGTCCCGCTCACTCTAGGCCAGGAGTTCGGCGGATACGCCGCGTCTATCGCTCGCGATATTTCATTTATCGAATTCGCTCTTTCCGGAATAAAAAAACTCCCCATCGGGGGAAGCGCCGTCGGCACAGGGCTTAACACCGCCCCCGGATACCGGGACGCCGTCATCCGTTACATAAACGAAATCACCGGGCTCGATTTCGAAAAGCCGGACGATTATTTCGCCGCAATGAGCGGTTTCGACGACGTCATGCATTTCGCGGGTTCGCTGCGTGCGCTCTCTACTACGCTCAAAAAAATCGCCGACGATTTCCGGCTTATGGCAAGCGGGCCGCGAACCGGATTCAACGAACTTCTTCTTCCCGCAGTCCAGCCCGGAAGCTCGATTATGCCTGGAAAAGTGAATCCCGTGCTGCCCGAAATGCTAAACATGGCCGTGTCGCATGTAATGGGCCTCGATGCCGCGATTTCCCACGCTGCGCAGGGCGGCCAGCTCGAGCTGAACGTGATGATGCCCGTCATCGCATACGACCTCTTGACGGAAATCTCGATTCTAACCGGAGCGATAACGGCCTTCAGCGATAAATGTCTTGCAGGCGTAAAGGCGAATGCGGAAATTTGCCGGCAATTCGCGCTTAAAAGCCCCGCGCTTGCAACCGCGCTCAACGTGAAAATCGGCTATGCAAAAGCCGCGGAAATTGCGAAGGAAGCGCTTGAAAAGGACGTTCTTATTAAGGACTTGGTCGTCGAAAAAGGCCTGATGACGCGGGAAGAAGCGGACGAACTTCTCGACCCGGGCAAGATGATTTAGTCACGCAGTGTAGGCATCAGGTGTTCAATCTGCATATTTACCGGGTTGAATGCTTGCGCCGGTCAGGTCTTGTCGCCCCTACATTCGCCAGCCGTTACGGTAATTGAACTGCGTTTCTTCTTTATGGTTTTGCGGGCAGCGGCACCTACTTGCATTTTCCGATTTCTTTTTCGGCTTAACTACTTTTCTTCGCCGGATTAGATACTCGACCAAGAGAATCCAGATGAATCCAGCGAAGGCGGCAGCGACGATAAGATATTCGATCCACGACATGCTGGCGTGAACCAATTCTTTGAAATTTCCAGACACCTTTATCGCCTCCTTATGGGCATCGGGCGTTAGGAACTCAGCAAAGCTGCGGATTCATATTCTGTGGGCAAGGCAACAAAACAGACAACCCGTTGCCCGAAGCGCAGGACGGAATTAAATGCTAATGGGTTCGATATTGGATAGCCTGCAAAAAGGAATTACTATTTACTATAGTATTAAATTGCCACTTGTATAAATTCGTCAACCCGAGTAGTGAGAGGTACCTTCTATAATCCCTTAAATACAATAAAAAAATTCGAACGCATTTGAATATTGGCCGTCCAGTATCTACTATTTGGCATAGTAGATAATCTGCCGTTTGCCAGGATTGCCGAATAGGATAAGTCGATATGTTGAACCTTGGAAAAGTGGCTGGTGCGGACTTAGTGAATGGAACTCCGTTGGCCGCTGTTTTTCATCAGTTTTACCGCCCGCGGGCTGCGGGCGAAAGGAGGAAAGAAATATGGATAGCTATGCGTACGGGCTTTGGCCCCTTGTCGTCGTCAACTCGGTGCTTTTTATCGTATTCGCGTTCAGTTTCAGCCATCCAGTAACTGGCCGGGACTGGCGGCAATTCGGTGCGTTCTCTGCGTTTATCGTTGCGCTATTCGCCGAAATGTTCGGATTTCCGCTGACGATTTACATTTTGTCAGGCTGGCTCGTGCACCGGTTTCCCGGTATCAATATTTACTCGCACGACGCGGGTCACTTTTGGTATCTGCTATTCGGCGGAATCGGCGACCCACACGCGAGCGCCATACATGTCGCCAGCAATTTGATTATCTTTTCCGGATTCATTTTGCTCGCGGCTTCCTGGCGAGTCCTTTACCGGGCGCAGATTTCACGCGGGTTCGCGACCACTGGTCCATACGCCCACATTAGGCATCCCCAGTACCTTGCGTTCATTTTCATATCTCTCGGGCTTTTCTTGCAGTGGCCCACTCTTCTCACGCTCGTAATGTTCCCGATCCTGTCGGCGATGTACGTGCGGCTGGCTAGACGCGAGGACGACGCGATGTTCGGCGAGGAGTACGAGACTTGGGCGAGGAAAACGCCCGCGTTCATCCCGGTGATCGGCGGAAGGCTAAAGCGTCCGCGAAAGGACGAGCACCCGCAAACGGCGGTCAACCCAGAAGGAGGTAATTTGGAATGGACTTCGTTTTAACCAACGTACCGTGGGTTTTGCTGCTTTTGATTTGCGCTGGGCTGCACTTCTTCCATCACAAGCGCTCAAATCACGGCCGCGGGCGGAGTTCCGCGAATGACAACTACGGCCAAGAGGCCAAGCACGGCAAGGGCGGTTGCCACTAAACAAGTTCTTGCCGTCGCGCCCGCACCGCGCGGCGGCGGAGGCATACCGAAGGAGGTATAGCAATGAAGAAACTAAGTATAGTTGCAGTTTCTGCGGTGTCGGCGGTGCTTGCGGTTTTCGCGATTGCACTGTTCGCTGCTTACGGAACATCCGAGTCCGCGTTTGCCCAATCGGGACATACCGGCGATCATGCGATGCATGCCGCGAAGGAAGGCTCACACGCCGATTGCGGCATGATGAGCGGCGAAATGGGCGAGATGGACCAAGCGAATTGCGCCGAGATGATGTCCGGAATCGACGGAGCGCTGAAGGCAATGAACGAAGCCGCAGACAATGACAAGATCGACGCGATATCCACAGCGGTTAACGAGATTGGAGGCATGATGACGAAAATGCATTCCGAAAAGTGCGGGATGGGCGGCATCCCTCACTCCGGATAGCGCTGGCCGTACGCAACACGCGGCGATTTTGATGCCGGGGACTAAAATAGTCCCCGGCTTTGCGTTTCAAGAAACAAAAGCGATTTGTACATTGGTCATTTTTTCTGGGACTAGTTTTTTGGAAATCGATAAAAAGAAGAAATTGAAAATGGAGTACACCTCGACCCGGGCAAGATGGTATAGATGCTTTGCGCACAACACATAGCGGAAAACTTCACCAACCTAGCGCATCCCTCAAGAATTTTCGGCTTTTCAAATCTGCATCGATTAAGCTTTCCATTTTCCGCCACAGTAGCCGCTCGACCTCTTTTAAATCCGAATCCGCTGCCCAATCTTCCTCATATTTTTTTAAGGGCAAATCGTACAGCCTGTAAATCGCTCCGCAAATATTCGAACCGGTTTCAATTCCGAAGGGTTCTCCACGCGAATCCACTTGAGCGCACTTTTGATGATAAATATGCTGGATGTCCCGGTCGAAAAACGCTTTGCCTTCATAAACCGGCTTCCCGCATTTTTCACAGTGAGCCGCGTCCGGAAATTCGCCGGATAATTTCAGCAGTTTTGCCCAAACAACGCATCCGAGTTTCGTCAGAGCGAAAGATTCGCGCGACTCCGGCATTGCGGCAAGCGAATTAACCGTCAATCTAAAAACCGGCTCCCACAAATCTTCCGGCCAATGAGACCGGGTTAAAATTTCCAGTATCAGCGAGCCCAGCGCAAGCGTCGCCGCAGCCGACTGCACTTTTCTGTGCGCCCTCGAAACCTCGACTCCCGTTAACAGCGGCAGCGCGCGGCCGCGTTCCAAATAAAATTTCCCTTCACAAAAAGGTCTCGAAGCACCGGCCAGTTTGCTTTTCGATTTGCGCGCGCCTTTAACCATAACGAGAGTCTTTCCGCATTCGGGGCCGAATAGCGTGATTATCCGGTCTGATTCCCCGCTTTCGCGCGCGGCGCATACAATTGCATAGCAAATTTCAGTCACAGGTGAATTATAAGCCCGCCATTCCATTGATGCGGCAATCGGATTCACTCGTTTCCGGCGAACACATTTGCGTTTCGGCAGTCTATATGGCGTGCCACATAGCCGGGAGAATTCCGGAGAATCTGAGCGGCGGCGTTTTATAATCGGCCTGCGCCCATTTTTCGTGACGATTTTAGCCGGTTTCACGTCGCGCGCCGTGCTAGAATCGTGCCTCGCACTGCGGACGGCAGTTTCGTTTCCGCGATTTTTGTGCCGCCCGCCGCTGCGAACCGTCCCATCCGTCCGCTTTGGAGAACTGCATGATTGTCTTTTACAACAAGCCTCTTCTTAGAATTCTGGTGATAATCGCAGGCATTTCGCTGGCGTTCGTGGGTTACAACTATGCGCAAGGAATGTTCGAAGTTCTGGGACGGCAGGGAATGCTCGACGCGCTCGCGATTCTCGGCTACGTCGCCGCAAGCTACTTGGTGCTAATCGTCGCCGAAGTCGCCGACAGCCATTACGTAAGGGCATTCGGCGGCCTATCTCTCGGAGCGGGATTGCTTATCGCTTGGCGGTTTCTTTCTTACGACCTCGCCAAACTCGAATCGGGAAATTCCACCGCAATTTACGTTGTGTTTTTACTAGCTGCGGCAATCGGCGCGGCATACCTTGCAATCGTCGTGGTGAGGCTCGTTCTCGACCGGTTGAATCTCGGACGCCCGATGTTGCCGGAGTCCGGACGAATCGGAACGTACGAGGGCGCCGTGGAGCCGCCGCCATACCGCAGCCGTACGGAAGAACCAAAAATTGACAAAGCCGTTTGGAACGATCCATCGATGATGCCGGATTCGCTTTTCGACGCCGGAGAAAAACCTTCCAAAAATTCCGGCGGTGCCGCTCATCCGCCGGATTCATTCGAGGAAAAACCCGCATCGCGGCTTGTCGGCATTTCCGGCGCGTTCAGCGGAACGGTTTTCGACCTTTCCAAGGGCGAATTCGTCATCGGGCGCGCGGAGGATTCCGACTTTCCGCTGGTTGGCGACAATCAGGTAAGCCGCAGGCATGCGCTAGTCAAAGTTGACGAAGGCGGTTTTGCGGAAATCGAAGACCTCGGCAGCACCAACGGAGTTTTCGTAAGCGGCGCACGCACGAACTCTGCGAAGCTCTTTCCCGGAATGACGCTCTCGATTGGAACTTCGACCTTCAAAGTGGAATGATTTTCTTAACTACGCTCAAAAAACTTGCTCCGATTTTTATCGCGGTAATCGCAATGTTTGCGTTCGCCGCCGCGCATCAAACCGGCAGCGCTCTTGCGCAAAGCGATATCTGGAAGCCGTTCGAAAACGATGAAGAAGAACCGGAGCCGCTTGAGCCGCCGTCGGAAGAAGACATCCTCGCTCGCGACCCGATAGCGATTGACGTTCCGTCAAACCTCAACCTATCCATTTCTCAAGTACTCACTGACGAAGAGCATTTTCCAACCGTTCAGCTTTACGTAAGCGCGCTTGACGCCGCGGGAAATCCGGTAAAAACCATAAGACCCGAGCATTTTTCGATTACGGAAGAGGGAAAGCCCGTAGGACAACCGATTTTCGGCGACCCCTTGAGTCGCGCTCCGCTTGCAATCGTTTTCGTCGTGGACGTTTCGACCTCGATGGAACTCGCGCTCGGGCTGGAAAAAGAAGCGCTAAAAACTTTCATAGACCGCCTCGGCGAAAAAGACCAAGCCGCGCTAATAAGCTTCAGCGACGTGCCAGTCATCGAATACTATTTCACAGAGGACAAAGAACGCCTGAAAGAAGCGGTGGACAACCTTCGGCTTGTGGGCCGCACCTCGCTTTGGGACGCGCTCGTCGAGGGTATGAACCTCGCGCTCGAAATGGAAGGTATGCGCCGCGCAGTCGTCCTTATGACCGACGGCGTCGACAACATGTCCGGCAATTCGCCCGACAGCGCGCTCGAGCACTACCGCGTAAACGCGGAGGAACAGAACAAAACCTTCAGTGTTTTCACGCTCGGTCTCGGCCTCGACATCGAGCGAGTCCAGCTCGAACGCGTCGCCAAGCGAACGGGCGGACGATTTCTCGAATCGCCTACGCCGGGCGATCTCGAGCGCGTTTATCGCGAAATCATAACGACTATCGAAAACGAATACGTTCTCGAATATACGTCGCCGCACACAAACGACCTCGGCAGAATGGTCACAGTCCGCGTCGACGCCGACTACTACGGCGCAAAAGCGGCGGCGGAGGCGATATACCGTATTCCAGGGCTTGGCGGCGCGCTGGCGCGCCTAATGTGGCCGGGGATTATCCTCACGCTCGTAATGACTATCGTGCTCATAATCGTCACTTACCTTAAAATCACTCGCGCCGCGTGGCTGACCGTGATGATTACGCCGCTCGAAAGCAAGGACTACACGATATCGGGCGGGTACGCCGCCATCGGCCGGGCGGAGGACAACGAAATAATGCTGCGCCAAGACCCGAACGTCGAATCGCATCACGCCGTGATTTCCGAAGGCGCGGGCGGGTTCGCCATCGAAGCGCTGTCGAGCGCGCATCCAATCGGCATAAGGAACGAATGGGTGCGCCGCGTCGTACTGCGCGACAAAG
>JAANMU010002689.1_pt1 | contig 12750 bp, 10 predicted proteins | sample 7279701 | NCBI WGS metagenome assembly JAANMU01 (sample SAMN14094539, study PRJNA606508) | bioreactor metagenome | isolation source: A lab-scale SPAN reactor treating ammonium-rich wastewater day 57 | place: Ireland: Galway | collected 2017-03-13 | reverse complement strand
CGCTTGCGAACCTGCGGCGCATCAGCAACCACGTCATACCCGGCGACGCGGGCGCTGCCGCTCGTCGGCTGGAGCAGCGTGGTCAGCATCGAGATCGTCGTCGTCTTGCCCGCGCCGTTGGGGCCTAACAGGGCGTAGATCACGCCCGCCGGGATCGCCAGGTTCAGGCCGTCCACGGCCAGCAGCTCACCGTAGCGCCGGGTCAGGGCGCGGGCTTCAAGAATTGGGCTATCGCTCACGTCTGTTTACCCCTCGTGGTCTGGGTGAGGATTCAGTCCGCGAATTGCGCGAATTACACGAATTCACCCTCTGGTTTGTGACATCTATCAGGACTTACGCAACTGGCATATTTGTACAGCGGCAAGAGCCAGATAGTCCACAAAGGGCACAAAGAACACAGATGAAATTGATTCTTTGTGCCCTTTGTGTTCTTAGTGGACGAGTATCTCTGGCCTCTTGTCCAACTGCGTAACGCCCATCTGTGTAAACCGATTCACTCATTTGTCTGCCCGGCCAGCCACTCGATCACCCGCTCCAGCCAGGCCAGCTCGGCCTCCAGGTGAATGATGTGATGCTCGATGACCAGGCGCAGCGCGCCGCCGTGACCGGGAACCTCCCGCAGCTCGTCGAGCTGGCGCTGCATGGCGGCGCGACGCTCGCCCAGCAGGCCGAGCGCCTCCCCCGGCGGAAGGGCGTCCAGAAAAGCGACTCCGATATCGCCAGCGAAGGCTGGCCGCTCGTAGACACGCAGGTTCTCGCGCAGCAGCGCCAGAAAAGCGCGCTCGCCGTGCGGGGTGATGCGATAGGTCTTGCGCGGCGGGCGACCACCCGGCGTCTGGCCTTCCTCCACCTCCGCGATGTGGCCTTCTTCGGCCAGCCGGTCGAGCAGGTAGTAGGCGGTCGGCTTTTTTACATCGGCGCAGAAAGCCAGGTCACGTTCGATGTACTCGTTGAGCTGGTAGCCGTGCATGTCCTCACGCCGCAGCAGGCCAAGCAGCAGGAGTTGGCGGTGCATCTCGCCTCCCCTAAATGGTCAACACTGACTAGTCAAAACTGACTATAGCTCCCATTGCCGGGACTGTCAAGCTGGCGAGACAGGCGCGCGAACGTGTTGGCAGGCTGCCCCTCACCCCTGCCCCTCTCCCACCGCGCGACCTGCGGTCGCTGGGGAGAGGGGAGCAAGCACCTGGCAAGCTGCGTGGCTCTGCCCGATTGTTCATGCATCTCAGCGGGACAGCCGGGCCAGAAAAAGGCGCGTGGCATCTGCCACGCGCGGGGGTACAGGCTGATGCTGATTGGCTCTCAGGAGAGGTAGTCGCGCAGGTTGTGCGCCAGGCGCGGATGCCGCAGCCGCCGCAGGGCTTCCTTTTCAAGCTGGCGGATGCGCTCGCGCGACAGGCCAAACTTGTTGGCGATCTCTTCGAGGGTGTGCTGCTCGCCACCGCCCAGCCCGAAGCGCAGCCTCAGGATATGCGCCTGGCGCGGGGTCAGCTCGGAGAGCACTTCCTCGATGGTTTCCTGCAGCAGGTGGTGGGCAGCCGCCTCGGCAGGCTCTGGCGTGTCCTGATCCTCGATGAAGTCGCCAAACTCGCTGTCGCCGTCGTCGCCCACCGGACGTTCCAGGGCGATGGCGTGCTGGCTGGCATCCATCATGCCGCGCACGGACTCGGCAGGGAGGTTCATCTCCTCGGCGATCTCTTCGGGCGTCGGGCGGCGGCCAAGCTCCTGCTCCAGAATCTGCGCGGTGCGGTACATCTGCCGGATGCGCTCAGTCATGTGGAGCGGGATGCGGATGGTGCGCGTCTTCTGCGCGAGCGCGCGCGTGATGGCCTGGCGAATCCACCAGGTCGCATAGGTGCTGAAACGGTTGCCGCGCATATAGTCGTACTTGTCCACCGCGCGCATCAACCCGACGTTCCCCTCCTGGATCAGGTCGGGGAAGGGCAAGCCCTGGCCCATGTACCGCTTGGCGATACTGACCACGAGGCGGGTGTTGGCACGCCCCAGGTGCTCGCGCGCGTCCTGCGCCTGCTCCATGTGGAGGATCAGCGTCGCCCGCTCGGCTGTGTTGAGCTTCTCGGGATGTTCGAGCTTGCGGCGCGCGTCCTTGCCAAGCTCAATGCGCTTGGCGAGGTCGATCTCTTCGCCTGCGGTGAGCAGCGGCTCCTGCGCCATCTGGCGGAAGTAAAGCCCGACCGGGTCGTCAGCAGACACCGCGTTGATGTCCGCCAGGGGCTCCTCCCCCTCATCCTCCTCGTCGTCGTCGCCCGCCAGACGACGCGCCAACAGGGCCTCGTCTTCTTCGTCCGGGCTGCGAACTTCGATGCCCAACTCTTCGAGCTCTTCCAGCAGAGCTTCGACGGTTGCCTCGTCGAGGTCATCAGCGATAGCCTCAACCAGGTCCTCATACGTGATGAATCCACGCACATCGGCCCTAGAGAGAAGCTCCTGAATAACATCGCTGCGAGGATCGTCGTAGGGGTGCGTCACTGACACTTCGTCGATCATCTCCCCCGTCATCATATCATCTTCCAATCCATCACCCTTATCAGTACCAGCAGTGCCTGCCCGCTGCCCGGTAACGGCCAAGAGGCAAGTCTTAGTATTCTAGCACAATGCATGGTACCCTTCAAGTTTGCCAACATGCCTCAAATCTACGCTTTCCGCACTACTTTCCGACGAATGCCAACAGCAGCCATACTGCCGCCGTACCAGCGCCAGAAACAAGGCTTGCCGATGGGGTTGGCTTGCGGGTCAGAGTTGGCGCTTGGCGGGCAGCCGGCGCCCTTCAGCAGCCGCAGCCGACCAAAACAGGTTGGCCGGCAAGACTGCCGCACGCTGGGAGCGCAGGGCTGGTATGTGCGGGTAGCTGAGGAAAGCTGGCAGCATTGGTTGACTCAGAACTGTGGTGCAGGTTGAAACCCCACCTGCACCACGCGAATGCATTTTATCTCCACTCATTATATAGCACGTGTCAAGTAGGGGAGGCTGCGCTACCCACCGGCGGCCAGCAACGCCCCGTGCTCTTCCTCGTTGGCTTCCAGCCAGCGCGTGCAGGCCATGGCAGCGGCACTGCCCTGCCCCACCGAGGTGGCAATCTGCCGCCAGTGCGCGTCCTGAATCTCCCCGGCGGCGAACACGCCGGGGACGCTGGTCTGCATGTTCTCATCCGTGATGAGGTAGTCCGCCGCGTCCATTTCAAGCTGGCCTTCAAACAGGGCAGTGTTCGGGTAGTGGCCAATGAATATGAACACGCCATCCGTTGCGAGCAGGTCAGTCTCGCCAGTTTCCACGTTGCGCACCTTCACGCCGGTCACGACCGGATCGCCAATGATCTCCTCGACGACCGTGTTCCAGATGAACGAAATCTTGTCGTTCTTCATGGCACGCTTCTGGAGGATGGCCCCGGCGCGAAACTCATCGCGGCGGTGGATGATACGCACCCGGCTGGCGAACTTGGTCAGGAAGATCGATTCCTCAAGGGCGCTGTCCCCTCCGCCGACGACCACCACATCTTTGTCCCGGAAGAAGAAGCCGTCGCAGGTGCCGCAGTAGCTAACCCCGCGCCCGATGTACTCGTCCTCGCCGGGAACGCCCAGCCGCTTGGGCGATGCGCCCGTGGTGATGATGACCGACCACGCCTGGTAGGTCTTGCTGTGCGTCTTGACGGTGAAGGGCGGGCCGCTCGTGAAGTCCACCTCGGTCACCAGGTCAGGCTCCAGGCGTGCGCCGAAACGTTCGGCATGCGCTTTGAATTTCTCGACAAGCTCCGGCCCGGTCAGACCTTCCGGAAAACCGGGGTAGTTCTCGACCTCGCTGGTCAGCGAGATCTGCCCGCCGATCCGGTCACCAGCGATCACCAGCGGGTCGAGGAAGGCGCGCGCCGTGTAGAGCGCCGCGGTCAGGCCCGCTGGCCCGGAGCCCAGGATGATGACCTTCTCTTGATCCATTACCAACTGCCTCCTGTGGTTTCGCGCTTTGCTGATACTCCAAAATTATGCCAACCGTGCTAATTCTATCTTCTTCAGATGCCTGTTTGGGCCGAAGGGTTTACGCCTGTGGGTCGTCCGCCTGCGCCTGGAGGATGACAATCAGCGCCTCAACCTCGTCCCGGCAGCAGCCACACTGCTCAAGGTGCCGCTTAACCTGTGGCAAGACTACCCCAGGGTCGTCGCCAGCATCCAGCATCTCCACGTACCGGTCGATGCTCTGGAAGCATTCACCACAGGTAATGTCCTCGTCCTGCGTGCTGAAGATCATCTTCATGATACCACTGAAGCGTTTGATTCGTGTTGGCGTGCTGCCCAACTTTCACCTCCGGCACGGCTAACCGCGCTAAGACCCCGACGTGGTGTGCAGACAGGCTCTTACTTATTCCCCAAAAAGGTCGAGGATATAGTCCAGCGACAGCCCTTGCTCCAGCAGGTGCCGCTTGAGCTTCAGGCGCGCATCATGCACCAGCTTGTAGAGCGCGTTGCGGTTTGTGCCCATCCGCCGGGCGATCTCCTCGATACTCACCCCGTCCAGCGTATAGGCCGAAAGCGCGATGCGCTGCTTCTCGGTCAGCGCGTTTTTGAGCGCGTGGTCGATGGCCTGCAACACTTCCTGGCGCTCCGTGTAGCTTTCTGGCGAGGGGGCCTCGTCCGGCGTGATCGCCAGATCGGTAATGCTGGGCATCGACTCGCCGCCCACCGTCAGGTGGTCGAGCGAATAGTCCTTGTGGCGGGCGCGGCGCAGCTCGCTGATCGCTATCCGCGTGGCGATCTTGGCTGCCCAGGTGGTGAAGCGGCTCTCGCCCCGAAACGTGTCCAGGTTGTCGAGAATCCTCAGCAGCGCATCCTGCACCACATCCTGCGCCAACTGGTTAAGCTCCTCCAGGGGGCGGTTGGTCAGGTCGCTGCGGTCGTTGCGGAGGTAGAACGAGACGCCGCGCTCAAGGTGCGCGCGCAGCGCGTCGAGGGCCTGCGCCCGGTGCGGCCCCTCCGAACGCAGGTCGGCTAACCACGCGTCGTTTGTTCGTTCTTCCATCGGCATCCTTGCTGGTGCGTGCGCTGCGTCCCGTGATTGTACCACGCCCCTCACCCCGTGCGACCTGCCCGCGGCAGATCGCCTTCCCCTCTCCCACACGCGACCTTCGGCCGCCGGGGAGAGGGGCAAGAGCCTTCGCCGGATGAGCACAAGCTTGCCCTGGCCCATGATGACAACGTGTTGGTGCACCCACGCTATAATAGAGTACCAAAGCCATCCACAGAAAGTTGAGGCGCTTTTGCCATCCCTCAAAGTCAACGATATTCAGATGCACTACACCGAGCGTGGGGACGGGCCGACCGTCGTGGCGCTGCACGCCGCCACGGTGAGCGGCGAGACGCTCGGCTGGCTGGCGGGGGCGGTCGTCCACGAGGGGTTCAACGTGGTCACGCCTGACCTGCGCGGGCACGGCCAGACGCCCAACCCGGCCCCCGACCTGCACCTCCACCGGCTGGTTGACGACCTGCTGGAGTTCATCTACCAACTGGGTCGCAGCCCGATCCACGGGCTGGGCTACAGCCTGGGCGGGGGCGTGATCCTCTACGCGGCCCAACGCCGCCCCGACCTGTTCCGCTCGCTGGTGCTGCTGGGCACGAACTACCGCGCGCCCTCGCAGGAACGGATACGCAGCGTCCTTGGCCCGGCTGAGGAGCGCCCGGCGGTGCAGCAGCAGGTCTTCAGCCCTGATACAGGCATCGTGGTGGGGTGGGACAAGACGCCAGAGTCCTTTAAGAGCATCGCAGCCCCCACGCTGCTGATCTGCGGCGACCGCGACGAATTCAACGACGCGGAGGACAATCTGGCGCTGTACCGGGCCTTGCCCCGCGCTGAGGTGCTGATCATGCCCAGGACCGACCACCTGGGCCTGGTGCGGCATCCGATGGTCTTCCAGGCGCTGCTGGCCTTCTACGGGCGCGTGCCGCGATAATCAGTCCACAAAGGACACAAAGAGCACAAAAGACAGGGCCTGCGCGGCTAAATTCGTCTGATTCTGTCCACGAATTGCACGAATTGGGAGTGCAAGTCCTCGTTATGCCCGAAGGGGGTCACTCCAGCGGCTTGGCGAAGACGCGGTGGCGCTTGTAGATGTTTACCGGCACTATCTGGGCCAGGTCGGCGAGCATGGCGGCGTTCGTCTCCTGCACCTGCACCAGGTCGGCGTACTGGTAGCGCGACTCGATCAGGGTACGGATCATCTCGTCGTAGAGGATGGCATTCGCGCCCGTGCCCTGGTATTCGGGCAGGATGGCGTTGCCATTGACGTTGATCCACTGCGTGCGGCGCTTCTCAAGCAGCAGGTCGATCCAGCCGAAGGGCCACAGCCGCCCCTTAGTGCGCTGGATGGCCGCCGAAATGTCCGGGTAGGCGAACTGGAAGCCGACTAAAGCATCCTCCTTGAAGATCAGCTTCAGCAGCGGCGGGTCGGCGATCAGGATCAGCCGGTTGACAATCTCGACCAGATCGCCATCGGGGATGGGTGTGTATGCCCAGACGGTCGAGAAGGCGCTGTTGTAAGCCTTGTGGATTCTCTCCGCCTGGGCGCGCAGCTCGGCCTTGCTCTTGAAGGCCGGGACGTGGAAGTTGCGCCGCTCACGGATTTTGTCGGCGATGCGGCGCAGGCGCTCCGGGTAGGTGAAGGTTTCCCGGTCGGTATAGGCGGAGAGAAAATCGATCTCCTTGACGAACCCGCCGACCTCCTCCCACTGGCGGACGTAGTAGGGCGGGTTGTAGGGGATGCCGATTGCCGGGCGATGCTCGAAGCCCTCGATGAGCAGCCCCAGGCCGTCGCCGGTGATGAAGCCCTTGGGGCCAAGCAGACGATCCAGCCCGCGCTGGCGCGCCCATCTCTCCGCCGCGTCAAAGAGCAGGCGGGCCACCTCGTCGTTGTCCACTGCCTCGTAGAGATAGAGCAGCGCGTCGCGCTTGCCGCGATAGGCGTTGTGCGGGCGATGCTCCAGCACGGCGATGCGACCCACAGCGTGGCCTGCCTCGTCCCGCACGAGTAAGAATGCAGCGTCGGAGTGCTGGTAGTAGCGGAAGCCGGGCTTGAAACGCAGCCGCTCGCCGGGCATCAGGGGCGGCACCCACTGGGGAATGTTGCGGTAGAGGCTGAAGGGGAGGTTGAGGAAGGCGCGCACCGCGCGCCGGTCACCGAGACGCACCTCTTCGTTGTGCATGTCTGCTGCCTGCTGCCTCAACTGCGCTACGCGTTTTTCGTCTTGCCAGTTTCGGGGATCCACACCTCGACGCCGGTATCTCGCTCGATGCGGGCGGCCAGCGCGCGCAGCTCGCTGAACTTGAAGGCGCTCTCCTCGCCCTCGGGCCTGCCCAGCACGACCAACGCAAAATTCTCCTCGCGCACGGCTGCCTTCAGCTCGCGCTCAAGCTGGCCGTGCCGGATCAGGTAACCGGCCTGCACGCCCGCTTTCTCGGCGCGCTCGACGGCCATGACCATCAGGAACTCGGCCATGTTATCCATCTCACTGATGACGATATCCTGCCGCATGCCGTAGTTGGCATGGGCCAGGAACTCAACATCTGTCACGAAGAAGAAGGTCAGGCTGGCCCCGGTCTCTTTGGCACGCTGGATGGCCGCTTCCTGGGTGAGGATGCTGGCCTCTCCGCCGCGTGTTGAGCATAGTATCTTATCCATGTCGGATGTCCTTAAAAGCGTATGAGCAGCCACACACAGCCAAGCGTGACCGTGATCAGCGTGGCAGGTAGGCCCACGGCAAGGAACTTTCTGAACGTGAGCGGGTAGCCCGCGCGCTCGACAATCCCGGCTACCACCAGGTTGGCCGACGAGGCGATCAGCGTGCTGTTGCCGCCCATATCGGCCCCGACAGCCAGCGCGTAGTACAGGGAATTGTTCTGCGCGCCCGGCATGGTGCGCGTCAGGAAGGCGACGACGGGCAGCATGGCGGCTGCCAGGGGGATATTGTCAACCGCACCGGAAAGCAGCGCCGAGGCCCACACGATTACCAGCAGCGCGGCGACCAGATTGTTCTGCACCAGATTGCCGACGCTGCTCGCGATCAGGCTGATCAGGCCGACCTCCTGGATCGCGCCGACCATGATAAACAGGCTGATGAAGAAGATCAGCGTCGTCCAGTCTACCACGTCCATCATCTGCTTGATGTCTTGATGAACCCAGACCAGCATCGCCACCGCGCCGATAATGGCGGAGATGGCGGGGGTCAGGTGTATCTGCTCGCCAAACACGAACAGCCCGATCAGCCCCACGAACACGATCCCGGCTTTACGCAGCTTGGCGGGGTCTTTGATCTGACCGTTCTGCTCCAACCGTTTCAGCAGGGCGGGCGAGATGCCCTGGCCCACCTTGCGGTGCTCCTTGCGGTACCAGAGCAGAACAAAGACGACCAGCCCGGCTTCTGCCAACAACACGCCAGGCGTGAGGTTCAGCAGGAAGTCGTTGAACCCCAGTTCTGCGTACGACCCGATCATGATGTTGACCGGGGTGCCGATCAGCGTGCTGAGGCCGCCCACGTTGGAGGCCAGCAGGGCGGGCATCAGCAGCGAGAGCGGGGTGATGCCCAGCGCGAGCGCGATCTCGACGGTGATGGGCGTGATCAGCAGCATGGTCGTGACGTTGTCGAGCAGCGCGGTGGCGACGGCGGCGATAGCCATCAGGATGATGGTCAGCAGCCAGACCTTGCCGCGCGAGAGCCGGTAGGCCTGGTAGGCGAGCCACTGGAAAATGCCCGTCTCCTCGATCACGCCGATCACGATCATCATGCCAAGCAGCAGGAAGATCACGTCAAAGTCAACGTGCTCCAGGGCCTGCTCAAAGTCGAGGATGTAGAGCGACGGGGACAGCGCCCCACCCGCCAGGCTGACGGTGAACATCAGGGCGACGGCCAGCAGCGCGGCGAGCGTGTTGTGCAGCCGCTCGGTGACGATCAGCGCGAGCATCCCGGCGAAGAGCGCGGTGGCAACCCAGAAGCTGGCCGTGATATGGCGCTTCAGCACCACATCGTCCAGCACCAGCCCGCCGTGCTCCAGCAGGTCGTCAAGCTCGCTGGCGGTGGGGGCCCATTCCGCCGGGTAGAAGTGGGCGTGCTCGTACACCACTCGCACACTGCCAACCTGCCCAAGCGGCGGCACAACCAGGACGTACGTCCCGTCGGTCTGGGTGACCGTTTCATCCACCGGTCTGGACAGCGCATTGACATACAACGCGACATCGGCGTGGGCGACCGGTATCCCCTGGTCGTCGAGAACGCGCCCGGCGATGCCCTGCTCGGTGGCGCGGGCGGCGGCAGGCGGCTTGAAACTGGCAGCCAGCCACAGGCCGAGGATGAGGGCGAGGGAGAGCACAGGGATCAGCCGCCTGAGGGGCGGGTGATGCGGGCTGAATGGCAGGTGCGGGATGCGCATTGATACTGGCTCGGTTCTCGTGTGCTCAGCGCCGGGCGGGTGCGAGCAGCGGGGGCGGCTTTTCGGGCCGCCGGGCGGCGCGATCCCCCGGCTCAGTCGGCGGTTACCTCGATAGTCACGCGCTCGCTGACGGAGGTATTGCCCGCCGCGTCGTAGGCGCGCAACTCGATGAAGTGCGTACCCGGCCCGGTAATGATCCAGCGTTCGCTGTAGGGCGCGACGGTGCTGATGGCGATCAACTGCCCGTTGATGTAGAACTCCACCCGCTCCATCGAGATATTGTCAACCACATTGGGCTGGATGGTCACGAACTCGTCCGCCATGCGGTAGGTCTGACGGTCGTGGGGGTAGAGGATTTCGACGGATGGCGGCGTGTTGTCCACTGTGACCGGGATGACAAATTCCTCGATGGAGTTGTTGCCGCGCACGACCGTCAGGCGCAGGCTGTACAACCCTTCCAGCAGGCGGGCGTCCCATATCCCCAGATCGTCGTTGTAGCGCGTCGTGAAGTGGCTCTCGCCGATCTGCGTCCACTCCGCCGGGTTGATGCCCTGACCGTAGTCCAGCCGGAAAAGCTGGAAGTTGGGATCGCGTGCATTGCCCCGGATGGTGACCGCGCCACGCACGGCGCTGAAAGGCGCAGGCTCAATGATCGCCACGTCACCAAAGGCGCCTGGCGTATCGATCGCGTCATACTCGACGGGCGGCTGCGGGATGCCCGCCTCGCGCACCCAGTCGGCGGCCTCCGGGGGCAGCACTATGTACACGCGCTCCTCGACCAGCCCGGCGGGGGTGTAGACAGTCGCCAGCAGGCCGGTTTCGCGGTTGACCTGGAAGGGCTGGTAGATCGCATCCGCCATGACCGGCTCCATGCCGCGCCTGAAAAGCTCCTGGCGAGTGGGGCAGTACTGGGTCGGCAGCAGGCCTGAGGTGTCGCAAACGGTCAGCTCAACGACTTCCGGGGGGCGCTCCCATACTTCAACGGGCTCATCGCGCAGGCCGAACTCCATGATCGCCTTCCACAGCGGGGCCGCGCCCACGATGGCGGGCAGGTCGAGCATCGCGGCGTTGTCGGTGTTGCCCACCCATACCCCGGCGACAAGCTGCGGCGTGTAGCCGATAGCCAGGTTGTCGCGGTAGTCGTTGGTTGTGCCCGTCTTGACGGCTGCCGGGCGGCTGAGCTGGAGCGCGCTGGCGGGGCCGACGCTCGGCTGGCGCGCCTGCTCGTCGGACAGGATGTCGTTGATCAGGAAAACCAGCCCCGGTTCCACAATGGCGTTGCGGCCAAGCGTCGTGCCGCTGCCATACTCCCACAACACCTGCCCCTCGCGCGTCTCGACGCGCAGGATCAAGGTGGGGTCGAGCGTGCGAAAGCCGGGCCGCCGCTGGTCGAGCGGGGTGGGCGTGCCGACCATCGTGCCCATGTTGGCAAAGACGCCGTAGGCGTAGGTCATATCGTAGAGCGTCGTCTCGCCGCCGCCCAGGGTCAGCGAGAGGCCGTAGTAGTCCAGCCCCCGGTCGAGCGTATTGATGCCCATCGCGTGCGCGGTGCGGATTACGTTGTCCACCCCAACCCAACTGAGCACCTGCACCGCCGGGATGTTGTACGAGTTGGCAAGCGCGCTGCGGATGCTCTGCGGGCCGTGAAACTCACGGTCGAAGTTCTCCGGCAGGTAGGGTTGGTTGCTGCCCGCCTGGAAGGCGGTGCGTACGTCGAGGGTCATCGTGGCCGGAGTGTAGCCCTGCATGAAGGCCGTCAGGTAGGTGAAGGGCTTAAAGGCCGAACCCGGCTGCCGCTCGGCGAAAGCCACGTTGAAGTTGCCGTCGATGGCGCGGTCGTAGTAATCCAGGCTGCCCAGCAGGGCGAGAACCTCCCCGGTTGCGGGGTTGATGACGACCGCTGCCGCGTTGCTCACGTTGTGGTCGCGGCCTGCGCTGCCGGGTGGCAGAGGGTGCAGATAACCGGCAGCCAGGCACTCGGAGCCATCCGCCGCGGGGATGGTCGCATCCGGCGCAGCGCCCGACAGCCGGGCGACGTGCGAGCGCGCCGCGCACTCAACCTGAAGCTGGAGGTCATAGTCAAGCGAGGTGTAGACGATCAACCCGCCCCGGTAGATCAGGTCGGGGCCAAGCATCTCCTCAAGCTGCTTGCGGGCCGCGATGGAGAAATGCGGCGCGAGCAGGCTGAAGCGCTGTTCAGGCTGTTTGATGTCGAGCGGCTGGGCGAAGGCGATGTCCGCTTCTTCGGGCGTAATCAGGTTCTGGGCGGCCATCTGGTCGAGCACCAGGCGCTGGCGCTCCCTGGCAAGCGGAAAGTTGTCAATCGGGTTGAGCGCGGGCGACTGGGGGATAGCAGCCAGCATCGCGGACTCGGCCAGCGTCAGCTCACGCGCCGGTTTGTTGAAGTAGACCTGGGCCGCCGCCTCGACGCCGTAGGCGAGGTTGCCGTAGAAATTGGTATTGAGATACCACTCCAAAATCTGGTCTTTGCTGTAGGCGTTGCTGATGCGGATAGCCAGGATCAACTCTTTGATCTTGCGCTCAAAGCTGACCTCAGCCCGCTCGTCCGGCTCGATCAGCACGTTCTTGACGAGCTGCTGCGCGATCGACGAGCCGCCCTGCACCTGGCCGCCTGTCAGGTTGTTCCAGGCTGCCCGCAGGATGCCCTCCAGATTGTAGCCGGGGTTCTCGTAGAAAGTGCGATCTTCGATAGCAATGGTCGCCTGGCGCAGGTGGAGGGGGGTGTCTTGCAGCTCGACCCAGGTGCGGTCACCGCCGAGCGGGTCGAGCACCTCGTAGAGCAGGTGCTGGCCGGTGCGGTCGTAAATCTTGGTCGTCTCGAAGTCCTCTTCGGCGGCGGTGATCGCGCCCGGCTCCGGGAGCTGCTGGGCATAGAAGGCGTACACGCTAACCACCGTGCCAACCCCGGTCAGCGCGCCGAGCAGGTTCAGGCCAAGCAGGGCCAGCGCCAGGATCGCCAGCCAGCGGACAGCCAGCCGCACGCCGGTGCGCCCTTGCGCGCGCCGCTGGTATCGCCGCTGGACGATGCGCCGTGTGGTGCTCACTGCGGTGGCTCCTCACCCCTAAGCGTGCAGGCGGGCGTCGTTGCTCTGCCCCGTCCCGGAAGACGCGAACAGTGTACCACCTCGGCGCGGGGTTGGAAACCGGCGGGTGGCGGAAGATAGGGCTTTATCATTCTGCGCGTGATCTGATGTTTGCGCCTCTCAGCCTCACCCCCAGACCTCGCTTACGCTCAGTCTTACCCCCTCTCCATTCGATGGAGAGGGGGCGGCGAGACCCTCTAATGAGCGTCGAGCGTGGGTG
>JAANMU010002681.1_pt1 | contig 12781 bp, 19 predicted proteins | sample 7279701 | NCBI WGS metagenome assembly JAANMU01 (sample SAMN14094539, study PRJNA606508) | bioreactor metagenome | isolation source: A lab-scale SPAN reactor treating ammonium-rich wastewater day 57 | place: Ireland: Galway | collected 2017-03-13 | reverse complement strand
GGATGATGCGCGGCGGTATCGCCTATTCGTCCCCAGGGCACGAGGTGAACCTACTTTCATGATTGAGACCTAAAAATCGTTGCGCTTCCCTTGCCCCGCCAACCGGAGCCCGACGGCGGGCCGTGGCCACACGCTGCCCTGGCGGCGAGCGCTGGACTGCTTTGCCCGGGCGCCGCCGCGGTGATGGGCAGGTAGCCCAGGTTCACCGCGGCGGGGCAGGGCAGCGGCGGGAGCGCGGCTGCTGGTGGCGGGTTTGTGACTGTGATGGTGGGTTTCATGGCTGCGTCGGGTTGTTGATCTCGCCGGTCCACGCGACCCACTCGTTCTGAGACGTCCCACGATCGCGGACAGATTCCACACGGTAGGTCTTCTTGCAGCGCAGGCACTGCCAAATGAGCCCGAGGGGGAATCCTGGTCCCGGAGTCATGCACGTGTGTGCGGGGAGCAAGCCGTCTGTGTTTGAGCCAATGATGCCTCCGGCGCGGTATTCGGCGGCTTGCTCGCGCAGGAGTTCGCCAATAGTGACGGCTCGACTGTCGTCCATGAACATGGTCCAGGGCATGCGGTGGGCGTCAGCGAACGCGACGAGGGCTTCCGCTTTCGCCTGGGCGATGATGATTGGCGCGGCGGCATCCAACCCCGCATTTAGAGCCCCCGCAAGTGTGGCCGGCGCACCGGTTTGCAGGTGTTGCTGGTAGCCGGCATAGAGTGCAGGCCGGGCCTCCACCGTGGTGCTCGCGTCTGAGTCGTTCCCCTCTTTCGCGTGGTAGCGGTCGCAGGCAGGGCACATGCCCGGCTTCTTGATGTCGCGGGTGATGTGGTTGTGGTGCGGGGGCCGTGGTTTCGTGGTCATGATCCGTCCTTCACTGCTGCGAGTTTCATGGGGAGCCTGTCGGCCCATTGGGTGCGAGTGCTGGTAAAGATGTCGTTGACGCCGGCCATTGCGTGCAGGAAGCCGACAAAGTACGGGCCGCAGTGGACGATGAGTGAGCCGAAGCTATCGGCCGGCTCTATGCGGAGCTCCTCGTCGTAGGCCATGGACGCGGCGCGGAAGGCCTGCATGTTCTTCGGATGGAACTTGGTCACCGGGATGGACGGCTGGGCGCGGCGCCGCAGCGCGGCAGCTATCGGGTGCCACAACCCGGGTATGTCCCGGTTGCCGTGGTCCGGCAAGGTCAGCTTCAGCGAGCGGCCGCCGAACAGCGAGCCCAGCTCGCGGATCTCCAGCTGGTGCACCAGCTCCGGCTTGTCATCCGGCGACGCCGGCGGCACGGTCTGTGTCCGGACCGTCACCTCCAGCTGCTTGAACGGGTCGCAGAACATTGAGCGGATGGTGCTGATGTCCTGCTTTGACAGGGCGATGCGCCCCATGGTCCCGTCAAGCTCAACCAGTGGAATCCTGGCTACGCCGGTCGTCATCCCGCCGGAGGCTGTCGCCAGCAGCTCCAGCGAGTCATTCAACTGCAGATCCACTGTCGCCAGGTAGCCGGCATCCTTGCCCTGGTACGTGTGAGCGGCACAGGCTGCGAGCGCGTTGGTGAAGTTGTCTGCGGGGACTGTGATTTGCATGGTTCTCCTCTCCTAAGAGCAGCGGCACTCGGCCGTTTGGGGGTTGATGATGCCCAGGCACGACGGGCACTTCGGCGGTGGGGCCGGGCGCTCACGCTTGAGCATGCTGAGGTCAGGGTTGTCGGTGCTCATGGGGTGTGCGCCTTTCCTATGCCGCGGAGGTGGATCTGCCCGGCCGGGTGCTGCTGGGAACGGGCCGCGTGCGTGTCGATCTGGGCGGCCTTGACCGCCGCCTGGCGGGAGATGTGGGTGAGCGGCTCCGGATCCACCCGGACCACGTCCGGGCCGAACCACATCTGAAGCAGCCACAAACCGTCCGGCTGCAGGCGGACGCCGGCCCGCGGGTAGATGCCCTCACCCGTGCGCTGGTACGTCTCGACACGGAAAGCGAAGGTCAAGGGGAACGGGGCCGCCGGGTGGCGCAGCGGGGCCACCCGCTGCGCCATCAGCTCCCGATGCTTGGTACCAGGATTCACTCCGCAACCTCTGCATCAGCCTCGGTCTGATCGGCGCAGTTGCCGCACTTGCCGTCGTAGCCTTCGCCGTCGCCCAATCCGCCGTCGCACTCGCTGCAGACGTCGGGCACGCAGTCGCTGCAGCGCCCGCCTTCGAGCTGCTCGGGCGTCAGCTTGTCGCCGCACCCATTGCAGTAGTCCTTGAGGCTTTCGGCCAGCTGCTCCATGAAGCCGCGCTCCACGTCGCTCCACTGGTAGCCGTAGACGTCCTGCAGCCGGTCCCTCCACACCTTGCCGTAATCATTACCCCACCGGGTAGGACCCCAGCCGTTCAAACCCATCAGCTGCGACTCATTGGTGTTCTGCAGGACGTCCTCGAGCACCACCAGCGACTCCACAGACTTCTTCGACAGGATGGCCTCGATCTCTTCCTCGGAAGACTTCTCCGGCACGCCAGCAAGCTCCCACCTCCCGGAAATCCTCACGCGGCGGACCAATGCCTTCACCATCAAGTCCTTGGCGAGGCCTGCCGGCGGGGTCTCGATGACGCCCTTGAGCGCCTCGATGCGGACCTGGTGCGCCAGCTCGAGCTCCGCGGCAAGATCCGCGGCAGCCTTCTGCGCCGCAACCTCCGCCTCGCGCTCCTCCGGCGACATCTCCGGCTCATCCTCGGCCACAATGGGTACGTACCAGGTCGCCTTGCCCGTCTCCGTCTCATTCACGACAGCCACATGCCCGGCCGCCACATGCTCCTCCGTGGTCAGCTCGTTGTCTGCGTAGCGGTAGTCGCCGATTGCATCCCTGCTGTCAGCAACCTGGGCGCCGGCCTCACCCAGCTCACGCCGCGTCTTTGGGGCTTCCTTCTGCGCCTTGCGCAGATTCCGCCACCGCCGAACCTGGATATTCCAATTCCACGTGTCCCAGGCATCCAGCAAAGACTCCTGCGCCTCGATGTCGCCGGTGAACTCGGCCAGAATCAGGGCATCCTCAAGGGTCATCTGGCCCTCATTGATGGCAGCATGGGCTTTGCCCGGCGCCTGCGCCAGCTTCTTTGAAGTCTTGATTTGGTCCTGCGTGACACCCATGCCCTTGGCCAGGTCAGCAACGCTTCGCCCGCCAAGCTCCAGCTCAGACGCCACATACTGGGCCCGCTCCATCGCAGAGTTGCCCACGCGGTGCTTGTTCTCCTGGTACTGCATGTCCCGCTGGTCCTTCTCCGACAGATCCGCGCGCAACTCCACCCTGAGCTTCTTCAAGCCCGCCTGCTGCGCGGCAGCCACGCGGCGGTGGCCCGTGACAATGCGAAACTTCGTCCGCGCCGTCGGGTGAGCGACCACGATCGGCGGGTGAATTACGCCCACGGACTTGATGCCGGCAACCAAGGCCTCGAACTCGGCATCCCGGACTATCTCCTTGCGGATGTTCTGCGGATGCGCTTCCAGCTTCGCCAGCGAAACCTCAATTAACTCGTTCATTACTTCCCCATCTCGTTGTTGTTTTGTATTGCTTGCAGCCCTGCTGCGACCTGCAGCAGGGAAGTCTGTATCGCGGCGTACTGGGCGGCCGTGGCAGCGTCGCCACGGTCCCGCGCGTCCGCCGTCAAAGCGGCCATGTCCTCGGCCATCACCATGGCCCGGGCAAACTCGTCATCCTCAAGGAAGGCGTCCGGCTGGTCGCCCTGGACCTCGGCCACCAGGCGGCTGATTGCGTCAGCGACCGGGCTGCCGGAAGCTGCCTCGGCAGCGTGGCTGTCCGCGAGCTGCTCCGCCGCGGCGTCCTCCCGCGTCAGCCACTCCTGCATCACGGTCCGGAGCCGCATCCCAGCATGGAAGTGCGTGGACTTCACCTGCGCCGTGTCCTTCAGCAGGACCTCCACCGGGACATCAGCCCAGGCCGCGGCCAGCAGCCACGCCAGCTCCTCCGTGCCGCGAGGGATTTCGTACGCCAGTGCTGCGGGAATGGCCAGGCCGTCATTGGCCGGGTACCCGCTCACTTGTCCACCTCGCTGGCGAAGCCCAGTAGCCCGCCGACCGAGAGCATCAGGCCGAGGAGGTCCAAGCCGTTGAAAACGTCGAGCATCGAACCGCCGGCAATAGAGACCAGGAGCCCGGCCACCAGCATCGGCAGCCAGAGCAGAGCGCGACGGCGGGCCGCACCTACACGCGCCGACGGGCGCACCATCGGGGCGGCCATCAGAACATCACCGCCGCGGGCTGCTTGGCCGGGGCCGGCTCGATCAGCTCATAGTCGTAGCGGTGCTCACCGTCAACGAGAATTCCGCGGGTGTTCGTGTCGATTGCGATGGACTGAGATCCCAGGAACTGGCGCATGTACGTCGTCAGCCCGTCCTTCAATTCCCGGGCGTCCTTGAACTCCAGGTTGGCGTACGGCTTGAACGCCTTCGCCGAGCGGAGCGGATGGACCACGGCGCGCTTCTTCGTCCGGTAGCTGCTCATGCGTCAGCCGCCAATGCCAGGTCGGCCTTCGTCAGCTCGTAGACTTCACGAACCACCGACACCACGTGCTCCGCGAGCTCTTGAAAGAACTCCACGATGGGAGCCATGCCCTCGCGCAGGGCATCCCAGGCGTTCTTGACTTGGACGGCTGCCCGCTCGCGCCGCAGGATCTCCAGTGCCTTCTCCATGTACAGGACAGCCATGGTCGGCTGGTCCGTCTCCAAAAACTTGATGACCTGGGCCATCAGCTGCTCTACCGTGAGATTCATGCCGCACCACCCTCGGCGCTGACCAAGCACGCCTCCTCGTAGCGCTGCTCGGCATTGTCGATCTGCTTGGCAATGGCTGCGACCGTGTGCTGAATCTTGCCCACCAGCGTCACCGCAGAATCCCAATGAGCGGCCGCGTTGCCCTGGCGGTCGGCAGCATGAGTGCCGTTGTTGATCTTGACCAGGTCCTCCAGCTGCAGGGCCAAAGTGGCCTTCAGCTTTGACCGGTGGCGGGCCACCTTGCGCTGGGTCTCCGCCAGGCACTCCTTCTCCGTGTTCGCCGGCGTGTAGTCACCCGCCTCGAAAAACAGCCCGGCCGGTATCTCCACCTCGGAGTCCGACGTCGGTATGCCAGCGAGCGCGCTGGGCTTAGGGAAATCACTCATGAGACCACTTCCTTGAGATTGAGTTGTGAACTGCTGAAGCTGCGCCTGCCTGCTATTCCCGTAGGAGGTGGCGCCACTGCTGATGGGCTATTCGGCGCGCTGGTCTTCCAGCCACTCCGCGACGTCGGCCGGGTCGTACCGGACCAGGCCGCCGAAGCGGAAGAACCGGGGCCCCTTCTTCGCGCTGCGCCAGTTGGCCAGCGTGGTCACTGGGATCTGCAGGACCTCTGCGAGATCCACCGGGGTCATGTACCTGGTCGGTGCCTCAGCCATGACCGTCACGACGCCGCCCCGGCAACGGAGCGGTCCGGCGCGACGCGGAGGACGCCGCCAATCGTGAGCCGCCGCTGCTGCTTGGCGAGCGGCCGCATGAGCGCGCTCAGCGCCTGGTGCGACAGCGCCGGCCACAGGCCGAGGAATTCATCCCGCTCTGCCGCCCGCTGGATTTCGGAGTAGGCCTTGCCAAGACCGGGGTTCGCCCGTCGCCACAGGACGGTCTCCGGCAAGCCCCTGGACACGATGACGGCGCCGCGGTCAATCGCCTCCTGCAGCGTGACCAGGGGATCCCCATCAACAGGTGTCGGGTAGCCGTCCCGCTCGTTGTCTACGGCCTCGCTCACGGTCAGACGGATGTCGCGCACGGGCGTGACATTGGACTGGTAGCGGTCGTAGCGGGCCTCAGCCTCCACAGACAGCGCTCTCTGCTGCTCGTGGACAGCCACGGCCTGCGCCGCGCGGCACACCGCCGGCGTGTGGGCCTTGACCAGTGCCAGCATCTCCACCTGCAGCGGATCCTCACTCGCCGCGAGGCCCGGAGTCACCGGCCACGAATAGGACAGGCCGCAGTCGTAGCACTCGTACCCGGCCATCATCAGGTTGCCGTTCTCGTCCAGCCCGCCAGTGTCGCGGCCGATATGGCCGGTTTGCATGTCGCTGTCGCTCATGACGCCACCTTCTTCCTAGTTGTGTGCCGATAAGATCGGCGGATGGATGAAAACTTTTGGATTGCGCTGGGGGCCGTGGCTGCATTGGCATCGGCCGTTGGTGCAGGCGTTTCACTGTTAGTTGGCGCTTGGTTGCGGCAGCGGAACCGTCCGGAAGCTGACTGGGCATGGACGGCGACTGCGAGAGTTCTTGAGCACGACCCGCACTCCAGCTTCAATGAGCACGTGGGACACATCCGGGTGTTGGGGACATTCGCAAATGTCGGCGACGCGGCAGCGGCTAGGCTCACCCTGTCCACATCCGTCAACTCGCCCGACGCCCAAGGGGCCCTGCTGCAGCGAAACAAGAACACCGCGGCGGAAGTCCAAGGACGCGGACTGCTGCCAGTCATGATGCCTGGAGAGAGCATCTGGTTCCAGGCCACGATCCCGCCACAAGACTGGGACGATGCCGTGATCACCTTGGACTGGATCACTTCGCCGACCCGCCTGAAGAAGCATCGGCAGTGGACTTTGACCGGGGCTGAGATTCGCGGCGCGGCGGGCGCTTAGCCTTCTGCCGCCGCTCAACGCGGTGACCGCCCTCGATCCCACGGACAAGAACACCGAGATAGACGACACAGCCGGCCAAAATGACCACAGAAGCGTCAAGAGCCAGAATCGCGAAACCAACAGCACTCACGACGCCACCTTCTTCCTGCTTGTTGAACATTTCTGACCCAGCCCATGGACATTTCCACTGGGCAAGTGGTCGGTTTCAGTGGACACTTTGGTCAAAAAAAGATCCTCAGTGCCAACTTGCAGATAGTGCGCTATCCGCAAAGCTGGAGTTGTCTCCAGGGTCTTAACTTCTCCACGAAGCAGTCTGCCCAGATAGCTATGCGACTTCCATCCGGCTGCCATTGCAAGCTCTCGCTGGGAAACGTCCTGAACAATCATCAAGCGGTGGAGTTTCTTCGGGTCCCGAAGTTCCATCCAAATAGCCCCTAACTCGAAGTTCAAACTGACGAGTTTCACTGTACATTCCTTTCGTCCAAGTGTCCACTGATAGTGACCATTGAACCCTATCTAGTGCCCACTTTGCAACCCCTTGCTTTTGCCTACGCGCCTTACTGCGCGCGGTTCCGGCCTTTTCGGGGTAAAAGTTTGCAAGAATGTTAGTGCCCACTCTCGGTGGACAGGCGGTGCCCAAGCCTTTCGACAATTGCCCACAGGTTGGGGAGGATCTAACTCGTGAACAACAGACACCCGCTCGGACAGCTGATCCGATCCATCCAAGAAGCTGAAGGGTGGTCGGACCGGGATCTGGAAGCGAGGGCAGTTGGCAAGCAAGGGTTGGGCAAATCTAATCTGAGCAAGATCAAGAACCATCCGATCTCGGCTCTCAAGGGCAGCGTCATCAAGGGCCTGTCAGAACTGCTTCAAGTCCCCGAATCGCTGATTGCAAAAGCCGCGCTGGAAAGCATGGACATCTCGCTCTCATCCCCGCCGGCCAAGACGCTGGAAGATGCTGTTCGCAACGAACCGGAATTGACTGCCAAGGAGCGAAGGATTCTTCTTGCTGTCGTCTCAGAGATGCGATCAGACAAGGAGGTGGTGGGCAATGGAGATCATCCCACCCATATAGCTGCCGATGACCAGGCACCGGTGACACAGCTGCAGTCCAGGAGGCCAGCCACGGTACCGGCCGATGAGCCGCTGCAGCGCGTCGCCCGCAAACTTCATCCAGGAGACATCGCCAAAGACAACCCGTCAGGCGATCCTCACGATAGGGAAGGCTGATTCATTTGGGTTCCATCCCGCAACTGGTAGCCGCAACGGGCTCTCTTCCCCATGGCAGATACCCCGCCAGCATGGAAGAGATTCAAGAGAAGTTCGTCACCACCGTCGAACCGGTTCCTGGGCGCCGCGCCCAGATCTGGAGCGACTTCCAACGTGCGACGTCTGCCATTCAAAGCGTCACGCCAGTGGCAGCAGCATGGATCGGCGGATCATTCGTCTCAAGCAAGGCTCACCCGTCGGACATAGATGTCGTTTACCTTGTCAGAGCTAACGAGTACGATGCAATAACCGACGCGCAACAACAGAGCAAACTGAACATATTCAAGGGCGAAAAGCGGCTCATGCAAAAAGGGTTGCTTGTAGATTCCTACGTCATTGACTGGCGCCCCCGCGGCACCGAGAAACCTACGTCGCACGAAGAAAACAAAGCCATGGCACACCGTGGTTACTGGGATGATTGGCTACAGCGGAAGCCAGCCGCGGGGAAGCCCGACGACGACCCAGAAAACGCGCTACCGAGGAGAGGGTACCTGGAGGTGATTCTGGATGGATACACAGCATGACGCAAATAAAGAGTTCTTTGCCCTGTTCGCAGACGAGCTCGCCACCGCAGTCCCACTCTCGGCCAGTGATCTGGCCGCCATCAGCATCGAGTCGAACTCCGGAGAAGAAGCTTTCCGAAAAACCATCCGCAGTACAGGGTCCATTCGCTTCACTGGCCATGGGATCACCGGGCACCAAGGCGACGCGGAGGGCCTATTCAGCGCTGGCAATGCGTTCGTGCACCTAGTCACCGCAGTCGGGTCTGCACTTTCGGGGGCACGATCCAAGATCTCAGAGAACGCGGCAAGGCTAACGAGGCTCAATCTTGACGCCTCGCCCGAACCGGGATCTGTGATTTTCAACCTGGTCCCGGCAATCGAACCGGAAACTGAACTGCGTCCAGACGGCGAACTCATGGACGACAAGCAACAACTTGTCGACCAGGCAATCTCCGAAGTAGAACGTCTCATGAATCTTGATGGGCCTGCTACAGGTGACAGCCTCGCCCAGAGTCTGGAGCAACTCGGTCCCATTGCCGCGCGTTCGCTGCGAACCTTTGTTGCAACCACCGAGCATCAACACCTAGATGTTGATTTCGCATGGAGACAGCCGCTTCAAGGCTCACGGCGCTGGAAGCTCAGCGTGGGAGATTCCAGCTATGTCCGGAGCATCATCGACGGCCGGAAGCTTGACGATGAACCAGTCAGGCTCACCGGATACTGGAAAACGGTCAGCATGTCCGATAGCTGGATACTCGTGGACGATGAATACGGCACCATCGCTGTCAACGTGGGCGACATCAAGGGCGCGCCGTGGCAGGAAAACAACCCTGAAATCAGGGTGCAAATAGACGCCGTAATGATCGTCAAAGAAGCCCCAGGCAAGCTCACCCGCCGGTCGTTCAAAGCCAAGAAAATAATCAAGATAGCCAACTAGATCCGTGAGGTCTCTCAGGCCTTGCTAGGGATGGAAGGCTGCCGCCTGCTGGTTGCAGCTTCCATCTCAAGCGATAGAGGCACACCCCATGGGGGAACTGAACGACATTATTTTCCGGGACCTTCCGGACGACTTGGCCGGCTACTACGACCACGTGTCGGCGCGGATCTACATAGACCCGCGCCGACCGACCGGCACCATCAGGACAACGCTCGTACACGAGGGGATCCACAAGAACCTGGGCCACGAACCCATATCCGGGGCAGCGCACAACGCCAGAGAAATAGGCGTCGAAGTCCTCACAGCCCGCCGGCTGATCAACTTTCAAATGCTCCTCCAAGGGCTCATGCTGGAAACCAGCCTGCTAAATTTGGCGCAGCTCTGGCATGTAGACATTGGGCTCGTGGTAACCAGACTCGGTGCAATCACCCCGCTCGAGCACAACATCATTGAAGTTTGCGGCCGCTACTGCGCCCGCAACCTCGTCGCACCCAACGAAGGACAAGACCATGCGCGGTAGGCCCAAGCTACCCATCGGCTCCCACGGCACAATTCGCGTCTTCAGAACGGGAGACAGCTGGCAGGCCCGCTGCAACTACCGCGACACCGACGGCGAAACTCGCCAGGTCAGCGCCTCAGCGCTCACGCAAGGCAAGGCCCGTCTGCGCCTGCAGGAGAAACTCAAAACCCGGGGTCGTGTCGGGGGAGAGGACATCACCCGGCACACCACCATCGCCCAGCTGGCCCTCCTGTGGCTCCGCACCCTGAGCCAGTCCACAGCCACCGCGGACCAGTACCAGGACAAGCTGGACAAACACATCGTCCCCGCCCTGGGAGACCTCGCCATCCACGAAGCCACCACAGGCCGCCTGGAAGCCTTCCTGCGAGCGCTGCAGGCCAAGACCCCCACGACGGCCCGCATGACACGCACGGTGCTGTCCCTGATGTTTGGCATGGCTGTGCGGCATGACGCCATCACTGTGAACCCGGTGGGGGAGGTGCTGCTGGTCGCCCAGGAGAAGAAAAAGGTTACGGCGCTGTCCGTCGATGAGGTGCAGGCGCTGCGTGCGGACATCGAGAAGTGGGCGAAGGAGCGGCCCGGGCGTGACCAGGTGCGGGACTCTGTTGATGTCTTCCTGGCGACCGGGCTGCGGCCGGGGGAGCTGCTCGCCCTGCGGTTCAGCGACATTGATTTCAAGGCCAACACGATCGAGGTTACGGGCACGGTGAAGCGGGACTCTGTCAAGGGGCTGCACCGGCAGGAGTATCCGAAGTCGGAGTCCGGCGAGCGCATCCTCACGCTGCCGTACTTTGGCACGAAGGTGCTCCGGCGCCGGCGGCTGTCCGCAAAGTCTGACCTGGTGTTCGCCAGCCGGGCCGGCAGCATCATGGAACCGTCGAACTTCCGCCGGCAGTGGCGTGACGCGCGCGGGGAGAAGTGGGCGCATGTGCAGGCGCGGAGCTTCCGCAAGGCAGTGGCAACTCTCATTGAGCGTGAGTCCGGGTCGGTGGCCGCCTCGCTGCAGCTGGGCCACAGCTCGGACGCGGTGACCAAAAAGCACTACATCGCCCGGGACAAGCTGGCACCTGACGCGAGCTCAACGCTGGATCAGTGGGTCACGAAACGACCCGCGAAAGCATGACTCCTCACCCAAAGTCACGGAATAAGTGATGAATAAACAGTGAGTGGCGGCACTAAAGAGTGAATAAAAAAACCGCTCCAACCCCGGCGCTTGCCAGTGTTGGAGCGGTTTTCAGCTGTGCACCCCTCGGGACTTGAACCCGAAACCCATTGATTAAGAGTCAATTGCTCTGCCAATTGAGCTAGAGGTGCATCTTATCGTTGCAGTGGCGCACAACAGTTTGTGTCCGTCGTGTTCTTTGCAACGACATGAAACTATACGGGTTTTTTGCGCAGGTGTGAAATCGAAAATGGGGTTTCGGCACGTTTTGCGGCGCGGATCACACCCGGAAGGTTTCCCTGCCGCGGAACGACGCGGATTTTGCCCGCCCAGGCAGTGCTCAAATTTTTGCAGACAGTGGCCCGGATCACCTTTGCGTCCTAGACTGGCGCACATGAGCCCGGTGAAGAATTCTGCAGAAGATCCCGTTGTCCGCACCAAGGACGGCAGCCCGGACATCAAGCCGCGCAGCCGCGTCGTCACCGACGGCATCCATGCCGCCCCGGCCCGCGGCATGTTCCGTGCCATCGGCATGGGCGACGACGACTTCCGCAAGCCCCAGATCGGCGTGGCCAGTTCCTGGAACGAGATCACCCCGTGCAACCTTTCCCTGAACCGCCTCGCGCAGGGAGCCAAGGAGGGCGTTTTCGCCGCGGACGGCTTCCCCATGCAGTTCGGCACCATCTCCGTCTCGGACGGCATTTCCATGGGGCACGAAGGCATGCACTTTTCCCTGGTCTCCCGCGAAGTCATCGCTGATTCCGTGGAAACCGTCATGATGGCCGAGCGCCTTGACGGTTCCGTCCTGCTCGCCGGCTGTGACAAGTCCCTGCCCGGCATGCTCATGGCCGCCGCCCGCCTGAACCTCGCCAGCGTGTTCCTCTACGCCGGCTCCATCATGCCCGGCTTCGCCAAATTGGAGGACGGCACGGAGAAGGAAGTCACGCTCATTGACGCCTTCGAAGCCGTGGGCGCCTGTGCTGCCGGAACCATGAGCATGAAGGACCTCGACTCGATCGAGCGCGCCATCTGCCCCGGCGAAGGCGCCTGCGGCGGCATGTACACCGCCAACACCATGGCCTGCATCGGCGAGGCGTTGGGCATGTCCCTCCCCGGCTCCGCAGCCCCGCCCAGCGCCGACCGCCGCCGCGACATGTTCGCGCGCAAGTCCGGCGAGGCCGTGGTCCACCTGCTCGAAAAGGGCATCCGCGCCCGCGACATCATGACGAAGAAGGCCTTCGAGAACGCCATCGCCGTCACCATGGCCTTCGGCGGCTCCACCAACGCCGTGCTGCACCTGCTCGCCATTGCCCGCGAAGCCCAGGTGGACTTGACCCTTGCCGATTTCAACCGCATCGGCGACAAGATCCCGCACCTCGGCGACCTGAAGCCGTTCGGCCGCTACGTCATGTTCGACGTCGACAAGATCGGCGGCGTGCCGGTCATCATGAAGGCACTGCTCGACGCCGGACTCCTCCATGGCGACGCCCTCACCGTCACGGGCAAAACAGTTGCGGAAAACCTGGCGGACATCAACCCGCCGGACCCCGACGGCAAGGTCCTGCGCGCCCTGGACAACCCCATCCACAAGACCGGCGGCATCACCATCCTGCACGGCAGCCTCGCCCCCGACGGTGCCGTGGTCAAGAGCGCCGGTTTCGACCTCGACGTTTTCGAGGGCACCGCCCGCGTGTTTGAGCGGGAACAGGGCGCACTCGAGGCCCTCGACAAGGGGCGGATCCACGCCGGCGACGTTGTC
>JAANMU010002679.1_pt1 | contig 12787 bp, 13 predicted proteins | sample 7279701 | NCBI WGS metagenome assembly JAANMU01 (sample SAMN14094539, study PRJNA606508) | bioreactor metagenome | isolation source: A lab-scale SPAN reactor treating ammonium-rich wastewater day 57 | place: Ireland: Galway | collected 2017-03-13 | reverse complement strand
GGGTGATGAGCACGCTGGCAACGATTGCGATCGTGCGGGATTGGCGGCACATTGCCGAGGAAGCGGCGGGCACGGCAACAGCCGCGGAGACGTGGTGGCTGGACCTGGTTCTGGTTGCCATCGTCGGGGCATCTTTGCTGGGTGCGGGCCTGTGCTATCTGTTGGCAATCTTGGTGTTCCGAGGCAGCAACTGGGCGCGGATCGCAGCCCTGGCGTACACCGCCCTGCTGGTGGTGACAGCCGCGATTGGCTTCTTCACCGGTCAACCCGTCCCATTCGGCAGCGACATCTTCGGGCTGCCGCTGGACATTCTGGTGCTGCTGGCCCTGTCCGCGCGAAGCTCAAGGTTGTGGGCAAGGCGGCCACGGGTGCCCACAGCCGCGGGTCAAAAACCCAAGGGTGTTTTGAAGGGCTCCCCGGCATAGGACATCTTCCGGCCGGCACCCTTGGCGGGGCCGGTGGTGAACAGCTCTCGGCAAAGCGGCGACAATTGAACCATGACGCAATCCCCCGCCCTTCAGCCCCTCCCCGACCAATCCGCGATCGCTGCGCAGGAGGCGCCCCTGGTCAATGGGCGGGTCTTCCTGGCGGCCGGCCTCGGCGCCGTCCTGTCCGGGCTCATGATCCTGTTGGGGTCCAACGACCCCACCAATATTGGCTCGGCAGTCTTCCAGCTGGCCCCGCTGGTCCCGGCCGCCTGCGCCGTGCTGCTGTGGATCTCGCTGAAGTTCACGGACAAGACCGAGGCACGCCGCCAGACGGTCTCCGCCGCCGGAGTGCTGGGCATTGTTGCTGCAGCGTTCTACATGGTCGAATGGTCTGCCCGCTTTGAACTGAGCCTGTACTTTGCACTCATGCTGCTGGCGTGGGGCAGCCGGTTGAAGTTTGCCCCGCTGATGTGGGCGGCGCTTCCCTACCTCGCTGCGTCCATCCTGCTGCGCATCTTCGACTTCCCCGGTGAAGCGCTGGTCCTGCTCGCCCTCGGCGCCCTGACCATGGCCTTCCCCTTTGTGATGCGGCGTCGGGGGAAATAGCCGTTTATCTGATGCCGCGTCCGGAAGAACTGGTGCTTATCTGATGCGGCGTCGGAAAAGGCGGTCAGCGCAGGACCTTCGAGCCCTTCGGCAGGAGCACCGCCACCGCGGCGGGGGCCACCTCCAGCAGTGCGGGCAGCGGGCCCACCCGCTCGCCATCGGCGTAGATGTTCAGCGGCTTGCTGGCACTGACCCGCACCGTCCGCCCGCGCGCAAAGCTGACACCGGGCTGGCGCAGGTGCGCGCCCCGAAACGCCCGCAGGAACACGAAAATGACGCGCACGATCGACGCGCTTCCGAGGCAGACCACATCCAGCTGCCCGTCGTCGGCCTTGGCCAGGGGGTTGATCCGCAGCCCGCCGCCGTACTGGCCCACATTTCCGACGGCGGTGAACCAGCCGGTGAAGATGCTCGCCTCCCCGTCCACCTCCACCGTGAACACGACGTCCTTCCACTCGAAGAAGGCCCTGACCCCGCCGTACAGGTACACGAAAGGGCCCAGGTTCAGGCGCGCGCTGTTGCCGTATTCGTTGGCCAGGCCGTCGAACCCGACGTTGGCCACGCCAAAGTAGGGCCTGCCGTTGACGAGCCCGAGGTCGAGCGCCGCCACCGACAGTTGCGGCAGCGAGGCAACCGTCCGTGCCGGGTCCAGGCCCAGGCCCATCCGGCGCACGGTGTCGTTGCCGCGGCCTCCTGCCAGCGGCAGGAGCACGGCACCGGATTCCATGGCGCCCGCCGCAACGGCACCGAGAAAGCCGTCACCGCCCAGCACCGCCACGAGCGATCCGGCCGCGGCGGCGCGTGCCTGGGCCGTGGCGTCCGCCAGGTTGTCCGTGATGACGACCGCCGGCGTGAACCCCGCCTCCGCGAATGCCTGAACGGTCTTCGGCAGCACCTTCATGCTGCGTCCGCGCCCGGAGGTCGGGTTGACCAGAAGCAGCACCTGCCCGCCATACGGCAGCGCCACACTGCCTGAACCGGACGTGTCCGCGCCGCTCATTTCCCGACCGCCATGGCAAGAATCTCCCCGGCACGCTCCCGGGCCTTCTGCGCATCCTCCGGCACAAACGACAGCCTGGTGCGGCGCTCCAGCAGGTCCGCCACGGTGCAAGCGCCTTCGGCACGCACGCCAAACAGCAGTTCAGCGCCGGTGATGTCCGTGCCGTCAAACAAGGGTTCGCGCAAGATTCGTTCTTCCTGTCCCAGCCGGTGCACGTGCACGGCCTCGGTGCCATACTTTGCCACAAGCCGGGGCGGGGCCGCCAGTGATTTCAGCTGGGCCGGCCCCGCCGCCCCCACAAGCGGCAGCGTCCTGGTCCGGCACGGCCGGATCCCGGCACCCACGCCCGCGCCGGCACCAAGCCGTGCGGCCGCCGCATCCACCGCATCCTGGGCCATGCGCCGGTACGTGGTCAGCTTCCCGCCCACCACGGTGATGGGTGCGCCCGGCACATCCGTGACGAGGTGGCGGCGGGAGATGTCGGCCGTGCCGTCGAAACCGTCGCCGTGCGCCGCCTCAGCCAGGGGACGCAGCCCCGCAAAGGCGCCCACGACGTCGTCCCTCACCAGTGCCACCGCCAAGGTGGCGTTGACAATGCCAAGGAGGAATTCGACGTCGTGCTCCGGAACCGGCGGACGGTGGCCGTCAGCGGTGCGGTCCTCCTCATCGGTGAGCCCGATGTAGACCAGCCCGCCCGGCTGCGGGAGGACAAAAACGTAGCGGCCAAAGTGCCCGGGAACCGCAACGGTGTGGGCCGCGTGGGGCAGGCCGAGCCGCTCCGCCCGCACCACCAGGTGGGTGCCGCGGCTGGGGGTGACGGTCAGGGCGGGATCGAACCCGGCGGCCCACACACCCGTGGCATTGACCACGGTCCTGGCCCGGACAGCCAGCGGCGCACCCGTGCGGACGTCAACGGCGTCCACCCGGTCGGCGCCAACCGCCACCGCCCGCACGTCGCGCAGGATGTGCGCCCCGAGCCCGGCCGCCGTCCGCGCCACGGCGAAAACCAGCCGCGCGTCATCCACCAGCTGCCCGTCCCAGTACAAGTAGCCGCGCCGCAGCCCCGCCACGTCCAGGGCCGGGGCAAGCGCCGCCACCGCCGCCGGCGTGAGCAGCTGCGGGCGCGGCAGCACGGAACTGCGCAGCCCGGATGCCCGGCGCAGGCCGTCGTACAGCACGGTGCCAAACCCCGCCGCGAGGCCCTCCCAAGCCGGCGCACTGCGGGCATCGGGGATGACGAACGCGAGCGGGTGGACCAGGTGCGGGGCGATCCGCTCCATGAGCCAGCGCCGCTCCACCGCCGACTCCCACGCCACCGAAAAATCCATCTTCGCCAGGTAGCGCAGCCCGCCGTGCACCAGCTTCGAGCTGTAGCCGCTGGTCCCCGACGCAAGGTCACCGCTCTCCACAAGCGCCACGCTCAACCCCCGACTCGCCGCATCGAGCGCCACGCCCGCGCCGGTGATGCCGCCGCCCACCACCGCCACGTCCACGGTGTGCCCTGCCACGCGGTCCAGCGAGCGCGCCCTGGTGTCGTCATTGAGCCAGGTGGGGTTGGCCATTTTTACCTCTCCGAGTCCGTGGTGCGGCCGCCTGAATTGACGCCCGACGGCGTGAGGTAGCGTTCCAGCATGGTCGCCAGCTCGGCAAGGGCTGCTTCAAAGACGCCCGTGCGCAGCAGCACCCGGCAGGAGAGCGCCACGCCCTGCAGCGCCAGCAGCAGCATGGTTGCGGTTGCGTCCGCGGATTCGATGCTGCCGTCGGCCACGCCGTCGTCCAACATGGCGTGCAGCCGGTCCAGGATGAGCTGCTGGCTGGATCCGAACCGGTCCGTGACGTACGGGATCAGGAACTCCGGATCGCGCTCGGCGATGGAGGCCAGCAGTTCCGAGGTGGCAAACACGCGCACGCTTTCCACGGCAAAGCGGACCAGCCGCTCGCGGCCGGTGCCGGGAGTCTCGGGCACATCCGCGGTGAAGGTGCGGAACTCCTCCGTCAGCGACACCAGCACCGCATTTTCCACCGAACCCATGCGCCGGTAGAACGTCATGCGGGAGATGCCGGCGCGCTCGGCGATGTCGTTGGCCGTGGTGCGGCGGACCCCGTGGACCACCACGGCCTGGCGGATGGCAGCCAGCAGCCGGGCATCCACCGAAGTGCTGGTACGTTGTGACTTCATGTGTCACACTGTATCTCATGGTGACGCACATTACAGAAGAAATTCCCCGGTCAGTTTGGTACGGCTGGGGAGACCCCGCCCGTGCAAAGCCCCTGGGCCCCGGCGCGCTGGACTTCCTGCGCCGCACCCTCAAGCTCAAGGGCGTCGCCGGGGACCACCCGCCCGTCACAATGGCCGACGTCCGCGTGGGCCCCTCCGCCCTCGATGCCGCCACGCTCAACGAACTCGCCGCCATCACGGGGCCGGACCACGTTGCCACCGACGCAACGACCCGCATCCTGCACGCCGGAGGCAAGAGCACACCGGATTTGATCCGGCGCCGCAGCGGCGACGCACTCGAGGCGCCGGACGCCGTCGTCTTCCCGGCCGGCGCCGAGGAGGTGCGCAGCATCCTTGCTCTTTGCGTGGAGCGGAATCTCGCCGTGGTCACGTTCGGCGGCGGCACCTCCGTGGTGGGCGGCGTGGAGCCTGTGCGCGGCCGCTTCAACGCCGTCATCACGCTGGACATGCGGCGCATGGACCGGCTGCTGCACGTGGACCCGCTGGCCCGCACCGCCACCTTCGAGGCCGGCATCCGCGGCCCGGCCATCGAGGCGGCGCTTGCCCCGCACGGGCTGACACTGGGCCATTTCCCGCAAAGCCACCAGGAGGCAAGCCTCGGCGGCTACCTGGCCACCCGCTCCGCCGGCCAGGCCTCCACCGGCTACGGCCGCTCCAATGACCTCGTGAAACAGGTCCACCTGGAGACCCCTGCCGGCCCGTTCGACGCCGGATCCCCGGCACCGGGGTCGGCCGCCGGCCCCAAGCTGCTCGATGTTGTGGTGGGCAGCGAGGGGACCCTCGGCGTCATCACCAGCGCAACGCTGAAGGTGGTCCCCGTCCCGAAGGCCAAGGTGTACGGCGCCTGGTCCTTCCCCTCATTCGAGGCCGGGGCCGAGGCCATGCGCAAACTCCGGCAGGACGGCGCACGGGGCGACATGCCGCATGTGTGCCGCTTGAGCGATACTGACGAAACGGCGTCGACCTTTAAACTGGGCGGCGCGAAGACCGCCGCACTGCAGCGCTACCTGCGCGTACGCGGGCAAAAGAGGCCGGCCATGGCCCTGTTTGTGTGGGAGGGCGGCGAGCGCGCAGGCAGGGCCGGCAAGCGGCGCAGCGCCCGGATCATGCGGGCGGCCGGCGGGATTTCGCTGGGGCCGCTGCCGGGGAGGTCGTGGGAGCACGGGCGGTTCAGCGGGCCGTACCTGCGCGACGAGCTGCTGACCCGCGGCGTGTATGTCGAGACGCTCGAGACCGCGGCGACGTGGGGGAAGGTGGCGTCGACGTACGCGGCCGTGCGCTCGGCCATCCTCGCCGCGCTGGGGGAAAAGGGTGCGGCGGCGTTTGTGCAGACGCACATCTCGCACGTGTATTCAGACGGTGCATCCCTCTATTTCACGTTCCTGTCCGGGCTGGAGGAAGACGGGCTGGCGCAAAACGCCCGGGTCAAGGCGGCGGCGTCGGAGGCGATTGTTGCCGCGGGCGCCACCATCACGCACCACCACGCCGTCGGGATCGACCATGCCCCGTACATGGAGGCGGAAATTGGCGCGCTCGGGATCCAGGTGCTGGCCGGCATCAAGGGCGTCCTGGACCCGCACGGCATCATGAACCCCGGCAAGCTGATCCCTGCCCCGCCCACCAACCCGAAGGAAGCACCATGACCGGCACCATCGATTCCCTTTCCGGAGCGACCATCCTCATCACCGGCGCCGCCATGGGCATGGGGGCGATGTACGCCAGGCTGGCCGTGGCGGACCATGCCGCGCACGTAGTGCTGTGGGATGTGAATACGGCGGCGCTGGAGGAGGCTGCCGCCGAGCTGCGGGGCCGCGGCTCCGACATCCACGCCTACGTTGTGGACGTCAGCAGGCTTGAGGCGATCGAGGAGGCCGCCGCCAAGGTGCGTGCGGAGGTGGGCACCCCCGACATCCTGATCAACAACGCCGGCATTGTCCGCGGCAAGTATTTCTGGGAGCACGACCAGCGCAGCGACATCGCCGCCACCATGAACATCAACACGCTTGCCCTGATGCACATCACCCGCGAATTCCTGCCGGAGATGATCGCCGGGGGCCGGACGTCGCGGATCGTGAACGTGGCCTCGGCCGCCGGGCTGCTGGCGAACCCTCGCATGAGCGTCTACTCATCGTCCAAGTGGGCGGTCATCGGGTGGAGCGACTCCCTGCGCCTCGAGCTCGTGCAGGCCGGGCACACGCACATCCGCGTCACCACGTTCTGCCCGTCCTACATCAAGACCGGCATGTTCGAGGGCGCCCGCGGCCCGCTGCTGACCCCGCTCATGGAACCGGAAGCTGTCACCCAGCGCGTCTGGCGCGCCATGAAGGAGGGCACCCCGGTCCTCATGATGCCGTGGACCGTGAAGCTCAGCACAGCGCTGCGCGGCGTCCTGCCCATCAAGGCCTGGGACGTGGTGGCCGGCCGCGTGTTCGGCGTGTACAAGTCGATGGAGCACTTCACCGGCCGAAAGTAATCGTTGGCGGCTGGGTGGTGCCGCGTTGCGGGAAACCGGGAATTATCTGATGCCGCGTTGGGGAAAAACGCGTCATATCTGATGCGGCGTCTGGAGGGCGGGAAGGAGTGGGGGCTAACTTCCGGTGAACCTGGGCTTGCGCTTTTCCGTGAATGCGGCGAAGCCCTCCGCGTAGTCGGCCGTTTTGGACAGGGCCACCTGCGCCTCATTTTCCAGCACGACGGCGTCCCACAGTCCCAGCCGCTTCTCCCGGATCGCTGCCACGAGGGATTTGCTGGCGTTGAAGGCCTGGGTTGGGCCGGCTGCGGTTTTCGCTGCCGCGGCGCGGGTGAAGTCCAGCAGGCCGTCGGCGGGCATGGCCCGGCTGAACAGGCCGGAGGCCACGGCCTCGGATCCGCTGATCAAGTCTGAGGTGTATATGAGGTCAAGGGTGCGGTGCGCACCCAGGGTCTCCGTGAACAGCCAGTGCCCGCCGGAATCCAGCGTGGCGCCGAGGTTGCCGAACGGCGAGCCAAACTTGGCATTCTCCGCCACGTAGACCACGTCCGTGGCAATCAGCAGGCCCAGCCCCACGCCGAGGCAGGCGCCCTGGGCAGCGGCAAAGGTGGGGGCGGGAAAGTCCGCCATCTTTTGCAGCAGCGGCGTGAGCAGCCCCTCGAGGTACCCGCGGGCGTCGTCGTTGGCGCCGTCCACCCCGGCGATGTCGCGGCCGGCACAAAACGCCCGTCCCGCACCGCGGATGAGCAGTGCCCGGACGGTGCCCGCGGAGGCGGCGGCAGCAGCGTCGTCGTACGCGGTGGACAGCTCCCCCAGCCTGGCCTCATCCAGCGCGTTCAGCTTGTAGGGGGCATTGAGCACAACCTCTGCAACGCCGTCGGCAATGGACAGTTCGATCATGGCTGCTCCTTGTGGCGGGCCGTGTCAGCCGTCGTAGTCAACGGCCACCTCCGGCGTGGTGGGGTGCGACTGGCAGGTCAGGACGTATCCGGCGTCAAGCTCCTCGGGCTCAAGCGCGTAGTTCTCATCCATGGTGACGTTGCCGGAGACGAGCTTGGCGCGGCAGGTGCCGCACACGCCGCCGGCGCAGGCGAACGGCACGTCGGGGCGGATGCGCAGGGCCGCGTTGAGGACTGTTTCGCGGGCGTGGACCGGGCTGCGGACATCGGCGGTGAGGCCGTCGAGGGTGAAGGTGATCTTGGTGGTTTCCTCGGAGGAGTCGATCAGGACCGGGCGGCCGTGCTGGCCTGCGGGGCGGTCCGGGCGGCCCGTGGTGAACAGTTCGAAGCGGATGTCGCTGCGGGCGACGCCGCGGGCGGCCAGGACGTCGCGGCACAGCTGGACGAGTTCGAAGGGGCCGCAAAGGAACCACTCGTCGACGTCCTCGGCGTGCACGGCCTTGCCCAGCAGGGCCTCCAGCTTCTCGGCGTCGAGGCGGCCGCTCAGCAGCGGGGCGATCCGCTGCTCGCGCGAGAGCACATGGTGGACGGCGAAGCGGCCGGGGTGGCGGTCCTTCAGGTCCGCGAGTTCCTCGAGGAACATCACGTCCATGGCGGCCTTGTTGGCGTAGATCAAATCCAGCCTGGCCGCGGGGCTGCCGCCCAGCAGGGACTTGGCCAGCGCCATGACGGGCGTGATGCCGGAGCCGGCCGCGATGGCCACGTACTTTCCCGTGCGACGGCCCAGCTCCTCGGGGTGGTTCATGCTGTTGAGGACGTTGGACACCGCACCGGTTCCTTGAGATGCGGAAACGGCGCCCGGGGTGCTGTGCGAGATGAAGGCCCCCTGCGGGCTCATGACCTCCATGACGGCGCCGGCGGCCAGTTCCGCATTGGCCCAGGTGGAGAATTCACCGCCGATGTCCCGCTTGACGGCGATCTTCAGCTCCGAGCTGCCGTCAGGAAACTGCACCGGCACCGCGCACAGGGAGTAGCTGCGGCGCAGTTCGCGGAGCTGCCCGTGTTCATCGGGCATGTGCACGCGCAGCGCCACGTATTGCCCGGGCAGGTAGTCGTACCAGCCGGCAAGGGCTGCGGGCACGGCAAAGGTGACCTCGATGGCGTCGTCCGTCAGCCGCCGCACCTCCGAGACTTCCAGTTCGTGAAACGACGCCCTTCGCCGGGCCTTGGCGGTGGTGGGAACAGTCATCAGAGCACCTTGAAGTAGTCGAACGGTTCCCTGCAGTCCGCGCACACGTACAGCGCCTTGCAGGAGGTGGAGCCGAACCGGGCCAGCTCACGGGTGTGCAGCGACTGGCAGTGCGGGCATTTCACGGCCAGTGCCAGCCGGACGGGCCCGCTGCGCACACCGGAGCGGCCGCTGGGCGGGGCGATCCCAAACGCCTCGAGCTTGGCCCGGCCCGCGGCACTCATCCAGTCGCTGGTCCACGCGGGCGAGAGCACCGTCACGACCTCCGGCTCCGGCCAGCCCGCCGCAGTGAACGCGGCCCGCACGTCGCCGCGGATGGTGTCCATGGCGGGGCAGCCCGAGTAGGTGGGCGTGATGGTGACCCGCACGGCAGGCCGTCCTGCCGCGGAACCGGGCCCTCCGGCGTCGGGCATCCCTGCAGCGGCTCCCACCTCGACGGCGCGCAGGATGCCGAGGTCCGCGATGCTCAGCACGGGCAGCTCGGGGTCCGGCACGGCGGCTGCGATCTCCCAGGCCGCCTGCTGCAGTGTCTGTGTCCGCACGGCGCTCACCAGCTTGCCCCGGGGAATTCGCGCGCCAGGACCTGCATTTCGGCCAGCAGGTAGCCAAGGTGCTCCGAGTGCCGGCCCCGCCGGCCGCCTCCCGTGGCCATGGGGTGCGCGGGAACGGCCAGCTCCGCCTCGGCCAGGACGGCGCCGGTGGTTCGGTCAAACTCAGCCTTCAGGCTGGAAGGCACGACGGCGGCGTCCCCGAGTTGGGTGGTGAGCGGATCGTCTTCAAAGAGCTCGCCGACAAACGGCCACATGAGGTCCAGCCCCGCCACCATGCGCCGGCGCGATTCCTCCGTGCCGCCGGCCAGGCGCAGCACCCACTGCGTGCTGTGGTCCAGGTGGTAGTCCACTTCCTTCACGGCCTTCGCGGCAATGGCGGCCAGCATGGGGTCCGATGAGCTGCTGAGTTCGCGGTAGAGCGGGTACTGCGAGCTGGCGGCGACGAACTGGCGGGCGATCGTGGCGGCAAAGTCGCCGTTGGGCTGCTCGAACAGGTGGGCGGAGCGGAATTCTGGTTCACGGCGGAAGTAGGCGAGGTCGTCCTCGGTCTTGCCCCATGCGGCCCCGGCGTAGCTGAGGAAGGAGCGGGCGTGGCCGAGCTGGTCAAGGCCGATGTTGCCCAGGGCCACGTCTTCTTCCAGTTCGGGTCCGCGGGAGATCCACTGGCCCAGGCGCTGGGCGAGGATGAGGGCGTCGTCGCCGAGTCGGAGCGCGTATTCGGCCACATCCAGTGTGGGGCGGGTTGTGCCTTCGGCTGCTTCAACCGCAATGTCCTCGGGGCGCAGCGCGTTGCCGGGCGTGATGCGCGTGGCGGAGGCGGCGCTGTCCCCCTGGGCCCAGGGGGTGGGGTTGCGGTGCTTCTGGGGTTGGGAACCGGTGGGAGCGGTCATAAATGTTTCACCCCTTCGCTCTTGGTGTAGTAGGTGGCATGGCGGTAGTCCTTGCCCTGCGGGGATTCGAAGAAGGAGCCCTTGGCGTCGGGGTCGGAGGCTGCGATGGCGTCGGACGGGACCACCCAGATGGACACGCCCTCGTTGCGGCGGGTGTAGAGGTCGCGGGCGTTGCGCAGCGCCATGGTGGCGTCCGGCGCGTGCAGCGAGCCGGCGTGGACGTGGCTGAGTCCGCGGTTTGACCGTACGAAGACCTCCCACAAGGGCCAGGCCGGGGCAGCTGGTGCGGGAGCCGGCGTCGTGCCTGCATTGGGGGAAGCCGTACCGGCGGCGGGGCCGGCACCGGCGGAAGTGTTGGCGGGGCACATGGCTAGGCCACCTCCTGGGCCGCGCGCGCGGCTTTTTTGGCAGCGTAGGCGGCGGCTGCCTCGCGAACCCAGGCCCCGCCGTCGTGCGCGGCGCGGCGGCGCTCCATGCGCTGGGCGTTGCAGGGGCCGCGGCCGGCGAGGACGTTCTTGAACTCGTCCCAGTCGAGCGGGCCGTGCTCCCACTTTCCGGTGTCCGGGTTGAGGCGGACGGCCGGATCCGGCAGTTCCAGCCCCAGCACCTTGGCCTGTTCCGCGAGCATGCCGACGAAGCGGGAACGGAGCTCGTCGTTGCTGAAGCGCTTGATGTTCCAGGCCATGGACTGTTGCGAGTTGGGCGAATCGGTGTCCGGCGGGCCGAACATCATGAGCGAGGGGCCGTACCAGCGGTTGACGGCGTCCTGCGCCATGGCCTTCTGCCCGGGGGTGCCGTGGGAGAGTTCCAGCAGGATCTCAAAACCCTGGCGCTGGTGGAAGGATTCCTCCTTGCAGATGCGCACCATGGCGCGGGCATACGGGCCGTACGACGCCCGGCACAGCGGCACCTGGTTGGTGATCGCGGCGCCGTCGACCATCCAGCCGATGGCGCCCATGTCCGCCCAGGTCACGGCGGGATAGTTGAAGATCGAGGAGTAGCGGGCCTTGCCAGCCAGCAGTTGCGCCGTCATTTCATCGCGTGTGATGCCCAGCGTTTCCGTGGCGGAGTAGAGGTACAGCCCGTGGCCGGCCTCGTCCTGGACCTTCGCCATGAGGATGGCCTTGCGCTTGAGGCTCGGGGCGCGGGTGATCCAGTTGGCCTCCGGCTGCATGCCGATGATCTCCGAATGCGCGTGCTGGGACATCTGGCGGATGAGGGCATGGCGGTAGTCCGCGGGCATCCAGTCCGTGGGCTCGATCCGTGAATCCCTTGCGATGACGGCGTCAAAATGAGCCTGTCCGGCGTCGTCGCCCTGTAGTTCCGGCATGGCGTCTCCTTTGACATATGCCTTGTTTCCGGTGGCCGTCCGGCCGTGAACTTTCTTGAAAAACCCACCGGATATTTATTTACCGACCGTTCGTTCAGGATATAATGGCGGGCATGGCCAGTCAATCGCCCGCCGTGCCGGGCCCCGCCGCGGACGATGCTGCGGGCCCTGCCCCGGACCACGCCCTGCTGTTCAATGACCGGGCGTCCGAATGGCTGGGGGTCGAGGTGCTGGAATTGGCCGACGGGCGGGCGACGATCGCCATGACGCTGCGCCCCGAAATGATGAACGGCTTTGGCATCACGCACGGCGGCATGATCTTTGCGTTCGCCGATTCCGCCTTTGCGCTGGCCTGCAACCCGGCCGACGGCGGCGGGGACAGCGTGAGCGTGGCGTCCGGCGTCGACGTCAATTTCCTGGCGCCGACGCGCGCCGGGCAGAGGATCACCGCCGTGGCCAGGCGGCGCCAGCAGCAGGGCCGGAGCGGGCTGTACGACGTCCAGGTTTTCGCCGACGATGTCAACGACGGGGCCGACGGCGGCGCCGAAAACGGCAGCCGCGGCAGCAGCGCCGTCGACCATCAACGCGGCACGGTGGTGGCGGAATTCCGCGGCCGGAGCCGGACCATCCCGAAGAAGCAGTGACGGCGAAAGGCCGGACTCATGAACAATGCATCCACCGCAGCATCCCAGCCGGCAGACCCCGGCCGGCCGGACCCGGCCGAGCTCATGGGACGCGGCGAACTGGAGGCCCTGCAGCTCACCCGCCTGCAGCACACCCTGGCGTACGCCTATGACCGGGTACCCCTGTACAAGCGCAAGTTTGACGCCGCGGGAGTGCACCCGTCGGACCTTCACGAGTTGGCGGACCTGGCCAAGTTCCCGTACACCACCAAGGAGGACTTGCGGCAGGAGTACCCGTTTGGCATGTTTGCCGTGCCGAGGGAGCAGGTGGTGCGGATCCATGCCAGCTCAGGCACCACGGGCCGGCCCACCGTGGTGGGGTACACCAGGAATGACATCGACACGTGGGCGTCACTGGTGGCACGGTCCATGCGGGCGTCGGGCGTCCGGCCGGGAATGGTTGTCCACAACGCCTACGGCTACGGCCTGTTCACCGGCGGGC
>JAANMU010002677.1_pt1 | contig 12793 bp, 13 predicted proteins | sample 7279701 | NCBI WGS metagenome assembly JAANMU01 (sample SAMN14094539, study PRJNA606508) | bioreactor metagenome | isolation source: A lab-scale SPAN reactor treating ammonium-rich wastewater day 57 | place: Ireland: Galway | collected 2017-03-13 | reverse complement strand
GCCGATGGTGCGCGTCCACAGGAAGCGCCCCGCCGTCCAGACCTTCATGCGGGCCAGCACGTAGCTGTTCGAGAACTCCCCCGCAAAGTAGGCGACCAGACTGGCGACAATGATCCCGCCGCTGGAAACGCCCCCCAGGATCGCGTCGTAGGCCGCCTGCCCGGCATAATCCTGCCACTGCACCTCACCGGGCAGCAGGCCCACCAGCCACAGCGTTAGCCCCATCAGCGCCGCCGCACCAAACCCGGCCCAGATCACGCGGCGCGCGCGCCGGAACCCGTAGACCTCGGTCAGCACGTCCCCGAAGATGTAGCTTATCGGGAAAAGCAGCGTGCCCGCGTCAAAGGCGAGCGGCAACGGGCCCAGGCTAACGCCCCAATCGACGATCTTGGCGGATGAGGCGATATTGCTCACCAGCAGCACGGTAACGAACAGCGCCATGATCAGGTCGTAGAAGCGATAGGCGCGCCGCGCTGCCCCACACCTCGGCCCGGCTGGCTTCGCGCGCTCTGCCAACGCGTTATGCCTCGTACTCCGGGTGCGCCCCACGGCCAAAGTGGCGCACCTCAAAGGTGAAGTTGTGGGCATCGCGCTGCGCCACGCGCACGCGCATGAACCTGACGAAGCCATACTCAGCATCAAAACGCAGATCAACAACGTCTTCGCCTGCGCCTGGCGCGGCGATCGCCCTGGTCAGCATATCACGCGCCCAGGCAAATGCGCCCGCCACCGAGAACAGCCAGAAGTCGGAGCCACGCTCGACGGGCCGCCATTCACCAGCCCGCAGGTGCCACAGCCGCCCTCCGGTGAACGTCAGCTCGTGGTCGCCAAAGCGGTTGACCGCCGGGCCCATATAGCTGACCACGACCCAGTAGTCCTGAATACTGTGTGCTCGCCACCGGTCGATGGCAGCAACCAGCTCGTCAAGTTGGCCGTTCATAGTCCCACCCCCAGCGAGTTACGCCCCCGCACTCAGATTATACCCTGCCCCAATACCGGACCCTATGCGCTCGCTATCCGGGAGCGAGCGGCTATAATACACCAGTTTATTGCACCAGCCGCTCACCCGGCAAATACGCTGCCTGCCAACAAGAGGTCATATATCACCGGATGAACAAGCACCTGGATGCCCGCACGCTCCTTGCCCTCGCTGTGACGTTGGTACTCTGGTCGTCAGCGTTCGCCGGAATCCGCGCTGCGCTGCGCGACTTCCAGCCCGTGCACGTGGCACTGCTGCGTTTCCTGGTTGCCTCAACGGTGCTCGGCATCCACGCGCTGGTAACGCGCATGCGCCTGCCAGCCCGTAGGGACCTGTTGAGCATTGCGGTCTTGGGCCTTGTGGGTATCACCGGCTACCACGTGACGCTCAACATCGGCGAGTTGACGGTCACGGCAGGGGCAGCCAGCTTACTGATCGCTGCCGTGCCGATCTTCAGCGCGCTGCTGGCAACAGTTGCACTGCGCGAGCGGCTCACAGTCTGGGGCTGGGTGGGGATCGTGGTGAGTTTCGCCGGGGTGGCCCTGATCGCGCTCGGTGAAGGGAGCCGTTCCGGCAGCGGGTTCCGCTTCGATCCGGGCGCGGCGCTGATCCTGCTCTCAGCAATGTGCAGCGCGTTGTACTTCGTCTTCCAGAAGCCGCTGCTCCGGCGGTACACATCGCTTGAGTTTACAACCTACAGCATATGGGCGGGGACGCTGGCGATGCTGGTCTTTCTGCCCGGCCTGCCAGGCGAGATCGGCGCAGCCCCGCTCTCCGCTACGCTCACCGTTGTCTATCTCGGCGTGTTCCCGGCGGCGATTGCCTATGCCACATGGAACTATGCGCTGTCGCGAGCGCCCGCGTCCATCGTGTCGAGCTTTCTGTATGTCAACCCGGTACTGACCATCTTCATCGCCTGGGTATGGCTCAGCGAGGTGCCGACCGTGCTGGCGCTGGTCGGTGGGGCGGTGGCGCTGGTTGGGGTTGTGATCGTCAATACGAAGGGGAAAGGGTAGAGCAGCCTGGCCGCCGCCAGCTACAGGGTCGCCACCATGCCAATGCGCGCCTGCACTTGATCCCACATGCGGCAGAAAGCGCACTGTCCCTCGACCGTTGTCGGCTGGCCGCAGGTGGGGCAGGTGAGCAGCGCGACTTCCTCCTGCGCTGTCTGAAAGACCCCCGCCTCCCTGGCCCTGAGGAATCCCAGGTAGAACTGGAGCTTGGCGCCAGGGCGCTCTTCCTCCAGCCGGGCAAGCACCTCTTTGTGGTAGATCGAGGTCGCGCCGACGGCGTACGGGCACTCGTCGTAGATGTAGTCGATGCCCGCGAGCAGCGCGTAGGCTGCTGTCTCGCGCTCGTAGAGGCGGCAGAACGGTTTGACCTTGCGCGCCAGCCCTTCGTGCGAGGCGGGCAGCACGGGCCCCTGGCGGGCCAGGTAGCCCACCTGCCAGTTGAACGTGTTGCCAAACAGCACAGCTGCTTCGTCGTCCAGATTGTGCCCTGTCGCCAGCGCCGCGTAGCCGCCGTCGCGCGCCACGCGGTTCATGACGTGCCGTTTCGTCAGCCCGCACACTGAGCAGGGACGCCCCTTGCCCCGCTGCGTGTTCTCTGCCGCGACCGGAATGCTCGCGCCGTAGACCTGCTCGACGTCCACCACTTCCAGGCGAATGCCAGGCCTTGCCGCGACGAACTGCCTGATCTTCTCGTGTGATGCATCCGAGTAGCCAATGCCCCCGTCGATGCCCAGACCGATGTATAACCCATCAGCCTGATAGCCGAGTTTTAGCAGCACATCCCACAGCGCCAGGCTGTCCTTGCCGCCTGAAACCGCCACCAGCACGCGCTCGTCGCGCGTGAACATGCGGTATTTCTGGATAGCCCGCTCTGCCTGCTCCGGAATCCAGTCCAGGAAGTGGCTCTTGCACAGCGCCAGCTTGTGCTGGCGCATGTTGATCACGGCTTTCTCGCCACACTTACGGCACTTCAAGATCGCGCCTCTCAGAGATACTCACCATACCGCAGAATCGACACCTGAACCCCCGGAGATGACCGCGACCAATTTGATGACCTCACCCTCACCAACCAGGTTGTCATCGGTCACAAGCTCGCCATCGCGCACCGCCAGGACGGTATCCGGCATCAGACCACACCGCTGGATCGCATCACGGATGGTCTGGCCAGCCTTGACTTCGAATTCTTTGTCACGGAATACCAGTTTTGCGCTCATAGTAGGTCGATTTTATCTGCTCGGACGGACTCGATCAAACAGCGGACAGATGTGCTGCTAGCTGCTCCAGGCTGGCAGGCGGGCCAATGAAGCACGGAACAGCTTTCCGCAGCCACTCGGTCGCGCGCGCGTCACCGGCTGGCAGGGCCGAGAAACCCGGCACATCGGCGTCCACCCACAGCGCAGCATCGAGCCGGGCGAACGGCGTGGGCGCATCAAAGCTGGCATAGGCGAAAGCCTGCGCGCCCCGCGCGAGGTCGAGCTGTTTGAGGAATAACTCGGCACGCTCGCCAGTTGAGACACGCCTGCCCACGACATCCGCCCGCGGGAATGCGTCGCCCTTGCGAAGCGTAAAGTCGAGCGCGTCTTCGCCACGGTACTCTCGCCGAAAGTCATCGTGCACCCACTGCGGAAGCAGGAAGTCCAACTCGTACAGCAAAGCCAGCCCGTAGGCGACGACCAGCTTGCCCTGGTGCAACAATTCGCTGCCGAGAAGTCGTATGTCCGCCCCAACGATCAGCGCGGTCTTTGGCGGGTCACCCACACGTACCACGCAGCCGTCAAACACGTCACACGGATGCAGCGTAAGTGTCATCGTCGCTACGCGAAGTAGCCAAGCGCCAGCCGCACCCGCTCTTCGATGTCCTCCGGCGAATCGGGCGGGATAGCCTGGAGCGCGGCCTGCGCCTCGACCAGGCTAAAACCCATCGCGGTCAGCGCCTCGATTACCTCGGTGTCGAGCGACGAGACCGCGACCATCGCAGCGGGCATACCTTCCGGCAGCAGCTTGCCCTTCAGTTCCAGCACGATCTTCTGGGCCGTCTTCTTGCCCAGGCCCGGCACGCGGGCGATGATGTCCGGCTCGTCACGCTGGATCGCACCTGCCAGCATATCCGGTGACAGCACGTTCAGCACGGCCAGCGCCAGGCGCGGGCCGATGCCCTGCACGGTGAGCAGCAGTTCGAAAACCTGCTTCTCCTCTTCGGATGCAAAGCCATACAGCGTCAGCGAGTCCTCCCGGACGACGAGGTGCGTGAGCAGGTCAACCGGCTGCCCGACCTGGCCCAGTTTGCCAATCACGCTGGATGGCACGGCAACCTCCAGCCCAACCCCGCCGACCTGCACGACGATGGAACCGGTGCCGATGCGCTGCAAAATGCCTGAGATAGACGCGATCGTAAGTCCCCCGCTGCTTGGCGTTTGCCTACTATGATAGCCGGTTTTGCGCTGCCAGCCATTGACTGGCCGGAAGGTTAGCGGGTATCATAGGAGAACTTATGTCCAATTGGTCGTTTATCTCGTTTGTCACGAGGAGGACTGATCGATGGCCGTATCGACCTCTGCGCTCGGACGGGAAGCAAGCAGCGAGGGCGCCTGGCTCCACAGCCGGGACTGGGACCTGACCTTCATCTCCCTCAGCGTCGTCCTGGTCACCATCCCCTATCTCACTTATCTCGGCCTGCTGGAGCTTCAACCACTGCTCCAGCCCATCGCCAGCACGCTCGGCACCACCGCCGACGACCTGGCGCGCAACATCATCAACGGGGTCGTTGCCCTGCTGGTGGGCGGCCCGCACATGTACGCGACCTTCCAGCGCACCGCGCTTGACCGGGAGTACGCGAGCAAGCACAGAAGGGTGATCCTCTCCTCCCTGCTCATCCCGGTCGTTGTGATCACGCTGGCGGTTGCCTCGCTCCACCTGCTGCTGACGCTCTTCTTCTTCTGGGCCTCGATCCATGTGCTGCACCAGATCATCTACATCATGGAGCTGTACAACCACAAGCAGCAGACCGGCCTGACGCGCTTCTCGCGCTACGCCGATTACGGCGTCGTGCTCACCTCTCTGTACCCGCTGGCCGCCTACAAGATGTCCGTCAACAACTTCACCATCGGGGTAAACAACATTGGCGAGGTGGTCGGCAACATCCTCGGAATCGTCGGGCTGCAGCTCGGCCCGTGGATGGTCTGGCTGGCAGGCGGGATGTTCGGCACGGCGCTGGTTGCGTGGCTGGCGAAGACCTTCATGGAATGGAACAGGGGAACCCTGCACGGCCCCAAGACGCTCTTCATCGGGCTGACGGTCACCGCCTCCTTCTTCGTCCCAGCGCTGGGGAACCTGGACACAGCCTTCCAGGGGATGAATGTGTGGCATTCCCTCCAGTACCTGGCGCTGACCTGGATGCTGATCAACCTGCGGCAGCGGCGTGGTGAACTGGAACGCTCGCCCTTCGTCAAGCGGATGGCGCAGGACGGCGCGGCTCGCAAGTACTACATGTTCAACGTCGGGCTGACTATCGCCGACGTTGTGCTGGCTGTGATCCTGTTCTTCATCATGTACGGGTTGTTCAAGACCACGTTCGATTACGCCTTCGACCGGGCATACTATATGGCAATCCTCAGCTTCCTCTGGATTCACTACTACCACGATCATTTCCTGTTCTCAGAGCCGCAGGTGATCGCAGACTGAGATACAGACCGGCGTGATAACCTCCTGTCACGCAATCTGGACTTGCAGGGGCAGGCACTTTGTGTCCTGTCCCTGCGCTTTTTCGTGCGGTGTTTGCCGCGCCACGCTCCACAGGCTACAATGCCCCCAGAAACGGGGCGGGTAGCAATGTCGCCGATAAACAGATCAAATCCGCACCACCGCATCGTCACGCTGCCGCATCGCTCGCAGGTGCTGGCAGAGAACCCGCTCAGCGACCCTGCCGAGCGGGCGCTGCCCGTCTACCTGCCGCCGGGCTATGAGGACAATCCGGCGCGACGCTACCCGGTAATCTGGGCACTTGCCCCATTCACAAGCTGGGGCGAAAGGTTCTTCAACCTGCAAGCATGGGATGAGAACATCGTGCAGCGGATGGAGCGGCTGGTTGCCTCTGGCGCGGCTGCGCCCGCCATTCTCGCCTTCCCCGACTGCTTCACGCGCTTCGGCGGCAGCCAATACGTGAACTCGCCGGCCGTCGGGCGTTACGAGGACTACATCTGCGCCGAGCTTGTGCCACTCCTCGACGAGCGCTTCCGGACGCTCGCCGGGCGTGAGCACCGGGGCGTGATGGGGTACTCAAGCGGCGGGTACGGGGCGTTGATGCTCGCTATGCGCCGCCCTGACCTATTCAGCGCGGCAGCCTGCCACAGCGGCGATATGCTCTTCGAATTCTGCTACTGGCCCGATATTCCCGGCGCCGTGCGCGCACTGGAGCGAGCGGGCGGGCTGGCGGCCTTTCTGGCGGAGATCGATGAGATCGCCCGGCCCCGCGAGCTGGGACGCGACTGGTTCAGCGCGCTCAACATCATTGCGATGAGCGCCTGCTACTCCCCTGACCCTGCCAGCCCACACGGTTTTGACCTGCCATTTGACGAGCACACCGGCGCTATCCGGGAAGAGGTATGGGCCTGCTGGCAGGCGTACGACCCGGTGCGCGTCGCGCCGCACCACCTGGAGGCTCTCCGGTCGCTGCGCGCCCTTTACTTCGATTGTGGCAGCCGAGACGAACACAATCTGTTTCTCGGCGCACGCTGCCTGCACCAGGCGCTCACCCAGCACGGCATATCCCACACTTTCGAAGAATTCGACGGTGGGCACCAGGATATCAACTGGCGATACGACGTGTCGCTGCCGCTGCTGACGCACGCGCTCAACCCGCAGGAAGGTTGACCCGCTTCATGCTTCCTCGACTCAGATTCCTGCTGCCCCTGTGGCTGTTGCTCGCCGTCACCGTGACGTCCTGCCAACCCACCGCCAGCGCTATCATCCTGATCACGGCAACACCAGCCTCTGCCGGAGACAACGCCGCTGCCGGCGAACCAGCGGGTGGCGGCGGCAGCGGGTCGAACATCATCCCGCCATCCGATGTGACGCCACCCGGCGCCGCCCCTACCCCGGCCTTCATGCCTACCCCCAATCCGACGCGAGAAGCAATTATCAGCCCCAGCGAAGACCAAGTTCACGTGGTGCAGTTTGGGGACACGCTCAACGCTATCGCGCGTCTCTATGGTATCAGTCCTGAGGCAATTACCGAAGCCAACCAGATCCCCAACCCAAACTTGCTGGAAGTTGGGCAGGCGCTGATTATCCCGATGGGCATCCAGACGGTAGGCGTCTCGTTCAAGATCATCCCGGACAGCGAGCTGGTGTATGGGCCTTCGCTGCGCGGTTTCAGCACCCAGGCAGCCGTCGAGGCGCTGCCCAACAGCTTTCTCGCCAAGTACCAGGAGGAGCTAGATGGACGGCTGTGGAGCGGCGCGGAGATCATCGAGCGGGTGGCGCTTGAACAGAGCATCAACCCCCGGCTGCTGCTGGCCCTGCTGGAGTACGAAAGCCGCTGGCTGAGCCAGCCAGAGGTCGACGAGGACGCAGCCCGTTTCCCGATGCGCTACCGCGAGCGGCCAGCGCAGATCTACGGGCTTTACCGGCAGCTCGACTGGGCGGGCAAGATGCTCCAGGTGGGTTATTACGGCTGGCGACAACGTGGATTGGCAGCAACCCTGCTCGCTGACGGTACGCGCGTTGGCCTTGATCCCACGCTCAACGGCGGGACGGCGGGCGTGCAGGTGCTGCTGGCCCAGACTCGCACGCTCGATTCCTGGCTTCAAGCGACTCAGTACACCGGCTTATTTGCCACCTACACCGGCCTGTTCGGAGACCCGTTCGCCTACGCCGTCGAGCCGCTGATCCCCCCTGACCTGGAGCAGCCGCCCCTCACCTTCCCCTGGGGCCCATCTGAAACCTGGTATTTCACCGGAGGCCCCCACGGGGGGTGGGGCTCGGCAAGCGCCTGGGCTTCGCTGGATTTCGTGGCAGCCGCAGAAGTTGGCACCAGTTGTGAGGTATCGGACCGGTGGGCGCGCGCGATGGCGGATGGGGTGATCGCGCGCAGCACTTATGGCATGGTCATCCTCGACCTTGACGGAGATGGTTTTGCCGGGACTGGCTGGACGATCGTCTACCTGCACATCGCCAGCGCGGGCCGCCCGGTTGTTGAGGGGCAGCGCGTGCGCGCGGGCGACCCCATCGGGCACCCCTCTTGCGAGGGCGGGGTGAGCTTCGCCACGCACCTGCACGTCGGGCGGCGTTACAACGGCGAGTGGATCGCCGCCGACTGCTCAAAGTGCCTGCTGACCGTTCCCTCACCGCAGCTCAACATCGATGGCTGGCTGGCGTACTCGTTCCCGCGCGAGTACGATGGCGCGCTGATCAGGGGCGACGAATACCGGGAAGCGTGCGTGTGCCGTGAGCCGCTCAACACCTTCGGGCCCCCGCCAGCCGAACAATCAACCCCCGCGGAGAGTCCTTGAGGGGTTATGGCAGCGGGCTAAGGAACGGTTCCAGGTCGGCGGCCCGCATAACTGGCCGGGTCACGTCGAACAGCAGGTAGCAGCCCGCCTGGTGGGGCCGCGCGTGCGTCCAGCTCGCCAGGCGTAGGGTTTCTTCCGTCGGGAAGGCATACCCACCCGCAACCACGATGTGCCCGCTGACCAGCACGCGCTGCCGCAGGCCCGGTGACGAGTATGCCTTCAGGAAGCGCCTGACGATCTTCTTGTACCGCGCTCGCCCGCGCTCGGCCTCACACTGGGTGAAGAAGAAATCCCACAGGAGCGGCCATTCCGGCTCCAGGCTGCTGGCGATGAACCCGCGCAGCAGGTCGCGGTAGCGCGGATCGTCCGGCCCGCTGACGGCCAGGTTCTCGCGCGCATCGCGGTCGTACTCCTCCTCGGCAAGCCCAAATGCGCGCAGCAGGTCGTAGACCTCGCCCAGCGCCAGCAGCTCATCCACCTCGTCGAACAACGCACCGTGTGACCAGCTCAGTATCCGTGCAGCATTCTCCACGGTCGCTCCGATCTCTGAAGCGCCCGCATGAACCAGCAGCACGCCGCCGGGCGTACGCGCCAGGAAGGGCAGCGATTTGAGGAAGGGCGTTACCTGTTCGCGGTGGTTGCCCAGGAGCCGCTCAAAGCGCGGCATGAAGGCCCGCTCCCCCTTGGTGAGAGGCGTGAAGTAGATGTGCGACATCTCGTGGTTGCCGAGCAGGAGGCTGACCGTCTGCGCGCCCAGTTCAGCCTGGAGGCGCATGATGTCGAGCAGGATCGCGACGGAGGCATCATCTTCTTCGGCCCCGTAGCCGTGAATCACGTCACCGAGGAACACGAGCCAGTCGGCTTTCCCCCGCGCGTGCAGCGCCAGGAAGTGGTCGCGATAGCGGGTATAAGGCTCCCACGATCCGTGAAGGTCAGCGACAACGTAGGCGGTGCCGTGCGGCAGGTCGACGGCACGGTTCATCAGGCGTCCTTGTTCTGTGCTCACGGGCGGTTTGGAGCGTGTCGATCTGGTGAAAGGAGGGCAGCCAGCCGTGAAAAAGTGGCTGGCTGCCTGGTCAGACGCCAGGAGAAACGGTCAACCTGAAACGCAGTCACCATAGCCGAGCAGCTCGGCGACGTTGCAGACCGCCTCGGCAGACCTGTCGAGCGCAGCCTTCTCTTCAAGGCTGAGTTTCATCTCGATAATCTTCTCTGCGCCGTTCGCGCCCAGCACCACCGGCACGCCGATGAACAGGCGCTCGTAGCCGTACTCGCCTTGCAGGTAGACCGCGCAGGGAGTGACACGCTTCTGGTCCCTGACGACAGCCTCGACCATGCTGACCGTTGCTGAGGCGGGCGCATAGTAGCCGCTGAAGCCAAGCAGCGCGACGATCTCGCCGCCGCCTTTGCGCGTGCGCTCGATGATCGCGTCGAGCCGCTCGCGTGACATCAGCTCGAGCACGGGGATACCGGCGACCGAGGTGTGCTGTGGCAGAGGAACCATCTCATCGCCGTGACCACCCAGAACCATCCCGTGCACGTCCTTGACTGAGACGCCCAGTTCCATCGCAATAAACGTCTTGTAGCGGGCCGTATCGAGCGCGCCAGCCTGCCCGACAACCCGGTTGCGCGGGAAACCGGTCTCATGCAGCGCGACATGGCACATCGCGTCGAGCGGGTTCGAGACAACGATCACAACGGCGTCCGGCGAGGTGCTGGCGATGTTCTGCGAAACCTCCGCCACGATCTGCTGGTTGGTCTTCACCAGCTCGTCGCGGCTGGGATACTTGCCGGTCACCGGGTCCTTCTTGCGCGGCACGCCTGCCGTGATCACAACCACGTCCGATCCGGCGGTGTCAGCAAAATCATTGGTGCCCTTGACGCTCAGATCAAATCCCTCAACTGGCGCGGCTTCCGCCAGGTCTAGTGCTTTGCCCTGCGGCATACCTTCGACGACGTCGTACAGCACCACGTCGGCCAGTTCATGTGTTGCAATCCAGTGCGCCGCCGTCGATCCGACGTTGCCAGCGCCTACGATCGTGACCTTCTTTCGCATTGTGTTGCCTCCTCGGGCGAGTGTCACCAAGGCTCATTTTGGGTAGGCCACAGGTCACCGCTCCCGGCGGTGGTTTACGCCGTGCCCACCGTTACAATGCAGGCAGCCACCCGGCGGAGTCGCCGGGTGCAAGCGCCCGCCCCTCGCGGGCTTCGCCAGCCTGCCCGCTACACTAGTCCGCACGCCCGGCGACCAGCCCATCCTGGAAGGCGCGGAGCATCCCCCACTCGTCCCGCGCGGCCATATCGGCCTGTTGAGGCCACGTCGCAGGACTGAATGGCGCTCGGAAACTCGCTGCCTTGAGAATGGCGCTGATCTCATCCGGGCTGGACGCGGCCAGGTCCTCGAAGGTGCGGATGCCCGCAGCGTGGAGGATTGACTGAATCCGTGGGCCTATCCCCTCGATCCGCGTCAGATCGTCCGGCTCATGCGCGTCATCATCGTGCGACTCGTCCTGCTCCTGAGCGAATTTCGTCAGCAGCGTTCGGGCCTCTTCCGGCCAACGTTTGGCGGCAGGCTCCGGCAGCGCCGGGTCGAACACCATAACCAGCAGCCCGATCAGGAGCGCCACCAGCATGAAAGCCAGCCCGCCCAGCCCGGCAGGCTGGCTCAGGCCGCTGAACGGGAAGAAAAGAGCCAATACTAGCAGGACTGCCCCGGCGAATAACAGAAAGCCGAACAGCGGGTTGAGCGCCCCCTTCCCGGCCTCAGAGCGGCGGAAGGCGATCCACAGCACCATGCCTGCTGCCATCACACCCAACCCCAGTGCACGCAGCGCGGCCAGAAAAGGATGATCTGCGAAGAGGTCTCCGGTCGTCATGAGACTGTAGGCCAGCGCAGCAAACAGGGCTATGAACCCGACATAGAAGAACAGCGCAAACTGCCGTGCCAAGGCTTTCATGCAATCCTCCGCTGTCGTGTATGTGGTGTCTGTGAGGCTGTATAGTGTGCAGTGTAGAAAACGGTGTACCGGCTACGCATCCAGATTCTAGCATGGGGGGGCATGCCCTGCCAGACACATAAGCCACCCGGCTGGCTCATGGCCGATCCTGGAGCGCACGCCACTCGTCGCGCAGGATCGCCATCAAGCGCACGTCATGGTACTGCCCTTCACGAAACAGCGCCTGGCGGCGCACTCCCTCATGGACAAAGCCGACCTTTTCGTAGACGCGCACGGCGCGCGGGTTGTACTCGTAGACCTGGAGCTGTACGCGGTGGAGGTTGAGTTCGTTGAAGGCAAAGCGCAGTATGAGGCGCGTCGCGTCAGTGCCGAATCCTTTATCCCATTGCTCCTTTTCGCCGATGTACAGGCCCAAGGATGCGCCGCCGTTCTTGTGGTCGATGCCGATCAATCCGCAGTTCCCGATCAGTTCATCGTCGGCCAGTGTGCGGATGCTGAAGTGGTAGCTCTCGCCAGGCCGGGAAGCCTGCTCGTACCACTCTTCTTCCGCCTCATCGGTTATGGGAACAAGCACACCAGGGGCCAGGAAGCGCTGCACCTCGTAGTCGCGGAACCAGCGAGTGAAAGCCGGGAGGTTTTCGCGCGAGATAGGGGCGAGGCGCACCAGCTCGCCCTCAAAGGGGTTCACGCTGCCTCTGCCTCCACCACCACCGCCGACTCGCCCTCAGCCCCAATCACCAGATTCTCTGAAGCCAGCACGCGTTCCAGGGCCGTGATACTGACCTCCAGCATTTCCCGTGAGGGCTCGCGGGTGGTCAACCGTTGGAGCGCAAGCTGCGGCCAGACCAGCACGCGCGCAAGCGGCAGGTGCAGGTTGCGGGCCAGCAGCCTGATGTACTCATAGGCGATCCCGGCAATCACGGGGATCAGGACAATGCGCGACGCAAGCCGCACCAGGATGTGCGGGCGGCCCAGCACCGAGAACACCAGGATCGAGACGACGACTACCACCAGCAGGAAGCCTGTTCCGCAGCGCGGGTGCTCCAGCGGGTAGGCGGCGACCGACTCCGGTGTAAGCGGCGCGCCATCCTCGTAAGCGTTGATCGTCTTGTGCTCTGCGCCGTGGTAGGCGAACATTCGTTTGATGTCGTCCAGGCGACCAATGGCGTAGATATAGCCGACTACCAGCAGCAGGCGGATCAGCCCTTCTATCACGTTGCCCAGCATAGGCGATTCCAGCGCCGTGAGGCGGTGGATGAGATCGGCGGCGGCGGCAGGGGCGAGGAAGAACAACCCGATAGCTATAGTCAGAGAGAGCGCAATCGTGCCCCAGGC
>JAANMU010002676.1_pt1 | contig 12794 bp, 12 predicted proteins | sample 7279701 | NCBI WGS metagenome assembly JAANMU01 (sample SAMN14094539, study PRJNA606508) | bioreactor metagenome | isolation source: A lab-scale SPAN reactor treating ammonium-rich wastewater day 57 | place: Ireland: Galway | collected 2017-03-13 | reverse complement strand
CGTTAATTTGTTGCGTTGCTGATTTACGGATATACGGATTTACGGATATTTTATCCTTTAAAATATTAAATGCTTTCTTCTGTGTAAAGGCGTAATTTTACGGTTTCCACACGTCGGCGTGTGCCTTTCAGAATAATACATTCATATTCATTTAGACGTATAATTTCATCGGTTTCAGGAATCTTTCCGGCCGTTCGGTTAATAAGACCGCCTACGGTTTCGTATTCCTCTGCTTCGGGCAACGGAAACGGTAAAAATTCGTTTACGTCGAACACCGGAGCCGATGCTTCGATAATCCATTCATTCTCGGTTTTCTCTTCTATAAGCGGCTTTTCTTCGTCGTACTCGTCTTGTATTTCGCCTACAAGCTCCTCGATAATGTCCTCAAGCGTCAGAATACCGGCTGTGCCGCCGAACTCGTCAATCACTACCGCCAGGTGCACTTTATGCTTCTGCATGTTGCGCAATAAATGATGGATTTTTTCGGTTTCCCGCGCAAAAAATGCCGGACGCAACACATCTTGCAAAATAATAACGTCAGGATAATTCATCATGGCAATTAAATCTTTTGCATAAACCACGCCTAAAATATTGTCAATAGAACCCTCATATACCGGCATACGCGAATACCCTTCCTCGATAACTTTATCGAGGATTTGCGCACCTTGCAGCGAAATTTCAAGTGCCACAACACGATTACGCGGCACCATGATTTGATTGGCGGTTGTTTCCTGAAACTCGAAGACATTTTCAATCAGCTCATGTTCGGAGGTTTCTATAACGCCGCTTCTGCTGCTTTCCTCTATCAAATAGCGTATTTCGTCGGCACTATGCAGGTCGTGCTCGCCGGCTGGCTCTATACTCATTTGCCTGAGTATAAAATTGGCGAATCCGTTCAGCGTCCAAATAAACGGTTTGAATAAAATATAGAATCCGCGCATGGGCAGTGCAACTGCCATCGTTACCTTTTCGGATCGTTGAATTGCCAGCGACTTGGGAATCAATTCGCCAAAAACAATGTGCATAAAGGTAATCAAAACAAATGCTACGGGAATGGCTATTGTATGCACGGTTTCGGGCGGTACGTCCATGCCCGCAAATGCCATGATTTCTATGATAATGTGAGCCACGACGCTTTCGCCTATCCAACCCAATCCCAAACTTGCAAGCGTAATGCCAAGCTGTGTAGCCGAAAGATATGCATCGAGATGCTCCAATACCTGCCGTGCAGTTTTGGCAAAGAAATTACCCGAACGAACGTGCATTTCTATTTGCGAAAGGCGCACCTTTACAATGGCAAATTCCGCAGCAACGAAAAAGCCGTTCAAAAACACCAAAAGAAGTGTAAGCAGAATATTCAGCAGCATATATTGGGAGCGTTCAGGCTTTTATACAACTTATTCCAACAATAACTCGTGCGTTCGATAGCGCATTGTTTTTTCCAGATGAAAGCGAAAATAATGCGCAAGAAAATCGTGAATTTTCGCTTTTTGCGCAATGGTTTGCCCTATGGCGGCCGCTTCGGCAATCTGGCAATTGGACAATGCGTCAAGCACTTCATATTCTGCCGGAGAAAATGCCCAGCCGTTTGACGGTACGCGGTAGTCGTTTGCTGAAAGAATGGCGCCGTCGGCAAAAGAAAAATGATATGCAGGGCGGATTTTGCACATGCCGCGTATTCTCGTAGTCATAGCAAAACCCATAAGCCGTGCTAAGCGGATTTGGAAAGCCGCAACAACCGAGTATTCGTTATCTTCCGCAATGTTAAGTGTATTAAGCGCCTCGATTAACAAATCGAAAAGCGCGACATTTTGTTCGCCCGTATCCTGCGAAGTGTCCACCGCTTCGGCAAGTGCGAGAGCCGCCGTAAGCCGTTCGTATGATTCCGTTAAACGACGGCGTGGAACGGTAATTTCTGCTTTCGACAGAATATACAAGTCGCGATTCTGTTTTCGATAGAAAGTTACGCTACATTGCGAAATTTGGTCGAGTGCCGCACCGAATTTGCTTTTTGGGCTTCGTGCTCCTTTTGCCAGCAACGATATTTTGCCGAATTCTTTGGTAAAAGCACCGATAATTTTGCTTGTGTCGCCGAATTTTCTCGATTGCAGTATAATCGCTTCGCTGTTTGCAATCATATTTGCATATCTCCCATTTTCAATGGCAAATTTTACAAGTACCGAACCTCTTCCGATTTACGGACGAGTTCGCCAAGCCGTATCGGTAATGCCGGCGCGGAAATTGGCGTAACGGGCAGCGGTAAACAAGTAATCCGACAAGCGATTAAGGAATTTCACGGGTATATCTCCTATATGCTCTTCGGCGGCAACGACAACGGCGGAGCGTTCGGCGCGGCGGCATACTGTTCGCGCCAAATGCAGGTATGCGGCGCAGGGCGTGCCTCCGGGTAGAATAAAATTCTTCAGTTGCGGCAATTCGGACGTATAAGCGTCAATCAGCACTTCGAGATGGACTACATCGCCCTCGGATAAGCGCGGAATACCGTATTTCGGTACAGGTTCGAGCGGTGTGGCCAAATCCGAGCCGGCCGTAAAAAGCAAAGATGATACGGCCGACAAATGCTCGCGCAAATCAGGCGGCATTTCCGTCGTAAGGGCAAGCCCTATCACGGAATTAAGCTCGTCAATCGTACCATAGGTTTCTATGCGTGGCGAGTGTTTTGCCACGCGCTGCCCACCAAAAAGTGCGGTTGTTCCTTTATCGCCTGTCTTAGTGTATATTTTTGTAGCCATACTTTGGAATTATAATTGATTGGCAAGTGTGCGCTGTGCGGCCGAAGAAGCACTGTCGGCGCAAGCCGTAACTCAAATATACGGCAAATATTTCATCTCGGAAAAAGAAGCGACGGCTTAAGACTTTTTTGGCAGAATTGTTTTTATGACAGACCGATTGTAATCTGAACACGTAAAGGCTGTATGCCAAAACGGATAATAATAACAACAAAACATTTACAACACCGTACTTTCGCGATAAATTTATGCTTTTCGGGAAAAAACAGTATAATTTTGCCTGGGAACTTGCTTAGGATTATTTTTACAGCCATAATTTGAAAATGTTTGGCGACCTTTTCATACTTTACTTTTTATCATTGCGGTAAATTATCTCTACCGATATATCTCGTACCTGCGCGACACAGCTGTTTTTCTTGAAATCCCGCAGGGATTGTATATCGACAGGAATATGAAACCGGAGAATATTGTGTCCATTTCTCGCAGAGGCGCAAAGAAAAGCAAATATGAAACCGGAAAAATATGTTGTGTCCTGTATGGGACACTATCAAAAGACGCTTTCTTTTGTTGCCGATATATTGTGCCTGACGGCACAAGTTCCGGAATCGCTCGGCGAATCTAGTCTTAAAATGCGGATTATACAAGTTCAGATGCTCTAATCAAAACATTTGTTTGCTGCGTTTTTTATTGACGAAGCAAATCATACACAGGTTCTAACTGTATAAAACATAAGTTGTTCAGATGATAGAAAACCGTAATTCACTTAGAATTTTCACACCCGGTCCTACTCCTGTTCCGCTCGACGTTATGAGTGCCGTTGCTGCGCCGCAGCCGCACCATAAAAGTACGGAGTTCCGCGTTATGATGCGCCGCATAGCCGATGGTTTACAAGACATTTTTCGAACTAAGCAACCCGTTCTGCCTATAACCTGCTCCGGTACCGGCGGAATAGAGGCGGCAATGCGGGCAATTCATCGCAATGGCGACAAAGTAGTCGTTATAAATAACGGGCGATTCGCGGCACGATGGAAAACTATGCTCGAATATTTTGGATTCGAAGTCAGGGGGATTTCACGTACTTGGGGGCAGGTTGTTCAACCGGAAGAAGTTGCGTCTGTATTGAAAGGATTTGATGCCGATGCCGTATGGATTGTGCATAGCGAAACTTCAACCGGTGCTTTGTCCGATTTAAGAGGCATTTGCCAAGCTGTTAAGCAAGCTGGCAGCCGTGCGCTCGTATGCGCCGACTGTATTACAAGTATAGGCGTTTATGATATACCGATGGACGAATGGCAACTTGACGTAGCCGTAGTCTCTTCGCAAAAAGCATTTATGTGTCCGCCCGGACTTGCATTCGTAGCACTTAGCGAAAGAGCGTGGCAAGCGGCCGCTCGGCCTAACCGTGCGCCTACTATGTATTTCGACCTTCACGCCGCAAAAAAATCGCTTAATGAAGGCTTAACCGTATTTACACCGGCCGTAAATATTCTGTCGGGGCTTGACGCGGCACTCGATATGATGCGGCGCGAAACTTTGCCGAATATAGCGGAACGGCACGAGAATTTGGCGGCAATGATTCGCAGTAGCGTCGAAAAAACCGGACTTTCGTTGCTTCCCGATATTCCGTCGAACGCATTGACCGTCGTTCGCACCCCCGATTTCGGCGAGCGTCTTGTATCTGTTCTGCGCGATACATTCGGCATTCTAATTGCAAACGGACAAGACCGATTACGCAATAACGTTGTTCGTATAGGTCATTTAGGGCACTATTCGCGTACCGGAGTATCTGATTTTTGCGCAGACTTCGTGCGTGCTGTAGAAATAGTTCGTCCGGCAGCCGCACAATTTTCAGTTCATAAAATGAAAAGCTCAGTTACTCAAACTATTGTTTTGTCTACTAATAATCGGCATAAAATCACGGAAATATCGGCTGTTTTATATGATATTATCACTGCTTTCAATGTAAAATTACTGACGCTTGACGAGGCCGGCATCGCTGGTTTAACGATAGAGGAAACGGGAAAAACACTCGAAGAAAATGCCTACATAAAAGTGCAGGAAGTTTTTCGACGGACGGGATTGCCGTCGCTTGCAGACGATACGGGATTGGAAGTAGAGGCACTCGGCGGTGCACCGGGCGTTCGCTCGGCACGCTATGCTGGCGTAGCGGCGCAAGATTCGGACAATCGCGCCAAACTGCTTGCAAAACTTAAAAATACGAATAATCGTGCCGCACGATTCCGCTCGATTCTATGCTTTACGGACGGTGTCCGAACGTTTTTTGCAGAAGGAATCTGTGCGGGTAATATAGCGCAGGCGGAAGCAGGCGACGGCGGATTCGGTTACGACTCGCTGTTTATTCCCGACGGGTACGCCATGTCATTTGCCGAGATGTCGCCCGACGAAAAAAATGCAATCAGCCACCGTAGCCGCGCAGTACATGATTTTGCGCGGAAAATCGAAGAATATTCCGGTTAAATCACCAAAATCCGATAAATAAGCGTGGCGATTATTTTCGTTTTTGCAATAAGTCTTTAATCGCCTCTATATTCTTACGATCATCTTCTTTGTAATGCTGGCTGATTGCTTGCGGTGCGGCGGCTGCGGACTTTTGCTTTACTGCACCGCCCGCATCGGCTATGGCAAAAGATTCGGCAACGGCCTCGGCTTCCGGAAGAGGTGCGGCTTCGCCTGCTTCGGTGCGGAGTGCTGCCTGTGCTATAATATCTTTGCCGAGTATATCGCGAATTTTATCGAAAATAGTAGCCCGTGTGAACGGTTTGCCAATAAATCCCGATGCCCCCGCTTTGATAGACAGGCTGATGTTTCCAACGTCCGATACAGACGATACCATAACCACGGGAATATCTTTGGTGGGGCCAATACGTTTAAGCAGATGAAGCGTCTGATGTCCGGATAATTCGGGCATAAGTACGTCTAACAATACAACTACCGGACGAAGGTCTATTGCCATAGCCACTCCGTCGAAACCATTACTTGCAAAATAGGGTGTAAATCCGTAACTCGCCACTATTTTGGCAAGTATACGCTGCATCCATGTGTCGTCGTCTACAATGAGAATCGGCAGTTCCTGCATAAATATCTCTACCCAAAAATAATCGGTTGATGCGTGGCAACGCATTATTTTTCGGCTTTTCGTATAAAGGTTTGTTCCATTGCCACACGCAAAGCTTCGGCATTGGTTTTAGCCGCATTTTTATTCATTTCAACTATTTTGTCGTATATTTCTTTACGATGCACAGGTATATCTTTGGGTGCATCGATTCCGACTCGTGCGACACCCCGGTCGCAGCCGATAATGGTGATTCGGATATTGTTTCCGATATTTATCACTTCGCCCGCTTTCCTCGACAGCACCAGCATAGGTATAAAAGAAAGTTGTAAATACGAAGGCTACGAAGCTGTTGCGCCGCCGATTTCTTGCGTTGGCGAGTATTTATCGGAGGCAAGAATAATTTGCCGACCGTTTCGGTCATCGCCTATGATAATCGGTGCTTTCATATTCGCGCTCATTTTTCCCTGCGGGTTTACCAATGTAACTACTGCAAAGGCCACCTGCGAAGAAGCGTCAAACTGTCCGCGCATATCATAATCGGGGTCTATCAGCCATGGGCTAAGCAACGGGAACCCGATAGACGGCTCGTCAAGAGAAATAAGCCATTTCATCGGCTCGGTTTCTTCCACGCTGATAAGCACGAACTCGCGCAAGTAGTCGAAGCCCAAAAGACCATCGGCAAAAGTCAGAATATTATCTGTTGCCACGTCCACAATGCCGAATTGGGCTGTGTAGAGGCGGCGCGTATTTCCGTTGTTGCTTTGCTCGCGGCTCATCAGCTTGAAAGCGTGCGAATAGTCGCTTCCCGAAAGCGTGATTTGCCGTGCGGTCATGGCTACGCAATCGAAAACTATGGGTGATTTCATATTGGCCGCCGTTTCCATATAATCGTTTGTAAGCGTTACGACTACCATAGGCACGGCATTGGGCGATATTTCTTCGCCTATATGATAATTAGCGTCTATATGCATAGGATTTATCAACGGAAATCCTATTGCGGGATTATCTATGGAAATAAGCCACTTAAACGGCTCGGTCGCCTCTTCGGAAACCAATATGAAACGGCGCAACTGCTCGAAGCCGTGCAATCCTTCGTGAAAAGTAAATACGTGATTGCCGACAAATGAAACATCGCCGAAATCGGGTGTTCTAAGAGTGTCTTCGTTTTCTTCTGTTTGGCTCATAGTTATTTGGGGGCACATCAATTTATAATATTAAAAAAATCAGCGTTGCGCTCCGGCACTTGTCGAATCGCGTATATAGCCTTGGTCCGACGGCATCTCCGGTGATTTGCTCGACAGCAAAATCTCTACACGGCGATTGCGAGCGCGGCCATCCGGCGTGGAGTTTGGCGCGACGGGGCGTGTTTCTCCAAAGCCTTGCACCGAAAACGATTCAGACGGAACTCCGGCTTGCAGAAGATAATAGCCTACATTCAAAGCACGTTCTGCCGAAAGATGAAAATTCGACTCGAATTGAAACGTGCGAATAGGAATGCTGTCTGTGTATCCTTCTACAACAATGTCTTGTGGAATCCCCCGCAAAATAGCGGCCAAAGAATCCAATATTACCGCTCCGGCCGGCTGAATATCGGCTTTCCCCGATAAAAACAGTAATTTTTCCGATAATCGCAACCGTAAATGCGACGGAGTTCGCAGAATTTCAACGGTATTGGCTGCTAATTGCTTGTCGAGCGCACGCACCGTTTCCTGTTGTAATTGGTCTAATGTTTTCTCCGTACTGCGCGGCAATATAGGTTGCGGAATACCCTCGCTGCCGGGCAATAATCGGTCGCTTTTTGGGGAACTTTTAGAGTCGGGCTTGAAATACTCCGACATCGCCATCGAGAACTCTTTGTATTTTCCCGTATCCACTTGCGCCGAAGCGTACAAAATTACAAAAAGCCCCAAAAGCAATGTAATTAAATCCGAATACGTTATCAGATAACGGTCTTGGCTGCTGTGGTCGTTTTCCGGCTCGCGACGTTTGCGTAGCATGATAGTCCTTTTTTGCGCATACAGCTTGTCGGCAAGAACATACGGCGCAACCGCAGAAAAATTTGCCGCCGCAAAATTCCTTGCAAAGAATATGCCGCTGTTTTCGATATACTATTCACCGCGAGTCCGCCTGCCCATTGCCTGCGGTCGCATGTGCGCCGTTATCAGTCGAAAATATAACGCTCCCCTTGCCGCGCATAACCGGCAAAATCATCTACGGGAAAATTGCGCCAATCGTCAGAATAATGCATCAAAAACATTTTCTTTTTTATATCGGCCGGCAGGCCGCGCAGCTCGCTTAAGCTTGCATGAACCGGATTAGGCGATAAGCTCGCATCATGAAAAATATATTCGGCACGGTCGGCGTAAAGTTCGATAAGCGACATATCGAATTTCGTATCACCTGAAATCATGATGCGGTTATCTATAAACAGACCGTATGTAATAAATGCCGTACCGGCAGAAGTAGAATTACCGGGTATATGATTAACGCGAAAAATCTCGATTTTAATACCGTTAAAGTCTATCTCCCATGTTTCACGCGGCGAAGTTGTCTTGAGCGTGGGGCGCGCAACATCGTAATAATCATCGAAAGTAAGTCTGTTTCCATAGGCACTGACTTCGTTGAACTCCATACCGCCGCGCAACGACATATTCCAAAGAATATCTTGATATTCCTCGTTAATAATCATACGCAGTTTCGGCTTTTTGAGAACTGAAACGCCTACGTATCGATTAAGCAAACTCAAAAATTCCACACCGCCGATATGGTCGCAATGGCTGTGCGTCGGTAGGAATACACTAATGTCGGTTGGCTCTATTCCTACTGCCGCCAGCGCATTAGGCCCTGTTGAACCGAAGTCCACGAGAATATGAGTATCGCCTTTGACTATAAAAAAATTCGTCTGGAACAGAGTACGGGCAAAGGCAAATCCGGTGCCGATGAAAAATAATTCCAATGTTCCGTCATTGGTCAGTCGAAATTTACCGTCGGGCAATTTGATATACATTCGGCTGTAATAAAATTCTTGTAAGTGAAAGCCGGCGATTGACAATACAAAAAATGCACTGTAATTCCGCAATTTTACCGTAAAATACCAAAAAAAATATTAGGTACTATCGTATTTTCGGTACTCCTCAAAAAACCGCGCAACTGTTTTCGATTTCGAATATTCGCAAGGTAAGCCAAGTCGCCGGTATTTTTATAATCAGATGCGGTCAATAAGCGATTTTACAGTAAAAAAATCGTAGTTTACAATTGAAAAATGCGCCGCTGACACAACTTGTGAAAACGGCGTGAAATATTCCGGCATCCTAAAGCTAAACCTATGAAACTCCTGACAGTTTTAATGATTACATTAATCGTTCCGGCTGTTGCATTATCGCAATCCATACACGGAACAATCACAGACGGCGACGGCCGGCCGCTTATAGGTGTTACGGTGAAATTTCTCCGCGCCGACGACACTACGGTCGCGCTCGGCGCACGAACCAATGCGAAAGGAAAGTTTATTATCCGTAACGTGAAATCCGGCGATTATCTGCCGCGTATTCATTACGTAGGCTACCGCTCTATCTACGGGGCAAAATTAGCGGTTTCGGGCGATAAATTATACGATGCATCGCTTGAAATTCAGCCGGCACAAATGGATAATATTGTTGTAACGGCATCGCGCATATCCGAAAAAGCATCGGAAGCCCCTTCCGCAGTATACGTGGTTGAACTGCGTCAGATTCGGAACGTTAACGCGGCGGCACCGGCCGAATATTTGCGCGGCGTATCGGGTGTTGATATAGCGCAAAGCGGCGTTGGGCAGCAAACCGTAACCACACGCGGATTCAGCAATGTGTTCAGCGGGCAATTGATGATGCTGACGGATTATCGTAATGCGGCAGTGCCTTCGTTGCGGGCAAATATATCGTACCTGACTCCGATTACTAATGCGGATATAGAGCGCGTAGAGGTAGCACTCGGGCCGGGGTCTGCTTTGTACGGCCCAAACGCTGCAAACGGAGTTGTGAATATTATTACGAAATCGCCGTTCGCGTCGAAAGGAACAACGCTTGAACTTAGCGGAGGCGAGCGTGAATTTCTAAGCGTGACGGCACGTCATGCGGGAACCGCAGGTGAGAATTTCGGCTATAAAATATCGGGCAATTATACACGAGGCCGCGATTGGCAGTATAGCGATTCCGTAGAACAGAAAAACCGCAAAGACGAGATAAACCGCATAAGTAAAGATTCTACCGTACTCGATAAAAATAAAGAAATAGAAGCCGTAAGAATAGGTGAGCGCGACTTTGCTTTCGAGCGTTTCGGCGTTGATGGAAGAATTGATTATCTGCTCGGCGACGAAGCACAAATTACCGCACAGGCCGGCTATTCGGTTGCGTTGCAAAGTATAGAATTAACCGATTTGAGCGCGGCACAAGCAAAAAATTGGGGCTATGGCTACGCGCTGCTACGATTGGACTGCGGGCGGCTTATGGCGCAGAGTTTTGTCAATTTCAGTAATTCCGGCGAAACTTTCCTGTTCCGCAACGGCCAGCCTGTTATTGACCACTCAAAACAAATAGTCGGCCGGTTGCAACACTCAACCCTGCTCGGCGAAGGGCAAGAGTTTGTTTATGGCGGCGACATATTTCTGACACGCCCGGAAACCGAAAAAACGATTATGGGCGAAAACGAAAGCCGTGATGCTATAAACGAATTCGGCGCATACATACAGTCCAAAACTTCATTGCTCGACAATGCGCTCGACGTGATTCTGGCCGGCCGTTGCGATTATCACAATAAGCTGAACAACGTTGTGCTGTCGCCTCGTGCAGCATTGGTATTCAAGCTTTTCGAAGGGCAAGCTTTAAGGCTTACCTACAATTCAGGCTATGCCGCGCCATATCCTTTCGATTTGTTTGCGGATATTCGCTATACCGACAATGCTTTTCGTGCCGCCGGGTTTCCCGACGATTACGGCGTGGCGGTATACGTGCAAGGTACTCCTGCCGCCGGATTCCGTTTTATGCGCGACAGCGACGGGCACCCTCTGTTTCGGTCGTCTTTTCTACAGGATAGAACGTTGTCTATGTCGTTGTCCGAAACGGGCAATTTGTGGGGCGCAGCTACTTCGCTTGTGGCGGACGGCATAGCTAAATCTCAACTTTTGCCCGATTCTTTGAAGCAACCGCTTATACAATTATTGCAGTCGCTTAAGCCTGCGAGCACCGATGTAGGCGGTGAGTTCAAGATGCTGAATACTGCTACGGGAAAATTCGACCCTGTTCAAAATGTTAATGATATAGGCGGACTCAAGCCTACCGTTACGCAAACTTTCGAGATAGGATACGGCGGCATACTTAGCAATACGCTTCGTGCATCGGTCAGTATATATTCGTCGAAAATCAATAATTTTATCAGCACAAGCCGGCCATTTACTCCCAACGTATTTTTTGACGTAAATAAAACGGCCGCTTATCTCGCGCCGATTTTGGGGCAGGCACTCAACGATTCGCTGACTGCAAAACTCGCCGCCGCGCTTCTTGCAGAAAATTATGCCCAAATTCCGCTCGGTACGGCTGCCGTTGCAGGGGTTCATGATCCTACTGCAATTCTTTTTTCACCTCGAAACTTCGGCTTCATAAGTCTTTGGGGCAGTGATATTGCCTTGGAATTTCATCCGAATAATCAATTGACTCTTGCGGGAACGGCTTCGTTTGTCAGTAATAATCTGTTCAAAAACGTTGATAATATAGCCGATGTCCCGCTTAATGCACCGAAATACAAAGCATCGCTGTCTATGAATTATGCCGATGCGGAAATCGGATTGGACATGGGGATACGCTGGCGTTGGAATGGCGGTTTCGAGATGGTTTCCGGTATATTTAACGGCTTGGTTAATCCGTACAGCCTGATAGATTTAACCGCATCTTACGACATTCGCCGCGTTCAAGGGCTGCGCCTTGTCTTCTCCGCGAATAATCTGCTCGATTTTCGTCACCGGGAATTTGTTGGTGCGCCCGATATAGGACGAATGACAACTTTGCGCGCCGCATATTCTTTCTGAAAAATACAACTCGTTTTTACTTCGGTTTTTCGGAACATCGGTTGCAAAAATGCCTGAATATTTTCAAGGACAAGCTAATATCCACACTGATATGCATCGCCGAATTACACAGAATATGTGCGCGGTAAATTACCGTGCGGCCGAGCGCAAAGCAAGCATTTATTTACATTTTATCAAAGTCGGGCGGATATTTTTCAGACGTATTTTTCCTTGAGTTTAATTCGTGCTTTAATCTTGAATGATTTTCATTCGCTTATTATTTGCCTTTGCAATAAATATCGCAGACTTCGCCCGATAAAACAGGAGTAAAATCAGTTTGTGCATCAAATTTATTTTCTTTTTTTTTGTATCCGGCCGACACATTCCGAAAAATTGAATTTACCTTTTTCAGATACAGTAAACGGTAAAAATATCGTTGCATTATGCTTGTTGCCGTCGTGTCAGGCTGAATTGGCGTAATTTTGCAGTAAAATTCATTGTCGGCTTTCTGTAATCTGCTCCAAATGCTTATTTCACTTTCCGTTCGGAATTTTGCTCTTGTTGAGAACATTACTCTGCAATTCGAGCGCGGGCTGAACATCATTACCGGCGAAACCGGTGCCGGTAAATCCATTATTGTAGATGCATTAATGGCGGCCATCGGCGAGCGCATTTCCTCCGATATGATACGGACAGGAGCGGATAAAGCCGTAATAGAGGCTGTGTTCGAGGCGCAAAAAAACTCGAAAGCTGGAAAAATATTGGCAGAACACGAATACGAAGCCGATAATGAAGAGCTGATTCTGCGGCGCGAGCTCAATGCAAAGGGAGGCTCACGCTGTTTTGTGAATGATTCGCCCGCGCAGACGGCTTTTGTACGCGAGTTAGGCAATGCCCTTGTGGATTTTCACGGGCAACACAGTCATCAATC
>JAANMU010002675.1_pt1 | contig 12800 bp, 7 predicted proteins | sample 7279701 | NCBI WGS metagenome assembly JAANMU01 (sample SAMN14094539, study PRJNA606508) | bioreactor metagenome | isolation source: A lab-scale SPAN reactor treating ammonium-rich wastewater day 57 | place: Ireland: Galway | collected 2017-03-13 | reverse complement strand
ATGTGAAGCGGACGATGACGCGGATTGTCAGGCTGCCGGCTGGCGGTGCGGGTGGCTCAGTTCAGTGACGCCACGTATCTCGAGAACCAGGACATGTGGTGGCTGCCCGGCATCTTCCGCAGCGTCACCCTGCTGGCACGGCCGCTCGGCGGTATCGACGACGTGTTCGTGCGTGCCGACTTCGACGCGGCGACCGGAGCCGGCCTGCTCGATCTCGAGGCGGATGCTGCGGCACCGGCCCGCATCCTGATCCCCGAACTGGACATCGACGCCGACACGGTCGAACCGCTGCGCATCGACGACGTCGAACCATGGACCGCCGAGAACCCGCGGCTTTACGACGTGCAGGTCCGCACCGAAGCCGAGACCGTGTCACTGCGCGTCGGCTTCCGGCGCGTCGAGGTGCGTGAGGCCGTGTTGCTCGTCAACGGGGCGCCCATCATGCTCCGCGGCGTGAACCGCCATGAGCACCGCGCCGGGCACGGCCGCGTGTTTGATGCGGACATTGCCCGTGCCGAGCTGCACTTGATGAAGCAACACAACATCAACGCCGTCCGCACCTCGCACTACCCGCCGCACCCGGACATGCTCGACCTGTTCGACGAACTGGGATTCTGGGTGATCGATGAGTGCGACCTCGAGACCCACGGCTTCGAGTACACCGAGTGGCGCGGCAACCCCAGCGCCGACCCCGCCTGGCAAGACGCGCTCCTCGATCGCATCCAGCGCACCGTGCACCGCGACAAGAATCATGCCAGCGTGATCATGTGGTCGCTCGGGAACGAGGCGCACGAGGGCGTGAACATCGAGTCGATGGCGCACTGGACCAAGCGGGCCGACCCCACCCGCCTGGTGCACTACGAGGGTGACCGTGCCAGCCGCTACGTCGACGTGTACTCGCGCATGTACGCCGGTCACGCCGAACTGCGCGAACTTGGGGAAGAAGGGCTGCGCCCGGCGCCGTTCGCCGCCAGTGCCGATGAACTGCACCGACTGTCGCTGCCCGTGGTGCACTGCGAGTTTGCACACGCGATGGGCACTGGCCCCGGCGGCCTGCAGGAGTACTGGGATCTCTACGAACAGTACCCGCGGCTGGCAGGCGGCTTCGTCTGGGAGTGGATCGAGCATGGCATCCTCGCACCCGACGACGGCACAGGCCGGCGACGGATGCTGTACGGCGGTGACTTCGGCGAGGATGTGCACGACGGCAACTTCGTCATCGACGGACTTGTCGACGCCGACCGCCGACCGCGCCCCGGGCTGTTGCACTACGCCGCGGCGATCGCACCTGTGGTCTTCACGGTGGCGGACGGCCGCACCTCGGTCACGGTCGAGAACAGGTACGACTTCCTAGACCTGGCGCATGTCGTGGTCTCTTGGGAGCGGGTCGTCGATGGTACGACGGTGGGCGCCGGAAAACTCGACGTGCCGTCGTGTGCCGCGCGCTCGACAGCCCAGATCGAGCTGCCTGCTGCGGCCCGCACGGTGCTCTCCCATGCGGTCGCTGACGTGGTCACCGTGACTGCCCGCATCCGCGCGGCCGCCGATTGGGCACCGGCCGGACATATCATCAGCACGGGGCAGGACGTCCGCACCGCGGTGCCGGACGTCCCCTCGCCGAGCGGCGACTCCCCACTTGAACTGGACCCGTCCACCGGACGACTGCTCTCCCTCGGCGGCCTGCAGCTCACCGGTCCGGTGGTTAATGTTTGGCGGGCACCGACCGACAACGACCGCGACCTCGCCGACGACCAGCCGGGCCTGCCGTCGATGGCCGACCGCTGGCACTCCGCGGGCATCGACAGGATGGTGTCGCGGCTCATGGGCATCGACGAAATCGAGGGCAGCATCAGGGTGCGCACCCGGGTCGCGCCGCCGATCTTCGACACCGCCATCGTCTCGACGCTGACCTGGACGCCGCTGAGCGCCACCAGCATCCGACTCGATGTGGAACTGCTGCCAAACGACCGGTGGACGGTCGAGTGGGCGCGTCTCGGACTGGACTTCGAGCTGCCGGGCAACCCCCTCGGCATGGACTTGGCCGGCTTCGGCCCGATGCCAAGCTACCCCGATCTGCGCTCCGCCGCCCGTTTCGGCTGGTGGTGGATCGACTCCGACGAACTAACCGTCGATCACGTGCGCCCGCAGGAAAGCGGCTCGCGCATCGACGTTTCGGAGGCCACCATCCGCCTGCGCGACGGCTCTCTGCGCATCCGCACTCTCGATGCTCCGTTCGCGCTCACCGTTTCCCGACACAGCCGCAATGAGTTGTCCGCCGCGGCGCACAACTGGGAGCTGCCCGATGAGCACCGCACGTTCGTCTCCATCGACCTGGCTCAGGCCGGCGTCGGCACCGCGACCTGCGGCCCCGGCGTGCTGCCGCGGCACCGTCTAACCGCCCGTCCCGGCGTGATCTCGCTCGTCCTCGAACACCTTCCCCACTCAACGGCACTCTAGCCTTCACCCGTCAGGAGAAACACATGTCCGCTGCATCCGCCCGCCTCGACCCCCAGAACGAGATCACGACGATCGACCGCCGCCTGTTCGGCGGGTTCGTCGAACACCTCGGCCGACACATCTACGACGGCATCTTCGAACCCGGCCATCCGTCCGCCGACGCCGAGGGCTTCCGCACGGACGTCATCGAGCTCGTCAAGGAGCTCGGCGTGACGACGATCCGCTACCCCGGCGGCAACTTCGTCTCTGGCTACCGGTGGGAAGACGGCATCGGTCCGGTGTCTGAGCGGCCGCGTCGCCTCGACCTCGCCTGGCACACCACCGACACGAACGAGGTCGGGCTGCATGAGTTCCAGGCCTGGCTCGACAGGGTCGGCAGCCAACTCATGCTCGCCGTCAACCTCGGCACCCGCGGCACGCAGGAGGCCCTCGACCTGCTCGAGTACTCGAACGTGTCGGCGCAGACGGCGTGGACCGACCGACGGGTTGCGAACGGCCGCGAGAACCCATTCGCGGTCTCGATGTGGTGCCTGGGCAACGAAATGGACGGCCCTTGGCAGATCGGCCACCTCAATGCCGACGACTACGGCAAGCTCGCCTCGCGCACGGCAAAGGCGATGCGGATGATCGATCCGAGCATCGAGCTCGTGGCGTGCGGGTCGTCGGGTCGAGACATGCCGACGTTTGGCACGTGGGAGCGGCAGATCCTGGAGCACACCTTCGACGACGTCGACTTCATTTCGTGCCATTCCTACTACCAGGAGCACCGCGGCGATGCGCAGGAGTTCCTCGCGTCGGGCGTTGACATGTCGAAATTCATCGAGTCGGTGGCTGCAATCGCCGACAGCGTCGCAGCAACGAAGAAGAGCGAAAAGCGCATCATGATCTCGTTCGACGAATGGAACGTCTGGTACCTGCGCAACGATGACAACGACGCCGAATCGGGTCACGAGTACAAGGGCGGCGAGTGGCCGGTGGCCCCGCGCCTGCTGGAGGACCGCTACCACGCCCTCGACGCAGTCGTCTTCGGCGACCTGCTCATCACACTGCTGCAGCACTCCGACAGGGTGCGGTCGGCGTCACTCGCGCAGTTGGTCAACGTCATCGCGCCGATCATGACTGAGCCCGGTGGACCTGCCTGGCGACAGACGACGTTCCACCCGTTCTCGATCACCTCGCGCCTCGCGCAGGGCCGCGCAGTGCGGGTACCCGTCGACGCCGGAACGTTCACCTCGGAGCGCTTCGGCGAGGTCTCTGCCGTGAACGCCGTCGCGACGATCGATGGCGAGGGCGCGTCCCTCTTCCTCACGAACCGTTCAACGACTGATGCCACTGACCTCACAGTCGACCTCGCCGCCATTCGCCCAGCATTCGGGCACGACGTCCACATTGTGGAGTCTCACCTGCTGCACGAGGACGACATGTACGCCGCGAACTCGCTCGAGGACACCGAGCGGGTGGGAGTGCGGGCTGCGACGGCAGCCATCTCCGATTCCACCCTTTCGATCAGCCTGCCCGCGGTCTCGTGGGTCGCAATCCGTCTGGCCTGATCATGGTGCTGCACAAGCCAGCCACCCCGCCGATGGGGTGGAACAGCTGGGACTGCTACGGCACAACCGTCACCGAGGCAGAGGTGCTCGCGAACGCCGAGTTCATGGCCGAGCACCTGCTGCCATACGGCTGGGACACGATCGTCGTCGACATCGACTGGTCAGATCCGGATGCCCGCTCGCACGGGTACACGGATGCCGCCGCACTCACGCTCGACAAGTTCGGCCGGCCGCAGCCAGCCGTGCACCGGTTCCCGAGCGCGGCGGGCGGCGAGGGCTTCGCGCCACTCGCCGCCCGGCTGCACGAGCTCGGCCTGAAGTTTGGGATCCACGTGATGCGCGGGATCCCCCGCACCGCCGTGGCCGCGAACCTGCCGGTCGCCGGGACGGATGCCACAGGGGCCGACATTGCGGATCCGACGAACTCCTGCGAGTGGAACCCGCATTACGTCGGCCTCGATCACCGGCGTCCGGCCGCGCAGGCATACTACGACTCCTGCGTCGCGCAGTTCGCGGAATGGGGCGTGGACTTCCTCAAGGCCGACGACATGCTGTGGCCGTATCAGGCTCGGGAGATCGAGGCATATGCGGCGGCGATCGAGAAGGTCAGTCGCGAGATCGGCCTCTCACTCTCGCCTGGTCGCGACTTGTCGGCCGCGCACCTCGAGCACCTGCGGGCGCACTCCACCATGTGGCGGGTGTGCGACGACGTGTGGGATCGATGGGAGGACATCGAGCCAAACTTCGAGCGCCTCGCCCGATGGGCGCCGTTCGCGTCGGCTGCAGGGTGGCCGGATGCGGACATGCTGCCGCTCGGGCGCATCGGCATCCGCGCCGAGCGCGGCGAACCTCGCGAGGGTGCCCTGACCTTGGCGGAGCGGCGCTCGTTAATGACGCTGTGGATCATGGCCCGCTCGCCACTCATGATCGGCGGCGACCTGCCGACCAGTGCAGCCGAGACGATAGAGCTGTTCCGGAACGAGGAGGTGCTGCGGATTCTGCGGGACTCGCACGGCAACCGCGAACTGCTCCGCGAGAACGGGCTGGTCGCCTGGGGCGCCGATGGCGTGGACGGCGAGCACTGGGCGGCGGTGTTCAACCTCAACGGCGAACCGCTCGAGCTGACCATCGACACCGGCTCGCTGGGCTTGACGGGGGCCGATGTCACAGACGTGTGGGCCGCAGCATCCGTCCCGCTTGAAACGGTGAACGTGCAATCCGATGCTGCGCGCGGGGTCGCTCCAGGAAGCCGGGCTCTGCGGGTGCGGCTCGACGCGCACGGGTGCGTACTGCTGCGGGGGTGAGCGCCGCCGGCGGGCTTGATCGGCAGCGCCACGGGTGCGGTCTCGGCGGCCTCGGGTGACGGGCGAGGTTCATGATCCCGGCGGCGAGCACGATCACCCTCGTTCCTGGCCCGGGTGCAGCCCGCGGTCGTGCCGCAGTCGGCTGACCGGCTCTCTCGTGGATGAGTGCCAAATGTTGAGCCGGTCAGCGGAAAATGAGGTGAGGCGCACGGTTATACAAGCATCGTTTGCCCATCGGGAGATGTCGTCGATCCCGAGGAGCCGTCCCAGTGCTGCACGGCGGTCAGCCGGCAACGAGCCATCCGACGACGTCCGTGGGCCGGTCGGCGCGAACCCGTACATATGCGGAGTTTTCCCCGAAGATGACGAAGTGCTCCCCAACCGCATCCTTACACTGGGCGGTTAGATTCGCCTCCAGCAGCCTCAGCGCACCGGTGCCGTCGATGTCCCACGCGAGATCGACCTGGACTCCTCCACGTGCAAGGAGGCCCCGCACGCGCCCTGCTCCGAACGCGGTCGGGTACGCCGGCAGCAGCTCGATCATCCCGCGATGGCTCTGCAAGAGCGCCTCAGCGATTCCGGCGGTGAACCCGAGGTTGCCGTCGATCTGGAACGGCGGATGTGCGGAGAACAGATTCGCGTAGAGACCACCGGACTGCCCGCCTCGTTCGGCGGTCATGTCGCGCAGCACCAACCGCACGAGGTCCTCAACCTTGTGCGACTGATGCAGGCGAGCCCGCAACGCAATCTTCCAGGAGAGCGACCAGCCGGTGGACTCGTCTTCTCTGGCATCCAGCGACAGTGCAGCGGCACCCCTCAGCTCATCCGAGACCTGCTCGGTGCCGGGGTACAGGAACACAAGGTGCGAGACATGCCGGTGTTTCGGCTCGGGGTAGGTGACGTCCATGTCCCATTCCCGCACGAGTCCCGACTCGTCGATGCGGGGGGCCGGGATGCGATCCCGCGCCGCGCGGGCCGCCTGCAATACTTCGTCGTCCTCGATGCCGAGTCGCACCGCGATGCGCTCCAGCGAGGAGAAGAGATCCCGAATCGCGACGAGGTCGTGTGTCGATGACTCGCCGACACTCGACCATCGCCCGTCCGCTGACCGAAACCGGTTCTCCGGTGACGTCGAGGGTGAGGTGCCGAGCATGCCGTCAGGTCGCTCCTGCAGCCACTGCAGCGAGAACTGCGCAGCGCCACGGAACAGGGGGTAGGCGCGTTGGGCAAAGGCGTCGTCCGGGTCGAACTCCAGGCGATCTTGAAAATGCCGCAATAGCCAGGCGGGTGCGAGGGGCCAGAATGCCCAGCTCGGGTCGTTCGTCCCTCTGCCGACGGGCAGCGAGTATCCCCAGATGTCGGAGTTGTGGTGAGCTACCCAGCCGGGGGCCGCGTACAGGTCTCGGGCGGTGGCCGTCCCTCTGTCGGCGATCGCTTCGACAAGATCGAACAGCGGTTCCGCAAGCTCGAGAAGGTTCGCCGGCCCGGCCATCCAGTAGTTCATCTCGAGGTTGATGTTCGTCGTGTAGTTCGAGCTCCAGGGCGGACGCAATTCTGCATTCCAGATGCCTTGGAGGTTGGCGGGCGTGCCGCCGCGGCGGGACGACGAGATCAGCAGGTACCGTCCGTAGTGGAACAGCAGCGCCACGAGTGCCGGGTCGAGTTCAGGGGCAGCTGTTGCGTCAGCGTTGACCCTCCGGAGGCGTTCGTCAGTGGGGAGCACATCGTTCACCCATTCTCCTCCCAGCGTCAGCTCCGTGCGACCGTACAGGCGCTGGTGCTCATCGACGTGGCGGGCGTGCAGGATCTCCAGCGGTTGACGACGCCCACGGTCGAGAACTTCGAGTGCTGCAGATCGGACTTCACCAAGGGGGAGGTCGGGCGTGCAGCCCATCCCCCGGAACCCGGTGGACGTCGTCAGCTGCACGGTCACGCGTGATGCCCCACGCACGCGTAGCACGTGCCCGTCGCGCTCCAGCATCCCGTCGTGCTGCGCACTGAGCGCCGCGACTGCCCGCTGTCCGTTCTCGTCGTAGACGATCGGTTCCACGGACTCTTCATGCGGGGGTGCAACATCGGTCGGCAGATGCACGACGACGACGCCGTCGGCCGGGCCGGTGGGTCCTTCATGGAGGTGTGGATGCGGCGTCCGCAGCGTGATGTCGAGGTCGATGCCGTCGGGACGCTCCGTCTCGATTGACCATACGAGGACGGCATCGGGCGCGGAGACGAATGCTCGCGCGGTCGTGCGATGCCCATCCAGTGCGTAAGTCGTCGTACACGCAGCCTCTCGAAGATCGAGTTCCCGGCGGTATTCGCTGACGTTCAGTTCGGGAGTGACGACATCGATCGCGAGATCAATGAAGGGGAGGAACGTCTGCGCCCACCGATGCTGCAGACGCTGGACGGCGGCGGATGCTGCATCCCAATTCCCTGCTTCGACGGCGGCACGGGCAGCCCTGATCGCCTCTGCCGCAGCACCCGGCATCGGCCGATCCGGCACGAACTCGGATTCGGGTCCGCCCGACCATGCCGTGCCGTCGTTAATCTGGATCTTCTCATGCAGCGGATCGCCATAGACCATCGCGCCGATTCGGCCATTGCCGAGCGGCAGCGCCTCGAGCCATTCCGTGGCCGGCCGGTTGAACGTGATTCGGTGGGCAGCGATCATCGCTGGAAGCTCCTCTCTAGACCTCTGCTCGGGAACTGTAGCCGGAGTGCCGCCGGGGTCCGAGAGCTGGGACACCGCACGCACCTCAGGTGCTTTTTGCACCTTGTGTCACATGGCGGGCGCCGCAGCGGAACACGATGCGCGCCTGCCGGGCCCACAGCACCCCGCGTGGCAGGAAGCCCGCCGGGATGATGATGCAGCCATGCAGTTGGTGCCGGTGGCGATGACCAGCCCGCCGATGGCGGAAGAGAGCAGTTCATCCACGGTCCCATAAGTTTGGGCACCCAGGCCCTCCGCGACAGATCTCATCCGCAACTCTCTTGATTCACTCTGCTCCCGGCTGCAGGAGCCGATACGTGTTCGTGACGCTGTCCGGCAGCTCAGGCACGCAGCAACGGTTCGGACTGGTCCGCTGCACCCGCCTGGGCGTCCCCGTACAGGGCAGGCTTTTCGGCAAGAACGACGGCGGTCTTCGCGCCTGTGCGCTGCGCCTCCACGCCTGCTTCGCAGCAGGCCGCGGTGGCGTAGCCGTCCCAGGCCGAAGGTCCGCCAATGTCTCCACGCAGGGCCGCGTCGACCCAGGCCTGGATTTCGACGTCGTAGGCGGCACCGAAGCGTTCGATGAAGCCGGGCGTGACCTGCCCGCCCCATCGCCCCTGGGTCCGGATGTAGGGGCCTGAATCGTTGCCGATGTTCACGATGCCGTCCTCGAACGTGGCCTGGGTGGCCACTTCATAGCCGAACTTGGCGTTGACGTAAATCTCCACATCGGCCAGCACACCGGATTCCGTTTCGATCAGGACGTGCTGGGGATCGTTCTGGCCTTCCGGCGCGGTTCGGGTCCGCTTGCCCATCCGCACCTGCACGGAGGTGATTTCCTCTCCCGTGAAGTACCTGATGGCGTCAAACTCGTGCACGACGGAGTCGTTGATGAGCATCTCGTTCGTGAAGCCGGGCAGGGTGTCGGGGTTGCGGTGCTGGTGGTGGAGCATGAGCAGTTCCCCCAGTCCGCGTTCGGCAATCATGTTGCGCAGCGCCATGTATTCATGGTCGAAACGGCGCATGAAGCCCACCTGGATGAGCTTGCGGCCCAAGGCAGCCTCCGCCTGGACAATCCGCAGCGAACTGTCGGCGTCCGGGGTCAGCGGCTTCTCGCACAGGATGGGGAACCCCTTGGCCAGGGCCGCGTGCAGGATGTCCTCGTGCAGGAAACCGGGGGTGGCGATCAGGACCGCGTTGACGTCCCCCTTGTTCAGTGCGTCCTCGGCGCTGGCCAGCGCAACGGCACCGGGCACGCCCGCAACGGCGGCCTCTGCCCGGGCCAAGTCGACATCGACCACGGCCGCGATCTCGGCGCCATTGATGCGGTGCTGGATCCGGTCGACGTGGTCGGCTCCCATGCGTCCGGCGCCGATGACGGCTACGCGCAGTTTTTCAGTCATGATGTGCTTCCTTCTTGTGTGGGTCGGCGTGGCCGGGTCAGTTCACTGCGGTGCGGGAGCCGCAGCTGAGCAGGTAGTTGCGGGTGCGCTTGGCGATCGGCATGGGCACGTCGAAGGCCACGGGGTACATGTCCTGTTCGACGATGCCGAAGATGGGCTTGTCCAGGGCCTCGACGGCCTCGATGACGGCGCGCAGGTCCGGCAGGCCAGACGGCGGTTCCGTCATGACGCCCGCCAGGTTGGCTGCCGCCCAGGTCATGTTCTCTGCGTTGACCTTGGCCAGCACCTCGGGGTTGATCTGCTTCAGGTGCAGGTAGCCGATGCGTTCGGGGTACTTGCGGATCAGCTCCAGGGAGCTGGCGCCGCAGTATTCGGCGTGGCCCGTGTCCAGACACAGGTTCAGCAGTGCCGGATCGGTCTCAGCCAGCAGGTGTTCAATGTCCGCCTGCGCCCCCACATGGGAGTCGGCGTGGGAGTGGAACTGCTGTTTGAGGCCGAAGTCCCGCAGGAGGACATCGCCGAGCTTGTTGTGGCCGGCGAAGAGGTCGGCCCACTGCTGGGGGTCGAGGGTGCCGCTTTCCACGGCCTCCCCCGTCACGTCGTCACGCCACATGGCGGGAATCACGACGACGTTCTCCCCACCCATGGCGGCCGTCAGCTCGGCGACCTTTCGGGCCGGCTCCCAGGCTTCCTCCCACTGGGCTGCGCCGCGGTGGAAGGCGGTGAAGACCGTTCCGGCGCTGACCTTCAGGTCCCGGTCCTTGAGTTCTTGGGCGAGGCGGGCGGGGTCGTTGGGCAGGTAGCCGTAGGGCCCCAGCTCGATCCACTTGTACCCGGACTCGACGACCTCGTCGAGGAACCGTTCCCACGGGGTCTGCTTCGGGTCGTCCGCAAACCAGACGCCCCAGGAATCCGGTGCAGTGCCGATGATCAACTTGTTCTCAGTCATGATTTCTTCTTCTCGGTGTTGGGGCCACGCGCCCAGGTCCCGCTTGTTGGGCCCACGCCCGCAAGGGACGCGCTGCTGACTTGCGAGCAGTGGGAGCGGTTGGGGATCAGTTGGAGGGGAAGTTGTAGCTGGCACCGGATGCGTGCTGGGGCTCGGGCCAGCGTGAGGTGACGACCTTGGCCCGGGTGTAGAAGGCCACGCCTTCCTCACCGTAGATGTGCTTGTCGCCAAAGAGCGAGTTCTTCCAGCCGCCGAAGGAGTGGTAGGCCACCGGCACGGGGACGGGGACGTTGATGCCGATCATGCCCACGTGCACGCCGCGCTGGAACTTGCGGGCGTTGGCACCGGAGGAGGTGAAGATGGCGGTGCCGTTGCCGTAGGGGTTGGAGTTGATCAGGGCAATGCCCTCCTCCACGGTGTCCACCCGGAGCACAGCCAGGACGGGGCCGAAGATTTCCTCGGTGTAGGCGGTCATGTCGGTGGACACACCATCCAGGAGGGTGGGGCCCACCCAGTAACCGTCTTCCCTGCCGGGGACGGTGAAGTCCCGGCCGTCGACCACGAGGGAGGCACCGGCGTCGGCCGCCTCACCAACAATCTTCAGCACGCGCTCCTTGGAGGCTGCGGTGATGAGCGGGCCCATGTCGGCGTCCGGTTCGGTGCCGTCGGCGACCTTGATGGCCTCGGCACGTTCGCGGACCTTCTCCAGCAGCGTGTCGGCGGCCCCGCCCACGGCGACGGCGACGGAGATTGCCATGCAGCGCTCCCCCGCGGAGCCGAAGGCGGCGGCGGAGAGGTGGTCGGCGGCGTTGTCCATGTCCGCGTCCGGCAGGATGATGGCGTGGTTCTTCGCCCCGCCCAGGGCCTGGACGCGCTTGCCGTGGGCCGTGGCGGTCTCGTGGACGTATTTGGCGATCGGGGTGGAACCCACGAAGGAGATGGCGTCCACGTCCGGGTGGGTCAGCAGCCCGTCGACAGTTTCTTTGCCGCCGTGCAGGACTTGGAACACGCCGTCGGGCAATCCGGCTTCCTTCCACAGCTTCGCCAGGAGCATGGGCGCGGAGGGGTCGCGCTCGGACGGCTTGAGGATGAAGGCGTTGCCGGTGGCGATGGCGATCGGGCACATCCACAGCGGCACCATGACCGGGAAGTTGAAGGGCGTGATGCCGGCGACCACGCCAACTGGCTGGCGGAAGGAGAACACGTCGATGCCGGTGGAGGCCTGGTCCGAGTAGGCTCCCTTGAGCAGCTGGTTGATGCCGCAGGCGAACTCGATGACTTCCAGGCCGCGGCCAATCTCACCGGCCGCGTCGGAGAGCACCTTGCCGTGCTCGGCGGTGACCAGGGCCGCGAGTTCGTCAACGTGGGAGGCGACGAGTTCGCGGAACTTGAACAGCACCGCGGTGCGCTTGGCAAGGGAGTAGTCCCCCCAGACTTCGCTGGCGGCCTTGGCCACAGCCACGGCATGGTCCAGGTCCCCGCGGCTGGCCAGATGCAGCTGCGCGGACACGGCACCCGTGGCCGGGTTGTACACCGGCTGGGTCGCCCCGCCGGTGCCCGCGGTCTCGGCGCCGTTGATGAAATGCTTGATGGTGGTCAATGTTGCGGTTTCAGTCATGGCTCTTTCTTCTTTCCAAAATCTCTTTGAAGGGGCGGCGGGCTTTCGGGCGGGTCAGCCAAGCAGCGGTCTCTGGCGGGCCTTGTTCTCGGTGTAGGTGGTGAAGGCCTGCTGGGTGGAGTCCAGCTCGGAGATTTGGGAGACGGGGACGTCCCACCAGGACTCGGAGCTTGGTGCATCCAGCAGCGGGTCGGTTTCAACGTGGATCAGCACAGGGCCGCCGCCTTCCGGTGCCGCCTTTGCCACGGCAATCGCCGCTTCCAGGTCCGCAACGACAGAGTCGCCGGGTGCGATGCGGATGACCTTCACGCCCAGGCTCTCGGCATTCAGGGCCAGGTCGACCGGCAGCTTCTCACCGTCGTCGAACGTGTGCTTTGCGGCGTCCAGCGTGCGATACTTCGTGCCAAAACGCTGCGAACCGAGCGACTCCGACAGGGCGCCGATGGAGGCGTAGCCGTGGTTCTGGATCAGCACCACAATCAGCTTGATGCCTTCGGCGACGGCCGTGACAAGTTCGGTGTGCATCATGAGGTAGGAGCCGTCGCCGACCATGACGACCACGTCGCGCCGGGTTCCCCCGCCGGCCGCCTCGGCGATGGCCGCACGCTTGACGCCCAGCCCTCCCGGGATTTCATAGCCCATGCAGGAAAACGCATACTCCACGTGGTAGCCGAACGAGTCCCGGATCCGCCACATCTTGTGCAGGTCCCCTGGCAGGGAGCCGGCGGCGCACACCACCACGTCCTGCGGGTCCATGGCCCGGTTGGTGGCGCCGATGATCTCATTCTGGGACGGCAGCGGCGTGTGGC
>JAANMU010002671.1_pt1 | contig 12816 bp, 13 predicted proteins | sample 7279701 | NCBI WGS metagenome assembly JAANMU01 (sample SAMN14094539, study PRJNA606508) | bioreactor metagenome | isolation source: A lab-scale SPAN reactor treating ammonium-rich wastewater day 57 | place: Ireland: Galway | collected 2017-03-13 | reverse complement strand
AAGGTGCCCGGCCTGGGCCCCAAGAAGGCGAAGGTCCTCTACGAGGAGCTCGACCTGCACAACCTGGGCGAGCTCGAATACGCCTGCAAGGAGAACCGCCTGCTCGACCTGAAGGGCTTCGGCGCCAAGACGCAGGAGAACATCCTCAAGGGCATCGAGATGCTGAAGAAGACCTCGGGCCGCTTCCTCTTCGACGTGGCCTGGCGGCAGGCGACCGCTCTCTTGGCCTTCGTCGAGCGGGACCCCAAGGTGATCCGCGCCGCGATCGCGGGCAGCCTGCGGCGCTGCAAGGAGACGATCGGGGACATCGACATCCTGGCCAGCCTGAAGGGCGACGCCTCGCCATTGATGAAGAAATTCGTCGCCAACCCCCAGGTCGAAGACGTCCTCGCCCAGGGCGAGACCAAAAGCAGCGTCAGGTTGAAGTCCGGCATCCAGGTGGATTTCCGCGTGGTCGAGGACAAAGAATTTCCTTTCGCCCTGCTCTATTTCACCGGCAGCAAAGAGCACAACACCGCGCTGCGCGGGATCGCGAAGGACATGGGGCTGAAGCTCAACGAGTACGGCCTGTTCCGCGGCGAGAAGCCCCTGCCCTGCAAGGACGAGGCAGAGATCTACAAGGCCCTGGGCCTGCACTACATCCCGCCCGAGGCGCGGGAGGGCCTGGGCGAGATCGAGTTCGCGGCGAAGCGCGCCTTCCCGCGGCTGATCGAGGCGGAGGACCTGCGCGGCGTCTTCCACGTGCATTCCGAATGGAGCGACGGCGGCGCAACGATCTACGACATGGCGAAAGAGGCCGAGCGCTTGGGCTTCGAGTACATGGGGCTCTCGGACCACTCGCAGACCGCGGCCTACGCGGGCGGGCTGAAGGCGGCGGACCTGAAGGCCCAGGCCAAGGAGATCGCCGCCGCGCAGAAAAAATTGAAGAAGCTCAAGATCCTCCAGGGCACGGAGTCGGACATCCTAGCGGACGGCGGCCTGGATTATCCGGCGAAGACCCTGGACGAGCTGGACTTCGTGATAGCCAGCGTGCACATCCGCTTCAAGATGGAGAAGAAAGAGATGACCAAGCGCCTGGTGAAGGCGATCTCGGACAGGCACACGCGGATCCTGGGGCACATCAGCGGCCGCCTGCTGCTGGCGCGCGAGCCCTACAGCTTCGACGCCGAGGCGGTCTTCGAGGCCGCCGCGAAGCACAAGGTCGCGATCGAGATCAACGCTAACCCGCACCGCCTGGACCTGGATTGGCGCTTCCTGCAGCAGGCGAAGGCGGCGGGGGTGAAGTTCAGCATCAACCCCGACGCGCACAGCCTGAACGGATTGTCGGATACCTTCTTCGGCGTCGGCATCGCGCGCAAGGGCTGGCTGACGAAGGAGGACGTGATCAACACGCAGTCCCTCGCCGAGATTAAAGAGCATTGGAAACTGTAGGGGCCGTTCGCGAACGGCCCCCGTCACGGAGTTTGTCATGGCCCCCAAACAGCCCCAAGCCCTCCTCGTCCTCACCACCGTCGCTAAAAAACCCGACGCCGCGCGCCTCGCCAAGACCCTGGTGGAAGAGAAGCTCGCCGCCTGCGTGACGATCCTTCCCGCCGGCGAATCGCGCTACGTCTGGAAGGGCAAGCTCTGCGTCGAGCATGAGTTCGTCCTGCTGGTCAAGACCCTGGCCCGCGGCTACGCCAAGCTGGAACGGCGTTTGCGGGCGATTCATCCCTACGAATGTCCCGAGATCGTCGCCCTGCCGGTGGCCCGCGGGGCCGCCGCCTATTTGAAGTGGCTGGCGGAGGGCGTCGCTTAGTCTTGCTGCACAGCCTGCCCGCTCGGCCCGCACAACTTGCGCAAAATTCCCCGCCGCCGTTGGCTGGAAATTCTCAAATCCGATTTAGAAATCACGATTTGCCGATTGGCATGGCCATTGCTTCTTTTATCGAAAAAAGGAGCCCTCATGACTTCAAGCATCCCCCCTACTCCCAAAACGGAAATGCAACGCTACTTGAGTTCGAGCCCGCTGCCGAAGGATTCCGGGGAGGTGTTTCGCCGCCTCTCGGAATTTAACGAGAAGGTGGTGGTCGACAAGTCGAAGTGGAAGGAGCTGTTGAAGCGCATGAACCAGCTGAAGCCCCACGAAGTCTCGCCCTTCGCGCTGCGCTATTTGCAGCCGCTGCAGAATTTCTTGACGCGCCTCGGGGCCCCCTCGGCGCTGACGGGCATGGTCGCCACTCTCGGCACGCCGGTTTCGGCCCTGCCCGCCGCAAAGCTGGCCGGCCCGGTCGGCCTGGCGGCGGTGGGCGGATTGGCGGCGGGCGCGGCCTTGAACGACCTCCTGCCTCGCGCGGGCGCGGCCCTGGGCGATTGGGCCCTGGACGTCTTCGGGCCCGCGGAGCCCGGCAGCTGGATTTGGAAGCTGGACAACGGCTTCACCCGCGCCTTCGACGGCGAGGGGACGGTGGGCGACACGATCGCGGCGGGCTTGACGGCGGCGGTCGGGCCGGCCTCTCCAGGGACTATCTCGGCCTTGGACCATCTGGGTTTCGGCGGGTGGCAGGCTTTCAAAAAGGCTTGGGACTTGTAAGCGAAGCTGATTAAATGGCGGGGGAGCGCAACTCATTAGGGCAAGGGAACGATGACATCCTATAGCGAGCGACGCTTGAAACCACCCATCATGCAAAAACTTTCGTCTTGGCTTGTCTTCCCGACCTTGATGTTGGTCTTGCTGGCCTGCGGCGCCACGGGATCGACGGGCCTCTCCGGGGGAGCCAACCCCGAGGCCGCGTCGGTGACGGCCGCCGACGGCCAAGCCAAGCTTGGCCCGCAGCCCGTGGCCGCGGCCGCCCCCACACTGGAGGGCATCTTGGCCGCACCGGCCGACGACGACAGTATCCAGGTGGGAGAAAAGGACGGTCGGATCAAGCGCGTGCACTTCGAGGCCTTTGCCGGGCCGGTCTTCGACAAGCACCTGAGCGGCGCCATTTGGCCGGCCTTGCCCGGCACGCTGTATTTTTTGGTGAAGGTCGGTGAGGAGACGCGCCCCGATTGCCGCGGAATGGAGGATCCCACCTGTTGGAAATGGTTCGATCCCAATATCTTGAAGGGAGTGACGATGCGGGCCTATGTCAGCACGTCGCGACTGGACCCCTTGCCGGACGACCCCACCCGCGGGCTGCTCGTCGACACCTTTTACCATCAGGATTTCCTGCTCAGCGAAGTGCAAAAAGGCGGTTACAACCTCGACCTCAACCCGCTGAAACTGAAGGTCGGGAGCCAGATCATCCTTTTCCTGCTCAACGAAAAACCCGAGGACTTTTCGCTGGCCCCCTCGGCCTATTACGACACGATGGGCCTGGAACGCGGAAAGGGCCGGCACGACCTGGGCACCATCGAGATCGTCGACCCCGATTTGATGAATATTCGAATCGTTCGCTGAGGGCCTTTCCCTCCTCTTAGGCCGCTTTTGATTGCCTTATTTCCTTCGCTTTAGGTATCTTAACGGCATCATACGGGGCGTAGCACAGCTGGCTAGCGCGCCTGCTTTGGGAGCAGGAGGTCGCCGGTTCGAATCCGGCCGCCCCGACTTTATTTTTCAGGGACTTACCTGATCACGCCGTCTCCGCTGGATTTCCAATTCCATACTGATTCCACAACTATTCTAAATTCACCCTTCCCTGCCATTGACGAGACGAAGTTTGTTGCGCTTCAGCTCATGCATGCTGGGGAGAGCGTTGACTGCTTCCACTAACTGACCGTCGTCGATCTCGGTGTAGACTCGCATTGTCAGCGAGATATCCGAATGACCCATCAGGGTCTGCGCCACCTTGGGATGGATCTTGGCTCGCGCCAAGAGGCTACAGAAGGTCTTTCGCAGGCCATGTGGCGTCACCCCTTGGATGCCGTGTTTCTCCATCGCTCGGGTGATCGCCTGGCGAATGCAGGCGACCTTGGTCCCGTCTTCGAAGCAGAACACGTAGTCCCTTTGATGCGCCTCCCTGGCGACGAAGTCCTTCTTGTCCGGCCCGAAGCGGCCTTGCAGCGGGAGGTATTCGTTTAAGAACGAAAGCTCCTCTTTCAAGTCCGGGTTCATCGGGATGAAGCGCGTCTTTCGGTTCTTGGTCTTGCGGGTCTTGTCGTTGGCGACGGTGAGGCGGCTTTGTTCCCAATCGATGTCTTGAAACTTCAGATTGGTCACCTCTCCCGGCCGGAGGCCCGAATTGACCATGACTCGAATCAACGACTTCTGCCAGGTGGTCAGGCCTTCGTAGAGCTGGGTGAGCTCGTTCGGAGTGAGGGCTCGGCTTCCTTGGCTGGATTCGGGAAAGCGTTTGATGCCTTCCATCGGTGACTTGGCCAGATACCGCCACTCGAGCGCCTTGGTGAAAACTAAACGCAGGGCGCTTAAGCGGATGTTCTTGGTGCGACCGCCGACTTCCCAACTGGAAAGATGCCGCTCGATGTCTTGCCGCTGGATCTGGATGAGCCGGTAGCCATGAAACAGTTTGCGAAGTGGTTTAAGGTGCTCTTCGTAAACTGCCACGGATCTCGGAGCCCGGACACCCTTGACCCAGGGAAAGAACTGCCGATCCAAGAATTCGCAAAAGTAGAGCGAGACCTCGGGCTGACTCATGTACTCCCCGTTGAGGAGTTGGTGCAGGATCAAGATCCGCCTTTCCTCGGCGACCTTCTTGGATACCGGGCCGAGCTGGATGTACTCGTCACGCCTTCCGTATTCCCTCACGATCAGGAGATAGCGAGCCTCCCCTGTCGACTTGGTCTTGTATTTTTTGATGTAGACGTTTGATCTCATCGGAACGCTTCCTTTCTGGGATCAATCGTCTCAGTTTGTGGAACCGTGTGGGTTGGGGGCCTCCTTTCGTTGCTCACGCCTTTTTGCGCGGCACTTAGTCGGTAGTCATAAAGGTTTTGAGTGGTCAATGGGATTGGAATGGATTGCGACATATGCAGAGGAGTGATCGCAAGAAGCATTCCAAACTTGCCGAATTAATTTTCTACCCCAGAAAATCTCGCCGAAAAAAATCCGATTTTATCGGATCGGGATCTTTTTGTTTTTCAGGGACTTAGGAGAAATCGGATAAAATCGGATCGAAAATGACGGTTTTAAAAACTGCATTTCTTTCAATTTTCTTATTATTTTTCAAATAGTTAATGCAAGACCTGGAATTGCGTCCGGTGTGTAGGCATTTATGGGCATGGGCGGAGCCCATATCCGGCACTTCACGGACGCAGTATTTCGGCAATCGTTAGGCAAATTGGAGACATCGATTTAGAGGAATTCGAAAGGAAAACGGTCGGGGGTTTTTTAAAAAAAACGTTGAGGGTTATCGCTGCGGGTAAAGCAGATTAACTATGCTACCGCTCATAGGAAAGCTTAAAGGTCCGATAAAAATCTTTCGCTTGATCCGGAAATTTTCTTTCGACTACCGTTCTTGCTTTCATCTTCAGCTGGTCTTGATTGCCGACAAAATCTTGCAGCATCTCTGAAAATATTTTTTTAAACTCTTCATAGCCTAAGGGAAGCTTGGTGAGGATAGCATTGATGTCTTGTGGGTCTTGTTTTTGAAATCTCTCGAGCTTCGACTTTAAAAGATCTCGCGGGTTGAGGGAGCTCACCTTGAGCCAATTTCCAGAATAAACCATTTCCTTCGGGCACTCCTCAAAGTCGACGGTAGTGCATTGAGTCACCCAATCGATTTTGATTCCAAACTTTTCGGCGGCTTCGAGGAGAAGCTCCCGATCTCCAAAGGGTTTAGCGATGTCCAAGTCTTCGGTGGATCGCTCGATGAAATCCAATAATACGAGGGCCGCCCCGCCTAGAATGACGTAGCTTGCCGTGGTTTTCTTGGATCCCAACTCCGTCTCAAACCGGTCAAAAAAGTCGACAAAATCCTTCCTGGTTAGCTCTTTATTTTTTTTATTTTTCTTCATGGCTCTGGAGCCCGCCAAAGTATTTCGCCTTGGCCAAGGCTAGTTGACTAGGCACGACAGGTTCCTTAAGTTGCCAATCCCCCAAGAAGCGGAAATCCTCCGCGACCGGATCGTTTTCGTCCAAGAAACGAAGGTCTCCCAATAGAGCCGAGTAAACTTTCCTGCGGGGGAAACCTTCCCTTAAATTTTTCACTCTAGAATACAACCCTTGGCGATAGTCTTCGAGAAACGGCAAGGCTTGATCGGTGAATTCGTAGTAGACCTTCCCTTTTCGGTAAACCTTCCTTACCAGCCTTCTTCTTACGAGACCTTCGAGATGAGGTGCAAAATGCTTTACCTCTTCCCGATGCACCACCCCGAACTTCGTCAATTTTCTTAACAAATTTTCAAATTCTTTTTCATTCATAATTATATGATATTATTAATATAATATTTAATAATAACCATTATTTGGTCGTATATCTAATATTATTTAATAATTTCAGTATAAAGTTGTGTTTTTAAAATACAAGTAACTTATGGAGGGAAGGAAAAAGGTCGGCATTGTTAAAGAAATGGTTCGAAAATCGAACGGCCCAAAGGGAAAGGGTTCGATTTTGGCCTAGTGAAATAGGATCGTCCGCACCTCGAATCAGATTGAGATAAAGCATTTGAAAATCGAACGGCCCTAAATTTCCAAAACCCTGCGTAACTTCCCCAAGGACTCTTGATGTTTTTTCGGGTTCATTTTTTAATGTTCATCAGCTTCCATTGAAGCCCTGGAAGCTTTTCAAGCCCTTCTATTCCCAACAAATCCCATTCAGGCTTCGCTTCTTTAACCGACAACAGAAATTGCCGTTCTTGGGTCGACAGCTCAGCCCTCAGCTTGCTTAAAAGCTCGTCCCTAACTGACCATCCCCCCGCAAACTAGCCCAGTTGAAAACAAAAGATGAACATGGAGATTCGAAATCTAAATTATTAAGGAATCAACCGACCGAAATTCATTCCTCCGTCTTATTTTTACTTTATAGAGCAAGGCGTCCTTGTGCGTAATCCTAAAGGAGGGCGTAGCACGAGCTATACGCGTCATATTTAAACCTCGCGATTAGAGATCCCCCAGAGCTAGTTTCATCTTTTGAGCTCCATAAACCGCATGACGAGAACTCGCGAGCCACGGAGTCTGGTTTATTTCTTTGGTCAAATCGACGAGATTAGTCCCCTGCCAACCTCCGTGCCGATACACATGAAAGTCTATATGCTTAACTACATCGTTGAGGATCCCCAATAGCTGCCGACTATAGGTCTTGCCGTAAGACATTTCGCCCCCAAACAAATATTCGCAATGCCGATTCATATACCCTTCGCTTTTGAGGCTGACGAATAGCGTGGAATAAAACTCGACGGCCAGATTCTCAAAATTTTTCCTTTTTAAATGAGGCATGATCAGGATGTAAAAGGTCTCTTCGTTGACGGCAATAAGCGTTCTTGCTCGGTCGATTGAAACAAGGTGTGCATGCCAGGAAAAGATCCGATGGGCTGGCGCCTCCTCTTTCAAATCACCCTTTGGCACATCCAAGCGCTCAAGTAATTTTTTGGTGCAGTGAAGTTGCATAATCTCCTACATATCCCTTGCCAACCAATCATCCAAACGCCCCCTCACGCTAACCCGAATCCTTTGGCTGGGGATTTGGGACGCCAGCTGGATAACCTTACGACGGCTAAACCCTTTCGGCAAATGAAGCTCCGGCAAGGCGGAGAATCTCATCCCCTTTCGCGAAGCGAAATAGGCGCTATCTACCAAGGCCTTTTCCGGCGTGGCGATTAAGAATTTTCCTTCACCGCGATAATACTCATAGCCGGTGAAAAGCTCGGGCTTGATTTGGTGGATGAAGTAATCCGCAACCGGGGTTTTGATTTTTTTAGTGGGCGCCGTGGAAACCACGTCTACGACCTGTGGAATCTGCTCGATCATCCCGTGCAGATGCAAGGCGCTCAACATTGAAACTGCCCCAGGATGGGGACGAGTCAAGAAAGGCACGACCAAGTATTGATTAAACTCGGGGCGCTCGGCATCAGCCCACAGTCCCTGATAAAGCCGGGTGAGACGCCCCTTAGCCGCCAGGCGCCGAAGCATCTGGCTGGCGAAGGTGACGCTGATATCGGCCAACATCGACAATTCCCGCGTTGAAAACACCAGACTGTCGCTTTTTCGAAGCATGTCTATGGCATCACCTTCATTCACGAGCGCCCTCCCCCTGCAAAGATCTCACGACTGCGCCTTGCGTTTCTTGCCAGACCTCTTCAAGACCATAGATCTTCTGATCGTCCGCGTTAAGATAGGAAACGACGGCCTCCCGATATTCTAAAAAGGAGATCTCTAGAGCGCGCTGAGCAGCCTTGGTTACCACAGCCGGGTCTAGTGACGGATGCCACTCGGTGGGCAGGAAGGGAATCAGTCGGTATAAATCGAAAACATCCCGCGCTTGAACCTCCGCCCTACCCGCCAAGGCGCGAACCTTCTGCTCGAAGGCAGCCTCGACCCCGTAGTGCTGAACAAGCACCGGCGCCAGACGGTAGGTCCGCAACAACGCGTCATCGACCTTTCCAAACCTATAGCCCCCCGCCATTTCTCTTCGGGAGAATTCGATCTTGGTGAACAGATCGAGTCCGCTGAAGGTATGAAGATGAATTTTGAATCGCTGAGTAGTCTCGGTTTGTTTGGCGGACTTCATGGACGGGGCAAGGACTTGGGAGACTTCATATACCTTCATCGGGACCGACAAGGCCGCGAGGGTGCGAAGCACATTCTTACGGACCGATTCGACCGAGGCGGTCTTGACGTCCAGATCCATATCTTCGGAATAGCGCGGGCTTTGAAAGAAGAACCGTAGATTTACTCCGCCTTTCAATATCACTAACTTGGGATCGAATTTGCGGAGGAATTCCTGGAGGAAGAGGAGGTGGAAGGCTTCGCGGATTTGGAGGGGGGTGAAGGACATATTTAATATTTTATACTATTGACTAAATAGTCAATAGTATAAAATATTAAATATGTGATTATTCAATGATAATATTTAAATATTTACCAATAATATTAATTACTTAAATGTTACTCCGTCTTAATTTTCTTTTGTCAGAGAAAAGAATCCCAATCATCCGAAAATGAAATGCACCATTCGAAATTCAAACTGTTCAATTGCCTAAGGGCTAAAGAGATCCTTCGGAAACTCCCCGCTTAAGCTCGGTTAATATTTTAAGATATTCCTCAAATGGATTTGTGAAAATGGAGGGGGACTTCATCATATCTTCAATCAAGGGGAAGCGGTCCTGATCACGGGTTTGATGTTCTAATATCTCTAAAATCTTTATCTTGGTTTCGGGTTTTAAAATTTGCGCCATATCCCGACCTAATATTCGCCCACCGGAATGGACAAAATTGAAATCTTCGGCTTCCAATAAATCTGAATGCTTTTCCGAAATTACTTCAATACCCACAATATCCGAATACACGTTCATAATAAAAGCCAGGTCATATGCATCCTTCTGCTTTCGTTCGACCAGGCCATCCGCCCAGGAAAACAATTTCATGACGGTTAAACCAATAGGAGTTGCAAATGGAATGATTAATTCGGGATTTTCCCTCACTTGAACTCTCTGTGCATGATCATAGGCCTCCTGAAATCCGAGCACGCTCATTTTCACCGAATGATCGGGAGGCCAAGTAATGTCCCCATTTGCATTACTGATGGGCCCAAACGGAACAATATCTACTGGTAAACCCGTAGAAAAAATATAACGATGCGGTCCCCTGCCAGGTGTAAAAAGGCCAGTTTTCAATAAACCTTGTTTAAGTTTTTCGTATTGTTCCCAACTTGAAACCTGGATTCCTAAATCAATATCTTCAGTACCTCGCTTGCTTTCATAGCCAAAGGCATAATGCAAAATCATGTCTCTTGCAGTCGCACCCACCACAAAAAATGGGATCCCCAGCGAAGCGGCAACTTTTGAAATCGTCTGGTAAAAGTCGGCAGTCGGTTCATCCACCTGCTTCGATAAATCCAGTAAGGTCTTTTTCATAAATTATATTTGCGGCCTCAATATTTCTTGCATCGCTGGTGGCCAGCAAATCGGCGTAAACAAGCAACGGAGGTGCTAAATTTGGCTGCACCCCTTTGATCTCAAAATCCCAAAATACTTTTAGCAACTCGACGGTTCCTTGAGGATCTTTTTTCAATTTATTTTCCAAGACGAACCAATTGGGATTTCCTTTGATATAAGCAGTATAAAGTTCTGGTTTGAGATAATTTGTCAATCGAGCCGCAGCAGGCTCCCCTCCCCAAAACACTTCGAATTTCTTATTGTTCATCGGAATGTTAGTTTTCGCGTCAAGCCACCAATTTTCCACAGCCGGTTTATATCGTCCTATGAACAGCTTTGGTTTTAATTGCTCCGGGTAAGCTTCTACCCAACGGTTGATCAGTTTTTTTCTCTCCACCAAGCGCCGCCCCTTCTCTCCCAAATCGACTACATATCCCTTCTCTGTGAGGTCATTTAAAATCCAACCAATATTTCCCAAGGCAACATTCGCATCCTTGGCAATCTCCCTATAGGGAGCGTCGATCAGCTCGGGATTGCAAATTAAAGCGAATAAGACTTTTAATCCCGTTGTTTGGAAGGCGCGGGTCACCTGTTTTTTATGCTGGGTTTCGTTTGGTCTATTACCTTTAATAAAAATAAAAATGGGTGGTTCATTAAAATAGGCGTTTCCCGCCATATCTAGGAATAGGATCTCCATGTCCTTTAAGCGGTCCGCCATGTTGGGATTTATATACGGAGCGACCACGATACCTTTTTCGGGAAATCGGTTTAATTGCTGCACTGCGACCCCCAGGGTCTCCTTAGTGAGCCATTTCTTGATCTCTACGACATATCGCTTGTCGATTCCCTTGTCTTTAAGGCGGAGAACAGCATCGGCCTCATGACGTGCGCCGCGTTTATTGATAAACTTCACAAGCTCTTCTTCGATCACCAGCTCATTACCGGTGTTCTTTCGAAATACCTCCACTGCATTGTGAAGGATTCCTTGTTCGGTTTCCTTAGGGTCCATTTGAAAGGTGCCCTCTTTACTTTCTGTTCATTTAGAAATACGTGATAACTATAAGTATTTATTAATCTTTTATCCTTATTGTTCATTATTATAATATGTTCATTAATATTGAACAAGATTTTTTATGAACATATGGATTGTTTTTATTCAATGGATTTACCCCAGTCTTTTGATTTTTTAATTAGGTGGGGTTTTGAAAAGGTTCCAAATTAACCAGTAAAACTGGTTAATATCGAAGGAATTTAAATTGAAAACAAAAGTAAAGGGGGAGGTTCGAAATTTGAACTATCAAGGAATCAACCGAGCGAAACACATTCCTCCGTCTTACTTATTCCGTCTTACTTATTACTTTCTCGGGGACAAGCTCGCAAATACTCGCAGAGTTACTGAAACATAAGGCTCGCGCTATTTTAGTTTAGGGGGGCATCAGCCAATGCCAAAACTGATTGTTCCGAAATCAGAAGAACCCAAGCCACCTCCTAGGAATTGGGGGAAAGATCCTGTCAGTGATTTTATAGATACCGCCTTCAAAAACATTTGGGCGACCTTCGCAATGCCTAAAGGTAATTTTGAATACTTTGTGAAAGTTGACGGATTGTATAAAGAAGCTATCTCGTTGTTGGAAAATTCGAAAAGGTGGTTCGAAGGAATATTCCTACTAAGGGCACATTCGAGCTACCTCGGATCATTAAGACTTTGCTTTAGCGGCCAAGTCACAGAAACTTATTTATTGCTGCGAGCTTGTTTAGAGAATGCTCTCTATAGCTTTCATATTAGCCGAGATCCCGATTTACAGGAAGTTTGGCTTAATCGACACGAGGACGAGAAAAGCTTCCGATTAATGAAAAATAGTTTTAAATTTGGCCCCATCCTCACGGCGTATAAACAACACGACTCTTCGAACGGTCCCATAGCTGAGACACTCTATGACCTAACGATTGTAATGGGGGCACACCCCAATCCACAGGGAATACTAACAAATTTAAATTTGAAAGAAACCGACAAGCATCGAGAGATCTTATCAAATTATCTTAACATTCCATCCCCCGCATGGGAGGCCGCAGAAAAAAACACAGCAAGAGTGGCGATATGCACACTACTGGTCTTCCAATCGATATATAAAGAAAGATTTGAAATTTCAGGGCTAAGCAAAAAGATATTGGCTAGCTCAAGGGGATTATAGGCGTCTTCACTTTTGTTAGATCCCAAGCTGAGTGAGGAAACTGAGGATTGAGGGATTGAAAGAGTGACCCGAAAGTGCTCCGTCTTCTAATTAATTATCTTCGAGAGGAGTTCGGGCATTGGGAAGCGGATGCGATGGTGTCACGGGCCAGCAAGGTTGCTGGGCAAGTATTGGTGGAGAGGAAGAGTCGTTATTTGAAATTGACCCGAGTGGAGCGGAAAACGGCGCCGCTGACCCGGGCGGCGATAAACCGTCGTTTGGCGCAACACCCACAATAGGCGCGATTGAGCATCACATATGACAACGGAACGGAAAATACGGAGCACGAGTTGGTGAATAAGGTGTTACTGGGCGCCATAAACTAGGCCATTAGCGGGCGGCTGAGAGCCAGCCATTTTTGGCGAGATGTTTTTGGTTAAACTTCTTTCCTAGTTTTATCAAGGGATGCCTTTTCCATCCGGTAACTTTTTCCGTTAAAGGGGATCATGTGGGCGTGGTGCATGAGCCTGTCGAGGAGCGCCGAGGCGGTCGCTGCATCGCCCAAGACCTTGGCCCAGTCCTCGATGGGGCGGTTGGAAGTCATGATCGTCGAAGAGCGTTCGTAGCGACG
>JAANMU010002669.1_pt1 | contig 12822 bp, 10 predicted proteins | sample 7279701 | NCBI WGS metagenome assembly JAANMU01 (sample SAMN14094539, study PRJNA606508) | bioreactor metagenome | isolation source: A lab-scale SPAN reactor treating ammonium-rich wastewater day 57 | place: Ireland: Galway | collected 2017-03-13 | reverse complement strand
CCTGACCGCGGCGATGAACTTGTACCTGCAGCACGAGGGGGCGATCTCGGGCGAACGTGGGACGGTGGTCCGGGTTGCCGCTGGTTCCTGTCGGATTGTGCGGAGGTCGCCGGCTGACATCGAGGTCGAGGTTGCCTTTTCGGGCCGACGGCGAGTCTTGCGAGGTCGCCGATTGCATGGGGGCATCTGGGCGTTCGAGCAAGCGCCCGAATGATCTGGTAGGCTGGCGGCTACTCGCCCGAACGGCAAGGAGGCACGCGATGCCCGACCGCCCTGAGCCGTCACCTGAGAATCGTGCCGTACCGATCGAAGGAACCGCCCCCGCAGCCCCAGCGGGCCTGAACCCGAAGATCAAGACCTTCGGGGGAGGGACGCGGCACGAGGATTGTTGGAGCCGTTCGCCCAACGTCACCGGTACCGGCGCGATCCACGTCCGCAGCTTTCACTCGAAACTCTCGGACGACGGCATCGCCTATCTCGACCGGCAGATCAACGAGTGGCTCGACGCGCACCCGCAGTACGAGGTGAAGTTCGTCACCACGGCCGTGGGCGAGTGGACCAGCAAACTCGGCAAGGAGCCGGGGCTGGTCGTGCAGGTCTGGGTCTGAGCGGGCCGATAGACCGGGCATGTGCGGGATCGCCGGCATTTGCCGGACAGTGGAGCATGAACGGTCGATCGCGCATCGCCCCGAGGGCGAGTGGGGGAGAGCAGCGCGCGCGGTGGTCGAACGCATGACAGCGAGCCTGGCGCACCGCGGGCCGGACGGGGAGGGTGTGTTCGTCGGTCGCGGCGTCGTTCTGGGGCACCGTCGGCTTGCCGTGATCGACCCGTCGCCGTCCGGCCGGCAGCCGATGATGACTCCGGACGGCCGGTTCACGATCGTCTACAACGGGATGCTCTACAACGACGCGGAGATTCGTGCCGCACGAGCGTGCGCGGGCGTTAAGTATCGATCGTCGTGCGATACCGAGACGGCGCTGCACCATCTTGCCATCAACGGGCCACCCGGCCTCGGGTTGATGCGAGGCATGTATGCACTGGTGTTGCATGACGACCGTGAAGAGACGCTCCTGCTGGCCCGTGACCCGTTGGGCATCAAGCCGCTCTACTGGGCGCGGGTCGAGACGCCCCGCGGCCCTGAAATCCTGTTTGCAAGCGAGATCCCCGCTCTGTTCGAGCATCCGGGGCTTCGGCCCGAGCCGGACCTCGTCGCGGTCAGCGCCTACCTGACGACGATCCGCACGACGCTGGGCGAGCGCACGTTGTTCAAGGACGTTCGTGTGCTGCCGCCCGGCCGCTGGGTGCGGTTCGATCTTCGCGCGCCCGACCTGCGGGCGAGGGTCGGAACCGTTGAAACGCCGGTGTTCGCGGGTCGTGCGACAGCGGATGACCTTCGGGGTGCGGTCGAGGACTCGGTGCGATCGCACCTGCGGTCCGACGTGCCGCTCTGCTGCCTGCTCAGCGGTGGGCTGGACAGTTCGATCGTGGCGTCGATCGCCCGGCGGGAAACGAAACGCCTGCGGACATGGTGCGCGGGAGCGAGAGACGAGCCGCCGATCGACGGCGTGCCGCAATCGGACGATTTCCGGTTCGCGTGCGAGGTCGCCGCCACGATCGGCAGCGATCACAGCGAGGCACAGGTCACACGCACGCTCTTCGCTGAACGATGGCGATCGCTCGTGCAGCGCACCGGCATGCCTCTGAGCACACCGAATGAGGTGGCGATCAACGAAGTTGCTCGCTCGCTCCGAGCAGGAGGTTGCACCGTGACACTCTCCGGGGAGGGCGCTGACGAGCTGCTGGCGGGCTACGACTACCCGATGCTCGCCGCGGCTGAGCACGTCGCTCGTGGGAACGCCGACCCGGGGATGTTTCAACTCGCTAGCGCCGCCTGGATTCCGCCGCACGCGAAGGCATTGCTGATCAACCCGGAGGTCTGGCGGGCGGTCGAGGGCGACGCCGCGCTCGTCGAGCACTACCGCGCCGAGTACGCAGCGGCGGCAGATCGGGCTGATGGGCCGTTGCGAGCGCACCTGCGCTTCCATCGCAGAGTAAACCTGACTGGTCTGCTCCAGCGTCTCGACTCCGCAACCATGCTCGAAAGTGTCGAGAGCCGGACGCCCTTTGCGGATGTTCGCGTCGCCGCAGTGGCGGAGGCCGTGCCGATGCGCGAACTCTTCGACGCAACCATCGCCCCTCCAAATCCACGAACAAAGATCGCGTTGCGGCGTGCGTTCTCCGGCACGCTTCCGAAGCCCGTGCTCGACCGCCCCAAGGCAAGTTTTCCGCTGCCATTCCAACGGTGGGTCGCTGACCTCACGGCGGAACTAGAAGCGAGCGGCTTCCTCGCCTCGCTCGTGAATCCCGCCGCACTCGCCGCCGTCCGCGCCGAACCGTCGAGTCACTGGCATGCTGCCTGGCCGCTCGTCAATCTCGCGCTGTGGTCGCGACGGTGGTGGGGTTGACCGACCCCGGGTCGCCTTCGCCGAGATGCCGCACCCAGTAGCCAACGTCGAGCCAGCGGCCGTGCTTGTATCCCGCACGGGGAATGGTGCCGGCGTGCCTCATGCCGAAGGCCTCGTGCAGTCGCACGCTCGCCGGGTTGGGGAGCGCGATGCCGGCGATGATGGTGCGAAGTCCCACCTGCACTATCGCCGGGAAGAGCGCGGCGTACAAAGAGCGGCCGATGCCTACCCCATGATGCTCCGGACGGACATAGACGCCGATCTCTGCCGTCCAGTGGTACGCTTCGCGCGACTTCCACTGACCCGCCTTCGCGAACCCCACAACACCGCTGCCCTCCAGGTCGGCCGCGAACCACGGATAGACGCCGCGCGCGCCGTATTCAGCCAAGGCTTCGTCGATGGTCGGCGCCCGAGTTCCGAAGTGAGCGACGCCCTCCCTGATCTCGCGGCAGGTGATGTCGAGCATGGATGCGACGTCGCGTTCCTCGGCAGGGCGAACGGTCAATCCAGATGCCATGGTGAGACTCTATGGCGTGGGCGGGCGTGGCGTTTGACGCGGCGCGGCCCGCACGCCATGCTCTTCCCATGGCTCAATCACGAAACCGCTCCTTCCTGTTCGTCTGTTTGGCGGCCTCACTCGCGCTCGGTGCGTGCGCCAGCGCGCCCCAACGGATCGAGGCGACCGCCCCTCTCAACCCGCGTGAAGCGGTATCGATCTACCGGGGCGACACGGGCCAGCGCGCGGGTTGGGAGGAACTCGTTTCGACCGCTGCCGCCGCGGACGCCGTGATGATCGGCGAGACGCACGGCCACCCGCTTGGCCTCGCGTTCGCAGCCGCGCTCTGGGAGGACGTGCTGGCTCGTACCGATCGCGCCGCGCTGAGCCTCGAGTTCATCGAGCGGGACTCGCAGGTCCACCTCGACGACTACCTCGGTGGCCTCATCGACGAAGAGCAGTTCCGCAAGGCCTCGGGCCGCTCGCAGGGCAACTACCCCGACGGGCACCGGACGATGGTCGAGGCGGCGAAGCACGCCGGCCGCCCGGTGATCGCATCGAACGCGCCGCGGCGCTACGTGCGGCTCGCGCGCACGAGCGGGTACTCGCGGCTGGAAACGCTGACCGATGAGCAACGGAGGTTGTTCGTCATTCCGCCCGAGATGCCATCGGGCCGCTACCGCGAAGAGTTCTTCAAACTCATGTCCGGCATGGGAGACGCGTCCCACGCGGGCGAGGGGATGATCGACGCCATTTTTCGGTCGCAGTCGCTCTGGGACGCCACGATGGCGGATGCCGTCGCGAGCTCGCTCGCAGAGGGCAACCGGCCCGTGGTGCACGTGATCGGTCGGTTCCACACCGACTTCGAGGGCGGTACTGTCCAGTTGCTCCGGCGGGCACGGCCCGGAGTTCGCATCCTCACCCTCAGCGTGATCGATTCGACCGGTCCGTCGCTCGCCGATACGGACTTGGGACGCGCCGATTTCGTGGTCTACGCCGGATCGTCGGGTGCGGGCTCCTCAGGCTCACCATGACCGATCGTCCACCCCGGACCGTTGCCTGGGCACCAAAGGCAGGGTATTGTTAGGGTCAGCCGTGGGCCGGGGGACAGGCATGGACGCGCATGAGTACGACGGGGCGTTGTCGATCGGGAAAGTCCGAGGGCGCGGGTCGGGCGTGAATCCCGGAGGGCGATTTGAGCCTGTCCGTCTGCACGTCCTCGGCGAGACGCTCGACGAGGTGCTGCGCGACCATCCAGAAGGTGTTCAGACGCCCACGCGCGTGTACCGAGACAACGCAAGAACGATCATCAACCGTGTGGATAGCCCGGACCTCCCGTTCCACTGGACGGTCAATCCGTACCGCGGCTGCGAGCACGGTTGCGTCTACTGCTACGCACGCCCGACGCACGAGACCTTCGGCCTGTCCTGCGGGCTGGACTTCGAGACGCGCCTGTTCGCCAAGCTCGACGCGCCGGACCTCCTGCGGCGGGAAATGGGCAAACCGTCGTGGCGGGGCGAGCCGATCATGCTGGCCGGCATCACCGATGTCTATCAGCCTGTCGAGCGCCGTCTGCTGATCACTCGGCGGTGCCTCGAAGTCATTGCCGAGTGCCGCCAGCCTGTGTCCATCGTCACCAAGGGCGCGCTGATCGTGCGCGACGTGGACCTGCTCTCTTCACTCGCGCGGCACGGAGCGGTGCAGGTGCTTGTGAGCGTGACAACGCTCGACCACGACCTTGCCCGCACGATGGAACCTCGGGCGGCGTCTCCGCGTGCCAGGCTGGATGCCGTTCGCGACCTGTCGCGTGCCGGCGTGCCGGTCGGAGTCATGGTCGCCCCGATTATCCCAGGCCTGAATGATGCGGAGATTCCCGCGATCCTTGAAGCCGCGCGCGACGCCGGCGCACGCACGGCCGCGTACACGATGCTCCGCCTGCCCTACCAGGTCAAGGCCGTGTTCCTGGACTGGCTTCGGCGTGAGCACCCGCTTCGCGCCGACCGAGTGGAAGCGGAGATACGCAGGATGCGCGACGGCGAGCTGAATGATTCCCGCTTCGGAAAGCGATTCAGGGGCGAGGGCGAGCGTGCCGAGCAGATCGGCAGCCTGTTCAAGGTCTTCAAAGCGCGCCTCGGACTCGACAGGCGTCGGATGCCTATCTCATCGGACGCTTTCCGCAGGCCGAGGCAGCCGGGCGAACTCATGCTGTTCGGCGATGACTCGGCCTGAAACGCGCACGAACGCGCTCGAACTCAACGAACGGAGAGGGGGGGATTCGAACCCCCGATAGGGTTACCCCTATACAGCATTTCCAGTGCTGCTCCTTCAGCCACTCGGACACCTCTCCAGGGGCACGACGACGAACCCGTCGCCCGCCGCGGGCCGAAGTGTAAGCCGGTCCGGGCGGGGGTGTCAGGATCGGCGATCGGCGCGTGTGGTGCAGGAGTCTTCGGGCTTCCAGGCGGGCGAGGCGTTCGGATCGACGGCCTTTCGCCATGCCCAGTCGATCGCCCTGACACCCCAGCCGCGCCGGACGGCCGGTCTCGCCGCCGCGAGTCCGACAGCCCATCCGGCCGCCACGTCCGCGGGGTAGTGGGCGCCCAGAGCGACCCGTGCGATGGCGACAACAAACGCCAATGTCCACACGAGCGCGCGCAGCCGCGGGTACATGGCAGAGAGAAACACGGACGCGACGACCGCATAGGCCGTGTGGCTGGAGGGCATGGACCAGAGCCGCGACGCCTCGCTCCTCCAGACCTGCCACGACCGCAGGAACGGCTCACCTTGCGCGAACGGGTAGGCCCCGAACGGGCCGATGAACGTGCCGGCTTCGTCGAGCGAAGGCCTCGTTCGACCGAAGAGGGCTTTGGCAGCGACGCACGCGATGCCCGCGACGACGATCGCGGCGAGCCAGTCGAGCAGGCGCCGGCGCCGTGCCGGGTCAAGCAACCAGATCGCCGCGGCGATGAGGATGATCGAGGCCCCTTGGCCGAACTGCTGGAGGGCTTCGAGTTCGCGCCGGAGATCGCCGCCCAGCGGAAGGGAGCCGCGACTCCCGTCGGCGGTCACGCGAGACATGATCCAGACATCGATCGGCAGCAGGACAGCGACCGCAACCGTCCCCCACAGGAGCGGCGAAGCCCAATCGCGCCTCCTGTGATCGTCTGCCCAGCGCAACACGGGCGCAACGAGAGACGACAAGATCGCGAATGCCACGTGCACAAGGCGCACCGGGAGCGGCAGTCCACGGTTATAGTCGCTGGCGATGCGGATCGGTTCGGGCGTCATCTGGCGTCGGCGTGCTCGTGGCTCGGTCGGCGGGCTGGCACTTGTGGCGTTCTGCCTCACAGTCTATCTGCCAGGCATCACGAGCATCCCGCCGATCGATCGGGATGAATCCCGCTTCGCCCAGGCAAGCCGCCAGATGTTCGAAAGCCGGGCGCTCCCTCCGGCCGAGCGAGAAGACGAACTCCACGAGGGTGGTCTCGCGATCCCGCGTGTGCAGGGGCGTGATCGCCTGAATAAGCCGCCGCTGATTTACTGGCTGCAGGCCGCGAGCGCGGCTGCGCTCACCGGAGGGGAGCCGGGCCGCGATGCCATCTGGATGTACCGCGTACCTTCGTTCATCGCCGCGATGGTCACCGTGCTGGCGACGTGGCGGCTCGGTGTTTCGATGTTCGACCCGCGGGCCGCGTGGCTGGGTGCTGCCTTGCTTGCGGTCTGCCCGGTCTTCGTCTGGGAAGCTCACCAGGCCCGCGCGGACCACGTCATGGTCGCCTGTACCGCGCTCTCGATGTGGGGACTGTGGCGAACCTGGCGTGAGAGTGCGCGTTCGACGCAACCCGGCGCGACGTCACTCCTTCACTCGGTCACTCGAACACTTTTCCTCTGGCTCCCTCTTGCCCTGGGCATCCTGACGAAAGGCCCCATTACGCCGCTGATCGTCGGCCTCGCAGCGATCGCGCTTTCGCTCGTCTCGCGCCGATGGCGCTGGCTCCGCGCCACGCGGCCGCTTCTCGGATTCCTCGTCGTCGGTTTGGTCGTTGTGCCGTGGCTTCTCGCTGTTGCGAGTCACGTGGGCCTCGAACACTATTGGTCGGTGGTTTACGACGAGGTCTTCGTTCGCGCAGGGAGCGCGAAGGAGGGGCACTGGGGGCCGCCGGGCTATCACCTCGTGCTGCTCATCGTCCTCTTCTGGCCCGGGTCGCTGCTGACGGCGGCCGCTTTCAGGCGCGCGTTACGACGTGGCTTGCGAGTCGATGACACGAACGTAGCGCGGCCACACTCGCCGCTTCGACGGGCCTGGCGGGCGATAACGAACGCTCGTCCGGCCGAGTGTTTCCTGATCGCGTGGATCGTTCCCGCGTGGATCGTGTTCGAACTCAGTCTCACAAAACTCCCGCACTACACCATGCCCCTCTATCCGGCGATCGCGCTCCTCACCGGGCGCAGTGTGCTGGCGGCGGCATCCGGTTCGCTCGTGCTGCCACGGTCGCAACGCCTGGGCACTGCGTTGTGGATCGGACTGTCGGCCTTGCTCGCGGTCGGGATCCCGATCGGCTTGTTCGCCCTCGGCGTCCGTCACTCGCCGTGGATTCTTGCACTCGGAGTTCCGTGGCTTGCGTCGCTCGTGGCGCTTGCAGTGTTCGCACGCCGTGCGTTCGCACCCGATCGCGTACTCGCTACTCAACTTGCAGGGGTAATCGCTGCTGCGGCCCTTTGGGCGTTCACGTTCCAGGCCCTGCTCCCGGGCGCGAAGCGGCTGTTCCTCACCGAACTGCTCGCGGAGCGGCTCGCCGAGATCGACCCGGAAGGCGCCCGTCCGCTCGCCGCCGTCGGCTATCACGAGGACAGCCTCGTCTTTCGCTCCCGCGCCACGGTTCTGCTGATCGACGAGCAACAACAGGGCGAGTACTGGCGCACGCACCCCGAAGGCCTGCTCATCGTTCCCAAGGAGCGCGTCCTCAGGTCGCACGTCGTGCTCGCCGAGGTCGAGGGGTTCAACTACTCGAAGGGTCGCTGGCGGGCGCTTGCCATCGTGAGGCCGTTCTGGCTCGGCATCGAATCCGGCGAGGGTGAGCCGTGAACGCCTTACACCCTCATTCTTCACCCGCCGGCCTGCTGGTGATCGACAAGCCGCGCGGTCCGACTTCGACCTCGGTTTGTCGGCTGGTAAAGGCTCGCCTGCGTCGCGGGGGAGCGCCCCGGACAGTCAAGGTCGGGCACGGCGGCACGCTCGACCCGCTCGCCTCGGGCGTGCTGGTCGTGCTGGTGGGACGGGCAGCCACGCGGCTCTGCGACACGATCATGGCAGGAGAAAAGCGATACACCGCCCGCGTCGATCTCTCGCACCGATCGACGACCGACGACGGCGAGGGCGAACTGACCGAGATCAGCGTACTACGGCCGCCGACGCGAGAGGAGATCGAGGCTGCATGCGCCCGATTCGTCGGGAGCATCATGCAGACCCCACCCGCGCACTCCGCGATGATGGTGGGGGGGCGGCGTGCCTACGACTTCGCCCGGCGCGGCGAGGACCCCGGCCTGCGGGCACGACCCGTTACGATCCGCTCCATCGACGTCGTCGAGTATGACTGGCCGCGGCTCGTCATCGACGTCCGCTGCGGCAAGGGGGTCTACATCCGCAGCCTCGCCCGCGACATCGGCGTCGCTCTCGGTCCTGGCGCGATGCTCGCCGACCTGCGGCGCACGGCGGTGGGGGAGTACACGATCGACCGTGCCACGCCGCTCGACGCGCTCCCTGAGGCGATCGGGCAGGACGACCTCATCCCGGTTCCGCCGCTGTCCTGATTCACACACGGGTCATCGGGATGTGCAGGCCGGCGCGGATCGCCGTTCGATCCGCCTGCTCATAGCCGGCGTCCGCATGGCGAAACACGCCCATCGCGGGGTCGTTGGTCAGCACGCGCCTCAGTCTTTCTTCCGCCTCGGGCGAGCCATCCGCGACCACGACCTGGCCAGCGTGCTGGCTGAACCCGATGCCGACGCCGCCGCCGTGGTGGAAACTCACCCAGCTCGCGCCGCTTGCAACGTTGACCATCGCGTTGAGGATCGCCCAATCGCTGATGGCGTCCGAGCCGTCGAGCATCGCTTCGGTCTCGCGGTTCGGGCTGGCAACTGAGCCGCAGTCGAGATGGTCTCGCCCGATGACGATCGGCGCGCTGACCGCACCATCGGCGACGAGTCGATTGAAGAGCACGCCCGCCTGGTCGCGTTCACCCATGCCGAGCCAGCAGATGCGAGCGGGCAGCCCCTGAAAGCCGAACCGCGGCCGGCATGCGTCGAAGTCGCCCGCCTCCAGAGCGTCGGGGTTCTCGTGGCAGGAGTGCAGCCATCGCCGAAGACCCTCGTGGCGAGGGAAGAGCCGCAGCAACTCGTAATCGGTGCGATAGATGTCGCGCGGATCGCCCGAGAGCGCGACCCAGCGGAACGGCCCGCGACCCTCGCAGAACTGCGGGCGGATGAAGGCGGGCACGAATCCCGGAAACTCGAACGCGTCTTCGAATCCGTGGTCGAAGGCCCGTTGGCGGATGTTGTTGCCGTAGTCGAAGGTGACCGCCCCGCGCCGATGGAGTTCCACCATCGCACGCACGTGCCGGTCCATGCTCGCCAAGCTGAGCGCGACGTACCGCTCCGGGTCAAGCCGGCGCAGCACTTCGGCCTCGCAGGCGCAGGTCTCGACGGGGACGTAACCGTTTAGGGGGTCGTGCGCGCTGGTCTGGTCGGTGAGGGCGTCCGGCGTGATATCGCGTTCGATCAGGCGTTCGAGCAGTTCGACGGCGTTGCAATGGACGCCGACGCTCACGGCCTCGCCCGACTCGACGAGCGAGAGGGCGCGGTCGATGGCCACGTCGAGGTCGCTGACCGTTTCGTCGAGGTAGCGATCGCGTCGCCGTCGTTCGAGGCGTCCGTGATCGACCTCGGCGATGAGGCAGACGCCTCCGTTGAGGGTGACGGCGAGCGGCTGCGCGCCGCCCATCCCGCCGCACCCCGCCGTGACGCACAGCCGTCCGCGGAGCGTGCCGTCGAACCGCTGGCGGGAGCACTCGGCGAACGTTTCGAACGTGCCCTGCAGGATGCCCTGCGTGCCGATGTAGATCCACGAGCCAGCCGTCATCTGGCCGAACATGATCAGGCCCTTCGACGCGAGTTCGTCGAAGTGTTCCTGGGTCGCCCAGCGCGGCACCAGGTTGCTGTTCGCGATCAGCACGCGCGGGGCGTTCTCGTGAGTGCGCACCACGCCGACGGGCTTGCCGGACTGCACGAGCAGCGTCTCGTCTGGCGCAAGCGATCGCAGTGATCGCACGATCGCGTCGAACGCGGGCCACGAGCGAGCCGCCTGCCCGCGCCCGCCGTAGACGACGAGTTGCTCCGGCGCCTCGGCAACCTCCGGATCTAGGTTGTTCATCAACATCCGCATCGCGGCCTCGGCCTGCCACATGCGGCAGGTGCGCTCCGCGCCGCGCGGCGCGCGCACGACGCGAGCGACGGCTGTCCGCGCGCTCTTCGGTTCGTTGCGTGCCGATGTGGTCATCGTCGTCATGCCGCGCCTCCCATCGCCCCGGCATCCCTGAGGCTAGGAGGCCGAGCGACGCGGCACAACTCCGTGCAATTCCGATGCCAAGCCCGGAAGACGAGAACCCGCGGGCTCTCCCGAGCGTGCTTCGGTCACCGATCAGTGCTCCACGATGACCAGCCACGCGTGGTTGTCCATGTCCGCAACGATCCGCTGAACGTCCCCAGACAGTGCACGATCCTCGGTCAATCGCGGTACGATGGATCGCACCAGCGCGTGCGAGTGCTCAACGCCAACACCGGACCGCAGCGGACGGTGGCAGTCGATCGCTTCGGCGGCACAGAGCAGTTCAATGGCCACGACATAGCGAGCGAGTTCGAGCGCGCGTCGTGCCTTGGCCGCCGCACGCGGCCCGAACGAGTTGTAGTCCTCCATGCCCGCGCTGGTCGGCAGGTTTGCAACACTCGCGGGGGTCGCAAGTCCGACCAGTTCGTTGCAACATGCGGCCGCGGTGTATTGCAGGATCATCAGGCCCGATTGCAGTCCGGGGCGGGCGGCCAGGAACGGCCGAAGGCCGCTGGCCGGGTCGCTTCCTGCGAGCATGGTGAAGACGCGGCGCTCGGCGATTCCCGCGATGTGTGCCAGGGCGATCGAGAGCAAGTCGAGGGGGATGGCGAGCGGCATGCCGTGAAAGTTGCCGCCGGAGACGACGGAACCGTCGTTGAAGACAAGGGGGTTGTCGGTGACGGCGTGGAGTTCGCGTTCGACGGCGTGTTTTACATAATCGAACGCGTCCGATGCCGCGCCAAGCACCGCCGGAGCGCACCGGAGCGAGTAGGGGTCCTGCACCCTGGGGTCATTCTCGCGGTGGGAACGCACGATCTCGCTCTCGTCCAGCATCATGTGAAGCCACGAGGCGACGATGCTCTGCCCAGGCTGCCGCCTCGCTTCGTGCAAGCGGGAGTCAAGGAAGGCATCCGTCGCCATGCACCCGTCGATCGACATGGCGCACGCAGCGAGCGCAGCGCTGAAGAGATGATCGAAGTCGGCGCAAAGCAGCGCGCCCTGAGCGGCCATCAGGTGCGTGCCGTTCAGCAGCGCGAGGCCCTCCTTCGCCTCAAGCGCGATCGTGGGGATGCCCGCCGATCGCATCGCTTCGCCACCGCTGACCACGCGGCAACCAACCTCGGCCTGACCTTCTCCCATGAGCACCAGCGCGGCGTGCGCCAAAGGGGCAAGGTCGCCAGACGCTCCGACCGAACCGATGGAAGGAACAACCGGGCTTATGCCCGCGTTCAGCAAAGCGGCAAGCGTCTCAACGACGACCGGCCGCACTCCGGACAGGCCACGGCTCAGACTGGCCGCGAGAAGCAGCAACATGCCGCGTACGATCTCCCGCGGCAGGGGGTCGCCAACACCTGCGGCATGTGATCGCACGAGGTTGACCTGCAACTGCGACAGATCTTCACTTCCGACGCGTTGCTGAGCGAGTGAGCCGAAGCCGGTGTTGATGCCGTAGTAAGCCTTTCCGTCGCCAAGACACGCTTCAACGCGAGATCGCGACGCGGCAAGCTGGCGCACCGCTTCGGCGCCGATCTGAACGGGGCGATTGTGGCGAGCGACCTCCACGACCTCTTGGATCGTGAGCGGGCCGCCGTCGAGAGTGAGGGGGCTGGTTGGTTGGGGTCGAGTCATCTGTTGCCCAAGTCTCGCCCGTCGATCACCGCCTGGCAACGCCGAAACTGCGTTACCCCCCCTGCCCAGTCCGAGAATAACGGTTATGTTAAACAATGCCTGCGAATCGACTGTACCCGCCGCGACCGGGTCGCCCTCAGGATTTGCTGCCTGCCCATGACTCCTTGGCGAACAGTGCCATGACCAGCAATGTTCCCAGGAGAAACAGGCCGGCAGAAGGCATAGAGAGCAACTTCAGCGACTCCTTCGCCAATCCCGTGCTCCCCAGTCCGGGCGCACGCATCCCCGCCAGCAGCCAGAACAGGCCGTAGCCAAGCCCGCCGATTCCCAAGGCGATCGCAATACTCGACCGCAGCCGCGTCGCGCCTGGCAGCTTGGCCAGTAGCATCGACATCGCCAAGGCGGAGGTTCCCATGGCTCCTGCGTGCAGGTGGGCTCGCTTGTAGTACGTCCATGCCTTGTCCCGGGTCTCGATCCGTTTGGCGTCGTTGCCAGCGTAGATGCTCTCCAACACGGCCTTGCCGCGCCGGTCCAGGTCACCCTTGAGCGACTCCTCCGCCAGCCCGAACACGCCTCCTAGCCCGAACCCGAGAAGCATGGTCGCCAGGGCGAACACGATTCCGATCCG